>JAABUO010000592.1_pt1 | contig 64234 bp, 61 predicted proteins | sample 5559291 | NCBI WGS metagenome assembly JAABUO01 (sample SAMN10711878, study PRJNA513372) | rock metagenome | isolation source: Antarctica rocks | place: Antarctica: Victoria Land, Finger Mt sud | reverse complement strand
AAAGCGCAGTTTGCCGTTTGGAGCGTGGCCGTTGCTGACGAGATGTTCGCTGCCGCAGTGAGCGCAGCGCGGAGCCGGGATAAGCATAGGCTCATCTTACCCGCTCAGACCAATTTGAGCCACTACCTAAATGGTTTGGTGATGGGGACAAGTTGCCGGAGCGATTGGAAGACTTGTTGGTCTCGCCCGAAGTCCTCCAGGGTTACCGGGAAGAACGTGATGAGCAAATGCGTAAAAAGCCATTGTCGTACTGGGGACTGCCCACCATTTTGTAATCTAACTCTTCACCTTCCCGTTGCGGGAGGGTCGGCGCTTGCGCCGGGGTAGGTAATCCGCTCCATTCCTGCATAAACCGTCATCCCTGTATCGCGCAGAAATCCTACCAGCGTTTGGTTGTTCAACTCGGCTAGTTCAGCAGCGAGCGAGGAGGCGGCGGAGACGGAGCAGACGACGGGGATGCGGGCCATGAGGGCTTTTTGGGTGATCTCGAACGAGGCGCGGCCACTGACGAGGAGGATCAAAGGCTCAGGGTTTGTCCAGGGCAGCCAGCCTTGCTCGACGCCGTAGCCGATGGCTTTGTCGGTGGCGTTGTGGCGTCCGATGTCCTCGTAGACGCAGAGGCATTCGCCGGAGGCGGTGAACAGGCCGACGGCATGGAGACCGCCGGTGCTTTGGAACGCTTCTTGACGGCGGCGCAGCGTGTGCGGCAGTTCGAGCAGAGTTTCGGAGTTGAGGCTGCCGGAAGTAGGCAGGGGCAGCGGGCAGGTCTGCATGGCGACGGCGTCTAAGGCCGCTTTGCCGCAGAGGCCGCAGCTTGTGCCGGCCATGAGTGTCCGCTGCCACAAACGCTCGGCGGCGGGCATCTTGTTCAGGCGCACGGTGATGATATTGGGAATTTCAGCCTCGGCGGCTTCGCCTGTGTCGCAGTAGCGGATCTGGCCGATGTCGGTTCCCGACCCAATGACGCCTTCAGTCAGCAGCAGGCCGCGCGTGAGCGCAAAGTCGTCGCCGGGGGTCCGCATAGTCACTGTGAAGCGCTCGCTGCCGAGACGAATTTCCAGCGGCTCTTCGACAACCAGCGTATCGTCTTTGGCGGTCCAGTGGCCGTCACGCAGGCGCGTGACGGCACGAATTTTAGTGGCTGCTGTCGGAGAGGACATGGTAGGTCAGTGTCCAGGACGCCGGGACAGTCTTGCCGTCGGCTTCCGCGTAGGGGTAAATAAAGTAGTTCAGCGGGCCAGCCTTCTGCGGCGGAGACAGGGTCAAGTCGCGCCCGCATGAAACGGCGACGGCGGTGCGCTCCAACACCAGGCCGCCGAAGAGTGAGTCGGAGATTGTCTGCTGGCCAGCATCGGTCCAGCGGCGAGCGTCGGCAGCGTCCAGCGGAACCCAGCCGCGCTGTTTGTCCTGGAACCAGACCCAGCAGTGATAGCCTGCAATCTTGCCGTCCGCCGGCAGCGGGCTGGCGACGGGGATACCAGACAGCGGGAAGCCGAACTCCAGCACGGCCGGAATGCCCAGCGAGCGCGACAGCGAGATCAAATAGGAGTGCAGGTCGGAGCAATTGCCGCTTTTATAATCGCAGACAAATGCCGAGTCGCCCTGCGCGTACTTCGGCGACGTTTTCTTGGAATCGTAGTGCATGGTAGCGACGACGTGCTTGAACAAGTTGTGCTCTTTTTGCAGAGGCGTTTTGTCGTCCAATGTGACCTGTTTGGCAATGCCTGCAAAGCGTCCGCCGACGGGGACGCGGGTATCCGGGGCAATGCCCGAGGCCAGCGAGAACAACGAAGCCGAGGCGTTATTTAAGACGCCAACTTGCTTGCGGGCTACGATGAACTGTACCGTGACTTGAAGCGGCTGGGCCGGCTGCGTGTCGTGCAGGTAAACCATGCGGTTGCCATAGTGCAGATCTGTTGTAATCTTGTAAGAAACGGGTGCTGTAACCGTGAGGCTTGAAATCGTCTGCCAGGGGCTGTCGGACGGGATTGGCAGCCAAACATCTTCCGCTTGTGTGCTAGCCGGAGCCGCCAGAACTGCCACCGTGTAAGTAAACTGCGTTATTAGAACGCGCGGCGCATCGGCTGCCACCGGCGCTGCGCTCGGCAAAATCAGCGCGGCAAAGCCAAGAAAATCTCGTCTTTTCATCAACTCTTTCTTCTTGAAAAATGGCGGAAGCGGATGGGAATCGAACCCACCCCCCACGTAATGCGGGACACTGGTTTTGAAGACCAGGGAGGCCACCAGACCCCGAACGCCTCCAATTTGGGCCGGGGTTGTGGAAAACCTCGGCAAGAAATGTCCTTCGGACAAAGATGCTGCGGATAATTAAAGATGCTGATGATGATTAAGGTGTGTTCCTCATCCGAAGGATGCTGCCTTGCCGGGGTTTTCCACAACCCCGGCACTCTGCCTCATATCTACTATGCCACCTCAACGCGCCCTGCCGACAGTTCAGTCACCTCGCCGATAACCGCCGCAGGAACGCCATGCGAAGCCATTACATCCAGCATGGCCGTTATTTTATCCCCGGCCACCGACAGCAGCAAACCCCCGGACGTTTGCGGGTCAAACAGCAGCTCGACAATCGCTTCTTCTATGCCGGAGGCTACCGACACAAAGCCGCCGAAGTAGTTCTTGTTGCGCTCCGTCCCGCCTGGCCCAATGCCCTGACGCGCTAGCCCTAACGCCCCGGTCAGCGGCGGCACTTGAGCGGCCTCAACTCGCGCCGTTACGCCAGACGCCCGCAGCATCTGGTATAAATGACCGATGAGGCCGAAGCCGGTGACATCAGTGCAGGCATTCGGGCCGACTTCCGCCGCCGCGTCCCGTGCCGCCCGGTTCAGCGTTCGCATGGAGTTCAGCGCGGCGCTGACTGCCTCTTCACCTGCGACTTGCTGCTTGATGCCGGTGGTGATGACACCGGTGCCGAGCGGCTTTGTGAGAATCAGCACGTCCCCGACTTTGGCCCCGGCATTGGTCCAAATCGCGTCTGGATTGACCGTGCCGGTGACGGACAGGCCGAACTTAATCATCGGATCATCTACCGTGTGCCCGCCGAGAAGCGCAACCGCCGCCGCCTGACACTGAGCCAGGCCACCGCGTAGGATCGCGTTTAGGGTTTGCGGGTCGGTGCCGGACGGGAAGCAGACGACGTTCAGTGCCGTGATTGGGACGCCGCCCATGGCGTAGACGTCCGAAAGCGCGTTGGCAACCGCGATTTCGCCGTAGGCAAACGGGTCGTCTACCACCGGCGTGATGAAGTCCACCGTCTGCACCAGCGCAGACTGCGCGTTCAGGCGGTACACCCCGGCGTCGTCCAGCGTCCCGAAGCCCACCAGGACATTCGGGTCACGCGGCACATTCGTAAATAGGTCTTTCACTGCGGCGTTCAGGTCCCCCGGACCAAGTTTCGCCGCTCAACCCGCCCCAGAGACCATCTCAGTCAGTCGCTTCGCTTTCTCAGTCATCAGTATCATCACCTCCTTCCCAGTAGCATTCTGTCAGTCTTTGAACGGCGCAGGCAGAGGCCCATTCGCGCATTCAATCTCGCCTGCTTCTTCTGGCGTCAGCCACTTGACATGACCATCTATGTAGGAGTAGTTGCCCGCGCCGGAATGCAGTGTAGTTCCATTAAATGTTCGACCGCAAGAGGTCGTCGGAACTGTACGAAAGTAGTGGTCACCGTCATTATCAGTCCAAAATGCATCTACGTTAAGCCAAATCGTAGAAGGCGTCAACAGCTTGGCTTCCTGGACGCCTTCAAGCGGACCATGTGATGGATAGGGAGGCGAAGTCGTGTTGAGCCTTGTCATATTGAAGGTATAGTCCACTGGAGCAGTCGTGCCTTCCCAGATCTCCAGATGGTTGGCCGAAGTAATGGGCGCTTCCAGGCTAAACTGATCTGTAGACTCATTCGGTGCGTGATCCGGGCATCGAAACACGTCCACACTCTTCAAGTACGAGTAGGGAGCATACCCCCAATCAGCACTTGAAGGAAAGGTCCCGTTGTTGTCTTGAATATACTGCTGCATTGCGAGCGCAATCTGCTTCAAGTTGCTTTGGCAGACAGTGCGACGCCCTCGCTCCCGCACTGTCACGAAGACCGGAAACAAAATCGCGGCAATAACCGTGATGATAGCCACAACAATAAGCAGTTCGATGAGCGTAAAGCCAAATGTCTTTCGTACCCGGTAGCGGCTGTCCATGATGCACCTCCCATTTCTGCTGCTCTTAAACGCAGCAAGAGAGGCGTTGGGTTCGGTTTCCAAGAAAGTTAGTTTGGAGTCCCCCCAGCCCCCAATAATGGGGGAGCCAGAGTAAGAACAGGAGAAGAACTTGTAGGGGCGCTGCTTGCTGCGCCCTCCTCTGCTGTCCATATTGCTCCCCCATTATTGGGGGCTGGGGGGACTCCTTCTCATCCATTCCAAAAGCGCAGGTCGCCGTTGCGGCGGGTCAGGCCAATGCTGTCCAGGTATTCCAGCAGCGGCACGGAAAACTTGCGAGTCGTATTCAGCACCTGGTTCAACTCGGAGACGCGCAGGCCGTCGCTGTCGGTTAGAGCATTTTGCAGGACTGGGCTGATTTCTGCGATAGCCGATTGGTGGAACACCACGGTGCGGTTGCTGGTGCGGTCTGTCGCAGGCACAAGCGCCCCAGACTCCACCAAGTAGTAGTAAAGCGTCTTGCGGCGGCGATCACGCTTCAGCACGGCGTCAAGCTCCGGCGGTTTCAGGCCGCCTTTTTTAAACTGCGCTTCGATCTCGCGGGCGATCTCGCGTTCAATGGGCGACAGCGCGGCTTCCGGCGAATAGCCGTGCGTTCGAACCAGGCCGTCCAGCGCTTCCAGCGTACCTGCGTCTGACAGCGTTTGGAGCAGCATTGTGTAGGCCGCCGGTTTCAGTGCCGGCGGCAACTGACGGCGCGACTCTTCCAACGGCATCCCGCGCCGTGTCGGGTACTTTGCGTGGAACCGAGCCACAGCGTCAACAATCTGCCCCGCTAGCGTCTCGAAAACAGCCTGGTGCAGAACAAGCGCTGGAGAGCAAACGGCAACGGGCAGGCCTTGCGCCGAGACTTCTTCGCGCAGGCCCAAATCCAGCGTTAGCTGCTTTGGGTCCTGGCCCGCCGGTCCGGCTTCGCGCAGCTTAACAAGAAACCGTTCGGCGGGAGTGCCTGAAGCCAGTGTCTGAACCTGGCGCAGCAGGTCATCGTCAACCCGCGTGTGCTTGAGCGGGTAGGCATCAACAATACAGCCGCCGCCAATCGTCTCTGCCGGGGAAGGCAGACGCACGATAAACGGCTCGCCGCAGGCAATGGCTGCGTCTTGACCGAGGCGCATCTGCACAAACGCCGTCCCGCTAGGGGAGATTTCGTCTTGTTCCAGTGGGTAGACACGGGCTGGAAGCTCTGCCGTGCCGTGGTGCAGGATGACAGACTGGCCGCGCTTGAGCGGCTTGCCGGCAGACGGCAGCAAAGTGAGATTGGCGTCTACAATGCGCGTTGGACGCAGCGTTCCCGGCGTCGCCAGCATATCGCCGTGCGTGATGTCGTCTTTCTTGATGCCCCGCAAATTGACCGCCGTGCGCCAGCCGGGATAAGCCACTGGAACCGGCTGCCCATGCACCTGCAAGCCGCGCACCTCGGCCCGCTGCCCGCGCGGCAGGATTTCCACCATCTGCCCGGCTCGCAGCGTTCCGCGCCGGAGCGTTCCCGTCACAATCGTTCCCTGCCCCGTGAGCGTGAACGCCCTGTCTACCGGCAGCGAGAAGTAGGGGTATTCTTCGGGCGGCTCGGCGTACTTTAGCTCGGCGCTGAGCACGCCGTGAAGCGCCTCCATCCCCTCGCCTGTCTGGGCCGAGACAAACAGCAGAGGCGCATCGCGCAGAAATGTTTCGGAGAGGAAGGCGCGAAGCTCCTCACAGACATGCTCGCGCTCGCCGGCATCGGGAACAAGATCGCTTTTCATGACAGCGACAAGGCCGCGCCTGACGCCCAGCAGGCCCATCAGTGCGACATGCTCCACGGTCTGCGGCTTGATTCGTTCGCTGGCCGCAATGACCAGCAGCCCCGTGTCAATCCCCGTTGCACCCGCAATCATTGTCTTGACGAACTTCTCGTGCCCCGGCACATCGATGAGATCAATCTCGCCGCCCGGAAGCGTCAGGTGCGCGAAGCCCAGCACAATGGTCATGCCGCGCTCCTGCTCTTCTTTGAGTCGGTCGGTTTCGGTTCCGGTCAGTGCCCGCACAAGCGCCGTTTTGCCGTGGTCAATATGGCCCGCTACTCCCACTGTCAGATGCTTCATACCACGTTCTTCATGATAACACGTTCTTCATTGCCTGTACAACTAGCGAGAACTCTTCATCGCGCACAGTCCGCACGTCCAGCGCGAGCACGCCGTCGGTGAAAACTCCCATGACAGGCGGGTTGCCGCACCGCAGCGCTTCGGCAAGCTGCTCCACGCTCCTGTCCTGCGGCTTCACCTGAATGAGCTTTGTCGGCAGCGGCACGGTCGGCAGTGCACCGCCGCCCGTATAGCCGACACCGTCCGCAAGTTTCGTTTCCAGCCCCGGCAGCTTCGCCAGCGCGTTCCGCAGTCGCCGCGCCCGCTTCGTCAACTCTTCTTTTGTTTGCGACAGCATATGCAGGACCGGAACAGACTGCGTCAGCCGCTCTTCATCTAAGTACAGCCGCAGCGTGGCTTCCAGTGCCGCCAGTGTCATCTTGTCGGCCCGCAGTGCCCGAAATAGTGGGTTCGCCGCCATGCGCCCAATAGTTTGCGCTTTGCCTAAGATGATCCCGCATTGCGGTCCGCCCAGCAGCTTATCGCCGCTGACAGTCGCGATGTCCGCACCTGCTTTGATCGTTTCCTGCACCATCGGCTCATAAGGCAGGCCAAAGCGCGTGACATCAACTAAAGCGCCGCTGCCGAGATCGTTCATCGTCAGCAGCCCACGCTGCCGGCCCAAGTCAGACAGTTCCGCGACACTTGTCTCCGACGTGAACCCGATAATTTTGTAGTTGGACGCATGAACTTTCAGCAGCACTTTCGTGTCTGCCGTGATGACATTGGCATAGTCGCTGAGGCGGGTTTTGTTCGTCGTCCCGACTTCCACCAGCTTTCCGCCGCACTGCACAATGACGTCCGGCACACGGAAGCCGCCCCCGATTTCTACCAGCTCGCCCCGCGAAATGACCACTTCGCCGCCTGCCGCGACCGTAGACAGCGCCAGCAGGACCGCCGCCGCGTTGTTGTTCACCACTAGCGCCGCCTCAGCCCCAGTCAGCGTTTGCAGAAGCTCTTCAATCTGCCCGCCGCGCCCGCCGCGCTTTCCCGTCGTGAGATCCAGTTCCAGATTGGAATAGTTCCCGGCGACGGCCAGCACTGCCTGAACTGCCGCGTCCGGCATCGGAGCGCGGCCCATGTTGGTATGGATGACAATGCCCGTCGCGTTGATGACCCGCTGCAATCGCCGCAGGTCTTTCGCGTGCAGCCGCTTGGCGATGGCCTCAAATAGTGCATCTTCTGAAAACGGCGGCGCGGCTTCTCCTACCAGAACCTTCTGCCGCAGCACCTCTAGCTCCGCCCGCACTTCGCCCACAATGACCGAGCGCGGCACGTCTGCCATCAGCGCCAGCGCGTGCTGACTTTCCAGCAGCGCATGGACCTTCGGCAGGTGGCGCAGATGGATTTGGTTGTTGGTGTTGTGCATTTATATCTCAATGAGGCACATTACCGAGGGGGCCTGCAATTTGAAGCATGGAGTGAACTGGCAGAGGCAACTGGCTCCGGTCGTAATAAAATGTATGCCAAACATTATTTTGATACTGGCTGACAATGAGTAATCTTTCGTAAGGTACATCGCCTGGATTAACAGAACTTGCTGGCAGGCAGGGCAAATGCTCTAGCTGGAGCAAGGCTGACGGTGTCTGAGCAAGCCCTCCCCATCCTTGAACGGCATAGCTCCATAGAACACGCCTTCCCATAATCCAGCCGTCAGGATAGGCCATGAACTCATCTCCATGACGAGAATCACCCGTCGAAAACCAAGAAAGATACAAAAAGGGGCGTTGCATCTGTGTTATTGAAATTGTGTGCGGCACTCCGCCATGAAGGGGTGCGTGGTTTTGCTGGTGAAAACTTACTATCTGTTCATAAGCTTCTTTCTTCCCACTGTGTATGTAGGGATAATAAAGAGGATAACAGATGACAGCGATGATTCCAAGCAAGATAAAGGTAATCAGCCAGCCGGTAAGCTTCATCGTTCACTCCGTTCTCAGCCCCCAATATGCGACATCTCGACTTTGGGGCGGCGGGTGGTTTCTTCGGTGCGGATTTCGGAGTAGCGGTCGGTGCGCTTGAACCAAATACTGCACAGGGCGGACGCGATTTTGGCGTCGCTGGCCCCGCCGCGCAGGAGGGCGCGGAGGTCGAAGCCATCGGTAGCAAAGAGGCAGGTATAGAGCTTGCCTTCGGCGGACAGCCGGGCGCGGGAGCAGTCGCCGCAAAAGGGCTGAGTAACCGACGTGATAACGCCGATCTCGCCGCTGCCGTCGGCGTAGCGGAAGCGCCGGGCGACTTCGCCGAGGTAGTTTGGCGTCGCCGGCACGAGGGGCAGCTCGGCGCTGATGCGGCGAATGATCTCGCCCGCAGGGACGACATCTTGAAGCTGCCAGCCATTGGTCGCGCCAACATCCATGAACTCAATAAAGCGCAAAATGCAGCCGGTGCCGTGGAAGTGGTGAGCCATCGGCACGATGCTGTCTTCGTTGACGCCGCGCTTGACCACCATGTTGATCTTGATCGGGCCGAGGCCGACTTCCGACGCCGCCGCGATGCCGTCCAGTACGCGCCCGACGGGGAAGGCCACATCGTTCATTGACTGGAACACGGCGTCGTCGAGCGAGTCCAGGCTGACCGTGACGCGGTTCAGGCCGGCGTCTTTGAGTAGCGCGGCTTTCTTAACCAGCATCGCGCCGTTAGTCGTCAGTGTAAGATCGCGCAGCCCGTCAATGGCCGCAAGCTGGGCCACTAACTTTTCGATGTCGCGGCGAATGAGAGGCTCACCGCCGGTCAGGCGTATCTTTTCGACGCCTAGCCCGACAGCGACTCGGGCCAGGCGTGTGATTTCCTCAAAAGACAAAAGCTGACTCGGCGGCAGGAAAGCAAAGTCGCGCCCGAAAACCTCTTTCGGCATACAGTAGGTGCAGCGGAAGTTGCAGCGGTCGGTCACGGAAATACGGAGGTCGCGCAGAGGCCGGTGTAACGTGTCTAAAACGGGAAGCGAGATCGGGGCGAACATACGCTTATTCTACCCGTATTTGAGGCGAACAAATGCGCCTGAAAAAGCGCAAAAGAAAGATTGACGGACAAAGGTTTATTATGCTACAATTTCTGTCCCATTCTTGGGTTTTTGCCCCGCTTTGTCTCGCTTGATTTAGAACAGGAACCGCTTCCGCATGAAACCGACTGGCCTGCCCCCTAAGCAGGGGCTGTATGACCCCGATTTCGAGCATGATGCCTGCGGCGCAGGATTTGTCGTCAATATCAGAGGCGAAAAATCGCATGAGATTGTCAGCCAGGCGCTGACCATTCTTCGCAATTTGGCCCATAGAGGCGCGTGCGGCGCGGACGCAAACTCCGGCGACGGAGCCGGCATTCTTCTTCAAGTTCCGCATACGTTTTTTGTGGGCGAAAGCGCAAAGCTTGGCTTTACCCTGCCCGACGCCGGGATGTACGGCGCAGGCACCGCGTTTCTGCCGCAGGACGCCGACGAGCGCAAAATCTGCGAAAACAAACTCGAAGCGGTCACGGCGGAAGAAGGCCAGCGGTTTCTCGGCTGGCGCGACGTGCCCACCGACAGCAAGACGCTCGGCGAGACCGCGATTGCCGCACAGCCCGTCATCCGGCAGTTCTTTGTTGGGCTTGGCGACAGCATCACCGACGCGCTGGAGTTTGAGCGCAAGCTGTTTGTCATCCGCAAGCGCACGGCCCATGCGCTTCGAGCCGCCGGCATCGGCGGCAGCGAAAAGTTTTACGTTCCCAGCCTATCCGCCCGGACGTTTGTTTACAAAGGAATGCTGACGCCGGAGCAGGTAGATGAATTTTATCTGGACATGCATGACCCGCGCATGGAAAGTGCGCTGGCGCTGGTGCATTCGCGCTTCAGTACCAACACGTTCCCAAGCTGGGAGCGGGCGCACCCCTACCGCATGATCGCCCACAACGGCGAGATCAATACCATTCGCGGCAATGTCAACTGGATGCGGGCGCGGCAGAAGCAGTTCGCGTCGGCGCTGTTCGGCGACGATCTGCCGAAAATCCTGCCGATCATCAACAGCGAAGGCAGCGACTCGGCGATGTTTGACAACTGCCTGGAGTTTCTGGCGCTGAGCGGCCGGTCGTTGCCCCATGCCATGATGATGATGATCCCGGAACCCTGGGCCGGGCACGAAAGCATGAGCGCGGACAAGAAAGCGTTCTACCAGTACCATAGCTGCTTGATGGAACCCTGGGATGGCCCAGCGTCCATCGCCTTCACCGACGGCACCCAGATTGGAGCCGTGCTGGACCGGAACGGCCTGCGCCCGTCGCGTTATTACGTCACCAAAGACAACTTGGTGATCATGGCCTCGGAAGTGGGCGTTTTGGACATCGCGCCGGAGCGGATTATCTCGAAAGGCCGTTTGCAGCCGGGCCGCATGTTCCTGGTGGACACGGCACTGGGGCGCATTGTCTCTGACGACGAACTCAAAGAAGCGATGGCCCGCGAGAACCCGTACCGGCAGTGGCTTGACGACAATCTGATCAAGATTGCCGACCTGCCCGTGCCGACGGATGTCCCCACGACGACGCATGAGACTGTCGTGCAGCGGCAGCTTGCGTTTGGCTATACATTTGAAGACCTGCGTATTTTGATGGCTCCGATGGCCCGAAATGGCATTGAAGCCATCGGCTCGATGGGAAACGACACGCCAATGGCCGTGCTGTCCGACAAGCCGCAGTCTCTGTTTAACTACTTCCATCAGCTATTCGCCCAGGTCACGAACCCGCCGATTGACTGCATTCGGGAAGAGATTGTTACGTCCAGCGCCATGACAATCGGCACCGAGCGCAACATGCTTGCGCCCAGTCCGGAAAACTGCAACTTGATCGCGCTGGAGTCACCCATTCTGACGAATGAAGACCTGGCGAAGCTCAAGCAGATCCAGCGGCCTGGGTTTGAGACCATCACGCTGCCGATTGTTTTCCTGGCTGCCGATGGACCGGAAGGTCTGGTCGCCGCGCTGGATGCGCTGTTTGCCGAAGCCGACAAGGCGATTGCCGAAGGCAAGAATATACTAGTGCTGTCCGACCGGAACATCAGCCCGGAGATGGCTCCGATCCCGGCCCTCTTGGCAACGGCGGGCTTGCATCACCATTTGATCCGGCAGGGAACACGCACCCGGATCGGGCTGGTGCTGGAGTCCGGGGAGCCGCGCGAAGTGCATCATTTCTCGCTGCTGGTCGGCTACGGCGTCGCTGCGATCAATCCCTATCTCGCTTTGGAAACGATTGATGACGCCATTCGGGAGAACCTGCTGCGGGACATCAAACCCTACGACGCCAAAAAGAACTACGGCAAAGCGGTCGTTAAAGGCATCGTCAAAGTCATGTCCAAGATGGGCATTTCGACGATTGAAAGCTACTGCGGGGCGCAGCAGTTTGAAGCCGTCGGCCTGCATCAGTCGGTGATTGACCGCTACTTTACCCGCACCGCGTCGCGCATAGGCGGCGTCGGCATGGACGTGATCGCCCGCGAGGCCACCGTCCGCCACGCGCAGGCCTTCCCGGAGCGCGGCCAGCATTCGCGGACGCTTGACGTCGGCGGCCAGTACCAGTGGCGCTCGGACGGCGAGTATCACCTGTTCAGCCCGCAGACCGTTCACAAGCTGCAGCAGGCCGTCCGCAACAATGACCGCAAGGCATTCAGCGAATACTCAGGGCTTGTCAACGAGCAGCTTGAAAAGAAAGCGACCCTGCGCGGCCTGCTCGGGCTGAAGTTTGCGCCGGAGCCGATACCCTTAGACGAGGTGGAACCCTGGACCGAGATTGTGAGGCGCTTCAAGACTGGGGCCATGTCCTACGGCTCTATCAGCGGCGAGGCGCACGAGACGCTTGCGATTGCGATGAACCGCATTGGCGGCAAGTCCAATACCGGCGAAGGCGGCGAAGACCCGGCCCGCTTCATTCCCGATGCCAACGGCGACTCGCGGAATTCCGCCATCAAACAGGTGGCATCGGGACGGTTCGGCGTCACGTCAAATTATTTGGTCAACGCCCAGGAGCTTCAAATCAAGATGGCTCAGGGCGCAAAGCCCGGTGAGGGCGGACAGTTGCCGGGGTCTAAAGTCTACCCGTGGATTGCCAAAGTCCGGTTCTCGACTCCCGGCGTCGGATTAATCTCGCCGCCGCCGCACCATGACATTTATTCGATTGAAGACTTGGCCGAGCTGATCCATGACCTGAAGAACGCCAACACAAAGGCGCGTATCAGTGTCAAGCTGGTCGCTGAAGTCGGCGTCGGCACGATTGCGGCGGGCGTTGCCAAAGCCAAAGCCGACTTGGTTCTGATCTCCGGCTATGATGGTGGCACGGGCGCATCGCCGCAGACTTCCATTAAGCACGCCGGCCTGCCCTGGGAGCTAGGTCTTGCCGAAGCGCACCAAACCCTGGTGCTGAACGACCTGCGCTCGCGTATCACAGTCGAGACCGACGGGCAGCTTAAGACAGGCCGGGACGTTGTCATTGCGGCTCTTTTGGGAGCCGAAGAGTTCGGCTTCGCCACGGCCCCGCTGGTCTCGCTCGGCTGTATTATGATGCGGGTCTGCCACCTGAACACCTGCCCGGTCGGCGTCGCGACGCAGGACCCGGAGCTTCGCAAGAACTTCACCGGCGAGCCGGCCCATGCGGTCCATTTCATGCGGTTTGTCGCCGAAGAAGTCCGTGAGATCATGGCCCAGCTTGGCTTCCGCAAGCTGACCGACATGGTCGGCCATACCGACCGCTTGGAAGCAAGCCGGGCGATTGAGCACTGGAAGACGCGCGGCCTCGACTTTTCCAATCTGTTCTACCAGCCCGCCGTCGGCCCCGAAGTAGGCCGCTACAAGCAGATGGAGCAGGACCACGGCCTCACCACGGCGCTGGACAACACGCAGCTTCTGGAGATTTGCCGCCCAGCATTGGAAAATGGCGAGATGGTGTCGGTGACTGTGCCGATCCACAACGTCAACCGGGTCACGGGAACCATTGTCGGCAGCGAAGTCACGCGGCGCTACGGTGCCGCCGGTCTGCCGGAAGACACAATCAAGCTGACGTTTGACGGCTCGGCGGGGCAGTCGTTCGGCGCGTTCATCCCGTCCGGCATGACGCTTCGCTTGAACGGCGACGCCAATGACTATCTGGGCAAGGGCTTGTCCGGCGGCAATATCATCATCACGCCGCCGGCAGGCTCGGGCTTTGTCGCCAGCGAGAACATCATCATCGGCAACACGGCGCTCTACGGCGCGACTTCCGGCGAGGTCTACATTCAAGGCGGCGCGGGGGAGCGCTTCGCGGTCCGTAACTCCGGCGCGAATGCGGTTGTGGAAGCCGTCGGCGATCACGGCTGCGAGTATATGACCGGCGGGCGCGTCGTTGTTCTCGGCTCCACGGGCCGCAACTTTGCGGCGGGCATGTCCGGCGGCATCGCATATGTCTTAGATGAAGCCGGCGACTTCGCCACACGCTGCAACAAGCAGATGGTGGGCCTCGAGAAGCTGGGCGATATTGCGGAGATCGAAGAAGTGCGCCAGCTTATTCGCAAGCACGCCGAATATACGAGCAGCGACCATGCCGCCCGGCTGCTGGAGTCTTGGGAAGAAACTGTGCCGAAGTTCATTAAAGTGATTCCGCATGATTACCAGCGGATGCAGGACGCGATTGCCCGCGTGGAAGCGTCCGGCCTGACCGGCGAAGAAGCCCTGCTGGCGGCCTTTGAAGAGAACGCGAAGAATACGGCGCGGGCCGGAGGCGGGTAGGAGGCCCCCCACCCCCGCCGCAAGCGGCGACCCCTCCCCCGTTCCGGGAGAGGGGTGAAGATAACAAAAAAGGCTTCTTTCCTGACCTTTTATCCCTCTCCTATGAATTGGGGGCAGGGGTCGCCGCTTGCGGCGGGGGTGGGGGCAGATTTAGAACACGAGACCACCCATGGGAAAACCGACCGGCTTCATTGAATATCTGCGCGAGCTGCCGCTGGACCGGACAGCCACCGAGCGCATCAAAGACTGGAAAGAGTTTCATCTTCACCTAGACGAACACAAGCTGCGCGAGCAGGGCGCACGGTGCATGGACTGCGGCATCCCGTTCTGCCACACCGGCTCGACGCTAAACGGCATGGCGTCCGGCTGCCCCATCAACAATCTTATCCCAGAGTGGAACGATCTAGTGTATCGCGGGCTGTGGCGCGAAGCACTGGACCGGCTGCACAAGACAAACAACTTCCCGGAGTTCACAGGCCGCGTCTGCCCCGCGCCCTGCGAAGGCGCGTGCGTTCTCGGCATCAATGCTCCGCCGGTCACGATCAAGAACATTGAGTGCGCGATCATTGACAAAGGCTTTGAAGAAGGCTGGGTTATCGCCGAGCCGCCGGAGCGTCGCACGGGCAAGCGAGTCGCAGTCATCGGCTCCGGCCCGGCCGGACTATGCGCTGCCGCCCAGCTCAACAAAGCAGGTCATCTCGTAACCGTGTTCGAGCGCAGCGACCGGGTTGGCGGACTGCTGACTTACGGCATTCCCAACATGAAGCTCGGCAAAGAACTGGTAGACCGCCGCGTCAAGCTGATGGAGCAGGAAGGCATCGCGTTCCTGACCGGCACGGAAGTCGGCAAAGATTATCCAGCCGATCTGCTGCTCAAAGAGTTTGATGCCGTCGTCATTGCCACCGGCGCGACCAAGCCGCGCGGGCTATCCGCGATTGAAGGCGGCGACCTGCACGGCATCCACTACGCAATGGACTTCCTGACGGCGAACACGCAGAACGTGCTGGACGGCGAGCCGAATAAAGACTTCGTGAATGCTCAGGGCAAAGATGTTGTCGTCATCGGCGGCGGCGACACGGGAACCGACTGTGTCGGGACTTCTATGCGCCACGGCTGCCATTCTCTAGTCCAGCTTGAAATCCTGCCGAAGCCGCCGATGTCCCGTGCTGTAGACAACCCGTGGCCGCAGTGGCCGAAAGTCTACCGCTTGGACTACGGCCAGGAAGAAGCGCTTGCCGTCTTCGGCTCCGATCCGCGCGTCTACTGCACAACGGCCAAAAAGTTTGTTGGGGACGCCGACGGCCATGTCAAGGAAGTCCACACGGTCCAAATTGACTGGCAGCATGACGACAATGGCCGCTTTGTGCCCGTCGAAGTCCCCGGCACCGAGCGCGTCTCCCCCGCTCAAGTCGTGCTGCTGGCGATGGGCTTTGTCGGGCCGGAAGACACGCTGCTGGAGCAGATGGGCATCGCCCGCGATGCCCGCTCCAATGTCCAGGCCAAGTACGGCGACTACGTCACTTCGGTCCCCGGCGTCTTCGCGGCAGGCGATGCCCGGCGCGGCCAAAGCCTGGTCGTTTGGGCCTTCAACGAGGGCCGGGGCGTCGCCCGCGAGTGCGACCGCTTCTTGATGGGCGAAACAACCCTGCCGTAACTCTTTTGGATCACTGTTCAAAGCGAGGATGCTCCTATGGGCCATATCTTGTTAAGCCTGGCTGAATTTGTGCTGGTGCTCGGCGGCATCGGTGTTTTCTTAACAGTGCTGTTCTTTCTGGGACTTGGGCTGGCTGCGAAGGCGATCACTCAGATGTTCTCCGGGAAACCAGCTCAGAAGCAGCCGGTCAAGCAAAAAGCCACCGAGGTTGAGCTGCTGCGCCAGCAGCTTTTCGAGGCGCAGAACACCGCCTATGAGTCCGCTCTTGCGTCGGAGAAAGCCATTCAGCAGTTGCAGCAAAGGCTGCAAGCGCTGGAAGCAGAGCGCGTCTCCCAATTCGTTCCCGTTCGTCAGTAGCGCCGACTTCTTTTTTCTTACTCTTTGTCAAGGCAATGCTGCCCCAGCAGGCTTTCTTTGGCCCATAGCAGCCAAAAAGCCTGCCGGGGCTTTTTTGGAATTCTCTTATGACACACCAACCAGGAACTTGCTGACTATCAGGAACTTGTGGACTACATCAAGTTGAAGCTGACGGTCTCCGGCGGCGAGATAGACCAGGACGACTTTGTAGACCGCCTTTCCATCCCACACGAAGTCGTCGCGCATCTTAAAGAGCGCATTCGGCTGTCTTTCGGCGAACAAAGCCCCATTGACCGGCGGGCGCAGGCGTTCTTAGACAGCTACTTCGCAGATTTGTCACTCGAAGCGCTGATTACGCTGCCGGGCCTCGGCCAAAGCTTCATTCTGGACCGGCCCGGCATGGCCTGTGCGCTGTCCCTGCCCGAGCACGGAGACTTCTTCGAGTCGGACATTGTCAGCTCGTACCGCTTGGGCCACGGGCAGGGCGTTCTGCATAATCCGAAAGACGCAGGGCGTTTTTCATGTCGCTGAAGGCGGCGCTCCGGTGCCGCAGGATAAAGTCGCGGTGCCGAAGATCGCGTATGCGGGTTTGCTGCGGGCCGCGCTTGCCCCGCCGCGTTCCCTGCTCGCGCTGCCGTTTACGGCGCACGGCAACCAGCCCGTCGAGGCATTTGTCTCGCTCCTGACCCGCGCGTTAGTCGTGCCGGAAGTGCCCAGAGTGACGCCGCGCAAGACAATGGAGCTGCGCTTCTTAGTGCCGGGCAATCTGGTCAGCAACTTGGACTTCTTGGAGCGCATCTTCGGCAACGCGGGCGATCCACATCTGCTGGAAAACGACGCGGGTTTAGATATTGAGCACTGAACCGGGCATACCGGTTATGTAATACTTGCGCCGCATCTCACGACGCTGACCAAGAAGTTGCTGGGACTGCCGCACTTTGACGACGCTACCGAGCGCCAGAAGCGGGACTGGATGTGCTGGACTTCGCCGGACGAACGCTATAACAACGGCGATGCGTTCAAAGTCACAGCCCGCGATGCTCAGGGCGTCATGGTCACTGTCATTGCCGACAACTACTACGGCTACTGCAAAAAAGAGATCAAGACGCAGATCAACTTTGCCGCCAATCTCATGGGCATGGTGGAAGAAGAACATGCCGGCGGCGCTCTAGTCCATCCGCAGTACGATCTCGGCAAAATCTTCAGCGTCGCGACGCATCTGCCGAAAACAAGTCATACTTTCGAGAAGGTCAAGCGGCTGTTCGGCGAGCGCATTGAAGTTCAGAGCACCGGCTACGCTGTGGACAGGCGCTACCCGTCGCTGTATTATGTTCCCGAGAACGTCGCGATTAACTTGAACTCGCAGACTGTGAGATGGCAGAACTTGAGCGGGCGGCACACGCTGCCGCTTGATCCTGCGATTACCTATATTGTTCCGTCCGGCTACAAAGTGCGCCTGGAAAAAGAAGTGGACTCCGGTCAGTGGCGGCTCATCGGCACGACCGCCGAGGGAACGCTTTGCCACAAGCCAAGCACCGTCTCGGGCGGCGGCAAGTCGGAGATTTCCAAATCTATCTCCGACTCGATCATGCACGCGCCGTTCTTCGTGGCAGACTTCCATAACGACATGGACGCCGTGGAAGCCTTGCTGACGCATGACTACTCAGACCGGTTCCGGGCGCGGTCCGCCGAGAACAGCCGCCCCATCCTCAGCCCGGAGCGCTCGCTCGGCTCGGTCATCAAGCTGCTGACGCCGTCCGCAACGCTCTACAGCGATGCCTACAATGCCTGGCTGGAGTCCATCCCCCACCCGATCCGCGAGCTGGCGTATTTGGTCAAGCGCTTTTATCAGCCGGGGATGGGCGACAACTGGCGCATCTTTTCGCTTCGGAACGACTTCGTGCCTGCCGAGAAGCTTCAGGAAGAGGACGACATCTCGGCGTCGGTGGTTGTTCCCGCCGAGCGCCTGCGCCACCTCAACCCGAAGTATGCCGGCCCGAGCAGCTTCAAGATGGTGGAAAACGCAGAAATGCGCCTGTTTCAGCGGCCTGACGAAGCTATTCACCCGGGCTACGACAAGCTGACCGAGGCGCATTTCGCTCTGGACGACAATTTCTTCTCTAACTACGCGCCGCTGACCCAGGAAGACGCCCGGAAACTGCTCGCGTCGCCCGTGACCCTCAGCGAATGGACCCAACCGATGCAGGAAGTAATCCGCCGCGCGGCGGCGACGCCGGGCTACTTTGTGTCGTCCGCGCATCCGCGTATTGTGGACGGCAAGCCGACCAAAAATCCGCGCTACCTGCAGGTTCGCGCAGATTTGCTGGACGAAGCTCCCAGCTATCTTTCCGAGATGGGAATGCGGCTTTACCGGCAGGTTCCGCTTGGAGAGCCGGTGCCGACGCCCGTGAATGCCGTGCTGCCCGGACGCCGATTGAACCCGCCGGAGCCAGGCATCCGGTCACTTGCCGTTTGCAATCCGATCCACTACCAGGAGACGCCTGAGCTGTTCATGGAGCTGATCAGCAGCCTCACGGGTAAATCGCCGTCCACCACCGGCACAGGTTCCGAGGGCGCTCTGACTAAAGGCCCGTTTAATGCCCTGCTGCCGATTATTGACCTGAACAACGCCCTGGTCTCGCACATTCTGACCGGCGCGGAAGCATTCTCGACAGCCGCCGGGTATGTCGGGCCAAACTTCCAGGTAGACCACGACATCAGCCTGCTTATCCCGGAAATCTGGTCGCGCATGGACGTTGCCGAGCGTGACCCGCAGTATTTGATCCAAAACCACTACTTGGAAAAGCTGGAAGACTTTGAGTACGAAGGCAAAATGGTCTACGCCAGCCGTTTGGGCTACCGGATTACGGCCGACTTCGTTCGCAGCTTCTTCGGCATCGTCTTTGACAACCCCAACGACGTGTTCACTCCTGAAATGCTGCGCCCGGAGCTTCAAGGCATGACCGCGTTTGTAGACGGCGTTGACAACATTATGTCCGCCCACAAGAAGATCGCCGGCAACTACTTTGACGACGGCAGCGTCGCCCTGGCCTGCCCGCCGCTGAAAGTGCTGCTCCATGTCATGCACAGCGGCAGCTTTGAGGGCAAGACCATTGCCGACCCGGAGCTTCACGCCCTCTTTACCCGCGACGCCTTGTGGGAAAGCGACTGGTACAAGGCGCGTCTCCAGACCCAGCAGGCGCTGGAAGTGCGGCTCTGGAAGCGCCATCTCCGCGCCCTGCGCGAGTTTCTTGACGGCCCGCAGTTCTCGCCGGCCCTGCGCCGCAAAGTCACGGAGCGCCTGCAAGCCGCCCAAGCCCATCTGGAACACATCGAGCGCCCCAATTATTTTGACACTCTGCGCGGCTTTATCGGCGCTGACCCGGCGGTCCTGATAGAGAAGTAGAAGAGGGTTTACTTAGAATGGGTGGGTTGGTTGTATCCAAATGGCTTGCTGTTGCTAATGTTCTTGCTCTCGGCGTGTGGGTGATGGCGTGGATTGTGCCATTTGGCATAGCACTGCCAGAGGGAGGAGCGGTGCCAGATCAGTGGAGCCTCTTCCTTTTGGCGATGCAGGCTCATCCCTGGGAATTAACAATCCCGCTTGTACTGTGCCTTGATGTGGTCCTATTGGCACGGTTGTTCAAGCGATTATGACGAGCGGCCGCGTGATCCGACAACGGATACTTCTGCCGAGCCAGGGAATTTATTTATGTCCGATAAAACTACCTTGACAAGCCGCGTCCGCTCTCGCCCGCAGACTGGCTGCGTCATTTTTTCGCTATTGCTGTCATTCGCTCCCTCGTATGCAACCTGTCAAACTGTCTCAGTCAAAACCGCCCCGAAAGATTACGCGCTGGTTTGGACCGACGCTAGTGGCACAGTTCCGCCGCAAATGATTATGCGGGTCGACAGCTATAAGTATCCAGAGAATACTTCTGTCCGAAAGTTCTTATCTCAACCCACTCGGTCTTCGCCGGAAGCGTTCCTGGCGCACTACCTTCTCACAGTGCTGTTGGAAGGCTGACAGTAAAGTGGCAGATGCCTCTCGTGATCCCGCCGAAAGCAGCAGCGTTGCTGCCAAAAGCATTGCCGAAGAACGGACGGAGTTAAAAGGCGTCACAGAGCCGAGGTTTTATACTCGTTATGACGTTGGGGCGTACTCGTATATAAATGTCGCTTTCAAGACAGGCGTGAAATCGCCTCCCGATATTTTTGTCGGGTGTAGAGTGCATGCTTCTCCAAGCGGTTATCACATCGTATTGACAGATAGAGACCCGGTGGACGATAACATTGACCTGCTTCGTGAGGTCGATTGGAAACTATATGATCTCGGCCCCCACTGGAACGATGCTCCAAAGCCGCCCTATCGTTACTCTTTCAGCCTGCCCAATCCGTTTCCCGCCACTCATTCAGGTCTTCATCCTCTGAGCATCCTGTTCAATGGGCGTCCCTCACATCTCCTAATTGACAGCCAAACAATCGCACCCGATCCAATCAGCGCGTTTGTCAAGCAAGTGGTGCAGACGTATCGGACTGGAACTAAAAGCCAACTCCTCGCACTTTGGACCCAAGAGGATATAGAAGAAAGCGGGGGTGTTGAGCCTCAGATATCCTCCTACCCCTCGCTCAGTTTAACGGGGAAGATATATCAGGCTTTTACGATAAATTTTGGCCCGAATGTTCTGGTTTTCCTCGCTGATGCAACTCATCCTCGCGCCCCTTGGAGCCATATCTATCTTTGGAAAGGAAGTTCACCGGGATATCATCTTACCTCCGGCGTTCCAGTGAGTTTGAGACGGGATTCGTCTGGCAGCAATAATTGGTCGCTTGGGTTCGGGAAATTTTATTCCGGTGATCCGATGCACGCACTCTTCTCGGCAGAGGATACCTCTGCGGGTGCGGTGGATAGTCTTTTTGATATGCCAGCCTTCCAAAACTACTTGAAAAGCATTGTCGGCAGCCTCCGAGATTGACACTCAGGCGCGAATATGGTACACTGTTGTCAGTAAAATGCAACTGGATGAGCGTAAACAAAAGATTCTAGGCGCGGTCGTTCGCGGCTATGTAGAGACGGTGAAGCCGCTGAGCAGCGAGGAGCTGGCGCAGCGGCATCAGTGGGGCATCAAAAGCGCGACAATCCGCAATGAGCTGGCGGAGCTATCGGACTTGGGGTTTCTGCGCCAGCCGCACACCAGCGCCGGGCGTATTCCGTCAGACCAAGGCTACCGGTTCTATGTGGATCATCTGATGGCTGCCCAGCCGCCCGATGAGGCCGTGACTCCGATTTTAGACGAAGATGCCCAGGCGCTGGAGATGGAGCGGCTGCTCCGGCGCACCTGCGCCCTGCTGACCCGCACGACTTCCTACACGTCGGTCGCGACGCCGCCGCGCCCTGCCGACACGCAGATTAACCAGATTTTCGTGACCCCTGCCGGCGAGGACCGCCTGCTTCTGGTGCTTATCCTCAGCACCGGGCAAGTGGAAAACCGGCTGCTATGCCCGGCCCCCGTGGAAGCGGCGTCGGCGTCGCCTGCCGAGATCGCCGCCGTCGGCAGCGCCCTCAGCGCGGCTCTCGCGGGCCAGACGCTTGATGCACTGCCGGGGCTGATGTTCGCCGCGCCGGACGAGTTCTCGCCGCCCCTGCGGACGCTCTACAGCGTACTTGTTTCCGCCGCCCAGGAGATGGCCCAGGCGGCTGCCGACGACGACAGCCTGTATTTAGAAGGCACCAGCGAGATTTTGCGGCAGCCGGAGTTCCGGGATGTCGCCAAGATTGAATGCGTTTTGGAAACGCTTCAGCGCGGTACGCTGCTGTTCCAAACGCTGTCCCGCGCCCTGCTCGGTGCGGACGTCACCGTGGTCATCGGTGCCGAGAACCATGTCCCAGCCATGACCGAATGCAGCGTTGTTTCGGCTTCTTATTATGTCGGGACCCGTAAGCGCGGCACGCTTGGCGTTGTCGGCCCAACCCGGATGGACTACGACCGGGCTGTTCCTGCGGTCGGTTTTTTCTCGCGTACCCTCAGCCGGATTTTGACACGGCTGGCCGGCTTGTCTTAAACCGGATAGGCCGGCACTTCTGCCGCCAGCACTTTTGGCGAAGGTGATCCCAATGTTGCGCTTCCCCCTTCTGCTGCCCTGCCAGACGTGTTACGCCTGCTTGCTGTATCTTACTTGCTTGCCTGCTCATGGCGATCCGGTCTTGCAGCCTTCGTCTACTACTGTTCAGGCACCGCTGGACCTGCTGCCGCTTAAAAAGGCACTGGCTCCCCTAAGCGGCGCGGCTCCGCTTCAGTCCCATACGACAATTCGCATGACCGGCACACAGGCGGGAGTTTCCGTTATGCTGCGCGAAGACATCCAGCTTGTGTGCCGGTATCCGAACCGCTTCCGGGCCATGCTCACGCAGTATGATTCTTCGGGCGGTCCGCAGAAAAAGCTCGTTGTTGTTTCTAACGGCACACTGGTCTGGACTTACCGGCCTGGCCTGGCGGAGTATTCCGTCACGAGCCTTGCAGCCTGGAAGAAAGCGGACAACGATATTCCTACCCTGGGCCTTGTCATGGGCGGTTTTTATCTAGGATCCGGCAGGCCGCTGGTGCAGGGGGTTCACAGCATCACCCCGGCAAACAGCGCCCAGGTGCAGGCGGTTCTCCAGCAGATGGAGATTTCTTTGTCCCGTCAGGTCAAGTCCGCCGGCGGGCAGGATGATTATGTGTACAGCCTGACGCTGGCAAAACAGGACCTGGCATATCAGTTCTACGTCGGCAGCCAGACCAACGCGCTCACCCGTGTTGACCTTGCCGGTACGCAAAACAACATCCAGTTCTCTTACCGCGAGGACGTGACGCGCATCGCTCCCTACCCCGCCGTTTCCGCTTCTATCTTTGTGTTTGTTCCGCCGCCGGGGACCATTAAAACTGCCGCCGTCTCCGTGAACCCGCTTTGAAGCCCTGCCTCTCTCCTTGACAGGCTGCCCCCGATTTCGGTATAATCTATTAGAAAATGCCGTAGAAAGGGGCAACGCGAACCGATGCTCAGTTTATCCAAACGCGCGGATTATGCGCTTCTCGCGCTGTCCCATCTGGCGGCGGTCCAGGCGGTTGACCCGGCCCGGCTGGTCAACACTAAAGAAATTGCCGAGCAGTACGAAATTCCTACTGAGCTTCTGGCGAAGCTGCTGCAAACCCTCGCCAAGAGCGGCATCGTCGCTTCCCACCCCGGTCCGACCGGCGGCTACCGCCTTCTCCGTTCTCCCAGCACGATTAGCATTTCCGAAATCATTACCGCAATTGATGGCCCGCTTGCCATCCTGCCCTGCTCCAACGGCCAGGGCGATACCTGCAAGCAGTTCAGCCGCTGCACGATCCGCGACCCAATGGCCGAGATTGAGCGCCGCGTCAAAAGTCTGCTGATGGAGATGACGCTGGCTGATGTCGGCGGCATAACTTCTTCAGACGAGGAGCCGGATTGGTCTTCTTTGCCCGACTTTTCTACCCGCCGCTTCGCCGCCGGCCTGCCGATGGGCTAACAAAAATTATGTCTCCAATCTATTTAGACAACAATGCGACGACGAAGCCCGACCCGCGCGTCGTTGAAGCGATGCTCCCCTACTTCAGCGAAGTGTACGGCAACGCGGCGTCCCGCAGCCATGCGTTCGGCTGGGCCGCCGAAGAAGCCGTCGCCAAATCTAGAAGCCAGGCCGCCGCGCTCTTAGGGGCAGACCCGCGTGAGATCGTTTGGACTTCCGGCGCGACAGAGTCAAATAATCTGGCGCTTAAAGGCGTGATGGAGAAGCTCGCTCCACTGGGCGGCCATCTGGTCACGGCAGTCACGGAGCATAAGGCGGTTTTAGACACGGCAAAGCATCTGGAACAGTTGGGGCACCGCGTGACGTATCTCGGTGTGGACCAGTACGGCCAGATTGACTTAAACCAGCTTCAGGACGCGCTGACGCCGGACACGACGCTGGTTTCGATTATGATGGGCAGCAACGAGATCGGGACGCTTCAGCCGATTGCCGAAATCGGGGCGCTCTGCCGGGAGCGCGGCGTTTTGCTGCACACCGACGCGACGCAGAGCGTCGGCCACATGCCGGTCAGCGTCGAGACACTGCCGGTTGACCTTCTTTCGTTCACGGCCCACAAGATGCACGGCCCCAAAGGTGCTGGGGCGCTCTATGTCCGGCGGCGCGGGCCGCGCGTGCGTTTGGAAGCGCAGATGGACGGCGGCAGGCATGAGATGGGGATGCGCTCAGGAACGCTGAACGTGCCGGGCATTGTCGGCTTCGGCAAAGCCTGCGAGATCAGCCGCGCCGAGATGTCCACCGAGCAGCCGCGCCTGACCGCCCTGCGCGACCGGCTCATTTCGGGCATTCTCGGCAGCATTGATGGGACGCGGCTGAATGGACACCCAACCGAGCGATTGCCGCACAACGTCAATATCGCGTTTGAAGGCGTCGAAGGCGACGCGCTGCTGACATCGCTGCCGGAAGTCGCGTTGTCTACAGGATCGGCGTGTTCGTCCGAGTCCCTGTCGCCCAGTTATGTTCTGAAGGCCATTGGCCTCAGCGACGCCCTCGCGTATGCCTCGCTGCGCTTCGGCGTTTCGCGCTTCACGACCGATGACGAAATCGAGTATGTTCTGAGCAAGCTGCCCGGCGTTGTCGCCAAGCTGCGGTCTTTGACGCCCAGCCGTGCGCCGATGCTTGTTCATTAATTGTCTGTTATCAATTGTCCATCAGGTACTACCATGAGTGAATTGCCAGCAACTAGCACAAGTGACGCTAAGCCCGACGTTGCCGTCTGCCCGATCTGCAAGCGCCGACTACTGACCCAGACGAGCGCCCTTTGCAACTGGTGCGGCGCGAAGATTGACAACGACGAGTATCAGGCGCGGGCCACCCAAACTCGTTTAGAACGGGACGCACAGGAACGCGCCGAACTGGAGTCGCTGATCCAGGAAGAAGCCCAGCACGGCATTTTAGGCCGGCTGAAGCGGCTCGGCAAGCAGAACAAAACGGCTCCGTCCAAGAACCAAAATCTCTTCCCGTAAACTTGACCGAAGAAAGCACTCATTCATGCAACAAGACCCGAGCGAAGAGCCGCTCAGAAACATCAATCTGGAATCCGCCATTCTGGGACTCCGCATGGCCCTGACCGACGAAGAAGCCGCCGAGGCCCGCACCCGTTTCTTAGACATCCTGCGCGACAGCACTCTTGCCGTCCCCACCATTACGCCCGTCGCGACTGCGCCCGACGGCTCGATCCAGCCCGGCGCGGACATTCAGCTCATCATCGCGACCAATCCCGAAGGCATCAGCGGCGTTCCGGCATTCACCCAGCTTGGCGTTCTGCGGGCGACGCTGCCCCAGCTTGAGCATGGCATGTTCCTGTCGGGAGCGCAGCTTTGCGGCATTCTCGCCGCCAGCGAGCACCGCTTGTTCGTAGATGGCCCGGACCTCCACGCCGAAATCACGCCGCCGGAGATGCAGACCATCGCGCAAACCGCCCAGATGATGGGCCAGATGCAGCAGCAAGCGACCAGCGGTAATCCCCGCCTGGAAGCCGCGCTTGCCGCCCTGCACCAGACCGACATCACCGAGAACCGCGCCGCCGTCGTTACGGCTTTTCTGGAAGAGTTCAGCCGCGTCCCAATTGCCGCCGAAGTGGACGAAGACGCCGAGTGCATTGTCCTCAGCACCGGCGCGGCGGAAGACACGCCGGAAACGCCCCAGGAGCTGGAGCTTCTGACTCAGGACGACGCTCTTTTGTGTTTTACCAGCGAGGCCGCCATGAAGGTCTGGGACGACGCCGGCCGCAACGCGGTTGTCCTGCCGGGGCCGATTATCGCCCAACTTGCCGCCCAGGCTGAAGTCCTGCAGCTACTGGTCAACAAAGGCAGCGCCGACCAGCGCCTTTTGAAGATTGACGGCGACCGCTTAGACGTTGCGTAAAACTCGTAGATTTACGATTGCTTCCCTGCTTGCTGGTGCCCGATAATAGATTCAACTTTCGTTGCGAAAAGTGAGTCTATTTTTATGTCAACTTCTTATGATACCGAGCGCCGCGTGGCTTCTATCTGCCGGGGTCCCGAAGCTGAGTCCGTTCAGCAGCAGCTTGTGGCGGCACTGAGCGATCCGCAGCACGCTTACAAGCTATGGTTGTTTTGGGCGCAGTGGCGGGCACTCGGGCGCGAAGCCCTGAGCCGCGAAACCGAACTTTCGCCTTGGACTGTCTCGGATCGCCTGCGCCAGCTTCGCGAAGCCGGTGTTCCCGTGCTGTCCTGGTCCGTCGAGCGAGACCTTATTGCCCGTGGCCGGTTCTATTCGGAATGAGAGCGAATTGAGTGTAAACAATGGATGAGGAAGAAGTGTGGCCGCCAGCACCGCAAGGCACAAGCCCTCCGGCGCTTCCGCCTGATGTTACGCGTCCCGCCGCCCGGCTTCAAGTTGCTCTAGGCCTGGTCGCAGGGATCGTGTTCTTTCCCGTTCTTTATGTTCTGCTTTTGCATACGCCGCATTATGGGTTTGTTCCCACACAAGCATTCGCCGGAGCCGCTTTGTTTGCTGCCCTCACTTTGTCGGTATTGGCACGGCACCGCTTCCGTAGCTTCTCCATCACATTCGCGGTTGTCAGTGCCATCTTGGCGGGTCTCATTTTAGTGGTCCTTGAGATGCCTGTCACAACGGAAACTTCGACTCCTCTATAACGCAAAAAAGCGGGCGCATGAACCAGTGGTCCATACGCCCGCTTCTTGTCTCTGCGAGTTCTACTTCAGCAGGTGTGCCGGTAGCTGCTTCTGGCCGGCGACGATTGCCAGGAAGTTGCGGGAGTTCATCATGCGAGCCGCGACTTTGATCTTTTTCTTGCCCTTCGGCGTCTGGATGGTCACGGTCTGAAGATTGACTTCAAAGCGCCGCGCCTTCTGCGGAGCACGGTGCGCCCACGAGCCGGAGTGCGGGTGGCGCGTCCAGCGTCCTGCCTGGGCCTTGCGCCCACTGATTTCACATACTTTTGCCATTGCTACACGCTCCTGAGTTGGTATTATCTTGATATTGGTTGTTTCTAGGAAGATGACCAGTAAGTATAGCACCGGAAATCGGCGTCTGTCAAGCGTATGAGGAACAATATCAGCCAGGCAAAGGTATACTAGGGCACTGCTTCTCGCCGGGAGTCTCTCATAAAGGTCACCGCACACACGTTTCTCGTCGCCGTTCTCGCTCTCACGCTGCTCGGCACTTTCGCACACGCCGCGCCCCAGTCGGCTCCCGTTGATCCTCACTTCTACGATTACGACGCCCATGCGCTGTTTGCTGTCACCCAGACGCCGGACAAAGAAGCCCAAGCACAGGTCGGGGGAGATATTCAAGTCACGCAGGTCACCTACCCCAGCCCGGTTGTCACCCCCTATCCTGTCAACAATATCGTAACGGCGTATTTGTTCCAGCCAAACTCGCTTGGTTCGCACCCGGTCATGCTGGTGGAGCATGAATGGCTGCCGGTCAACTTGAACAACGAGTTCGTGCTCTGCGCGACGCTCGCCCGTGCGGGGGTTGCCGCGTTTCTGGTGGTGCAGCCATACAGCTACAGCCGGCGGCTGCTGCCGCGTGTCCCAGACGTGGAGCTGCTGTCGGGCAATCCGCAGCAGACCGTCGAAGCGGTGCGTCAGGCCGTTCTGGACAACCGCCGCGCTCTGGACTGGCTTGAGACCCGTCCGGATATTGACCCGACCCGCATGGGCGTTGCCGGTATCAGCCTCGGCGGCATTCTGGCCCCGCTGATTGCCGGCGTAGACCACCGGGTCCATGTGCTGGTCACGATTGTCGGCGGCGGCGACGTTTCGGATTTAGTGTACGACAGCTTTATCACTTACGGCCTGCGCCCGAGCCTCTTGTATCGCGGCGTGTCGTTTGACTCTCTTAAGCGCGACTATGTGAACATCGAGCCAACCCATTGGCTGCAGGGCTTTGACCCTCACAATGCCCTGCTGTTCAATGGCCGCTTTGATGTGTTCGTAAACTCCAAGCAGGCGCATCACCTGGCACGGGCGCTCGGCGGCGCTCCGATTGTCTGGATCAACACCGGCCACTATGGCACGGTGTTTGCCGAAAAGCAGATTGAAGCCGTCGGCGCGAAGTTTGTCCGCTCCCGCTTTGGGTTGGACCCCGCGCCGTTCACGCCACCATCCTCTATCCCTGCACCGACCATCAAGATTGGCCTGCTGTTTGGTGGTCAGGAAGGCGTCAGCCCAGTAGTCGCGTATCAGGCGATCACGGGCGGTCCCGGCGCACGGTATTCTTTGGACGGTCAGCTCACGCTGCACGGCTTTTCCATCGCGCCTTCTTTTCGCGCCGATGAGAGCAACTCCATCGGCTTAGAAGTGCCACTGCTCCACGGCAAGCCTCGAACGCGGCTGTTCTACTCGTTCAGCTTTGTACTGTAAGAACCTACCCCGTCGCTACGCGCCGACCCTCCCGGAACGGGAAGGTCAAGAAAACAAGACAGGCAAACACACGCAGCCTTCTTATCCCTGCTCCGCACCTTCCCGTTCCGGGAGGGTCGGCGCGTAGCGACGGGGGTAGGTTCCCAAGCCCTTGAATCCCCCTCCTTCTTTGTGGTATACTCCTAAGTCGGAAAACCCCAATCCACACTCGCCGGGACGCACTTTGCGGTGTGCCTGTTTTTGCCAAAATGAACGGAGCAGAACAGGTCGCAGAGGCGGTTGATCGGCGGGGACGCACACCAACGAAGGAGCTACGATTTGTCCATTCTCGCGATGAAGGACCTGCTTGAAGCAGGTGTCCACTTCGGCCACCAGACGCGCCGGTGGAACCCGAAAATGAAGCGCTACATCTATGGCGGGCGCAACGGCATCTATATCATTGACCTGCACCAGACCCTGAAGCTGTTCGATGATGCCTATGCGTTCATCCAGGAAGTCGCCTCCAACAACGGCAAGATTTTGTTTGTCGGCACGAAGAAGCAGGCGCAGGAAGCGGTCGCCGAAGCCGCCAAGCGCTCCCGCTCTTACTACGTCAACTCCCGCTGGCTCGGCGGAATGCTCACCAACTACCGGACCATTCTGACCCGTATTGCCCGCCTGCGTGAGCTGGACCGGCTCGATGCCGAAGGCATTCTGGAGTCCCTGCCGAAGAAAGAAGCCGCCGACCTACGCGAAGAGCGCGATCGTCTGGAAAACTATCTCGGCGGCATGAAGGACATGAACGGAATGCCCGATGCCATCTTCATCGTTGATTTGAAGAAGGAAAAGATCGCCGTTCAGGAAGCCCGCAAGCTGGGCATCCCGATTGTCGCCATTGTGGACACGAACTGTGATCCGGACGAAGTGGATTACGTAATCCCCGGCAACGACGACGCTATCCGGGCCATCAAGCTGATCTCGAACAAAATCGCCGACGCGATTATTGAGATCCGCCAGCCCGAGTGGCAGGATGCGACGGTTGTCGAGACCGAAGAAGACGCCCAGAAGCTGGGCGAAGCGTCCGACGCCGCGATGGTCGCCGCCCAGTGGGAAGCATTGGAGCAGCGCGTCACCGGCGGCGCACAGGTTCCGGCAGGCGTCTTTGACTCCAGCCTCGGCGCAAGCGGCATGACAGACGCCGGCAACTCCGGCGGCATCTCCCGCCGCAATGCTTCTCCCGGCGGCGAGGCGATGACGAACCCGGCGGAGATCGCGCACGAAGTCGCAGAAGAAACCGGGCAGACCACGGCGCAGGGAACAGACTAGATAAGAAGCCCCCACCCTTCCCTCCCCCATCCGCACTGGCGACTCGGAGAGAGGAATGGGAGAGGGTAAGATAAGAGGCAGAAAATCGCCATTCCTAATCTTTACCCCTCTCTCACGAAGTGGGGGAGGGGTCGGTACGCAGTACCGGGGGTGGGGGCAAAAACGCACAAGGAAACAATACCTATGGCAGAAATTACCGCCGCAATGGTCAAGGACCTGCGGGACAAAACGCAGGCCGGCATGATGGAAGCGAAGCGGCTTCTGACCGAAGCCAACGGCGACATGGACGCGGCGATCAAAGCGTTCCGCGAGAAGAACGCCAAAGCCACGGTCAAAGAAGGCCGAACAAGCGCCGAAGGCGTCATTGAAGCGCTGGTGCGCGAGCATAACCGTCTCGGAGTGCTGATAGAAATCAACTCGGAAACGGACTTTGTCGCCCGCAACGAAGAGTTCTCCGCGCTCGCCCGTGACATGGCAAAACACGCCATCGCGAACCCGAACGCCACGACAGTAGACGAGCTTTTGGAAGCGACCCACACCGAAACCGGCAGCCCGGCCAAGCTTCGCATTCAGGACGTGTTCGCCAAGATGCGCGAGAACATCATCTTTAAGCGCTTTGCGGCCTACCAGACCGAAGACGGCACCGTGGACGCCTATATCCACATAGGCGGGCAGATCGGCGTTCTGGTCGAGCTGACCGGCGAAGGCATGGAAATCAAGACGCTGGCCCGTGAGATCGCCATGCACATCGCCGCGGCAAAGCCGAAGTATTTAAATAAAGACCAGGTTCCGGCGGAAAAGATCGCCGAAGAGCGTGACATCGTGAAGACCCGTGCGATGGCCGATCCGAAGAACGCAAATAAGCCCGCCGAGATCATGGACAAAGTCATCGAAGGCGGCGTCGGAACGTTCTACAAAGAAGTTGTCCTGCTGGAACAGCCCTATATCCGTGAGCCGAAGCAGACCGTCGCGCAGCTCATCAAGGGCAAGACTGAGATCAAGCGGTTTGTGCGGTTTGAAATCGGCGAGGCATCTTAGTTGCCAGACTCCACGTCCGTTAAGTGGCCGCGTGTGCTGCTCAAGCTCTCCGGCGAAGCTTTTGCCGGGGACGGCAGCCACGGGGTCATTGATTATGCCGCTGTCGCAAATATCGCCGGCGAAGTCGCACAGTTGCAGCAAAGCGGCGTCCAGACCGCCGTCGTCATCGGCGGCGGCAACGTCATGCGCGGCCAGCTTGCCGAAAAAGCCGGCATGAAGCGTGTTACCGCCGACCATATCGGGATGCTGGGCACGGTCGTCAACGCGCTGGCTTTGCAGGACGCTTTGGAGCGTCAGGGCATTGACACGCGGGTCCAAACCGCCATGCCGATCCAGACTGTCGCCGAGCCGTACATCAACCGCCGCGCCCTGCGCCATCTGGAAAAGGGCCGCGTCGTGATACTCGCCGGCGGCACCGGCAACCCCTTCTTCACCACCGACACCGCCGCCGCGCTTCGGGCCACTGAAGTCCGCGCCGAAGCGATACTCATGGCAAAGAACGGCACCGACGGCGTTTACGACAAAGACCCACGCCAGTTTCCCGACGCCGTCAAGTTCGACCATATTTCGTTTGCCGATGCCATTAACCGCCGCCTCAAAGTCATGGACCTGACCGCAATGGCGTTCTGCATGGAAAACAACATTCCGATTGTCGTCTTTGACATCAACGTCCCCGGCAACATCCAGCGCGTTGCCGAAGGCGCTTCCATTGGAACGCTCGTCTCCAAAGATGCGTAGCTAATGTAGTTGTCAGTGGTTGGTTTGTATGGCGGAGTTAAAATCTAGTACTAAAGTGATGCTGCCGAAGACGTTACAGAACGCGGCAGTTATGCTGGCGGAAGAACCCTGCTGGCCGGCCCTTGAAGCTTTGCAAATTGTCGAATGGTTCGCGGCACATGGTTATGAAGTTGTGGGTGTAGAAGGTTACCAAAGCAAAGATGGCAAAGCTTTATTTATCGCCTCAAGTGACTACTCGCCCCGGCCCGACGATAAAGTAACTTCTGACAGCATTGCTCGCTACGCTCACAAAGCCAGCGTGTTTATCGCTAAACTTAGCCATAAGCGCGATATTTTCTTCAACATTGCCGGAGCGTCGGGGTTCCTTGATATGAATATGCCTTCCGAGTTAATGAACAAGTTATTGAAGTTGCTCACAGGTAGCGAACATGACCCTATGGCGCAGCAACTACTGCAAGAGATGCCAGATAATCAGGGTCTCGATGCTTCTAATCCTATTCCCTGGCGACAGGTAAGAGACATCTACCGCCAACGTGCTCGACATATCGAGAGAATTGGTTATCCAACTAATGGCTTCCCCGAATTAGTAAGCGGACTTGAAGCATTCGGCGGGGACGAAGTGACGATCTTTCAGGTCCGCTTCGACACAGGCGATTATGCGGTTTTTGCCGATTCGGCTTTGTCTGAATTAGCTGGTGTCTTAAAGTTCCCGAAGAAGACTGCTGCACAGGAAGCTGCTCTGGAGGACTCCCAGAAGCAGCATGACGCTCTTCTTGCTGCCTCTCGCCTGCAAGCAGCGTCGTAACAAGTAATTTCATTTAGGAGCAATAAAAATGAGCTTAGCCGATCTCGCCAAAGATGCCGAGCAGAAAATGAAGAAGACGGTGGATGCGACGCAGCATGATTTCTCGACGATCCGCACAGGCCGGGCTACGCCGACGCTGGTGGACGGCATCTCGGTGGACTATTTCGGGACGCCGACTCCGCTGAACCAGCTCGCGGGCATTAGCGTTCCCGACTCACGCCAGCTTCTCATCACGCCGTATGACCGCAGCACGGTGGCGGCCATTGAAAAAGCGATTAAGAACTCAGACCTGAACATTAACCCCGTGAACGACGGCACTGCCGTCCGTCTGACGATCCCGCCGCTGACCGAAGAGCGGCGCAAAGAGTTTGTCAAAATTCTGAATAAGAAGTCCGAAGAAGGCCGCGTCTCGATCCGCAATATCCGGCGCGACATCAATGATCAGTTCAAAGGGCTTGTGAAGAAGAGCGAAGCCTCTGAAGATGAGTCTAAGCGTGCTCAGGAAGGACTGCAAAAGCTGACCGACCGCTATATTGTCGAAATTGATCGCATCACGAAAGCTAAAGAAGCCGAGCTGCTTGAAGTCTGATACAGCGGATAATCCAGACGAAATTAGCCGCCTGAAAGCGCGTCTTGACCCGGCGCGTCTGCCGGCGCATGTCGCCATTATCATGGACGGCAACGGGCGCTGGGCGCGGACCCAGGGCCAGGACCGGCTGTTCGGGCACTGGCAGGGCTACCGGACGCTCAAGGAAATTGTCTCTGCCGCAGACGAGTTCGGCATCCAGGCTCTCACAGTCTTCGGCTTCTCGACAGAGAACTGGCGGCGTCCCGAAGCCGAAGTCGGCGGCCTGATGGAACTGATGCAGGCGGCGATGCAGGCCGAGATTGAGGAGCTGATCCAAAACCACATCCGCATTCAAGTCTCCGGGCGTCTTTCGGAGCTGCCGGACTCCCTGCGCCAGACGTTTGAGAGCGCCATGCTACGGACCGCTGGCTTCACGCGGATGACATTCAACCTCGCCATCAATTATGGCGGCCGAGCGGAAATTGCGGACGCGGCGCGGGCGCTTGCAGAAGCGGTTCATCGCGGCGAGCTTAAGCCCGAAGAAATCACCGAAGAAAGCTTGTCGGCCAGCATGTACGCGCCGGGCCTGCCGGACCCGGATTTGCTGATTCGCACGGCGGGCGAGATGCGGATCTCCAACTTTCTGCTCTGGGGGATTGCGTATTCTGAAATCTGGGTGACGCCGATATTGTGGCCGGATTTTACCCCTGCGCTTCTTGCTGACGCTTTGGAAGACTACGGGCGGCGCGTCCGCAAGTTCGGCGCGGTTGTCCATCCCCCGGAGTAGGCTGCCTTTGAAGAACATCGTTATTTTAGGTTCCACAGGCAGTATTGGAACGCAGACACTGGACGTGGCCCAGCGGCTTCCTGACTTGCTGCGGGTTGTTGGGCTTTCGGCCTATCGCAATGAAACCCTGCTGCGCGAGCAGGCGCGTGAGTTTGATGTTCTAAATGAGCATCTGGAATGGGGCGACGGGGCGGATTTAGTGCGCCTAGCAACGCTGCCGGGCGCGGACTTAATCGTTGTCTCCGTCGCCGGAGCAGTCGGCACGGCGGCGACAATCGCGGCGCTCGAAGCGGGCAAAGATGTGGCACTGGCGACCAAAGAAGTGCTGGTCGCGGCAGGCGAGCTTGTCACCGCCGCGGCTCGCAGCACGGGAGCGAAGCTGCTGCCGATAGACAGCGAACACTCGGCGATCTTTCAGTGTTTGCAGGGGCAGAAACCGGAAGATGTCCGCAAGCTGTGGCTGACGGCGTCCGGCGGGCCGTTCCGCGAATGGTCTGCGGGGCGCATGGCGTCGGTCACAGTATCTGAAGCGCTTAACCACCCAACCTGGCCAGCGATGGGCCGGAAGATCACGATTGACAGCGCAACGCTGATGAACAAAGCGCTGGAAACAATTGAAGCCCGGTGGCTGTTTGATGTTCCAATAGAGCGCGTCGGCGTGGTTGTCCATCCGCAAAGCGTCATTCACTCGCTGGTAGAGCTGTGTGACGGCTCGTTCTTGGCCCAGCTTGGCCTGCCGGACATGAGGGTTCCGATTGAAGTGGCCCTGCTGCACCCCAACCGCGCGGATTTTGGGGCTGAACGGTTTGATCTGCTGGCGCAGACAAAACCTCTGACGTTTGAAGCGCCGGACGAGACGCGGTTTCCCAGCTTGGGCCTGGCACGCCGCGCGGCTCACACCGGCGGGACGCTGCCGGCGGTAATGAACGGCGCAAACGAGGCCGCTGTCCACTTGTTTTTAGAAGAGCGCATCGCGTTTTCAGACATTACCCACTTGACGGAGCGTGTCATGGACGCGCACACGGTTCAGCAAGCGCCGACGCTGGCGCAGATCACGCAGGCAGACGAGTGGGCGGGGCGGACGGTTCAGCAAAAACTTTGATTTGTGTTGTAAGGAGCTTCCGACGTGGTTTTATGGGCTAACATCCAGCAGACGGTGACGCTGCTGATCATTCTGAGCATTTTAGTCGTCGCGCATGAATGGGGGCATTTCATTGTCGCCCGGATGTGCGGCATCCGCGTGGACGACTTCTCCATCGGCTTCGGCAAGCGGCTGTTTCGGATCGGCAAGCGCGGCGATACCGAGTACAACGTCCGAATGCTTCCGCTCGGCGGCTTCGTCAAGATTGCCGGGATGGAGCCGGACGAAGCGCCGCTCGTCAATGCAAAAGACATGCTTGGCGCGAGTACAAGTGACCCGGACGCCGGCGAGATCCCGCTGCTGGCGGAGAATTTGGGCGAGCATACACCTTACACCGGGCCTGACGGCTTCTATAGCAAGCCGCTCTGGCAGCGGTCCCTTGTCATTTTCGCCGGGCCGCTGATGTCCCTGCTGTTTGGCTATTTCGTTTTTTGCTTGATGGGCGTCACGACAGGTATCCCTTCAGGCAAAATCCTGACACGCATCAACTTGGTCGAGCCGGGCGGCGAGGGCCACCGTATTGGCCTACGCGCAGGCGATACGATTACGGCCATTAACGGCCAGCCGGTCACCGACGGACAGCAGATGATCGCCCGCATCAATGCCAGCCTCGGCAAGCCGGTAACGCTGACGGTTGTGCGCGACGGCTCGACATTCACTCCTCCCGTTGCGACCCCGCAGCTGGCGCTGCATAACGGCAAGCCGATCATCTACACCAGCGTTGTACGGCCCGGCACGTTCGGCAGCGCGATTGGCCTGCAAACTGGAGACACCATCCGCCAAATCGGCGACACGCCCATTGACAGCACGGCGGACGCTTTAAAAGCTTTGCGTGACCATGCTGGTCAGACTGTTGATGTCGTCGTGACGCGCACCACGAGCGATGACCCCATTCCACTCCACGGCATCCTACCCAAAGCAATCGCCGGGTCCGCAAGTGCATTGCCGACGCTTGACTCACATCAAATTGGTGTGCTTAAGATTGATCCTTCTGCGGAGATCAAGCACCTCAGTTTGGTGCAGTCCATCAAGGCTGGAACTGCTCAGATTGCGTTTCTCTTGACAAGCATTGCGGAAATGGCGCATCGCCCCACTCAGATCAAAGACAATGCCGGTGGGATCATCTATATGTACCAGATGACCGGCGTTGTGGCCAAGAACGGTCTGGTAGAAAAGCTCAATCTCATGGCGGGACTTTCCATCAGCCTGGCGATTTTCAATCTGCTGCCGATTCCCGTGCTGGACGGCGGCCATCTCCTGACATTCTTTATTGAGTGGGTCCGGCGCGGCAAGCGCATGACCGATCAGCAGCAGCAGGCATTTTTAATGACAGGGCTTGCCATTATCGGCGTCTTGTTCGTTTTGGTGATGTCCAACGACATTCTCCGCACCGTCCATCACCAGTTGCCACAGTAGGCAGCGATTTAGGATACTCATGCGTTTCAGTCAACTATTTGCCCCCACCCTGCGGGATGCGCCTTCGGAAGCGGAGCTGATCAGCCACAAGCTGCTGCTGCGCGGCGGTTTTATTCGGCCCCTTGCCAGCGGCGTGTATTCCTACCTGCCGCTGGGCCTGCGGGTCCTCAACAAGATTTCGAGCATCCTGCGGGGCGAGATGAACGGCATCGGCGGCACTGAGTTTCTGATGCCGTCTTTGGTGCCGCGCCCGCTTTTAGAAGAGTCAGGCCGAGACAAGATTGACGTGTTGTTCACGGTTCCCGCACATGATTATTTTCTTGGCTTTACGCACGAAGAAGTCATCACAAGCATCGCGCGGGGTGACATTCAGTCGTACAAACAGCTCCCCTTTTTACCGTATCAGATTCAGACCAAGTTTCGAGACGAAGCACGCCCGCGCGGCGGGCTGATCCGCGGCCGTGAGTTTTTGATGCTCGACGCCTACTCGTTCGACCGCGATGAAGCCGCTGGGGAAGCCGCGTACAGCCGCGTCCGCGAAGCATTCGCTCGGATGTTTGCCCGCTGCGGCCTGGCGTCACTGTCCGTGGAGGCTGACTCCGGCGCGATTGGCGGCTCCCAGAGCGAAGAGTTCATGGTGCTGTCCGAGAACGGCGAAGACACAGTCCTGCGCTGCGACAAGACCGGCTACGCCGCCAACGCCGAGCGGTGCGAGGCGGTTCCCATGCCCGCTGAAGACCCAAACACATCAGTTGCAGCAATGGAGCAAGTGGCGACGCCGGACGTGTCTGCGATTGAAGATGTCGCGGCATTTCTAGGTGTACCGGCGACGCGCCTTATCAAAACGCTGATCGTCACGGCTCCCGTCGGTACTCCCGTCGTGGCTCTGGTGCGCGGCGACCGGGAGCTGAACGAAGCCAAGCTGGCGAAGCTGCTGGGCGGACCGTCGCCGCTGGCCGACGCGGCGCTGGTCGAGAAAGTAACGGGCGCTCCCGTCGGCTTCGCCGGGCCGGTAGGTCTCAAGATGCCCGTGCGGGTGGTCGCCGACCGGGAAGTGGCGCTCATCCGCGACGGCGTGACCGGTGCGAACGCCGCCGACGCGCATCTCGTCCATGTCCTGCCGGGCCGCGACTTTGTACAGCCGGAATACTTTGACCTCCGCACCGCTGTCGCCGGTGATGTCAGCCCTGTGGACCCGGAAGGCCGTCTCTTTACGGAGCGCGGCATCGAAGTCGGCCACGTCTTTAACTTCGGCACGAAATACTCGGCAGCAATGGGCGCGGCGTTTACCGATGAAGCTGGGAAGGCCCAGCTCATGCAGGGCGGCTCTTACGGCGTCGGTGTGTCCCGGACAATGGCAGCAGCGGTTGAGCAGCACCATGACGCCGCCGGGATGCTCTGGCCGGTCTCCATTGCCCCGTTTGAGGTCGTCGTCGTACTGGTTGACGCCAAGAACGACGCTCAGCGCGGAGCCGCCGAAACTTTGTACGCTTCTCTGCAATCTGCCGGGATTGACGTTCTCTTAGACGACCGCGACGAGCGCCCCGGCGTCAAGTTCAAGGACGCCGATTTAATCGGCTTCCCCGCGAAAGTCGTTGTCGGCAAGTCCCTATCGGAAGGCACCGTTGAAGTCAGCCTCCGCCGCGATAGCAGCACCAAGCAAGCAGTTCCTGTTGCAGACGTTGCCGCGCATGTACAATCGCTAGTGGCTGGTCTTAAAGCGGAGTTTGCTCCTGCTTCAGAGTTGCGGCCTTCTTGAGTGACCTCTTCAGCAACAAAATATAAACGAGAGATGGGACGAGAACAAGCAGAAGAACCGATCCAATAACAGATGTTCGTTCCGATTCTTGATGGGGTAGGTCACAGGCGCGGCTTACAAAATTGATGCCATAGAGGGTGCAGATAGTGGTAAAGATGAGCCGAAATTTGTCATCGTACTCTTTCAGCCGCTTCGTTTTCAGCAAGGCCCAGAGGTTTATGCCCAACACCGGTATGCTTCCGGCTGTGATAAATAAGCCGACAAAGAACAAGCCGAACTGATGGATTTGCATATCACTGATCCTCCCAACATCCTGTAGCCAACCTACGCAGTGGGGTCTTTCGGCAGCCTCAGCGTGATTACTGTTCCCTGCCCCGGCTCGCTCTGAACCGACGGGCGTCCCCGGTGCTGCTCAACGATGCGGCGGATGATGCGGGTTCCTAAACCCGTTCCGCCAGGCTTGGTGGAGTAGGCGGCGTCGGTGAAAAGCTTGGCGCGAACTTCGGGCGGCATTCCTGCGCCGGTATCCGCACACGCGACGGTGTAGTAGGCCAGGTCAGGGTCGGGCGCGACGGTCAGCGTGATGGAGCCGCCGGCAGGCGTCTCCGGCAGGGCGTTGTTCACGAGGTTGAAAAGGGCATTGTAGAGGCGCGAGCTGTCAAAGACGGCTTGCAGTGCCGTGTCGCCTTCGGCCCGCAGTGTTACTCCGGCGAGTGTAGCCGCGCCTGCCAAAGAGTTTGCGACGCGCTGGGCCGTCTCAAAGGGAGAGCCAGGCTTGAAGTCAAGCGGGGCGACTTCGCCCTTTAAGGCACTGGCGATCTCGCGGGTTCGCGCCGTCACCTGCCCCACCCCTTCGGCGACACTTTCCCGCACCTCGGCATAAAAGCTTTCTAAATCTTCCAGCGCGTGCGGCTTGCCGGCACGGACATCGGCAATAGAACCTTCCAGCGTTTCCACATACGGCAGCACATGGGTCAGCATGTTGCCGATGTCATGGCTGATTTCGCCGACGGAGCGGGCGATCGCGGCAAGATTAGCTTCGCGGGCCAGCAGGGCGTTCTGGGCGCTCATGGTCACCAAACTGCTGACAATCTCAATGACCGCCATGTCGGCGGCGTCAAATGCGCCCGCACGCTTGTTGACAAGCTGGATCACGCCGAGCGGCGCACCGCCGCGCGTGTGCAGCGGGACCGTCATCAGTGAGCGCGTTTGGTAGCCGGTTCGGGCATCCACGGTTCCGACATGATCTGTGTCAGCTTCCACATCTGGGGTTAATCGCCCCTGGCCCGAGGCGAAGACCTGCCCGGCAATGCCTTTCCCGAGCGACAGATCCAGGCTAGTTCCCACCAAGCTGCCGGCAACGGGACCGATGGCATGACGGAAGACCAGCGTGTTTTCCGAGGCATTATGCAGCAGAATGGAGCCGGCGTCGGCATCTACGACTTCCATGCTCGTTTCCAGCGCCTGCCGCAGCAGGGCATTCGTGTCCGTGATGGAATACAGCGCGGCGCTGACCTGCTGCACGGCTTCAAGCTGACGCCGGGCCAGCGTAAGTTGTTGTTCGCATTCTTCTGACATAGTATGACCCTGACATCGTTTTATTCTGTCGGCAACAGGCGGTACAGCCCATGGTACTCGATATACGCTTCCACAGGCTCCGGCGTCAAATACTTGATGCTGCGGCCTTCATGAACCCGCCGCCGAATATCCGTGGACGAAATCTCTAAACCGGGGATCGGCAGAAACGAAACGCGGCTTAAAAACTCGGTATTGGTGATCCCGGAAAGCCGCTCCAAAACGAAGCCAGGCCGGGTGACTGCGATAAACCGGCATTCGCGGGCTAATTGGTCGTACTCATGCCAGGTCAGTATCTCCAGAACCGCATCCGCTCCGGTGATAAAATATTGTTCTTCCAGCTCCGGGTACAGCGACCGAAACGCGCGGAGCGTGTCAATCGTATACGACACTCCAGGGCGATCTAACTCAATGCGTGACGCCGAAAAGTGAGGGTTAGACACCGTCGCCAGCCGCGTCATCGCATAGCGATCTTCGGGCGAGCTGACCAGATACGCTTTCTTGTGCGCGGGCCGCCCGTTCGGCACGAAGACGACCTCGTCCAGCGCGAACGCCTGCCGGGCCTCTTCCGCCATCAGCAGATGCCCGTAGTGGATGGGGTCAAACGTGCCTCCCATGATGCCGAGCCTTTGCATAAGCTTACTCGCGTACCTGCCCGCTGCCGCGCACGATGTATTTATAGGTCGTCAGCTCTTCCAGGCCCATCGGCCCGCGAGCATGGAGCTTCTGGTTGGAGATGCCGATTTCAGCGCCGAAGCCGAACTCAAAGCCGTCAGTAAAGCGTGTAGAGGCATTGACATAAACCGCTGCGCTATCTACCGCATCGGTAAACTTCTGAGCCGCTGCGTAGTCCTCGGTCACGATTGCCTCGGAATGCTGCGTTCCATAAGTGCTGATGTGGCTAATTGCGTCGTCTAAGCTGTCTACGATCTTGACCGCGAGTATGAGCGCGTTGTATTCGGTGTACCAGTCTTCTTCCGTAGCGCTAATCGCCGCAGGCAGGAAAGCGCGGGCACAGGAATCGGCGCGAAGCTCGACCCCAGCGTCTACCAGATGCGCCCCCATCAGTGGCAGGAAGTCAGCGGCAATTTGCGAATGCACCAGCAGCGTTTCGGCGCTGTTGCAGACAGACGGGCGCTGGACTTTGGCGTTTAGAACAATCTCCGCCGCCATCGCTAAGTCGGCGGCTTTGTCTACATAGATATGACAGTTGCCGGTTCCGGTTTCGATCACGGGAACCGTGGCGTTCTCAACGACGGTGCGGATCAGCGACGCGCCGCCGCGCGGAATGAGGCAGTCTACCAAGCCATTGAGCGTCATTAGGTGCCGGACGGCAGTACGATCAGTGCTTTGGATGAGCTGAATGGCAGCACGGGACAGGCCGGCAGTTTCTAGCGCGTCCTCTAGGACTGACGCCAACGCGATGTTGGAATGGATTGCTTCCGAGCCGCCGCGCAGCAGCGCGGCGTTGCCGGATTTGAGGCAGAGGGCGGCGGCATCCACGGTCACGTTCGGGCGGCTTTCGTAGATGATGCCGATGACGCCCAGCGGGACGCGCGTCTTGGTGATTTGGAGGCCGTTGGGGCGACGCCAGCCGGACAGCACGGCCCCGACGGGATCAGGCAGCGCGGCGACTTGCCTCAGCCCCGTCTGCATCTCGGCAATGCGCCCAGAACTCAGCGTCAGACGCTCTATCAAATGCGCCACCATGCCGCTGTCTTTCGCAGCCGCAAGGTCGCGGCAGTTGGCTTCCATCACCGCATCTTGATTTGCGCCGAGTGCGTCCGCCATCGCAAAAAGCGCGGCATTCTTCGCGCTCGTTCCGGCAGTCGCAAGCGTTCGCGCGGCCGCTTTCGCGGCCTGCCCTTTGGCTTCGACTTCTTCAATGGCCGCTTTACTCATGGCAGTTATTCTAACCGAACCGGCAAACGATGTCAAGCATGATTGAAAGCAGCGTCACAAATCCAGCACGAGATTGTCCCGGTGAACGACCTCATCGCTTAGCTTGACGCCGAGGCGCGGCAGGATCTCATCGGTGCGGCAGCCTTGAATTTTGAGGATTTGTCCCTGGCTGTAATTGACAAACCCGCGAGCGAACGTCTCCCCATTCGGCTGGGCCAGCAGCACTAAATCGCCGGAAGAAAAGTGGCCGGAAGCGTGGACAACGCCGGCAGGAAGAAGGCTGCTGCCGGCCTCAATCACATTTTGTTTCGCGCCATCGTTCACGGTCAGGGTGCCTTTGGGCGCGACCCCGTAAGCAATCCAGCGCTGACGAGACCGCAGGCGGGTTGGCTTCGGAACAAACTCCGTCCCGCAACGGCCGCTCAGGGCGTCGGAGACGACATTTGGGCGGCGTCCCTCGGCAATAAACATCCGAACGCCGGTATTCGCGCAGATCTTCGCGGCCTGAATTTTTGTTGCCATGCCGCCGGTGCCCATCAATGTCTGCACCCCGCCCGCGCTTTCTTCCAAAGCACGGTCAACCGTGCGTACAACGGGGATAAGCTGGGCGTCGGTGTGCTGGGTTGGGTCACGGTCATACAGCCCGGCCACATCAGACAGCAGCAGCAGCGTGTCTGCTTCAATGAGAGAGGCGACAAGTGCGGCCAGCGTATCGTTGTCGCCGAACTTGATTTCATCTACGGCCACGGTGTCGTTTTCGTTGACAATCGGCACGACGCGGTGTGCCAGCAATGCTTCAAATGTGTTGCAGGCGTTTAAGTAGCGCCTGCGATCCTGCAAGTCTTCGCGCGTCAGCAGAATCTGGGCCACGGGTACGCCAAACGCGGCAAACGCTTCGGCGTAGGTGTGCATCAGCAGGCCCTGCCCAATCGCCGCCGCCGCCTGCTTCTGCGGAATAGAGCGCGGACGGCTCGGCAGATTCAGCTTGTCCATGCCCGCCCGGATTGCTCCCGACGACACCAGAACAACGCTGCGGCCCTGATCAAGCTGCCCGGTAATCTGGCCCGCGAGGTCCGCGATATAAGCCGTGTCCGGCGGTCCGCCCCCGCGCGTCAGGGTGCTGGTGCCGACTTTGATCACCATTTTCGGGCTAGATATAGCTAGTCTTCCTCTACCGCTTTTTCTGCCGGCTGGTCTAAAGCGTCCTCGTCAAAGAAGCTGAAGACTGCTTTGCCAATACGTACTGTGTCCCCTTCGGACGCGCCGAGCGTCCGCAGCTTGTTGATGATGCCGGTCTTTTCGAGTGTCCGCTGCAAACGGCTGACCGCGTCTTCGTTCGAGAGCTGGGTCATTGCAATCAGCCGCTCAATGCCGGCACCTGCGACCACATAGACCTGATTGGCAGCGTCGTAGGAGGCTTCCCAGCGGCGGTCCGTCCGGCGGCCTTTGATCGTCTCGGGCGTAATCCGCACAATGCCGTCGTCAAACGGCGGCGGGAGCGGCATCTCGGCCAGCCGCTGTGCGAGATAGTAGACCAGCGGCTCCAGGCCGGAGCGCGTGGCCGCCGAGACCACAAACACCGGCTTGTCCTCACCATCCAAATTATTTTCTTCGGCAAACTCCGCCCGCAGCATCTCCACCACTTCCGGGTCGGCGATGTCTGATTTATTCAGGACAATCACCTGCGGCAGATGCGCCAGCTCTTCGTTATAGTTCGCCAGCTCCCGGTTAATAATCGCGTAATCGTCCATCGGGTCCCGGCCCGATGTGTCCGACACGTCAATCAAGTGGCATAGCAGCCGGGTCCGCTCGACATGGCGCAGGAACTGATGCCCCAGCCCAACCCCTTCGCTTGCCCCTTCAATCAGCCCCGGAATGTCCGCGATCACAAACGTCCGCTCGTCATCCACCCGCACGACGCCGAGGTTCGGCACCAGGGTCGTAAACGGGTAATCCGCGATCTTGGGCTTCGCGGCGGACAGCGCGGCGATCAGCGTGCTTTTGCCGACATTCGGGTAGCCGATCAGCCCGACATCCGCCAGCAGCTTCAGCTCCAGTTTGATCTGTTTTTCTTCGCCCGGCTCTCCGTTCTCGGCAAACTTCGGTGCTTGGTGCGTGGAGTTCGCAAAGTGCGCGTTACCGCGCCCGCCTTCCCCACCCCGCGCGATCAGGGCTTTCTCTCCATGCTTCGTCAAATCCGCGATAATCCGCCCCGTTCCCGCGTCCGTCGCTGTCGTTCCCACCGGCACTTTCAGAGTCAGATCGTCCGCGTTCTTGCCGTGCATGTCCCGGCTCGTGCCGTGGATGCCGCGCTCCGCCTCATAGTTGCGCTGATACCGGAAGTCCAGCAGCGTGGACAGATTGGAGTCCGACTCAATATAAATATCGCCGCCCTTGCCCCCGTCCCCGCCATTCGGCCCGCCAAACGGCACAAACTTTTCCTTGCGGAACGCTACGGACCCATTGCCGCCGTCCCCCGCCTTCACATCAATTAAAACTTCATCTACAAATATCATAAGTTATGCCTTGTCATTGATCTACTGTGAATAGCACAGATCGGCCCGCAGCAGCAGCTTTAGCATAGAACAATTTGAGTTCTTCAAACCAGCCCGCTACATACTCAAGATTCTCTTCATCGACATCTCCCCATGTCCGTTGACAGCTTATGGGGTCAATTTTGAAGAAGCGCTCCCGGAACTCGTCATCGCTAATACTGTTCACTGCCTGTGCCACATCAGCAACCAGGTCGGAAGAAACAAAGGTGAAGATATAGTCGTCGCCTTCATAAAGTTGCCGACCACCTAGTATCGCATGATTGAGCGGATACTCACCATTGTCCCATTCAAGTTCACCATCAGTCAAAGTGCGATGGATGCCATCCCAAGACTTGTCCAAATCGCACAACCACTCTTCATCCCAATGCTCCCCGATGTTTTCCACGACAAACTCTTCGAGCGCCTCATCACCCCGAATGTTTAGTAGCTTCTCTGCGTCCGCGTTAGCGAGGGCATAAAGAACAGCACGGCAAGCCATTATATAGTTCCCCTTGACATGTTATCCTGCCGAACCTTCCATCGTGACGACCTGGGAACCTGTGGCTGTTTTGGTGACTTCGATACGGTTGGCGAACGCATCTTTTAGCTCGTCAATGTGCGTGATGACAATGATGCGCTCGAAGTCGTCTTTAATCGCGTTCAGGCACTCAACCAGCTTCTCGCGGCCTTTGGCGTCCTGCGAGCCGAACCCTTCATCAATGATCAGCGTTTGCAGACGCGCTCCGGCCCGGCGAGCGAGCAGCTTGGACAGGGCGATCCGCAGGGCGAACGCCGCCCGGAACCCTTCGCCGCCGGAGTACATTTCGAGCGGGCGCGTTCCTAGATTATCACTGACTTTGATTTCAAGCGTCTCAATCGGCGTGTCTTTTTTGGATTTGGCTTCTTTGAGCGTCTCGAAGTACAGGTGCATGTCGCCGTCGGTCAGGCGCTCCAGCAGGCGGTTGGTCTCGTCTTCCAGTTCGGGGATCGCGTTCTCGATGATCAGCGCCTGAACGCCTTTCTTGCCGAACGCCTGCGTGAGCTGCGCGTGGACTTCCTGGTCATATTTGGCGTCTGTCAGGCGCTTGGCTTTGTCCGCCCGGACGATCTTCTGCTCTTCCAGCCGGGTCAGCGTCTGCTCGCGGCGGCCAACGTCCTGAGCCGTCGTCTGCTCTTCCGCGTTACGCGACGTTTCCTGGTCTTTAATCTCCTGCCGGCGCTGCTCCAGCTTCGCGATCTCCGCCCCGACGTCCGCCAGCGCGACAAGCTGCTTGCGGGCCGCGTCTTGATTGGACAGCCGCGCTTGCAGTGTTTCCTCGCCGCCGTTGATGCCTGCTTCCGCTGTTTTGAGGGCTGTCTCCGCGTGTTCTAGCTGGATATAGAGGCGTTCCGAAGGCTCCAAAAGCGTCAGCTCGGCTTTAACGGCGGCGTAATCGCTTTCGGCATGTTCCAGTTTTTTCAGTGCGGCCTCGTATTTGGCGATTTTCGCCCGCACTTCCGGGGCAAATAGGGCTTCGGACTGCACAAGTTCCGCTTCTTTGCGTACTGCCAGTAGGTTTGGGAGTGTCTTGCGCCGTTCTTCCATCACGAAAAGCGACTGCTTCAACTGCACCAGATTGTCCCGGTCGGCGCGTGCGGCTTTTTGACGTGCTTGTATTTCCCGCAGGCGCTGCTCCGCCTGACCAAGCTCCTGCTTAATACGCCCCGCTTCGGCTTTGACAGTTTTCTGCCCCGCTTGGGCGTTTTCTTTGGCTTGCCGGTACTCAGCAGCGACAGCGGCCACTTTTGTTTCGGGCAGAGGAGAAGCACATACATCGCAGATGCCTTGCTGTGCTTCCAGCGCGGTCAGCTTGCGCTCCCAATCGCCGATTTGCCATTCCAGCCCGGCATTTTGTTCCCGCAGCGCGGTGAATGCTTCTTGCAGCATCTTGACGGCGGCTTCGGCTTTGGGTATTTCCGCCTCTTCCCGGTCGGCTTCGGCAACTCGCGGGGCAACCGCCGCTTTGCGCTCGGCAAAAATGTCGTAGTCTTGAACCGCCATGACAGCCTGTTCGTGGTCGAAAACCGCCCGCTCCACCCGGCGCTGCACTTCGTTTTCCGCCGCCCCCAGTTCTTTATCGGCGGCGGCCAGCAGCCCTTGTCCCCGGTGAAACTGCTCCCAGTCCCGCTCCCGCTCGACCGCGCATTTCCGGGCTGCCTCTAAATTCGCGTAATTTTGCTCAATTTCCGGACGGCGCGACAGCAGCACCCGCGCACTCGCGGCGCTTGCCTGATGCCCTGCCAGTTCATCGGACGTCTTCCGTATCTCTTTGTCCCACCCGGCAATCTGGCCTGTCAGCGTCGCCGCAAGCTCCGCCTGACCCTTGAGCTGGGTGCGGCGCTCCTGCATTGCTTCCCACTCCACGCGCAGTTCTTCGCGGCGGACTTGAAGCGCTACCAGGCGGCTTTGCAGCTCGGCAAGCTGACGCCGCAGCTCCGGCTCGGCGTTTAGCTCGGCGTCAATGCCGCTGATGTCCCGCTCCAAATCCACCGCGTCCGCCTGGGCCGACTTCGCCCGGTCCCGCGCTTTGGCTTCAAGCTGGTCGTAGCGCGACAAGTCCAAAATGTCCGCCAAAATCTCCTTGCGCTTGCCCGGCGTCTGCTTCACAAACTGGTCGGCCTGCCCTTGCCGCAGATACGCCGAGTTCAGGAACGTGTCATACGACATCCGCAGCAGCTTCTGCACGGCGGCTTCGGTGTCCCGGTCCGTATTGCCGGTCAGCGGATGCCAGCCTGTTCCTAGCCCCTGATCCGGCGTCTCGCCCTGCAATTGCCAGACATTGCCGCCCGCTTTCTTGGAGCGCTTTCGGACCACCCGGTAGCGCTGCCCGCCCATCTCGAACGTAAAATGGACGCTCATCTCATCCGCGCCGATGCGGACAAGCTCATCATGCTTGTTCTTCCCGGCCCGGCTCTCGCCCCAGAGCGACCAGGTGATCGCATCCAGCAGCGCACTCTTGCCGTGCCCGTTCTCGCCCGACAAGCAGAGCGTGTGCATCCCCGAAAAATCAATGGCCGGCACATCCGCGCCATACGACATAAAGTTCTTGAGTTCAAGCCGAATAGGAATCATTTCACTCTTAGTATACCTGAAAAGGCCGGGCAGGAGAGAAGCAGGTCGGCAACACATGTAGCATTAACTAAGGTAAGATGAGAATAACGTACATTTACACAAGGCAGTAACAGAAATACCCGATGATTACCTTCAACTTTCCTACAAACTATGCCTACATTGAGCGGTTCTTTGAGTGCTTCATTCAAGGCTCACTCTTCACCACAGCAGCCGTGTTCGCAATGCTAACCCTATTAAAAGCGAGCAGAACCGTAACAACACCTCACTTAAGGTGGCTGATACCGCTTACTGTGTTCGTAGCAATAGAAGCCGTCACAGACGCGATTGCAACAATCTATGCTCTGTTAAACGCTTGGGAACCAGAACCATTCAACACGATTGTAGATGTAATAGATACCATTGCCTACGGCGCGTTGCTGTGGTTTTTAGTGGTGCTTTGGAAAATGGTTCGGCACGTCCCGGATTTACTAAGGACACCCTGGCTAAACGCCAACGAGACATCCGAAGGTGTTTGGCCACCCGCGCCAAAAGTACGCTAAGCAAAAAGCCCTGCCTCGTTTGAGGCAGGGCTTGTTTCTTGTGAGTGCTACTTGGGAGTGAACGATGTTCCGCAGCCGCAGCTTTTTTGGACGTTGGGGTTCAGATATTTCCAGCCGCCTTCCAGCAGATTCGCGGTGCTGTAATCTAAGGTCATGCCGGAGATGAATTGGGCGCTCTTTGGGTCTACCATCACGGTCAGGCCGTCAACTTGGTAAACGGTGTCGTTTGGACGCGGATCGGCTTCCAAGCCCAGAATGTAGGATAGGCCGGAGCAGCCGCCGCCTTTGACGCCGACGCGCAGTTTCAGCGTGTTGTCGCCCTTCTTGGCGATCAAGCGCCGCACCTGAGCCACGGCGGAGGGAGTCAAGATGACGGGATATGCGGCGGTTTCGGTCTCTGGTTCTAATGTTGCTGTATTGCTCATAATTTGTACCTCTAAAAGAAGCCAAGCTCCAACTTGGCTTCCTCGGACATGCGGTCCATGCTCCATGCCGGCTCCCAGACAAGCTCGACGCTGACATCGGCGACGCCGGGGACTTCGCGGACTTTCTGCTCGACCTGGCCGGGCAGGATGCCGGCGACGGGGCAGGCGGGAGACGTTAGTGTCATCTCGATCTCGACGATCCCATCCTCATTTACATCTACGTCGTAGATGAGGCCGAGGTCGTAGATGTTGACGGGGATCTCCGGGTCGTACACTTCCCGCAAGGCTTCTAAGATTTCCGCTTCAACCATCAGTGGGTAAACTTTGGCGTCTGGAGTTGGCATAATTTTCGTTGGCATAATTTACCTCTCACTTTGCGCGGCAAGCGCGGCGGCTGCGTCCTGCTTCATGCGCCCGATGACCGCTATGAGGCCGTTGGAGCGCGACGACGAGATATGCTTGCTCATGCCAATCCGCTCAATGAAGTCCGGCGGGGTCTTCGCGATTTCTTCGGGTGTTCGGCCCGAGTACAGCCGGACGGCCAGCGCAATCAGGCCTTTGGGAATGGCAGCATTGCTGTCGGCATGGAAGTACAGGCGGTCCTCGCGCGGGTTTGTCGCGACCCAGACCAGCGCCTGGCAGCCTTTGACAATGTACTGGTCGGTATGGTACTCCTGCGGCATCGGCGGCAGCTTGCGGCCTAGGTCAATGATGTACGAGTTCCGCATGTCCAGGTCATCGCCGAACAGCTCGAACTCTTCGACAATCTCGTCCTGCGCTTCGTCTATTGTCATTGCGTCCGCCGTCATCTACTACTCTCCGCTATTTCTACTCTCCGAACATCTTTCTGACTTTCGCCAGCCCAATGACAAGCGCGTCAATCTCTTCGCGGGTGTTGTAGAGGGCCAAAGAGGCGCGGGCCGTCGCCGAGACGCCCATGCGCTGCAAGACCGGATGGGCGCAGTGCTGCCCGGTACGGATGGCGATGCTCTGTTCGTCCAGCAGGGAGCCGATGTCATACGGGTGAATGTCGCCCATCGTGAACGAAAATACGCTGGCTTTCTCCCGCGCCGTGCCGACCATCCGCAAACCCGGCACGTTAGACAATGCTTCCGTGCCGTAGGCGGTCAGCTCATGCTCATAGGCTGAAATCTTGTCCATGCCAAGCGCGGTCAAATAATCAATCGCGACGCCCAGGCCAATCGCGCCCTCAATGTGCGGCGTCCCGGCCTCGAACTTGTACGGGATTTCGTTGTACGTTGTGCCTTCGGTAAACGACACCGTTTCGATCATGTCCCCGCCGCCCTGCCAGGGCGGCATAGCCTCTAAGAACGACCGCCTGCCGTACAGGACGCCGATGCCGGTCGGGCCGTAAAGCTTATGACCCGAAAACACCAGAAAGTCGGCGTCCAGTTCCTGCACGTCAATCGGAATATGGTACGCCGACTGCGCCGCGTCCACCAGCACCGGAACCCCCTGGGCATGGGCCAGCCGAATGACTTCTTTGACGGGGTTGATCGTGCCGAGGGCATTCGACATGTGGCAGATGCCGACGAACTTCGTCCGTTCATTCAGCAGTGCCGCGTACTCGTCCAGCAGCAGCTCGCCGTCGTCGTTAATCGGGATGACGCGCAGGTGAGCGCCTTTCTCGGCGCAGAGCATCTGCCACGGGATGATATTGCAGTGATGCTCCATCTCCGAGACGATAATCTCGTCACCCCCTTGGATGTTCTGCCGCCCCCACGTCTGCGCGACCAGGTTCACGCTCTCCGTGGCGCTGCGCGTGAAGATAATCTCATGCGCCTCGGCGGCGTTCAGGAAGTTCTTGACTTTAACACGCCCGCCCTCATACCCCCGCGTCGCCAGCTCTGCCAGCAGATGCGACGACCGATGGATATTCGAGTTGTAGTCCGCGTAATAGCCCGTAATTGCATCAATCACGCTCTGCGGCTTCTGCGTCGTTGCCGCGTTGTCCAGATAAACTAATGGCTTGCCGTGCACTTCCCTGTGCAGGATGGGGAAGTCAGCGCGAACGGCCTGAATATCGTATGCGTCTGTCATGTCAATTCTTTCCACGTCTTCGCTTCTACAAATTGTTCCAAATGCCCGGCATTGTCAGTAACAATGATGCCGCCTACCTGTAGCGCCTGTGCCGCCAGAATGACATCACCGTTTAACTCTTTTGGATCAGCAGTCGTGCGTCCACGCTTTCGTGCCTCCGCCCATAACTCGGCCGCCTTTAGCATCACCGAAGTGTCTAACGACTGATAAGCCAAAGTCACTTTGAGCGCATCCAAACGTGCTAAGGAAGCCGTCAGGCCAGCTAGAATCAAGCTGCGGCGCACTTCGTAATCAGCAATTTCCGGGACGACAACAATGTCCCCTGACGCCAAAGTGTTATCCAGCCATAATTGGAAATCTGGGCGCGGCTTCGGGTGGGTTGCCATGCCTAGTGGTCCGGCATCTAATAATAAAATGCGTCTACTCGGCAAAACGCTTGCGCTCCGAGAGGCGATTTTCTTCGATAATCTCCTTGACGAGAGGCCAAACCTTTTCGTCATAACCACTCTCATCTTCCATCCACTGCCGGAGCAATGCCCGTGCCGCCTCATTGTCCCCAAGACGAAGCGATGAAATGGATGTAAGATCAGCCGGTTCAACTTGCTTTTCAGAAGCGATTATTGCTTGTATCATAATGCAATCCCCTGCAAGGCATGGTCCGCGAGAAGCACCTGGTCAAGCTGGGCGCGGATGGCGTCTACTTTGATGCGGCTGACAATGTCGCTGGCGAAGGCATAGGTCAGCAGGGCGCGGGCGTTGTCTTTCGAGATGCCACGCGCCCGCAGGTAGAACAGCGCTTCATCGGACAACTGGCCGATGGTCGCGCCGTGAGTGCATTTTACATCGTCCGCGAAGATTTCAAGCTGGGGCTTGGTGTCAATCTGCGCCGTCGGCGACAGCAGCAAGGTCTGGTTGGTTTGCTTGGCATCGGTCTTTTGTGCGTCTTCCCGCACGAAAATCTTGCCGTTGAACACGCCGCGAGACTGGCCGTCCAGGATGCCCTTGTAAATCTCATGCGAGTTACAGTGCGGCATCGCGTGGTCAATCTCGGTGTGGTTGTCGATAAGCTGCCGGTCATTGCCGAGATAGACGCCGTTCAGCGTACACTCAATGCCCTCGCCGCCGAGATAGGCATTGGCGTCGTTGCGGATAAGCAGACCGCCGAGGCCGACTGAGTGCGACGAAAAGTTCGTGCTGCGAGCAAGCTGAAGCTGCATCGTCGCCACATGGTAGGCTTTAACGCTCTCGCGCTGGACTTTGTAGTGATCTAAGACAGCGTTCTCCGCCGCGACAATTTCCGTAACGGCATTCGTGAAATAGACCGAGTCCGGCGTTCCCGAATAGCTTTCCACTAAAGTCGCCTGCGAGTTTTCTTCGGCGATAATCAGCGTGCGCGGGTGCGAGACCGTCGGCCCACTGTGCGGCGTGGACAAAAACAGCAGATGGATCGGCTCTTCCACCACGGCATCGCGGCTCAGATGCACAAACGCGCCGTCTTCCAGCGCCGCCGTGTTCAGCGCGACAAATGCCTGCGTCGTGAACTTCGCGTAGCGGCCGATATGGCTCTCAATTAACTCCGGGCTGGCTTCCATCGCAGCGGCCAGGGTGCTGACGGTGACGCCTGCTGGAAACTCCTGGCTAGACAATCTCGCCTGGAAATGGCCGTTGACGAAGACAAGCTGCGTTCCTTCCATGCCGTCGTAGGTGTAGTGGGCCAGCGCGTCCGCCGTCATTTCGCTCTCAGATTTTGTCGCCAGGGTAAACGGCGTTTCGGCAATCGGCGAGACATTGGTAAAGCGCCACTCTTCATTGCGCCGGGTCGGAAAGCCGACTTCGGCGAAGCGCATCGCCGCCGACTGACGCAGGTTCCGCAGCCATTCGCGGCCGGGCGCTTCGCTGCCGCTGTTAGACCCCGTGAAGTCGCGCAGGTAACTGTTTTCCGTGGTCATCATCGTTTCAGTCATTACGCCGCAACCAATTCTTTCTCTTCCGCGTCCTTGCCCTCAAGCCAGCCGTAACCCTGGGCTTCGAGTTCCAGCGCCAGCTCTTTGCCGCCAGACTTGACGATCTTGCCGCCTGATAAGACATGAACAAAATCCGGGATAATATAGTTCAGCAAACGCTGGTAATGCGTGACCACAATCACGGCCCGCTCCGGGCTGCGAAGCGCGTTCACACCGTCAGCAACGACTTTCAAGGCGTCAATGTCGAGGCCCGAATCGGTCTCGTCCAGGATCGCCAGCTTCGGGTCTAGGACCGCCATTTGGAAGATTTCGTTGCGCTTCTTCTCGCCGCCTGAAAAGCCTTCATTGACGGGCCGATTCAAAAGGCTCGGGTCAATGTGCAGGACTTTCATCTTCTCTCGAACCAGCTTCAGGAACTGTGCGGCGTCCAGCTCGTCTTCGCCTCGGTAGCGGCGAATGGAGTTCAGCGCGGCCTTCAAGAAGTAAGTATTGTTGACGCCGGGAATCTCGACGGGATACTGAAACGCTAAAAACAAGCCTTCCTGCGCTCGCTCTTCCGGCTCCAAATCCAGCAGGTCTTTTCCCTCAAACAACACTTCGCCGCCGGTCACTTCGTAGGCATCGCGCCCGGACAGAACACCCGCTAAGGTGCTTTTGCCGGAGCCATTCGGCCCCATGATCGCATGGACTTCCCCGGCGTTGATCGTCAGGTTGATGCCCTTAAGAATTTCTTTTTCTTCGACCCGCGCATGCAGGTCGCTGACTTCCAGTAATGCCATAGTCAATACTCTTTCCAAAATCTAGTTAAGACACTTTGCCTTCGCCGACGACAATCTTGATCTCGCGCGGGTGACCGTTCTCGTTCGTGCCTTCCCAGCGGTGATCTTTGCCGTCATGCCGCCCGCCGTGTGCCTTCATGTCAACGCCTTCCGCGTTAGACTTCTTGACCAGTTCTGCTGCCTTGACCTGGGCTTCCTGCTCGGTATGCGTCACAACTTCGTGCGCGTGTCCCGGCCAGCCCTTGATTTCAATGATATACTTGCTTGCCATTATGTTCTCTCCTGTTGTTTATCTTTCTAAAGACGGCCAAACTTAACCGAGTTTACAAAATCAATTGCGGCCTTGTAAAAGGCTTGTGCAGTTACCTGGACATTGATTGCTTCTTGAAGCGTAAAAGTGCCTTCTACAGCAGGCGCAGTCCATGTATCCGCGACGAGAAAAGGATACTCTGTGTTTCGTGCGAAGCTTTTCCCATCTTCCGGCCATTTTGGTGCAAGGCTGCATAAACCTTCGATTGCCGCTCGGTGCTGTTTGAAGATTCTTGCCAAGCGGTCTACCGAAACATTATCTATCACCCGTCTTAGACGCAATAAACTATCAATTTCATTTGTCGGGAGATGCGAAGCCGTAACGGTCAAGTCACTTCCCAGATCGTTTACTGCGGCAACCATAGCTTTGACAGATTTTTCGACGGTTTGCTGATATTTGGCTATTGCCTGACAATAGGTTGTTGCATCAGTTTTCTGAAACAGTATCTCGGCCACTGCAAAATCCGACTCGACCTGAACGATCCAAGCGGAAGACTGCTTCATGCAGGAATAGCATCCTGTAAAAGTGCGTTCGCATAACTCGCCAAAGCATTTAGCACTTTTTGGGCGTCAGCATCTTCAGGACGTGCGTAAATTACTTCATATCGGCCTGCGTTCATGGCAGCACTGAGATCATAAATCTCTGGCCATCCATTTTCTATCGCGTAGATTGCCTCCGTGGGATTGGTAAGGAAAAGACGCAGGCGATCACCCTCCGGCAGCGGGAAGTTGGGCGTCCGGCCAAACTGTACTTGAAAGATCGAACGCTCCTCACTCACTTCATCAAGGCCAAAACGATGCGCTACCTCGAACACGCATTCCTCGTGCGGCACACGCCGCGATTGGAAGTAAATTGCAAGGCATAGAGGAGTGTCTTCAAGAACAGTGTGATCGTTCAACACAAGGTCACGAAGCAGTTCTGCTTGTTCGGGGTATGGCATCCTGTTATCCTATTTTAACCGACGCTGCCTTCTAGGCTGACGCCGAGAAGCTTCTGGGCTTCGACGGCGAACTCCATCGGCAACTCGCGGAAGACTTCTTTGCAGAAGCCGTTGACGATCATAGAAACGGCGTCTTCGGTGGAGATGCCGCGCTGGTTGCAGTAGAAGATCTGATCTTCGCCGATCTTGGACGTGGACGCTTCATGCTCGACCGTCGCTGTCGGGTTCTTGACTTCAATGTACGGGAACGTGTGCGCTCCGCAGCGGTCCCCTAAAAGAAGCGAGTCGCATTGGGAATAGTTGCGGGCGTTCTCCGCGCCGGGGTTGATCTTGACCAGACCACGGTAGGTGTTCTGGCCGCGTCCTGCCGAGATGCCTTTGGAAACAATGGTGGAGCGCGTGTTCTTGCCGAGATGGATCATCTTCGTGCCGGTGTCCGCCTGCTGCTTGTTGTTGGTCAGCGCGACCGAGTAGAACTCGCCGACGGAGTTGTCGCCCTGCAGAATGCACGACGGGTACTTCCAGGTGATTGCGCTTCCTGTTTCGACCTGCGTCCACGAGATCTTGGCGTTGTCGCCCTTGCAGATGCCGCGCTTAGTGACGAAGTTGTAGATGCCGCCGTTGCCGTCCTTGTCGCCGGGATACCAGTTCTGGACCGTAGAGTACTTAATGGTCGCGTCTTTCATCGCGACAAGCTCGACGCAGGCCGCGTGAAGCTGGTTCTCATCGCGCATCGGTGCGGTGCAGCCCTCTAAGTAGGAGACGTAGCCGCCCTCGTCGCAGATAATCAGCGTCCGCTCGAACTGGCCGGTGTTCGCCGCATTGATGCGGAAGTAGGTGCTAAGCTCCATCGGGCAGCGGACGCCCTTCGGGATGTAGCAGAACGAGCCGTCGGTAAAGACCGCTGAGTTCAGGGTGGCGAAGAAATTGTCCGAGTACGGAATGACCGAGCCGAGATACTCGCGCACCAGCTCCGGGTGATCGTGAACGGCTTCCGAAAACGAGCAGAAGATAATCCCCTTCCGAGCCAGCTCACCCTTGAACGTCGTGGCGACAGAAACGCTGTCAAAGACGGCGTCCACGGCGACATTGGACAGGCGCTGCTGCTCGGCCAGCGAAATGCCCAGCTTGTCGTAAATCGCCAGCATCTCCGGATCCACTTCGTCCAGAGAGTTTAGGACCTTCTTCGCCTTCGGCGCGGAGAAGTAGGCGATCTTCTGGTAATCCACGGGCTTGACCGCGACATTGTGCCAGAGCGGGTCACTTAAGGTCAGCCAGTGCCGGTAGGCTTTCAGGCGGAACTCCAGAAGCCATTCCGGCTCGTTCTTCTTTGACGAAATGGTCCGAATGACGTCTTCGCTCAGGCCGACCGGGATGGTGTCGCTTTCAATCTCGCTGACAAACCCATATTTGTATTCTTTGCTTGCAAACTCTTCAATTGTATCTGTCGCTGCACTCATGCTGGTTTCTCGCAGTTCTAAATTTTTCTCAAATCGCGGTTAAAGGCGACCAATGTTGTCGGATATAGTTTACCCTCCTCTGCCCCTTTTGTCAAGGCTGCTTTGACCCTTCCCATGCCGGACGGCAAAGATACCGGATTATGCGGATTTGCCCAGCCTGCCCCTACTAATCTCCCCTATTTCCCCGAAGATATAAGCATCACTTGATCCCAGTTTGAGAGGTCGCGCAGAGATGTTTAATTCGCTTTTGCTGGCAGGATTAGTTTGGGCCACCGGCGTCGCCGCGCCGCTATGCCCGGTCAGCTTGTCCGCCGCTCCCACCCGGCCCGCCGCCGTTTTAGCCGCCGTGCATTCCGTCCCAATGCGGGCTGCGCTGACACTGCCTGGCGCGTCGGCATCTGATGAAAAATTCTTGGAGGAAGAAGCTTTCGTCGCGATGATCAACGCCGAGCGGTCCGAGCGCGGCCTGAGCATTCTCGCTGTAGACCCCATGCTGACTGCGACGGCCCGCGCCCATTCGGAAGAAATGTGCAGCCTGGACTACTTCGATCACCACTCGCCGACACCCGGCATCTCATCGCCGATGGACCGGTACTTAGCGTCCGCCAAGCAGCTTGGACAGTCCCAGCCGGAGTATCTGCTGGTCGGCGAGAACATCTACTATTGCAGCGTATCCAATGACATCTACAACGTAGATTATGCCCACCGCGCCCTGATGGCAAGCCCCGGCCACCGGGCCAATATCCTGGAGCCGCGCTTCGCCAAAGTCGGCATCGGCATCTACCGCAGCGCCAAAGGCGAGTTCTGGGTCACCGAAATGTTCAGCCGCGACCGCAACCCGTAATCCCACAAAAGTACCCCTCCCGCCTCACTATGGTTCGGCACCCTCCCCTGTTAGGGGAGGGCTTTTGAAACAATAATGACCTGTGCCTCTTATCCAGAAGCAGAGGCTATATTTGTAGATTAAACCCTCCCCTAACAGGGGAGGGTGCCGAACCCTAGTGAGGCGGGAGGGGTCAAAACTTCTGCGCGTTCAGCGTGTCCGCAAGCCGCAGGCCCGCCAACGCAATCTGCCGGTCCGCGACCTGATGCGCCGTCGCCAGATACCCCGCCGGCAGCGTCACCTCCGCCTGCTGATCCCCGGTCAGCGTTATCGGCAGCGTCTCGTCCACATAAGCGTCACGCTGCGCCAGGATGCTGCCTTCCTGCGCCCATTCGTGAACCGTCTTGTGCAAGGCAAGCTGCGGGAACGTGCTTCGGCCATAGGCGGGCGCTTCTAAAGACGCCGCGATCTTCTCAATCTCCACCGGGTCCTGCGTCGCGCCCAGCAGATCGTCCCAGAGCGCGTGCAGCTTGTGCGGGTTCGCGGCAGCTTCCAGCGGGTCGGTGTCCACGGCATTCGGAGCCAGCGTCTCATCGTTGCCGCCTCTGTCGCCATGCGGGAACTGCGCCGAAAACAGCGACGCATCATGCAGCGGCTGATGCACGTCGCCGATCAAATGCTCCACCCAGCACAGCGCCACCGCCCGATCCCCGTCTGATGCCGCCCGCATCATCAGCAGGGCCGTTTCCGCCACAGTCTGCGTCTCTGCGTTCGGCGTCACGACCACCAGGGCCGCCGGGTCCGGTGTGTAGCCGGGCGCGATCACCGGCAGGTCAATATAGTGCCAAGTTGGCCGGTCATCCGGCGTCTTCCGAATGTCGTCCGGCCAGGTAGACGCCTTCATAAACGCCCACCGCCCCTTGTCCGTGTCCCCCGCCGGCATCTCGCACATCCACAGGGCGTAATCCCGGTGACGCGCCAGCAGCGCATCCACCCCCGCCTTCGTCTGCGGCGTCAGATGGTCATACGCAATCTCCGCCACCACCCTATGCCCCGTCCCATTCCAGGCCGAAGCGTGCGGCGCGGCAAACCCTAGCAAAGCCAAACCCGCCAGTGTCGGAAGAATTCGTTTGATGTTCATGCTGCTTTGTTCGCAGTGAGTGGCTTTGACTTCTTCTGCCACGGTAAATTACGGTTTACCTATGCCAACAATAGTCACTTGGTATTGAGTCACCTTGCCTACCTTCTTAGATGTAATTTTTGCCAATGAATATACCATCTTGATAGGCTTACCGTAAATACGACTAAACGAATTTGGTATGGTTACCTTCATTTGATTTGCTTCATGGACAGCGTCGGCGAGATTTGGCCTACTAATCTGGATAGTAACTGATACATCATTCCGCGACGGGTTGTTGGCAGGACTCCTATCTTGCGCCCGAACATTCATAGTAGCAGAGCTTATCAGCAGCAAAATCAGGAGGGGACCGCAGGTTCTTTTAGTTAAAGTCAAAGTAGAAACTCCTTTACAGTCCCATGCTGTCGTACAACAAAGACAACAGCATGGGACCAGACAATTCGCAACGGGTTATTTTTCACCTTTTACGCTTACACTCACATCAACTACATGATACGGTCCGAATTTGTCGACACCGTCCCTGTATGTGACGTGCAAGTTACCTTCAAACTTCACTCCTTTGAACGCGCTCAACACTTCTGCAACCCCTGTGCTAACCTCTTTTACTGTGCTTCCACCTGTTTTACCGGCACCGGCACCACCGGCACCGGCACCACCGGCACCGGCACCACCGGCACCGGCACCACCGGCACCGGCACCACCGGCACCACCGGCACCGGCACCACCGGCACCGGCACCACCGGCACCACCGGCACCAGTAGGTCCTGGTCCACTTGGAGTTGGTGCACCCGATCCAGGATGCTTCTTTTTCTTAGTGTGTCCGCTAGGATCGCTGAAGTTGATGGGATCACTGTCGCAGTAGACGTAGGGCGACTGCAACAAGTCCGTGTCCCGCGATAGGAAGCACCCGAACTCGGGGTCGTAGTACCTGGCTCCTACCTTCGTCAGCGGTGACGCATAGGTCGGCCCGAAGCCGTCCGAGCGGTAGCCGCTGCCTGCACCCCACTGGTAGTGGTTTGCCGTGCCGCCGCTTGCTGCCAGAGGCACCCCAAAGGCTTGCGAGGTGCCCGACCACTGCACGTTCTGACTGCTGTTGGTGGTCTGGCGCACGGCTCCCAGCCCGTCAGACAGCAAGGTCCCGCCGCCGCTGCTGACCAAGCCGTTGCCGTACAAGTTCACCTGCCCTGTCGTCTGGTTCGTCTCCGTCAGCGGCACGTTCCCGTCAAGCTGGTAGTCCAGACGTGTGCCATCGGATTTGTTCCACCCAAGCTGGCGGTCCAGGCCGTCGTACTTGAAGTACGTCGTGCCGCTGCTGACCGCAATGGCCGTCAGGTTGTCGTCAAAGTCATACCCGTACTGCGTCCCGTACCCGCCGCCACTGGCTGAAAGGCCCGTTGTCTCAGCGGTGCGGTCTCCGTTGGCATTGTACCCGAACGTCGCAGACGCATAGGACGTGCCGCTGTAGGTGAACCCGGTCAACTCATTGTCGGCGTCGTAGCTGAAGGTGCCGTTGAGGTAGCTGCCGCTCTGACTGGTGCGGTTGCCCGCGGCGTCATAAGCGTAGGAGATGTTCTCAGGAACCGTGCCGTTGCGGACTTCGCTGGTGAGGTGGCCCAGCCCGTCATAGCCGAAGTTCTCGGTGGTCTCGTTGTTTGTGCTGGGGTTTGTGCTGTGGCCTTCTAGGGTGTAGGTAATCTGCCCATCGGCGTTGAAGGCGCAGTCATAGGCCGAGAGGACTGCCCCAGTGGTGTTGGACACGTTGTAGACCGAGCTGCGCCAGTTGTTGGCAAGGTAGTAGGTGTCGGTGCGGAGGCCGTTCGGGAGGTAGGCGTTGCTCTGGTTGCCGTTGGGATCGTAGACGTAGGAAACGGTCTGGCCGGGGATGCTGGCCTGGCTGAGCTGGTTGCGGGCGGTGTAGGTGAAGGCATGGACGTTGCCCAGGTAGTCGGTGGTCGTGGACAGCAGTCCCTTTTGCCCTGCCGCGTCGTAGGTATGGCTGACGGCGCGGACGCCGCCGTAGTAGTCGGCAAGGAGGCGGTTGTCGGCGTCATAGGAGCGGCTGATGGACACGATGGCGTTGTTGAAGGAAGTCAAGTTGCTGTTGGGGTCATAGCCATAGGTGCGCGTGGTGCTGTCTGGGTAGGTCAAGGTTATCAGCCGTTCCCAGGCATCGGGCGTGTAGGTGGTCGTGCGGCCCATTGCATCGGTGCGGCTGGTCTGGAAGCCGAGGGCATCATAGGCCCACTGGGTCTGGTGGCCGAGCGGCGTGGTAGTGCTGTTGAGGTAGCCGTTGGCGTCGTATGTGTAGCTTGTGTGGTGGTTGTTCGGGTCGTACTTGTCCGAGACGAGGCCATAGGTGCCAATGGTGTACTTGGTTGTGGCAAGAACTGTTCCACTCGCGTTTTTCTGCTGTACCTGGGTCAAGTTGTCATTGCTGTCGTAGGTGTTGACAACACTTCGGCCCAAAGGCTGCGTTATGGTAAGCGGCTTGTTGCCGCTGTTGTATGTTATTGTTGTGGTATTGCCATACGGGTCTTTGGCAGTTAGCACATTTCCCATAGCATCATAAGTAAATGCCCAGTAGTTGCCGCGCCGATCCTGCTTCTGCGTGACGTTGTTTGCACTGTCATAGGAATAGTATTCGGTGTAGCCGAGGGCATCTGTGACCGAGGCGAGCTGTCCAGCCGTGTTGTAGGTATGAACCGTCTTGTGGCCGTTCGGGTCAACAATGGTCGTATCCATTGCATTGGCATTGCCATTGGCATCCACGCCGTACTGAAATGTTGTCTGGTTTTGGAGGTTATCTTTTTCCCAAGCAATGCTGTTGTCGCCGTTATAGAGGAACGTGGAGGTATTGCCTCGCAAATCTTGGTAGCTCGTGATGTTGTGATTGGCATCATAGCCGAGATTGATGCTCGGCGTTGTCCCATTGATGACCGGCCAGTAGATATGTGCTAAGTTGCCATTAGCATCATAACTGAGCGTCCACTTCCGGCCTAACGGGTCGGTAATCAGATTCATGCGATTGCTTGCATCATATCCAACTGTTATAGTGCGACCTGTATTAATGTCTTGAACCGAGGTTACATAGCCCACTTGATTATTTCTTTGGACCGACGTAAAGTTACCGTTTTCGTCATGAGGCCCAGACGCAGCATCGCCCGATGAGGCGGTGCCAGGCGGAGCATAACCAGTGTACGCATTGAAACTATAGGTTACTTTGTCGTGCGTCGTAAGGGTGTAATCATTACCAGCAGCGTCATAAACTTCAACCAGCGTATCGTGGACGCCGGCAGGAGCAGTGAAATATGTAGTTGCTCCCGAAGTGCCTGATTTCATGAACGTGTACACGCGCCCATCACCCCAGTATACGGTCACATTGCCTGACGCATCAGGCTTTTCCGAGATGTCGTAATTGCAGGCCCATTTCGGCCCCAATTCACCATTTCGGCTGCTTTGGCTGTTGTGATTCAAGGTCAAGCCGATGGGTAAACCTCCCTCCTGAATCCAAGAAACGATTGGGATACTGGTCAGCTTATTCCCATTGCCTGTTTTCACATCACCAACTGAGCCTTCCCAGGAATATGCCGGGCCTGGGGTAGTAGCAGGCTGCGTAACAGGGGTGCTACTGCCCGCACCTGTACCAGTGCCAGTGCCACCTGTACCAGTGCCAGCCGTTCCACCGCCGCCGTCGCCACCACCCGCGATAGGCGTAGCATGGAGAGCAGAAGCAAAGAGGCTGAACAAAAGAAGTACCGGGAGAAGAAGCCGCGACAAGAAGCGCGATGGCAGCTTCGCATCAGGGCGATGCAAAGGAAGCAAGAGACCGACAGACTGATCAAACATGGGAAGTATCTCCTTCTGCGATAGCTGATAAGCAAGCTTAAGATTAAGCTACAATTTACTGTACCACAGATTACTTGTAATTACCAGGTTTAGCTTACTATCACAAAATTATTTTTTGAGACAGTAGACATGGTTCCTATTTGCCGAAAGCCCGATGCAAACGTATGTCAAGAACTCGCTTTAATTTACGTGACATTTGGCGGTTTTTGCTGTATAATAAACCTGCCCTAATGGATGATTGCCGCTCACAGTGCAGCAATCTTTTCTTTCCGGCTTATCCTCTTGCGCTTTCCTAACTCGGGAACTCATTCCTGCCTTTGGAGCGCGACGCATTTTGACGACGTACATAGAAAAGGAACTTCTCTCATGTCCAATGACCTTCTGCACGACGCGGTCAGCCGGCGTGTTTTCCTGGCACGCATGACGGCGGCGGGACTCGGCACGGCTGCCGCAGCGCTTCTCGCCGGTTGCGGCGGCAGCAGCAACAACAACAGCGGCCCGAATCCCGGCACCGGCACGAACCCACTCGGCAACTTCGCCGACCCGGCAAACTTTCCCGGCATTCCCGGCGCAAACGAGAACCAGGTCGTTCTGAACTTTGCGCTGACCCTGGAAACCCTGGAAGCGGACTTGTACCGCCAGGCCCTCAACGTCGCCGCTGGCCAGCCAATCACAACGGCCCTGCCCGCAGGCAACGCCAACGCCTACACGCAGGCGGCCCCGAACGGCACCCTGAACTTCCAGCAGGCGCAGGTCGGCTTCCCCTACTTGCAGCAGTTCGCGTATATTGAAGCGGCGCACCGCGACTTCCTGCGGGCATTCATCCCGACCCTGGGCGGCACGCCGGTTCCGGCGAACGCCAATGGCTACAGCGCGGCGGCGGCGGGCCTCGTGCCGGGCGCGAGTTTGTCCACGATCTTGTCCGTTATTCTGACGGCGGAAGAAACCGGCGTTTCCGCGTACCTCGGCGCGGCAGGCTTCCTGAACGACCCGGTTCTCGTGCAGGCCGCGTCCAGCATCTACTCGACCGAGTCCCGGCATTCGGCGGTCATCAACCTGACGCTTGGCAACATTTCCGCTAACGCAACCGCCGCGCCTGGCCCGTTCAACCCGACCGGCCTGGGTGTCCAGCCGATTGGCGCGACGAAAGTCCCCGCCGGTGTTACGGTGCTGCCCGGAACTGCGGAGTTCGCCTTGACGCCGCCCCAGATCCTGAACGCCATCAAGCCGTTCTTCGTCATGTAATTGATTTTAACGAAAGGCCCTCTTCTCATGAGTGATAAAATTCTTTCCGGTGCAGCTCTGGCCGCCGCAGGCGTCGCCGCCGCCGGCCTTCTGTCCGCCCGCAGCGCCCAGGCCGCAACGCCCACGACCCATGTGACGCTCTACTTCTCGGCACCTCCCGCGACCGCCGGGGCGGTTGCCGCGAATACTATTCAGATCCCGAATACTTCTCCAAACTTCTCGACGCCTCCCCTGGACGTACAGATCCTGAACTTCGCGCTGTTCGTGGAGACCCTGGAAGCTGAGCGGTATCGCCAGACCATCGCCCTGCTGACAACCGGCGGCACCGACCAGTTCGGCAACCCGATCACCGGCATGGGCCTCTCGCCGAACACGACCAACAACCTGGACGTTCTGCTGACCATCGGGTTCGCCGCGACCGAGATGCAGCAGCGGGACATCATCGCCACCACGCTGTATGGTGCTCCCAACTTGAACCCGTTCCTGAGCACGTCCACGAACTCGCTGGGTATCCTGTATGACTTCGGCATCCAGAACCAGACCCGGCTTCAGGCCGTCAGCAACATCTCCGTGGCGGAGACCATCGGCGTTGCCGCGTACCTGGGCGGCTCCGGCCTGCTGTCCATCAAGTCGAAGTTCCTCGCCCCCTCGGCGGCGTTCCTGGGCGTCGAAGCCCGCCACGCCGCCGGTATCGCTTATGCGGTAAACGCGCTGGCCGGTAGCCCGGTCTTCCAGACCGCGCCGCTCGCCAAAGATGTGAACACGCTGCTGAACGGCGGCCACATCCCCGGCGCGGACAATCCGCTGACCGCCGACGCGATCCTCTACCAGGGCGGTCAGGTCGCCACCGGCCTTGCTCCCGTCACCAACGGCTCAATCCCGGTCCTCACCGGCCCGACCGGCTTTGCTTACCGCGCTTCCTAGTCGGCATCAGGCACATGAAATGCCCGGCCCGTCTTTTCGGAGACAGGCCGGGCGTTTTTGTTTGAAGCGTTGCGGTTTGGACGCATAATACTAAAACACTTTCTGGAGCCAACTATGTCTGAACAAGTCGCCAATGACTTCATCCAAGCGCTGTGGACGCTGGAAGAAACTAAAAACGCGGAACCGCTGGCCGCCCTGTATGCCGATGATGCGCTGGTCGGCAACCTCATCGCGCCTGACCAGTACCAGGGGCCGGACGGCGCACGAACATTCTGGACCGAGTATCGCGGCTCATTTGAGACAGCGAAGTCCAAGTTCCGCAACGTCATCGCCGGCGACGGCAATGCTGGGCTGGAGTGGACGACCGAAGGCACCAGCTTCAACGGCTCGCCGCTGTCTTATTCGGGCGTCACGATTTTAGAAATTGAAGACGGCAAAGTCACCCGTTCCTCCGCGTACTTCAACCCCGCCGACCTAGGCCGACAAATGGGCGTGAAGTAGGGGAACCTTACCCCGCCTCGTTCCTCGGCGACCCTCTCCTTAAGCAAGGAGAGGGTAGGAGAAAACAACAACGCTGAACG
>JAABUO010000591.1_pt1 | contig 64275 bp, 65 predicted proteins | sample 5559291 | NCBI WGS metagenome assembly JAABUO01 (sample SAMN10711878, study PRJNA513372) | rock metagenome | isolation source: Antarctica rocks | place: Antarctica: Victoria Land, Finger Mt sud | reverse complement strand
CCCGGCGCGTGGGCCTTGGAGTTGATGCGACATGCCGCCCGTGCCGAAGATCGCGACGCGCAGCGGACGATCGTAAGCGTCGATCGCGCGGCGGATCGCCTTACCGAGCATGTAGCAGCGGTGCCCCGTCGGCGGCGGATACTGCACGACGTTGACCGCGAGCGGAACGACCGTCACGGGCCACGCCGTGGGCCGACCGTAGAGCAACGAGAGCGGTACGGTGAGGCCGTGGTCGACTTGCATCTTGTTGACGATCGTCATATCGAACTCGTCGAGGATGGTGGATTGCGCGATGTGCCAGGCGAGTTCGGGATGGCCGATGACGACGGGTACCGGGCGCGGTCCCCAGCCTTCGTCCGCGATCGCGAACTCCGCGGCGCAGCCGAGCGCAAACGTCGGAATGATGTCGAGCGAGAACGCCGACGCGTGGTCGTTGTACACGAGAAAGATGACGTCGGGCGCGACCCGTGCTATCCAACGTTTCGAGAACTCGTAGCCTGCGAAGACCGGTTGCCAATAGGCATCGCCCGCTTTGCCGTTGTCGAGCGCGGCGCCGATCGCCGGCACGTGTGAGGTCGCGACGCCGCCGACGATGCTAGCCACGGCCGTCGCCCGGCTCGCGTTTGCTGCGATTGCCTTCGATACGGCGGCCCCCGTCGGCCATCATCTGCGCGTAGGCCTCTTGCGTCGAACCGGTCATCTGCGCGGCGAGCGTCTGAAACGACAGCCCGTCCGTCGCGCCTAATTTCGACGTGTAATAGATGTTGCCACCGAGTTCGAGCATGCGATTCCAGTCGCGCGCGAGTACTGCTTGGCGTTGCTCTTCCGTCATGGCGTACGTCGCTAGGTAGGCGCGTTCGCCGGCCTTGAACGCCGTGCGATTCTCGGCGCTCATCAGCGACATGCAGAACATGTTGAGGTGATAGCCTTGCCGCGAACGCTGCGCATCGAATAGCGTCGTGCCGGGGATGTCGTCGAAGGGATCGCCGTCCGCCATGTTACCGCTGCCCCCAATACAGCCGCATCGGATTATCGACGAGCAGCGCCCGTTGGAGGTCGGCCGTCGGAGCGATGCGCGGGATGAAGTCCACCAGTTCGCCGTCGTCGGGCACGTGCGTCTCCATGTTCGGGTGCGGCCAGTCCGTGCCCCACAAAACGCGCGTCGGATAGCGTGCGACGAGGGCGCGGCCGAACGGCACGACGTCGTCGTATGGCGGTCCGAGCTTCGAGAGCCGCTCCGGCCCGCTCACCTTCACCCAGATGTTCTCGTATGCGTCCAGGAGCGCGAGAAATCGTTGCCACTGCGAGTGATCGACGCCGAGCTCGACGTCGGGACGGCCCATGTGATCGAGCACGACCGTCGTCGGCAACGACGTAATGAACGGCGTTAATTCCTTGAGTTCCGGTGCCTCGAAATACACGACCACGTGCCAACCGAGCGGCGCGATGCGCGCGACGATGCGTTCGTAATCGGCGCGCGGTGCGGCGTCGACGAGTCTCTTGAGGAAATTGAAGCGAACGCCGCGCACGCCCGCAGCGTCGAGTTCGGCGAGTTCGCGCTCGGTGATCGCGGCGTCGACGAACGCGATGCCGCGCGCCAGATCGCCGGCACGCCGCAGGGCGTCGACCATTGCCGCATTGTCGGTCCCGTGACAACTCGCTTGCACGATGACGTTCCGGGCGAATCCGAGATGGTCGCGCAGCGCAAAGAGCGCGCCCGCGGGCGCGTCGGCCGGTGTGTATTTGCGCGTCGCGGCGTACGGGAAGGCGTCGCCCGGGCCGAAGACGTGACAGTGCGCGTCGACGGCACCCGGCGGCGCGAAGAACGTCGGCGTGCGCGGCGCGGGATGGTAGGCATTGAGATCGAGCGCCACGCTACGCTCCCGCGCTCGCGGCGGCCGGCGCGAGCCGTCGCGCGATTCGCGGATAGACGCGCAACGCGTTGCCGGAAAAGATCTTCGCGCGCGAGACGACATCGAGATCCAACGCGTCGAGATAGCGCTTCGTATCGTCGTAATTGTGGCCCGTGCGCGGATCGACGCCGCGGACCGCGCCGACCATTTCGGACCCGAAGAGCACGTTGTCGTGGGGAACGACGTCGAGTAAGAGCGCTATACCCGGCGATGGTACACGCACGTATCGAAAAAGACGTTGCCGAGTACGCCCTCCTCGAGCGTCGGCCGCCCAAGATCTTGCGCGAGCCCGCGGAAGCGGCCCCAGTGGTACGGAACCGCACCGCCGCCGTGCGGGATGACGAAGCGCAAGCTCGGGAAATCGGCAAAGAGATCGCCCTGAACGAACTGCATGAAGGCGGTCGTATCGGCATTGAGATAGTGCGCACCCGTCGCGTGGAAATTCGCGTTACACGACGCGCTGACGTGGATCATCGCCGGCACGTCGAATTCGCACATCTTCTCATACAGCGGATACCAAAACCGGTCGGTGAGCGGCAGCGCCGTCCAATGTCCGCCCGAGGGATCCGGATTGAGGTTGATGCCGACGAAGCCGAGTTCGTTCACGCAACGTTCCATTTCCGCGATGCTCGCGGCGAGATCGCCGCCCGCCACTTGCGGCAGTTGCGCAACGCCAACGAAATTGTCCGGGTAGAGCTCGCAGACGCGCGCGATGAGATCGTTGCAGGCGCGGGCCCACGCGGTGCCCGTCGCTTCGGTCCCGAGGTGGTGCCCCATCGCTGACGCGCGCGGTGAGAAAATCGTCAAATCCGTGCCGCGCTCCCGCGAGAGGCGCAGTTGCGCGGCCTCGAGGCTCGCGCGGATCTCGTCGTCGCTCACCGCGACATCGAAGGGTGAGGGCAACGCGTCCGCATCGGCGAGTTGCGCGGCGCGAAAGGTTTGTAAGCCCGAGGGGGCCGTCGTGTAGTGACCGTGACAATCGATGATCAACGCGGCTGCCTCCAGAGGTCGCCCGGTACGTAGAGTTCGCCGCGCATGAGTGCGCGCGCCGTGCGCAACAGTGCGGCCCGGCGCACGACCAGCACGCCGTCGTCGCGCTCGATCTCCAACTCGACGGTGAAGAATCCCGTGGGATGCTCGATCTCGAACGCCTGTAGTCCGAGGCCGCGTGCGCCCGCAAGGTCGGCTGCGACGGAACCCGGCAACGCGCACGCTGTCGCGACGCTCACCGCGCCGAAGACGCCGATCGCCTTGTGCACCTTGTGCGGGATGAAGGTGCGCGTCGCCAGCGTTCCACCGTTCGCCGGCGGCGAAATGAAGCACATCTTCGGCACGTTTTTCGCGCGCACGTCGCCGAGCCGCATCGCCGGCGCCGCCGCGAGCCGGATCGTTTCCACACGCTCGCACAACTCTACGTTCGCTTCCAGCGCTGCGGGCGTCTCGTATCCCGTGAGCCCGAAATCCGACGCGCGCATGACGACCACGGGCATGCCGTTATCGACGAGCGTCACGTCGACCCCCTCGATGCGATCGCGCACGCTGCCCGTCGGCAGCAGCGCGCCGCAACTGCCTCCCGCGACGTCGAGAAAATCGATGCGGACGCGCGCCGCAGTGCCGGGGACCCCGTCAATTCGCGCGTCGCCGTCGTAACGGACGGCGCCGTTCGGCGTCTCGACGTGCGCGACGGCGATCGAAGCGGTGTTGACCATGTGGATGCGCACGGCCGTCACGTCCCCCGCAATATCGACGATCCCGCGCTCGATCGCAAAGGGACCGACGGCGGCGAGCATGTTGCCGCAATTCTGCGAGAGGTCGACGCGCGCTTCGCCGACGACGACTTGCACGAAGAGATAATCGACGTCAGCATCGCGTCGCGTCGACGGCGAAACGATCGCGACCTTACTCGTGAGCGGATCCGCGCCGCCGATCCCGTCAATCTGACGCGCATCGGAGCCGAGCGCCGCAACCAAGACGCGATCGCGGAGGCTCGCGTCGCTCGGCAGATCGCGCTCGAGGACGAACGGCCCCTTCGACGTTCCGCCGCGCATGAGCGTGCATGGGATCGCAGTCTGGCTCACGCGCCGCCGGCCGCGACGACCGCGCGCAAACCGTTGATATCGAAGGAACGCTCGCCCGCGGCGTAGCGGGCGCGATTGGTCGCTTCGAGGTGCGCCCGTGCGCGCGCGGCCGCGACGACCTCATCGAGTCGCGCGAGCGCGATCGCGATCGCGCCGTCGCCGTCGAGCACCACGATGTCGCCGGGCGCGATCGTCGTGCCGCCGACGACGACCGGTACGTCGAGTTCGCCCACGATGCGCTTACTCGCGCCGCGCACGGAAATCCAATGAGCCCACACGGGCACGGCCATCGTCGCGAGATCGTCGGCATCCCGCACGGCCGCATCGACGAGCACGCCCGCGGCGCCCGCAGCGATCAACTGGGTGAGCAGCAAATCGCCGAGAAGCGCGACCGAGGCCGGCGCGGGCATCGTCAACACGACGACCTCGCCCGGCACGATGCGCTCGATCGCGGCGTGAACCATCAGGTTATCGTCTTGGCCGCAGTGCACGGTGCGCGCCGGCCCGGCGACTCGACTGCCCGGCGTCAGGCGGTGCCACGGCACGTCGAGCAGCCCGCATTTGCCCGATGCTTCGTAGAGCGTGGCGACACCAAGCGCCGCGATTCCATGAAATTCGCTCACGCCGCGCTGCCTCCGTCGAAATTGAAGACTTTTGTCGTGTGCTGCCAAAGGAGTAGCACAATCTGGGCGCCAATGTTGCTGCCAACCATGGCACCAATCTTCAGCGAAACGAACCCCAGTCCTGCGCAGCATCGCACCTCAAGCGACGTTGCCGACCTTTTGCGACGAGCGATCGTCGCCGGTGAGGTCGCGCCGAACGAGCGCCTCGTCGAACTCGACCTCGCGCGCGACCTCGCGACGAACCGTGCCGTGATTCGAGGCGCGCTCGCGTTGCTCGAGCAGCAGCGCCTGGTGGTTCGCGAGCCCAATCGCGGTGTGCGCGTGCGCGCCTACACAGCGGAAGAGGCGGCGGAAATCCTCGAAACCCGCGCCATGCTCGAGGGCCTCGTCGCACGACACGCGGCGCGTCGGATCGACGCGACGGGCGAACTGGAACTCGCCGGAATTCTCGCGCAAATGCAGCGTTGCCACGACACTGCCGATCTGCTCGCGTACTCGCAGTTCAACACGCAGTTCCATCGGGCGATCCTCGAGATCGCCCGTCACCAGACGGCGGCGATGCTGCTCTCCGTCTTACAAACGCAAGCGGTTCGCTATCAATTTCGCACCGTGCTCGAGCCCGGCCGCATCGCGCGCTCGCTGGGTGAGCACCGGGCGATCTTCGACGCGCTGCGCGCCCACGATGAAACCGCAGCGGAACGCGCGATGCACGCGCACATCCGCGCGGTGGTCGATACGGTCCGCTCGATCGGCAACGCGACACACGCGCTCGCGAGCATGTAGGATCGCACCCTAAAGAACCTTCAACCGTAAGGAGTTCTCCGTGCCGCTGGACATTTCTCGTCGACGCTTCGTTCGCACCGCCGTCAGCTCGCTCGGCGGTTTCGCGCTTGCGGGATCGCCCGCGTTTTCTCGCTTCGCAAGCGCGAGCGAAACGCTCAAAGTCGGCTTCATCAGCCCGCGCACGGGGCCGCTCGGCGGTTTCGGCGAGTGCGATCCCTACGTGCTCGGCCTCGTGCGCAAAGCGCTCGAGAAAGGCGTCATCAGCGGCGGAAAAACGTACGCCGTCGAGATCCTCGATCGCGACACGCAGTCCGATCCCGCGCGCGCGGGCCAACTCGCGAAAGAACTGATCGATCGCAACGTCATCGACATCATGCTCGTAACCTCGACGCCCGAAGTCGTCAACCCGGTCGCCGATGCGTGCGAAGCCGCGGGCGTGCCGTGCCTCTCGACCGTCATGCCGTGGGAAGCGTGGTACTTCGGCCGCGGCGCGAAGCCGGGCGGCCCGTCGCCCTACAAATGGACGTATCACTTTAGTTTTGGCGTAAAAAACTTTCTCGATTCGTACGTCTCGAATTGGAAGACGATTGCGACGAACAAGAAAGTCGCCGTCCTCTATCCCAACGACGCCGACGGCAACGCGATCCGCGCGCACCTCATTCCCGACTTGCAAAAAGCGGGTTACACGATCGTCGATCCCGGCGGCTACGAAGACGGCACGACCGATTACTCGGCGCAGATCGCAAAGTTCAAAGCCGGACGCTGCGAGATTTTCAACACCTTTCCCATTCCGCCCGACTTCGCGACGTTTTGGCGTCAGGCCGCGCAACAGGGTTATACGAAGATGGTGAAGATCGCCGCGATCGCAAAGACAGGGCTCTTCCCCTCGAGCATCGAGGCGCTCGGTACGCTAGGCGACAAACTTTCGGTGCGACGTACTGGCATCCAACGTTCCCTTACAAATCCTCGGTGACCGGACTCTCGTCGCAAGCGCTCGCCGACGGCTACGAGAAAACCACGGGCCGTCAATGGAACCAACAAGTCGGGGCCTCGATGTCGCTCTTCGACGCGGGCTTCGCCGCAATCAAAAATAGCGGAAATCCCAAGAACAAAGCCGCCGTCGCCAAAGCGCTCGCGCATCTGAAGACCACGACGATCGTCGGCGTCGTCGACTTCACCAAGGGCCCGGTGCCCAACGTCGCGACCAGCAGCGAGATCGGCAATCAGTGGATCAAAGCGAAGCCGGGCGGCAAGTTCCCCTTCGAGATGGTGCTGACCGAAAACGCGAACGATCGCAACGTTCCGGTCGCTGCGAAACTGCTGCCGTACAACTGATGGCGCAAGTGCTCGTCGCGTCCGCCGTCACGAAGCGCTTCAACGCGTTCACCGCCGTCGACCGCGTCGATTTCAGTCTCGACGCGAACGAAGCGGTGGGCGTCGTCGGACCTAACGGCGCCGGGAAGACGACCCTGCTCAACGTCCTGGCCGGTGCGTACCCGCCGACGTCGGGCCGCGTCGCATTCGATGGCGCCGACGTCTCGAAGCTCGATGCAGCGTCGCGTTGCCGCGCGGGCATCGCGCGCTCGCATCAGGTGCCGCGGCCGTTCGCGGAGATGACGGCTTTCGAAAACGTGTACGTCGCGGCGTCACAGGGCGGCGGACTCGCGCGCGCGCGCGCGTACGACGCGAGCATCGACGCGCTACGGCTCTGCGGGATGCTCGGCGTCGCTAACCGGAAGGCGGCGGCGCTGGGCCTGCTCGACCGAAAACGGCTCGAACTCGCGCGCGCGCTCGGTACGGGACCGCGCGTGTTGCTCCTCGACGAGATCGGCGCCGGCCTCACCGATGCCGAAGCGAACGAACTCGTTGCGATCGTGCGCGAGCTGCGCGGTCGCGGCATCGCGATCGTTTGGATCGAGCACATCTTACACGTCCTGTTGCAGATCGTCGGACGGCTGGTGTGCATGGACGCAGGCCGCGTGATTGCCGACGACGTTCCGGACCGCGCGTTGCAACATCCCGCGGTGGTGGAAGCGTACCTCGGCCGGAGCGTCGCGTGAACGGCACGCCAGCGCGGGAGTTCCTCGCCGTGGAGGATCTCGAAGCGCGCCACGAGCTGCTCGTGGCGGTTCGCGGCGTCACGCTGCGGATCGCGGCGGGCGAGATCGTGGCGCTCGTCGGCGCGAACGGCGCGGGCAAGACGACGCTCTTGCGTACGATCGCCGGCGCGCATCGCGCGTCGGCTGGGCGCGTGCGCTTCGACGGCGCCGACGTTACGGCGCTGCGCGCGCACGACCGGACGCGCGCGGGGATCGCCCTCGTTCCCGAAAACCGGCGACTTTTCGGCAACCTGACCGTAGAAGACAATCTGCGCGTGGCGGGGCGCACCGGCCGCAGCGGTCCGTGGAACTTCGATAGCGTGCTCGCGGCCTTTCCTATGCTGAAGCCCCACCTGCGCCGCCGCAGCGGCGACCTTTCCGGCGGCCAACAACAGGCGACCGCAATCGGGCGTGCACTGATGACAAATCCGAGCGCGCTCCTGCTCGATGAAGTGTCGCTCGGGCTTTCACCGCACGCGGTCGACGTCGTATACGAGTCGCTGCGCACCGTCGTCGCGACCGGCGCGACAATACTGCTCATCGAGCAAGATCTCGCGCGCGCGTTGCGTACGGCGACGCGCGTCGCGTGCATGCTCGAGGGCCGCATCGTGCTGGACGAAGCGACGAACGCGGTGTCGCGCGACACGATTACCGAAGCCTACTTCGGCTTACGTCGCGGGGAGGCGTGTGCGTCGTGATCGATCAACTGCTGCAAGGTATCTTTCTCGGCGGCTATTACGCGCTGATTGCCTGCGGGCTCTCGTTCATGTACGGCGTGCTACGCGTGATCAATCTCGCGCACGGCAGCCTCGCCGTGATGGCCGGCTACCTCGTGCTGCTGCTCGTCGAACGCTTGGGGATCTCGCCGTTCCTCGCGCTGCTCGCGATCGTGCCCGCGATGGCGGCCGCGGGGTGGCTCCTGCAACGCGGCGTGCTCGAACGCAGCTTACGGTCGGGCGCGCTCACGCCGCTGCTCGCGACGTTCGGGCTCGCGGTCGTCATCGATAACCTGCTTTTCCAACGTTTCGGTGCGGATACGCGTTCGCTCGCACCCGGCATCGGGGATCTCGCGTTCGCGAGCTGGACGCTGCCCGGCGGCGCCACCGTCGGCAAGCTCGCGCTCATGACGCTGGGCATCGCGATCGTTACGCTTGGCGGTTTGCAATTCGTCTTGACCGCGACGCCGCTCGGCCGCGCGATTCGCGCGACGGCGGAAGATCCCGATACGGCCGAACTCGTCGGCATCGATTCGCGCGCCGTCTACGCCGCGGCCGCCGCCATCGCGATTGCGACCGTGGGCATCGCGGGTGCGTTTCTGGGCATGCGGGCGACCTTCGAACCGTATGCCGGCGCGACGCAACTCATCTTCGCATTCGAAGCGGTCGTAATCGGCGGCCCGGGGTCGCTATGGGGCACGCTCGTCGGCGGTATCGCACTGGGCGTGGCGCAAAATCTCGGTTCGCAGATCAGCCCGCAAGGCTTCCTCATCGGCGGGCACGCGCTGTTCTTCGCGGTGCTCGCAGCACGCTTTGCGCTCGCCGGTCGCGATCCACGCATGCTGCTACGCGTTGGTTTAGAGCGGCTCGTCCGATCATACGCACGCACGGAAACGCCGGAGACGGCGGCATGATCGGAGCGCGCGTACGAACGCCCGGGCTCATCAGCGTGCGGCGCTGGAATCTCGCCTCGATCGCCGGTGTTGTGAGCCTGCTTGCGGTCCTGGGCGTCCTCGCCTTCGGACCGGCGTTCCTCGGCGCGTACCTCACCGATCGGCTGACGACGCTCTTCGTTTACGTCATCTTGGCCGCGATGTGGAACGCGTTGGCCGGCTATGCGGGCCTCGTCTCCGTCGGCCAGCAAGCCTTTTTCGGGCTAGGCGCGTACGCTGCGATCCGACTCGCGCACGAAGGAACGCCGGCCTACGTCGCGCTCGCGACGGCGCCCATCATCGTCGGCGTGCTCGCGCTCGCGCTTTCGCCCTTGGCGTTGCGCTTACGCGGGGGCGAATTCGCGATCGGCATGTGGGTGTTCGCCGAACTCGCGCATTTACTCGTCAATCTCGACGGCGTGGTGCAAGGCGAAACGGGGACGTCGCTACGCGCGCTTTCCGCGTTCGCGGTGGAGCAACGGCGCGCGAACAACTATTGGTTCGCCCTCGCGCTCATGACGATCGTCGTCGGACTGGTCTTCTTCTTGCTCCGCAGCCGGACGGGCGCTTCGATCCAAGCGATTCGGGATAGCGAAGAAGCCGCGGCGTCGGTCGGCGTGCGCGTGATGGCGACCAAACGTATCATCTTCGTGTTGGCCGCCGCCGGCTGTGCGGCCGCAGGTGCGATCACGCTTTCGACGCTGCTTACGTTCCAGCCACGCACCTACTTTGGCGTCCAATGGACGGCGTACATGATCTTTATGACGCTCGTCGGCGGCCTCGGAACGTTTGAAGGCCCGCTGCTCGGCGCGGTGCTCTTCTTCGCGATCGAAAGTCTCTTCGGGGGGTCAAGGCGTGTGGTATCTCGTCGCGCTCGGCGCGGCGGCGCTGGGGTTCTCGCTGTTTCTACCGCGCGGCATCTGGGGCGAACTCGGCGCGCGCTTCGGTCTTTCCGTCATGCCGGTCGGGTACCGCTTGCACTTCCCCGGCCGCAACGAATCGAAAGGATAACTCGATGCTCGTACATGCCGCCGTCACGCGTGCGAGACACGCGCCGATGGCACTCGAAACGCTCGAACTCGGCGAACCGCGCGCGGACGAGATCGTCGTGCGTCTCGTGGCGGTGGGCGTTTGCCATACCGATATTGCGATGCGCGATCAAGCGTTTCCGGTCCCGCAACCCATCGTCCTCGGACACGAAGGCGCGGGCGTCGTCGAACGCATCGGCACGTCGGTGACGCGGGTCGTGCCCGGCGATCACGTCGTCATGAGTTACGATTCGTGCGGCCAGTGCCCGAGCTGTCTCGCGGGCGCGGCGACGTATTGCTACGCATTCTTCGCGCACAATTTCGCGGCGCGCGCGGCGACGGGAGCACGGCGCTTTCGAGCGACGGCTCGCGCATCCACAGCCACTTCTTCGGCCAGTCGTCGTTCGCTACGCACGCGATCTGTCGCGAGCGCAACGTCGTAAAAGTCGCAAACGACGTACCGCTGGAACTCCTCGGCCCGCTCGCGTGCGGTGTACAAACGGGTGCGGGTGCCGTTATGAACGCGCTCGCGGTGCGGCCCGGACAGCGCTTTGCCGTCTTCGGCGCGGGTTCGGTCGGCTTGAGCGCCGTAATGGCGGCGCGGGTCGTCGGCGCGACGACGATCGTGGCGGTCGATATCAACCCGGAGCGTCTCGCCCTCGCGCGCGAACTCGGCGCGACGCACACGATCGACGCCTCGCGGGAAAACCCGGCCGAAGCGATCGTGGCACTCCACGGCGCCGGCGTCGACGCTTCGCTCGAAACGACGGCCCTGCCGCGCGTGATCCGCCAGGCGGTCGAAAGCCTCGCGCCGCGAGGCACGTGCGGGATCGTGGGCGCGAGCCCGGGCGGAACCGAGATGACGCTCGACGTGCTGCACGTTATGACGGCAGGCCGGAGCATTCGCGGCATCGTCGAGGGCGACGCCGTTGCGCAGACGTTCGTCGCGACGCTGATCGATCTGTACCGTCAGGGACGGTTTCCGTTCGAGCGGCTCGTGACGTTCTATCCATTCGATCGCATCGACAATGCCGTTCGGGATTCCGAGGCGGGAATCGTCGTGAAGGCGGTCGTCAAGATGGGCTGAGGTTAGGCGGCTAACCTTCGTCTCGCCGACGATCTTCGAGCAGGAAGATCGTCGGTTTTTTCTAGGGCGCGTTGCCGAACAAGCCAAAAAACCTGGCGTGCAGGCGAGATCGATGGCCTCAACTTCGTTTCCACCGCGAGCGCTCGTGCGGTGGCGGGCCCGATTGCAACGGCGATCTCGTTCTAGAGTTGGAAACGAAATATTCGAGATGCTCGTCGGCCTGGGCCGACGTTAGGCGGCTAACGTTCGGTCTCGCGGGCGATCTTCGAGCAGGAAGACCGCCACTTTTATTCGTCCGGTCGAGACCGTCGCCCGACCTAGTCTTTACCGACGGACTGGATGAGTTTGAGCCAAAATTTGTCGCCTTGAGGACGATATTTTACACCGACTTCATGCTCCCACTTAAGGGCGAAGAGACTCTTACCGGCGACGAAGTGGATATCGGGCCCGAACGAAAACACGCTTCCCTTAAAGCCGTCGGTGCCGACGATCTTCCCGTTGACGAAATCGTTCGTCGTCTGCGCGTAATAATAACCGGCGACACCGAGCCAGGTGCCGTGGTGCGAGTACCCGAGCGCATAGTCGGTGTGGAACTCGTTACCCGACTTGTATCGCGTATCGGGATTGGTCCCGTTGATATCGTACATCATCTTCGCGTCGAACTCGAAGTTCTTAGCGCCGGTATACGTAAACGCGACGACCGGTTCGAAGTTGAAGTAGTTGCGTCCGATGTTCGCGAGATCGTTTTTATTGTAGGCGCCCGTCGGGAGATTGAATTCCGGCGTGAGGACGACGTGGAACTTCGCATTTTGATACGAGAGCAGCAACGGATCGACGGTCAGATCGCCGATGCCGGTCTTGTGCTGGTGCATGCCCGCAACGCTGACGTCCAGCGAGACGTACGGGAGGACAACCTGTTGTCCGAGCTGAGCGCCGAGGAATTTTTGCGGCCCCCAATGCACGTAGCGCACGGCATTGGCGAGCGCGTCGACGCGAAAATTCGGTGCGAGATCGTTTCCGTGCGCGCCGACGAGTCGCTGGGCTTCGTAATAGTTGACGTAATCGATGAGGTAGTAACCCGGCGGCGGGACGGCGGCGGTGAGAAAACTCTCCGCCCCGTTGGGATAGATCCCGCCGCCGTTTTCGCTAGCGAACGCTCTCGTTTGCGAGAGAAGCGCGCAGAGAAGACCGAAAAACGCCGTTAGGCGTAGGAATCGCTTCATGTGTTCGAGCCCTCAAAAGTGAGATGTGAGTAGCGCGAGTGATCGCGCTACGAGCGCGTTGACGCGTCACGATGTAGGCGCGACGTCATCCTGGCGACGTTTGGGGCGTCTGCCATGACGAAAGATTCTTTTACGCAGCAACGGCACCTTTAGATACGCGCTAAACTTTACGTGTGAGTTGCTATGTCAACTGTAAAGCGCACCGATAGTAGATGAATGGAGGTCGGTGCGCCCTCAAACTCTTTGCACATATAGGTGTTCGCCGCGCCGGCTCGACCTGTCCGACAAGTCCGGGGGCGAGAAATTTAAAGAATCGAGGGCCCACCGAGGCAGGAAAGTAATTTTCAGAGGTCAATCGTTGATATCACAACTCACGAGCTAAAGAGCTACTCGTCAATCGTATCGACGTGCTCGTACAGCCGGTTCAGCAATTTGACGAGCGTCCGTCGTTCGGCGCTCGAAAGAGGCGCCAAAAATCGCTCTTCCCGGTCCAGGGCCACTTCCATGATTCGGTCGTGCAGCCGCCGGCCGCTCGGGGTCAGTCGCGCGATCTGGTCGCGGCGACCCATGTCCTTGGGAAACGTAATGAAACCGAGCTGGTAAAGCACTCCGAAACTGCGACTGACGGCCGCTTTGTCGAGCGCGGTCCGATCGCAGATGGCGCGCGCCGTGCTTCCCGGAGAACTGCCGAGTTGCGCGAGGATGCGCCACTCGATGATGCCGATTCCGTAACGCTCGCGGTAGAGCACCGACGCACCTCGAGAAAGTTTATTTGAGAGATGATTGATCAGGGCGGGTACGTACCGCGTCATATCGAGCATGGCGAAACGTCTGCGAACAAGCGCGGGTATCTCCTGCGCTCGGGTGCGTGATGAACGCGACGTCGCGAACGCAGATCGCTATTATCGGTGCCGGCCCCGCCGGGCTCATGCTCGGGCATCTGCTGGCGGGGTCCGGCATCGACGCGATCGTCGTCGAGTCGCGCAATCGCGCGTACGTCGAGGGGCGCGTTCGTGCGGGCGTCATCGAGCATCAGACGGCGTCGTTACTCGAAGAGTCGGGCGTCGGCGAGCGGATGCGTCGCGAAGGCCTCGTGCACCGCGGCATCGAGCTCCAGTTCGGTGACGAACGGCGCCGGATCGATTTGGAGGAGCTGACCGGCAAGACGGTCACCGTATACGGGCAGCAAGAGGTCATCAAGGATCTCATCGCCGCCCGCGTCGGGGCCGGGCTCGAGCTACGCTTCGAGTGCGCAGTCGTCGCCATCGAAGCGGACGCGGGCGACCGCGCGCTCCTGCGGGTGCGCGATGCCGACGGCCGCGAAACGACGATCGAAGCCGACTTCATCGCCGGCTGCGACGGCTTTCACGGCCCGAGCCGCGCCGCAATTCCGGCGGGAGAGCTCGCCATCTACGATCGCGTGTTCCCGTTCGCATGGCTCGGCATCCTCGCGGAATCTCCGCCGGTTTCCGAGGAGCTGATCTACACCAATCACGAGCGCGGTTTCGCACTCGTGTCGATGCGCTCGCGTACGGTCAGCCGGATGTATCTCCAGTGCCATAACGACGAGGATCTTGCCGGCTGGCCCGACGACCGGATCTGGTCGGAGTTGCGGGCGCGGCTGCAAACGAGCGGCGCGGCGGACGAGATCGTCGTGGGCCGTATTTTTCAGAAGACCGTCACGCCGATGCGCAGCTACGTATGCGATCCGATGCGGTACGGCCGGCTCTTTCTCGCAGGCGATGCCGCCCACATCGTGCCGCCGACGGGTGCCAAAGGCATGAATCTCGCGATCGCGGACGTCCGCGTCTTAGCGAACGCCTTCGTACGTTACTTCGCGACCGGCAGCACCGAACGGATGGACGGCTACTCGCAAACCTGCCTGCAGCGCATTTGGAAAACGCAGCGTTTCTCAACCTATATGACCGGCCTCTTGCACCGTTTCGACAAGCATACGCCGTTCGACCGGCGCGTCCAATACGCCGAATTCGACTACCTTACGACGTCGCGCGCAGCGGCCACGAGCCTCGCCGAAAGCTACGTCGGTCTACCATTCACCGAGGATGCCCGCATCGTAGCGTAACTACGGCGCCCACACGGAAAGACGGTTCGATTATGAACTCGATTAAAGAATTTTTGCTCGATTCCGCCGTTTGGCACGGTCGCGGCTTCGCGGACGGCTGGCAGGCCCTCAACGCGACGCGCGACGTCACCGAGCCGGCGACGGGCGAAACCCTGGGAACGATCGGCATGGCCGACGCCGCGGATATCGCGCGCGCGGCGAAGGCCGCGCGGGCCGCGCAGCCGGCGTGGGCCGCGCTTCCCTACGAGCGCCGCGCCGGAATATTGCGAGCCGCGGCGCAAGCCTTCGCGGCGGCGACCCCCGAGGTCGCGGGCTGGCTCGTGCGCGAGAGTGGTTCCGTAACGGGCAAAGCGCACTTCGAAATCGGCATCACGATCAAAGCACTCTACGAAGCCGCCGCGCTGCCGTCGCAACCAATCGGGCAGATGCTCGCGAGCCAACCCGGCGTGATGAGTCTGGCGAAACGAGTTCCGCTCGGCGTCGTCGGCGTCATCGCACCGTTCAACTTTCCACTATATCTCGCCATGCGAGCCGTCGCGCCCGCGCTCGCGCTCGGCAATGCGGTCGTCCTCAAACCTGATCCGCGCACGAGCGTGTGCGGCGGCTTCGCGATCGCGCGCGCGTTTGAGAAGGCGGGACTACCGGCGGGCGTACTCGCCGTACTGCCCGGCGACGGCGCTGCTGGCGAGGCGCTCTGCACGTCGCCCGACGTGGCGATGATCCAATTCACCGGCTCGACGCGCGCCGGGCGCAAAGTCGGCGAAACCGCGGGACGGATGCTAAAGAAAGTGTCGCTGGAACTGGGCGGCAAGAATTCTCTCGTCATCCTCGACGACGCCGATTTAGACCTCGCGGTCAGAAACGCCACCTTCGGATCGTTCTTCCATCAAGGACAGATCTGCATGGCGACGGGCCGCATCCTCGTGCACGCCAAGATTGCACGTGCGTTCGTCGATAAGCTGGCCGAGCATGTCAAAGCGATTCCGGTGGGCGATCCGTCGAAGGGCGATGTGGCGCTCGGACCGATCATCGATCGTCACCAACTCGACGGCATTACGTCGCTCGTCGATGCGACGGTCTCCGCCGGTGCGACGCTCGTTGCGGGCGGGAGAGCGGACGGTTTGTTCTATGCGCCGACGGTGATCGAAAACGTGCGTCCCGGCATGGCGGCGTTCGAAAACGAAGTCTTCGGCCCCGTCGCGCTTATTACGACGTTCGGCTCCGACGACGAAGCGGTCGAGCTCGCGAACGCCACCGATTATGGGCTCGCCGTTGGCGTGATTTCGAAAGACGTGACTCGCGCCATAGCGCTCGGCGAACGAATTCACACGGGCATCCTTCACGTCAACGATCAGACGGTCGCCGATGACATCATCAATCCGTTCGGGGGTTCCGGTGCGTCGGGCAACGGCACGAGCGTCGGCGGGCCAGGCAACAGCGACGAGTACACCCGCTGGCGCTGGATCACGATCAAGGGCGAGGCGCCACCGTACCCGATGTGATCGTGGCGGCTTTAAAGCCAGGCGCGGTTAAGATCGTGGCTTACGAATAACGCCGAAGCGCTCGGATCATTTCAGCAAGCCCGTTGTACCGAGCTCTCGAATGTTACGCTAGTTAACCGTTCGGCGCGCTCCCATAAGCGTGCCGAAACGCCGACGTCCATCGCGGTCACCGGTGGCTTGGTCAAAACGGGCCCGCCTCGGATTCCGCCCGGTCCGCTGGGGCCATAATACAATCCGCCACGCGCGTCCGGCGAAGTGGCAGCATAGAGCGTCGATAACGCGCCCTGCGCCGGCGACTGCATCACGAGAGGGCCGATCGCGCGACTGAACCGCGAGATCATACTGGTACGGCCCGCGCCGTTGGGAATCAATTCGGTAAGAGCGAGGCCCGGATGTGCCGCGATGCTCGCGATCCCCCAATCGTTGGCCTCACTTCGCCGTTGGAGTTCGAAGGCGAACAACAAATCGGCGAGCTTGGACTGATTGTACGCTCGCATCGGGCTGTAATTGCGCTCGGACTGCAGATCGTCGAAGTCGATTTTGCCGAAGTTAGCGCCGAAACTCGTCACGGTTACGACACGTGCCGTCCTTCCACGACGTAATTGCGGCAACAGTAACGCCGTCAAGGCGAAATGGCCGAGGAAGTTCGTCCCGAACTGCAACTCAAACCCGTCGGCCGTGGCATTCCGAGCTGGCGGCGTCATAACGCCGGCGTTGTTGATGAGCAGATCGAGGCACTCATCCTGCCAGCGCGCCGCGAACGCACCGATCGACGTAAGGCTTGCAAGGTCAAGCGCTTCGAATCGTACGTCGGCGCCGTCCGCCGCGGCGCGATTTTCACGACGGCCGCGGCGCCCTTTTCAGGGTTGCGGCCCGCGAGCGTAACCCGAGCACCAGCCCGCGCCAACGCGAGAGCCGTCTGGAAACCTAAGCCGCCGGGCCCGGTGACGATTGCTGTTCGCCCTCGCTGGGACGGAATATTCGATGCGATCCATGCCGTCATTATGACGAGCCCCTCAGAAGGTTTTTGCACTTGGTGCTAAAATCACCATACTGCACTGAGTGCAAGATTGCAAGGACCGGCGTGAAGCACTTTAGCGAGACGGGCAGTTTGCGCCAGCGCAAGCGTCGAGCAACTCTGGCAAAGATCACCGACGCCGGACTTCGGCTGTTTTTTGCCCATGGATACGAAGCGACGACGGTAGATGCCATCGCGGCGGCCGCGGGCATCTCGCGCCGCAATTTTTTTTACTACTTTAAAACCAAAGAAGAGATATTACTCGCGTTCCAGAGCGGATCGATCGATGCATTCCACGATGCGCTCTTACAAGAATCGCCACAGCAATCGCCGCTCGATGCCGTGCGCAGTGCGCTGGTCAAGGTTATTTCGCGCTTCGCTTCAGACGAATTCGTGGCGATAGATCGCCTTATGCGGTCGACCGAGACGCTACGGTCGAGAAAGAGCGCGGTGTATGAACGGCAAGAGGGAGCGCTGTTTTCGGCCTTATGCACGCTGTGGCCCGAACCACGCCGACGCGGCGCGCTGCGACTTGTGGCGATGGCGTCGATCGGTGCGCTGCGCCTCGCAATCGACGCCTGGCATGGCGACGGCGGGCACGTGCCCATAGCACAGTACCTCGATGACGCCTTCGCGGCGTTGAAGTCCGAAGTTCGATCGGCGATGAGTCACGAACCGCCGCGCGGAGCATGACTGTCATACACCGCCGCTGGGACGTTATCGCGCGAAGCCGTCTCCCCGACGCTAACGCGACATCCGCTCGACGTGCGCCCTAATCGACTTCGCGAATGCTCGAGGCACTCGCGCGCATGAAGCGAGCGACTGTTCAGCACCAATCGCTGCGGCGTAACCTCGACCCCGTCCAAATTGGCCGGCGGCAACGTGAGATCGCGACCGTGCAACGGCGTGCAGATTTTCGCGACGAGTGACGCAATCCGGGCGTATGCGCACGTCGCGGCCGGCGGCCTCATCGGCAGGTTCGATCGCATACCTATCGGGTTACGCCACGCCATGAAGTTGCTACGCCGCGTTGCTGAAGACACGCAGCCGCTTCAAATAAGTTGTACCAGAATCGTACGACGAGGCGGTGTGCTTGAAGGGCGTCGACGGTGAGAGTCTTACGGTCGACGGCGGCTGGAGCGCGTGAAGCGTTAGAAGTTTATTTCGCGGGATCGAGCAGCTCGATTCCATACGGTCGTAGCCATGGGTCCGCGCTCAGCAACGGCAAGCCTTCGTGCTTTGCTTGCGCGACGAGGAGCCGGTCGAAGGGGTCGTGATGATGCGCCGGCAGCGCTGCGAGCGCCACGACGTGTTCGAATTCGATGTTCAAAACGTCCGTCGCCGTGCCGCGTATCCGCGAACGAAGAAACGATTCGACGTCGCCGCCGACGTCAAGTTTTCCGAGGCGCACTTTGATCGCGATCTCCCATGCGCTCGCGACGGAGAGCACCAACCCGTTGGCACGGTTCTCCAAGATCGTACGCGTCCGCCGACCGAGTTGCTTCGATGAACCGACGGCCCACAGCCAGACATGCGTGTCGAGTAAGTAGCGTGAACCGGTCACGAATACAGTTCGAAATCCGGGATCAAGGCATGGTCGAAGTCGGCGGCGATGCGCAATTTTCCGTCGTCCATTCCGAGTTTACGTTTCTTCGGCGCAGAAACGGCTACGAGCTTGGCAATCGGCACGCCGGCGCGAGCGATGACGACTTGCTCGCCCGATTCGACCTCCGCCAACAGCGCCGAGAGCTGCGTCTTGGCTTCATGAACGTTTACCGTACGCACACCACGATCGTACTTAGCTAGCCATCCTTAGTCAAGCCCCCTGTCGGCGCCCACGGGATGCGCGTATGCTCAGGCCGCCGCGTCATTTGGGGAGATCTTAAGGTACGCGTTGCTCCGCTCCAGTCTACGGATACGATGATCGCTCCGGCCATTGCGGTAATCTTGATCGGCGCGATCGCCGTCGAGGCTGACTCTGGTAATACGCCTCAGGCGGACGAGATATACCGCCGTTCGTCACTTCAAGGGACATAGCGCGTGCTCGATCAATCACGCGAGTTCCGCAAGCAAGGATTGTACCGCATCTGGCCTCGATCTCCGTGCGCTCGGAAGAGCCGTCGTCGACGGAGACCAGGGCGACGAGGTGATTGCCGCCCGTCCCTGTGTCGAGACCGTCCGCGGACGATGTGCTTGCGCGCACGTCGACCCCGGTCGTCGGCGGCTTCCGTTTCCCATCTCGGGTTCGCACAGCGTGCATTTTTCGCATTGCCCTGCGCGGTTGCGAAAATCGTCCCGACGAACGACGCCGAACGCGAATTGGTACGATCCACCTACCAGAATCACCGTTCGAAACAGCTAACGGTTACGGCCGTCTCAGCAGATCGGAAGACGGCCAGTTGCGCTCGCAACTGGCGAGCGATCTATTTCGGGATGAAAGCCGGCGTGTAAACCGGGTCGGGCGTAAAACGGGTCTTTCGAAAAGAAACACCCTCCGAACGCTGGCCACAAACGTGTGCTTTGAAGGCCGTATGCAGCGCGTTTCCTTGGATCGACACCGAGAGACGCGTCGGAGAGAAGCAAAGATTATCGCTAAAGACTTCGCCCGATACCCAGTTCAACGTTGCGGTAAGCTCGGCTCCGGTTGCTATGATGACGGGAAGCACGACGGGGCCAGGATGCATGAAACGGGCACCGGTCACCGAGGAGCGGATCGGAAGCGCCTTCTCATTCTTTTCGAAGATGATCGGAGCGAAGGGTTCGACCCGGCAAGGAGCGGCGCCGATATTTCGGAGCACGACGAGCGTGCCGCCGTGAGACATGCCCGAGAAATAACCACCTTCCTCATCGATCGCTAAGGAAAGATCTGCTGCCGTGCACATCGGAAGGGCCGTCGAATGGCCTTGCTGTCGCGGGCGCTTGCTGGGCGAGTAACGCCGCGCCGCGAGGAACGATCGCGAGTATAAGGACGGCGGTGCAGGCGAGAACGCGGACGACCGGTTTCTTCACGATGGGCGATTTCTTCTTGACCCGACCTGTCGTCATACATCTTCTCCCCACTGTTGCGAAAGAACCCGCGCCCTAGGTGGCGGATCTGTCGCGTCATAAGCAGTGAGCGCGGTATTCTTGAAACAGCAGTTCTTGAAACAGTTGATTCTCGACGGGTAGACTGTAAGCATGGCGAGGCCGGTGGACCCTATGCTCCGTGACGATCTCATCGACGATGTGCTGGAAGCGGTCGCGCGGCTCGGTCTCGGCAACCTGTCGCTGCGGGCATTATCCCGCGAGCTGAGGGTCAGCCCCCGCATGCTGCTATACCACTTCGGCTCGCGCGATGGACTGCTCGATGCCATCGTCGCGGAAACCAGCCGACGGCTCGCGGCCGCGGCGACGCTAGACGGTACACTTTCCGACATGGTGCTAGCGTCGTGGTCGTGGATGACGGCGCCGCGCCAACGTGGCTTTCTCAACGTGTTCTACGAAGTGTGCGCGCTCGGCGCCCGCGATGCGACGCGCCGCGGTGTCGTGGCCGCGTCATTGTTCACCGACTGGCACGCGCTACTGCTTCGGCGCGGTGTACCCGATGCCTCGGCGACGCTTCTGCTGGCAACACTGCACGGGCTATTACTCGATCTCGTTCTTACGGGCCAAGTAGCCCGAATCCAACGCGCTTTCGTCGCGTTCTCCGCGACGTTAGCACCGCAGAAGGATGTGTCCGTGTGACGCTCGTTCGTTCCGGCCTCGTGTTTGGTTTTATCGTGTGGGCAGCAGCAACAGCGTTCTTCGTGCCGTGGGGGCACCTCGTATTCGGCCCCGACAATCGATTGCCGGTCGGCGTTTCGGCTAGCGTTATCGTGGGTGCGACGTTTTTCGCCGTCTATTGGGTCGCCCGCGGCATCTTACATCGCGAGCACGTTTCGAGCCTCGAACATGGCGCGCTGTTAGGCGTCTTAGCATGCCTGCCTGGCCTGATCCTCGACGGCGGGTTGTATGCGCTTAACTCGGGACGGTATCCCGGACTCGACGGCTCGGCTAGCGGCGCGATGAGCGCCGGATTGTTATTCGCGTACGCCGCCGCGTTGCTCGCAACGCTGTACGCGGCACGGACTGTCCGTCTCGCTTAGGGGTCTACGCTGAATCAATCGAAGGTGTCCGTGCGGCATGGAAGGCCGGTAACGCCCCACGAGCCGGACGAGCCGAACCAGCCGTACGACGCTGCTTGAAAGGCGGAGCCGGCACGCTTATCGCAGACGACAGAGATGTGGCTAACATGAACGACGTGAACGAACATCAGCGCAGCACCGCGGCGCGCTTCGGGGCCCGCGCGGACGCCTACGTCACGAGCGCAGTGCACGCGCAGGGTGACGATTTACTCGCACTCGCCCGGCTCGTCGCCGGAGCGGAAACCGCGCGGGTTCTCGATCTGGGCTGCGGCGGCGGACACGTCGCGTTTACCGTCGCGCCGCACGTCGCGAACGTCGTGGCGTACGATCTTTCTACGGAGATGCTCGCTGCGGTGACCCGTACCGCGCACGAACGCGGCCTGCGAAATATCAACCCGATCTGCGGCCCGGCCGAACGCTTACCGTTCCCCGACGCCTGGTTCGACTTCGTGTTCTCACGCTTCAGCGCACACCATTGGAGCGACGTGCCGGCCGGGCTCGCCGAAGCACGCCGCGTACTGCGAGCCGGTGGCCGCGCGGCGTTCGTCGATGTGGTCGCGCCCGAAGCGGTGCAGCCCGACACCTTTCTGCAAGCGATCGAGTTGCTGCGGGATCCGACGCACGTACGCGACTACGGACCCGCCCAGTGGCGTTCGATGCTCGAAGCCGCCGGTTTCGCGCCGGGTGACGCGACGTTGCGGCGCCTGCGGATCGATTTCGCGACCTGGATCGAACGCATGCACACGCCGCCCCAACACGTGGTGAGCATCCGCGCCTTGCAGCAGCACATGCCGCGCGACGTCGCCGAGCTCTTCGCGGTGGAAGCCGACGGCAGTTTTACGATCGACGTTCTGATGGTCGAAGCCGATTAAGGCTGCGCGCTATCGGCCCGGGCCGTCTTGCGTATTCTCGAGCACCGCACCGTCGCGTGCGTCGACGCCGATTTCACGCACCCCGCGCGGCGTCTTCACGTCGAAGGTATAGCGCAGCCCGCTGCCGCCGCGCTCGTATTCGAGCTCTTGCGAGACGATCGTTCCGTGGAAGGCGCGCGTCGCGATCGCTCGCGCCTGCTGGAGCGAAACGCGTGCATGGCTCGCATACTGCGCTCCCGGGTAAGACGCGAGCGCCACGCCCGTCGTTACGGCGGTGGCGAGGGTTGCGGTGAGGGCGATGGTGGTCATTTTCATATCCGCACGCTATGGCGCCGACGTGAACGCTCGGTGAAGCACCGTAGGATTTCATGCCCGGTTCACGCAGCGTTGCGAAGCTAGGGAGCATATGTCGATTATCGCATTCATTGCAGCTTGGCTTCTGCTCGTTCCGATCGCGCTCGTGCTCGTAGCAGTCGCGACGAGCGCGGACCGGCGCGAAGCGCTCATCGAAGCCGCTTTAGCCGGCGTCGCGACCGTGGCGCTCGTGAAAACGGGCGGGCTCCTCTACGCCCATTCGCGACCGTTCGTCGTCCACCACGTGCTGCCGCTGGTCGCCCACGGCGCCGATAATTCGTTCCCGTCAGATCATGCGGCGGCAGCGGGTCTCGCGGTCGCCTACTTGTGGCCGCGCTCCCGAACCGCCGCCGTCGTCGCCCTCGTCGCCGGGCTCGCGATCGGGGCCGCGCGCGTCGCCGCGCAACTGCACTGGCCCGTGGACGTCGTCGCGGGCTTCGCGTTCGGGATCGCGGGTGGGCTCGCGGCCTTCGTCATCACCAGGCGACTGGCGCCAAGCGCGCTGCCCGGCGGCGCGTCGTGACGATGTCCAACAAAGTCCCGAACGTCACCATCTTCTTCTGGATCATTAAAATTCTCGCAACGACCGTCGGAGAAACGGCTGCCGATTTTCTCTCACAGCGCCTGCACCTCGGCTTGGTCGTTACGTCGTTCGTTATGAGCGCGGTCTTTTTGATCGCGCTCTTCTTCCAAATGAGAAGCAGACGCTATATTCGAAGCGTCTACTGGACGGTGGTGGTATTTATTAGCGTCGTCGGAACGCTCGTATCCGACAACCTCGTCGACAATCTCGGTATCGGCCTACAGACGACGACGCTGGCCTTTAGTTGCATTTTGGCAGTCGTCTTCGCGCTGTGGTGGTTGAGCGAACGGACGCTTTCGGTGCATGCGATCACGACGACGAAACGCGAAGCGTTTTACTGGGCCGCGATTCTCTTTACGTTCGCGCTCGGTACGTCCGGCGGCGACCTCGTATCGGAGAGCTTCAAACTCGGATATCCGGTCGCGGCGGTACTGTTCGCGGCGGCGATCGCTGCGACGGCGCTCGCCTATTACGTCCTGAAGATCGATGGCGTCCTGGCTTTTTGGATCGCTTATATCTTGACCCGGCCGCTCGGAGCGTCGCTGGGCGACTTGCTTTCGCAGCCGGTGAAAGACGGGGGGCTCGGCTTCGGCACGACGTTGACGAGTCTGGCGTTCCTTTCCACGATCGTCGGCCTCGTGCTGTACCTCACGTACCAGCAGAAATTTCGGCACCACGCCGGGGGTATGTGATGCGACGATGACCCCGTGAAAGTGCTCGTGATCGAGGACGACGAGCGGCTCGCCGCCGTCGTGCGCCGGGGCCTCGCCGAGAGCGGGCACGTCGTCGACGTCGAGCACGACGGCGTCGGGGGCGAAGCGGCCGCGCGGGATCCGGCGTACGACGTCATCCTGCTCGACGTCATGCTGCCCGGCAAGGATGGGATCGCGGTTGCGCGGGCGCTGCGTAGCGACGGCGTGCAGACGCCGATTCTCATGCTCACGTCGCGCGATACGACGGACGACGTCATCGACGGCCTCGACGCCGGAGCGGACGATTATTTGCGTAAGCCCTTCGTTTTCGCCGAACTCGAGGCGCGCTTGCGGTCCCTCGGGCGGCGGATCGCCGCACCCGCGAGCAACGAACTGCGCGTCGCCGACGTCGTCCTCGACCTCGCGACGCGCCGGGCCACGCGCGCGGGAAGACCGCTCGACCTTACGGCGCGCGACACGGCGTACCTCGAGTACCTGATGCGCAACGCCGGAATGCTGCTGACGCAGCGGATGATCGAAGATTCCGTCTGGGAGCGCGACAGCGACAACGTCTCGAACGTGATCGCCGTGTACATCCGCCGCCTGCGCGCGAAGCTTTCCGCGGCGGGCGAAGCCCCACTCATCCACACGGTGCGCGGCGCCGGCTACCGCTTCGGACCCGAGTCCGATGTTTGATCCGCGCAGCCTGCGCGGCCGGCTGACCCTCTCGTACACGGGCGCGCTCGTCATCTCACTCGCCCTCTTCGGAGCGCTCGCACTCGCGGTCATCGACGGCGCGCAGCGGACGGCGCTCGACGCGCAGCTCGCCACGAGCGCCCGGGCGATCCTCGCGATCGCGGACGGCCGTCGCGGGCGCGTGACGATGGACGAAGGCGACAGCGTGCAGTTCGGCGATATTCTCGGAGCCAAAGCCAACGGCGTCCTGTGGCAACGGGACGGTGGGCGGGCGGCGAGCTCGGGACAGGGCTCGTTCCCGGGCCTGCGCGCGCGCGCGCTCGCGACGACGGCACCGGGCTTCGCTTCGCTGCGCGTCGGCAAGGAGGACATCCGCGCGTATCTCGCTCCGATCTATGGCGGCGGGAAAAGAATCGGGGCGCTGGCGATCTGGCGTGAAAGCGAGGCGATCGACGAACTCGACAAGGCCGTCGCGCTCGCATTTGCGCTCGCGATTCCGATCCTCGCGGGGCTCGCGGTGCTGTTGGGCGGCGCGATCGCACGCCGCGCCCTCGCGCCGCTCGACCGGATCGCGACGCTGGCTTCGGAAATCGAGGCGCACGATCTCTCGGCGCGGCTCGCGTTACCGTCGCGGCGCGACGAACTCGGACGGCTCGCCGCGACCTTCGACCGGATGCTCGACCGGCTGCAGAGCGCCTTCGAGCGCGAACGCCGCTTTACGAGCGACGCGTCGCACGAATTACGCGCGCCGCTTTCGGTCATCCGTGCCGAGGCCGATCTCGCGCTGCGCCGCGAACGCTCCGGCGACGAATACCGGACGGCGTTGAGCACGATCGCCGAAGGCGCCGAAGCGCTCGAAGCGATCACGCGCGACCTGTTGAGTGCGGCGCGCGCCGAAGCGACGGGGGGCGACGAAGGCGTCTTCGCACTCGGGGCGCTCGCCCGCGATTCGGCAGCGCAGCTGGCGGTTCTCGCGGCGAAGCGAGGCGTGAAGATCGACGTTCGCGCGGGCGACGACACGTCGGTCCGGGCGGCCCGCGATGCGCTGACGCGCGCGATCGTGGCCGTGCTGCACAACGGCATCAAGTACGCGCGCGACGGCGGCTCGGTCGGACTGCACGTCGCGCGCGACGGCAACGCCGTCGAGCTGCGCGTCAGCGACGATGGTCCCGGCTTCAGCGCGAATGCCTTGCAGCACGGCTTCGAGCGCTTTTGGCGCGGCGACGAGGGCCGCACGCGCGAGGGCAACGGCCTCGGCCTTGCGATCGTTCGATCGAGCGTGATTGCCAACGGCGGAACGGTGACGATCTCGAACGCGCCGCCCGGCGGCGCGGTCGTCCGGATGCGTTTTCCCGCGCGGTCTGCCGGCAGCGACGCATGAGTTCGGCGACGTCGTCGCCCTCGGAGCGCGTGCATCTCGTCACCGGCCTGCTCGAACGCGCGGGCGCGCTGCTGCTAGTCGCGTCCCGGTATCCCAATCGGCGCGACGCGCTCTGGAATCTGCCGGGCGGACGGCAACGTGACGGGGAGTTACTCGGCACCGCGCTCGCCCGCGAATTCCTGGAAGAGACGGGTTTGACGATCGAACGTGGGCCGCTCGCATACGTGGCGGAATCGTACGATCGCGCGACGGGCGTGCACTTCGTCAATTTCGCGTTTCACGTGCGCGCCGAGGGAGAACCGAGCGTGCCGCCGGGCGACGCGCACGCCATCGCTGCGAAGTGGGTCGCGCGCGCCGATCTCGCGGCGCAGCTCGTCATCGCGGTCGTGCGCGAACCGCTGCTCGGGTATTTGCGCGGGGAGCGGTCGCGTTACAGCGGCTTCGACGATGCGGGCGTGACGATCGAGTTTGCGGATCCCGCTTAATTTGCCGCGGTGCGTTTGGGCGCGTTCGAGCGCGCGAGCCAGCGCTCGCGCGTGAGTTCGAACACCACGATATCGACGGGCGCACCGCGCACGATCGCGCCGTTCTTCTGAACGCGCATCTCGTCGAAGCCGATGCGCGCGAGCAGGCGACGCGAGGCGGCGTTCGCGGGCACGCAACAGGCGTCGAGTTGGCGCAGATCCGATTCTTCGAAAGCGTAATCGACGACCGCACCGGCCGCCTCGGACGCATAGCCTTTGCCGCGGTGCGTGGCGACGATGCTGTAGCCGATTTCGGCGGTTCCGCGGCCGCCGTCACCGACGCGCAGCGACATCCAGCCGATGCCCTGTCGACTTTCGCGGTCGACGAGCAGCCATTCGAAACGGCCGAACGCGCGGGAATCGAATTGCTTCGGGCGCGCCGCGACGCGCCGCGCGAATTCGTCGCGCGCGTGCCGCGGCACGTCCTGAAATTCGCGCAGATGCGCGCTCTGCATGATGCGCCAGAGAACCATGGCGTTCGCCTGCGTCACGGGCTCGAGCGCGAGCCGCTCGGTTTCCAAGCGCTTCATCGCGCCGTTCCGGCGAGGACCGCATCGCTGAAGTCGCTCGTCGGCGAATAGCCACCGCCGCGTTGCGGTAAACTGCGGAAGCGGACGCGGTCGCCCGAACGGGCCAGCAGCGCCGCGGGAACGTCGTGCGATTCGACCGTGTAGATGCGCGGGCTGCCGCGTAAGGTGAAGAACACGGTGCCCGACGGCGCCGTCGCGACGCGGTCGAGCGCGCCCGCGACGGTGCGCTCGCCGCCCGCGGCGACGGCGGCGGCCGTCGCACCGCCGCCTAAGAACGCGGCGTATTGCGCGAAGGCATCGTCCTGCGGCGACGCGTTCCCGCTCGCGCCGACGACGACGTGTCCGTTTTTCGCTTGCACTAGCGCCACCGTCTGATACTTCCCCGTATCCGCGACGAGCGGCACGACCCACGTGTTTTGGCCGAAGGCGTTATACAGCAACGGCTGCGTCGGAAAGAGTTTACCTTGACGCACGACGGGATTCGAGGCGACCGCATCTTCGGCGCCGCGCGAATTGAATTCGCCGCCCGAGGACGTGTAGTAGGTGATCTTCCCGGTCACGGTATCCATGTAGGTAAAGCCCGTCATCGATTGATCGTTGGCGGGCGACGTGTGATCCACGAACCAGACGAAGCGCGTTCCGGCGAGCAGCCCGAAAACCTCGTCGCGCGCGGGCACGTGGACGTCGCGTTTCACGAGCAGATTATTGAGCAGGCCGTGGACGAAGGCCCCGAACCATTCGTTGTACGCAAGCGCTAAATCCGCCGGATAGACGCGGCTGACCCAGCCGGGCAGCGTGGCAAAATCCGCCCGCGCGACGCGGTGCATCGCGCCCGTCGCGGGATCGACGAGCGCGACGCCCGTCACCTTCGTGCCGCTCCAGCCGATCGTCGGACGGCCGAGCGTGCAGATGTATTGCGGATTGCCGGCGTCGTCGAGCTGGAGGGTCGTTTCGAGAATTTGTTCGGTCCCGTACGTTAGATAGACGTGGCGGTAGAGATTTTCGTTGAGTTGCGCGCTCGGGATGTAGCGTAGCGGTTGGCGCGTGCGCAGTTCGGGCTGCGCGTCGGGATTCTCGGCGCTAACGACGATGACGCCCGGGCTCGTGCGGCGCGAAAGCCATTGGACGATGCCGTGAAATTCCAGCGGAGCGACCCAGACGAGCTTGCCGCTTGCGACCTGGACGTTGAAATTGCCGACGCCGTAATAGGCGCCGAGTTGGCCGACGACTTTATTGCCCGCGAAGATCGCGGCTTGCTGCGGCACGACGCGAATGTGTTTGATATCCGCGCTCGGCGGCAGCGACGACGACGTCGTGACGTCCGCCACGTCGCGCAGACCGCTGGCGTCGACGACCGGCAGGATCGCGAGGATGCCGACGAAGCCGCCGACGAGGGCGAGCGCGATGAGATACGGCGTGAGCGGCGTGCGCCGGATCGACACGATGCGCCGCGATGCGACGACCGTCCGCGCGGCCAGCAGCGAGCTATAGACGGCGTTGGGGACCAGGGTCAGGAGCAAGAGCGAGAAGGCCTGCGGAAAGACCAGCGCCGGCATCTGGAGGTACGCGTAAACGAGCAGGATTGGGAAACCGATTGCCAGCCGCAGGAGTTGGCCGCGCACCCAATTCCGCCCGAAATCGAGATTTACGAGCCCGAGCGACATGAACAGCGCTGCCAAAAGGACGATCACGTTACGCGACGTTCGCGCCGGAGCCCGCGAAGCATGCGGCCGCCTCTTGTCGCCGCGGCGGCGCGTCGCGATGGAGCGGCGACATGGGTTCCGAAGTCAGTTTCGCCGGGGTCGTCACGTCGGCGCCGCACTTTTTCTACGGCACGCGCACGCACGCGATCCACGAATCCTTCGTCGTGCGCGGCGACGACGGGCGGCAGGTCGAAATCGTCGATAACGTCGTGCTCGCGCCGCGGGTCCCCGTGGTCGTGGGCGATCGCGTCGCGATTCGCGGCGAATTAATACCGGATGCGCTACCCCAGGCGATCGTTCACTGGACGCATCACGATCCGGCCGGCCGCCATCCCGACGGCTACATCGAGCTTGCCGGTAAGCGTTATGCGTGAGGCGCGGTATACTTACGGCGTGGCGATCGCACTGCGGGCTTACCCCGCCTTTCCGACGACGACTTGGAACGCATCTCGCGGCTCAATCCCGGGTGGCCTTCGAGCGCGACGACGAGGGCGTGCTGCTCGTGAGTCCGACGCACATCAACGGCGGCTCGCGCAGCCTCGTGGCGGGACTGCAGCTGTTAGCGTGGGCCAAGCGCGGGGCGGGCGGTAAGGTGTTCGATTCCTCGACGGTTTCCGAATGCCGAGCGGTGCCGTGCGCTCGCCGGACGCGTCGTGGCTCGGCGCCGCGCGAATCGCCGCGCTCACGGACGACGAGCGTAGCGGGTTCTGGCGGGTCTGCCCCGACGTGGTCGTCGAGATCGCTTCTGAGAGCGACACCTGGAGCGACGTCGTTGCAAAAAATCGAGATGTACGCGCGCAACGGTGCGCGGTATGCGCTCGGGATCGATCCGCAACGTCGCACGACGTTCGCCGTCGGCGAAGCGCCGGCCGGACTCGCGTTCGATATCGCGGCGATCGTCGAGGCGTAACTTCGCCGTCGGAGATGCGTGGGCGCCTAGCGGCGCGCGAGCGGTTTGAGCGTCTCCGCATCGGCAATGAGCTGCGGAATCGTCACGAAGCGGAAGCCGCGCCGGCGCAACGTGTCGATGATCTCGCGCGTCGCGGCGACATCCTGCGAGCGGTCGCACGTACGCCGCGGCGTGCGCGGCTCGCGTCCGCACAGGATGCCGCGGTTGCCGTCGTGGAGCACGATGATGCCGCCATCGACGACGTTCTCGGTGACGCGGCGCGTTATCGTCGCGTCGCCGGGCTGTTCCCAATCGCGCGGCAACGGCACGCTCCACATTACGACGTGATAGCCGAGTTTGTGCGCCACGCCGATCACGGCGAAGTCGCGCGACCCGAACGGCGGCCGCATCAGGGTCGTGTGGCGGCCCGTAATCTTCGCGACCGCGGCATCCGTGCGTTCGAGTTCGTGGCGAACCGCCGTGCGCGTCTGCACGATCAAGTGGGGATGATCCCACGTGTGGTTGCCGAGCGTATGTCCGTCGCGAACGATGCGCCGGATCGTCTCGGGATACGCTGCGGCGGCTCTTCCGACGACGAAGAACGTCGCGGGGACTCGTTCGGCCGCAAGCACGTCGAGGATACGATCGGTGTACGGCGGATTCGGGCCGTCGTCGTAGGTGAGCGCGACCTCGCGCACGGTCGGCGCACCGCGCACGACCGTCTTTCCGAAAATCTGGTTGCCGGGTTCCTCGAGCGCTTCGTAGCCGGCGTAGCCCGCGAGGCCGACCGCGACGACCGCGCACGCAACGCGCCACGAACGTCTCAGGAACGGACCCCGAGCCGCGCGCGCGCCGCCGTTACTTTCGTCCTAAACGAGGCGGGGCCAAAACTGCGAAAGTCATTAACGACTTTTTCGTAGCGCGGTTCGACGAGCGTCGTACTCGTGAGCTTGAGTACATTCGGCACGGGTTTATTCTTATCCAGATGGATGTGGAATTGATGGCCGCCCGTCGCGGCCCAGTAGTGCGGATCGGTGAACGTGACGTGCCGGCTGCCGTGCTGACCGTTGACGTCTTGATAGATATCGAGCACGTAGTGCGTGCTCCGGTCCCCGCGCGGCGGTTTCGACTGTAATTCCCAGATGCCGTCGGCGACCGTCTGCTGGAAGAAAAAGGCGACGTTGGGGCCATCTTCGGTCGTCGCGCGCGGGCGCTCGGCGATCGATATCTCGAGGCCACTGCGAGCGAGCGCTTTGTAACTACTGCTCGAGACGCCGTCGAGATCGCGCATCGCGTAATCTTCCTCGGCTATCGGTCCGGCATCGTGCCGCACCGTCATCGCCAAGCGCAATTCCGAGCGCGTTCCGAGCACCTGGCGCGAGGCGGAATAGCGCGGGAGCAACGCCTGCTGGAAGAACGCGTAGGCGCCGAAAACCCCGATGAGGGCGGCCACGAAGACCAGCGGCGGAATGGGATTGCGGAACACGACCCCGACTCATTCACGAAAGCGCGCGAGCGGCCTCCGCATCGAGCACCTGGTTCACCACCGCATCGGGCGCGGCGTTCTCTTTGCGCGGGACGTGTTTGATCTCGACGTTCTTAAACGTCCGTAGCATCGCCTTGGCTTGCGAGGCGAGCGGAATGAGATCGGCGTGCTTCACGCGATAGACCCCCGTCACTTGGCGCACGACGAGTTCGCTATCCATGCGGATCGCGAGATGTTCGACGCCCAGTTCCCGCGCGCGTTCGAGCCCCGCGAGCAGGGCCCGCCACTCGGCGACGTTATTGGTCGCGATGCCGAGGTAGAGCCCCACTTTCGCGAGGACCGTGCCGTCTTCGGCAAAGAGCACGGCGCCGCTGGCCGCGGGGCCCGGGTTGCCGCGCGAACCGCCATCGGCGAAGAGCGTTGCCTTCATGGTTCGCGAGCGTTCGCAGCGTTCGCCGACTTTCCGCTCCCGCGCAACGAAGCGCGCCGGCCCGGCGTCCACACCGATATGGCAGAAACGGCGATCGCGGTCGAGGCACTAGTCAAGCGCTTCGGCGACGTGCGCGCGGTCGACGGCATCTCCTTCGACGTCCCGCGCGGGAGCGTCTTCGGCTTGCTCGGCCGAAACGGCGCCGGCAAGACGACGACGCTCGAGACGTGCATCGGGCTCACGGCGCCGACGTCGGGCCGGGTGCGGGTGCTCGGGCTCGACCCGGCCGTGCGCGGCGACTTCGCAAAGCTGCGTCCCAAGATCGGCGTTCAACTCCAAGCGACGTCGCTGCCGGAAAAAGCGAAGGTACGCGAGATTCTCGAACTCTACGCGGCCTATTACGACGTCGCGCCCCGCACGGCGGAACTGGCCGTTCGCGTGGGCCTCGGCGATAAGCTCGAGCGCTTCGTCGGCAAGATGTCGGGCGGCGAACAGCAGCGCCTCGCGCTCGCCATCGCACTGCTGCACGACCCCGACGTCGTCTTTTTAGACGAACCGACGGCCGGCATGGATGCATTCGGCCGGCGCGTTCTATGGGACGAAGTCGAACGCTTGAAAGCCGCAGGAAAAACGATCGTACTGACCACGCATTACATCGAAGAAGCCGAACGGCTCTGCGACGAGATCTGCATCGTGCAGGCGGGCAAGGTGATCGCGCGCGATACGCCGGCGGCGCTGGTCGCAGCGCACGGCGGCGACGCGCGCATCGATTTCGTCGCGCGCCGTTTCGCCTTGACGCCCGAACTCGGGCGGCTCGGCGCGTGGCACCATGCCGACGACCGGTGGACGCTGCGGGCGGTCGGCGCACCGGGGCTCGCGCTCGGTGCGATCGTCGCTCACGCAAACGCGCTCGGCGTCACGATCGACGAACTCGACCTGCACCGTCCCGGGCTCGAAGACGCGTTCATCGCCCTTACCGGTGAATCGCTCGACGACGAGCGCGCGAGCGTCGCTGCGTGAACGCACGAACGCTGCGCGCGACCGTTCGCGTCCTGGGCGCGCAGACGCGCATGAATTTTACGTGGTATTTTTGGCGCGATAGCGAGATGATCTTCTGGTCGCTCGCGATTCCTATCTTCTTTCTCTTCGTGTTTTCGTTTGCGCTCGGCGGCGGGAACACGCGCGGCACGTCGAGCTTTCTCGTGCCGGGCCTCATCGGCGCGCAGGTGCTCAGTTCGGGGTTCTGGGGCGTCGGGGCGATGCTCGCCACGTTTCGCGAAAAGAAAGTGCTGCGCCGCATCTACCTCACGCCGCTGCCGTCGTGGATCTTCTTCGCGTCGCTCGTGCTCTATCGCATGACGCTGCTCGCGCTGCAGGCGCTGTTGCTCGCGCTCGTCGGCGCGTTCGCATTTCACGTCCACGTCGTCGGCAACCCCGTCGCGATCGGTACGATTCTCGTGCTCGGTGCGGCGACGTTCGTCTCGCTCGGCACCGTCATCGGCGCGGTCGTGCGCTCGACCGAAAGCGCCAATAACATCGCATCGGTGTTAACCGTGCCGCTCTCGTTTCTCAGCGATGCGTACATCCCGATCGACCGCTTTCCGCATCCGGTGGCCGCGTTTTTGCGGCTACTGCCCTCCACGCAATTTATCGAAGCGTTTCGCGGCATCGCCATGCAAGGCGATTCGCTCGCGCACTACGGCGGCTGGATCGCGATTCTTTGCGCATGGGCGGCGCTGGGAACGGGCGTCAGCGCGCGGTATTTTCGCTGGGTGTAAGCGATAGCGCCGAGCGCGCGGGTCGCCGGTGAGCAGGCAGAGGAGGCACGCTTGGGCTGCTGGTAAGTAAGGTGCCTCGCCCGGCTGCTCGAGCCTCGGCGCTTGGTGCCGTTTGGAGATGCTGTTTTGAAATTAGCAGCGCACGTTAACCCCGCGATTCGGCGCGATGACAAACTCAGCGTCGTGCTCGCGAGTGCCGACCTTTGCGTCAGCTTCGCCGACACGCTCGAAGTGCGCGGACTTCACGTTCCGGCCGCACCGGGCATCATCCTCAGCGGCGTCGCGCCCAGGGCGATCGTCGCGCCGAAATCATATGTTCGCTAAGGAGCGTTCGCGGCGCGCCACGGAACCTAAAAGTCGACTGCCCGAGGAGGCAATCGACGAAATGCAGCGGCTCATCGAGAGCTACGCGCGCCTCAAATCCGCAGCGACGGGCCAGCATGCTGGAGCCGATGAGGAAATCGGACGCTTGCAGAGCCGGCTGGATCACCACACCGTCAAGTGGTCCGATCTCGGCCAAGCCGAACTGTGCACGATCGAGCTGCTCGGCGATGACGACGTGCGCGCGCGCTTAGCGAGCTGGCGCCGCCGCATGCACGAGATCATCGGCGACGCGCGATACGCTTCATACATCGCGACATCCAGCGATCCCAAAACCGCAGGGCCGGCGGTGCTGCGCGCCGATCTCGCCGAGTGCATCGGCACGGTGAGTTATTTTTACGGCGCCTACGGCGTCGCGGCTCGCAGCAGAGCCGAGGTCACGGCTGCGCTGATACGGTTCGCCGCGCTCGTTCTGGGCGCGCAAAGCGTTCTCTGCGTGCTCGTCGCCCTCGCTCCGCGGGCTCACCTCGCGCTGCCCGTCGTCGCATTGGAATACCTCGTCGCGACGTCGGCTGCGGCCGTCATCGGCAGCGTCATAAGCGTTCAGCGGCGCTTGCAGGACCCACGCGTCGAGGTCGACCCGTTCTACCGTTTCATTCAGACCAACGCCGACCGGTTCGGCATCGCGTTCGTTTCGGTTTTATTCGGCGCGATTTTCGGGCTCGCCGTTTACGCGCTTCTGCTCTCGGGCCTCATCGCGGGCCCGGAGTTTCCGAAGATCGATCCGCGGACCGGCATCCCGCAGAACCCCCAACAGGTCACCCTGCTCTTGGTCTACGGTTTTCTCGCGGGCTTCGCAGAACAACTCGTTCCGGACGCCTTGACGCGCATCGCCGCCCGCACGGTGACCGGCATCATCGGCGCGCCGGCGAGCCCCTCCACAGTCGATAAGCATCAGCCGGACCCTTCGCAGTAGCCGCTCTCGAAACGGTTGCGCCGGCGGGAGGCCGGCATCAGCATGAAAGCCGTCCAGTTCTTCGCGCTATTATCCGTCGTGCTCTGCGTTACGAGTTGCAAGAGCGGCAACGTCGACTTGCATGCCGTTCGCGCATACGCGCTGACGGCGGAGGCCGCGCGGGAATCTTTCGATGCGATCGCCGCAGATTACGACGCCAGCTGTCTGCGGGCGCGAGAATATCAAGTGCTGCCGGCCGATGCGCTCGGCGCACCGCAAGTGCCGCAAAGCCCGGCCGCATTGCGCGATTCTCCCGATGCCGGCGATCCGGACGGCCTCGCGCCGCTGCCCGCGCCGGCGGTGGCAACGACAACGACAGTAAACGCGTTTTTCCCAAAGGCGCGGACGCACGAATCGTGTATAGCGTTAGCGCAACCGCAGAAATATCCGGTGGGTTTGCTGTCGGCGGAATGGCGCAAGGCCGACGACGCGCTCCTGGCTTTCGTGCAGGGAATAGGAAAGATCGCAAACGTCGGGACGCCGCCCAAACCGACCGGGAAGCTCAGCTCGGCCCTCGTCGATGCTCGCGCCATGACGACGGCCCAGGCGACGGCTATCAACGGGCTCGGCCGCGCGATTGCCGACTTTTTCATTCGGCACCGGCAGCAGCAATCGATCGGCGCATTCTTGGACGCAGTCGATCCGCAATTTCCCGAAGCTCGCGATGCGTTGCTCGGCGTCGCGCGCGCGTACCGTAACGTCATCGACGCCGAGTGCAACGTCAAAGATTCATTTTTCGAACGATCCCTGGCCTCGGTGCGGGACCGCTACCTCGTGCCGATGCCCGCCGCTGCGGCGAAGAGCGACGAGAATGCGGCCTTGGCGACCTTGTATTCCGAGCAGTACGTCGTTCACCGCATCCGGTCCGAATGGGCAACTGCGAACGCAGCCTGCCGCACGCATCTCGACTCCGTCGCCTCGTACGTCGCGACCGTCGAGCGGATCGCCGCAACGGAGGCCGACCTCTTCAGAAATCTCAAACATCCCGGAAGTGTCGATATCGGTGCCGATGCGAACGATCTTAACGACGCCGTCGACGGCCTTCATTCGCTGCTGTTTCCTCAATCGGGGAAGAAACGCTGAGCTACCGTCTATGGGTGCCTTATCGCAACTCGAAGCCGACACGATCGCGCATTGGTTCAATCGAACGGCGCGTGCCCTCAACCTCGCCGCAGCGCAGCCCGGTCTCACGCTCGATCGCATCGGCCGGCTCACGGCTCTCGCGGATAGTTTGGCGGACGACGCTGCGAATCTTTCGACCCAGTACGCGCAGATCGCGTTCGCCGACGCCGATCGCGCGTTCTCCGATATATCCGCCGCGGCGAGTGCCGCCGATGCCGCCGCACGACGGTTGTCGAGCGACATTCGCAACGTCGAAACGGTCTTGAATATCGGCGCAAAGCTCGTCGCGCTCGGCGCGGCGTCGCTCGCCGGGGATTACGGCGCCGCGCTATCGGATCTCATCGCCCTCGTGGGACCGACGGCCGGCAGCGGCGACGTCGCTTCGGCCGATGCGTGAACTCGCCTAACGCACGGCCCGAACGCATACGACGGCACGGTGAGGACGTTCTCGCCGAAATCTGCGAGTGTGCTAGCGGGGCTCGTGCGTCGTACGCGTAGCGCGGCCCATAACACGTGGGCCGACGGCCGCGATGATCGCCAGCGCGAGGCCGAGCGGCAGAAACGCCGTTGCAAGCACGTGCGTGCGATCCCAGGCGGCTCCTGCGGCGAGCGTCGCGACGAACGCAATGAGGTAGCTGATGGTGAAGATTCCAGCAGACATGCGTGCCACGTCGGGCCCCTCCGCAAGCATCGCGGGCATGGCGAAGCTCAACACGAGGATGAAAGCCGCGCAGAATCCGAAGCAGCCCGTTGCGGCGATCGTCGCCCAGCCGCCGACGACGAGCAGGCCCCAGAGCGCAACCGCAATCGCCGCGGCTACGACGAAACAATTTTCGCGACGTGCGATGACGCGCCACGGAAGTAACCCGATGGCCAGCGACGCGGGCAGCTGCCCGATGTTGAGAGCCGCGAGCGCCGGTGCGACGAGCGGCGCCTGATGGGTCGCGTGGAGATAGTCTGGCACGAACGTGTTGGCCCCAAAGTATATGAGACTCGCGGTCGACTGCAGAACGCCGACCTCCCATAAGCGCTGGTCGCGCCAGTTCGGGAGCCACGCGCGTGGACGGCCCGCGTGCTTGTGACTCGACGGCACCAGTAATGCGACGGCGAGCGCCGTGAGTGCGACCGGCACGGACCAAAGGGCGAAGGCCCATTGCCAGCGGCCGCCGACGAGAGGGAGCACGAACGGCAGCGTCAGGGACGCCGCCAGCGCCTCTCCGACGAGTAGCCCGTTTGCCCAAACGCTTGTCGCTACCGCGATCCGTGACGGGTACGCTTCGTGAACGAGTGCGGGAAAGGCGGGCTGCATGCCGGCGATGCCAACGCCCATGATGACCGTCATGACGAACAGCACGACGACGTTATTGCCGGCTCCGCGCAAGCCCGATGCAACCGCCACCAGCACGATGCCGATGAGAAGCGCGCGTTTGGCGCCGAGGCGTGCGATAACGAGCGACCCGGGGATCGCCGCGAGCCCGAGGATTAGAACGGGGATCCCGGAGAGTGCGCCAACCGCCGTTTCGTTGAGATGCAGCTCGCGGTGCAGGATCGGGATGACCGGCGGAACTGCGAGTAACGTCAGACGCAAGTCCATTCCGGCAAACCAAAGAACGGCGAATTGCAGCCACAGCGGAACGGCAGCTCGCGCGCGGGTCAAAGACATACCGTCTGCACGACTGTTTAGCTGACGCTTCGGTTGCGAGCGACGGAGGGCGAGTCAATCATCGCACCGGCGCGGCGTCGCCCGGCTTGCGCGCACGAATTCCCGACTTGCCCCGCCACGCCGAGGAACGTCAGCGTTCGCGATCTTGCTTTGGATGACGATCGCGCAGGCCGGCGCGACACTCAATCGGCAAGGGTTGGGTGGACTCGCGCCGTTCTTAACGTCGGCGTTCGCGCCGAACAACGCGGCGCTCGGCTTTGCGTACGGCGCGATTTACTTAGGTTCCATGCTGCGAATCGATTGCGGACCATTTTAATCGGGAGATAGAAGCGTAATCCGATCGGAAGCGGCCGTTCAGGCGAACGATTCCCGATTTCCGGCGACGGTACGAGACGCGCGCTTCGGTAACGGCGGGGCGGCGGCCGAGGCGAGTTCTTGAAGTGCGGCTACGTGAGACGCGAACGCTTGACGGCCGACGCGCGTCAACGCGATACGAGTTCGGACGTGACCGGCCGCAGCGGCTTTATGCAATTTCACATAACCGGCTTCTTCCAGTTGTTTCAAGTGCTTCGAAAGGAGCGAATCGCTTACGCCCGTTACTTCCCGCAGCGTTGCGAACTCGGCGTCGCTTACCGATGCCAGCACGGCTGCGATCTTTAAGCGGACCGGAGCATGAATGACGGCGTCGAGCTGCGGGCTAGATCCTTTCATTTTGCGAACGTGGCGCCTGCGGAGGCGAACTCGGAGCGGTATGCCGCCTGCCAACGGGAAACGGCAAGAAACACGATCGGTACGATGATCGCGCCGCCCACGAGTGGCGCCCAAGCGATATGCTGCGTTCCTTTGAGCCACAAGCTTGCGAAGTATATCGACTCGACGGTGACGAGAAGAGCGATCGCGACCACGCGCGTGCCGCCTTTGCGATAGCCGTTGACGAAGAACCCCATGCGTTTGCGAGCGATAATCGCCATCACGCCGAACAAGCCGAAGCAACAGACGGATATCGCCAACGCGATGGACCCGGGCGCGGCTGAGGTGAAACGCCAAGCCGGCGAACAGGTCGCACGATCGGCGAGATCGTGCCGGACGGATTGTATATCTTCGATGAGAGCGTGAGCATCTCGAGTGTTTATCATGGTCCTCACTTTCCAGTTTGGAAAGTATACCTTCCATTTTCCATTTCGTCAAGTGGCGCGGCCTGCGACTTCGAGCGACGACTTGGGTTTTGGAACGACAGCACATACGTGCTGTAGCGCCGATATTTGACGGCCGTGCGACGATAGCACGGGCTCCGCAATCGCGACGTACGATCTCGAGCGCCGTCGATCGATCGTCGCTTTGCGACTCTATCGGAGAGCGTCGCGGGCCTCAACGGGCAACGCTAGGCTTCAGCTTCACGAAAAAGCGATATGTATTAAGCGCTCACGGCAACGCGAGACAAATGACGGTACTATCGGCGATCGCCCCGAGGGCATCGACCGCCTCGCGAACCGCGCTAGGAACCAAGCTGTCTCGAACTGACATTAAGGCACCATGGTAAGCGTCGGCACCTGCGGCTTTTCGTACAAAGACTGGGTAGGCCGGTCTACCCGCTCGGCACGAAACCGCCGGACATGTTGCCGCTGTATGCGACGATCTTCCCAGTCGTTGAAATCGACTCATCGTACTACGGCGTGCCGCCGCAGGCGACCGTTGCATCCTGGGCGCGCAAGACGCCTCCCGAATTCCGGTTTACTGCGAAGCTTCCAAGCACCGCCACGCACGTCACCGAGCCGCAGCTGGGGACGGTCCATGACGACGTCGGGCTGTTCCGCGCCAGCTTCGAGCCGCTGATCGCCGGTGGGAAGTTCGCCTGTGCGCTCATGCAGTTTCCAAATTCGTTTCGCCCCACCGACGCAACGGCCCGTCATCTTCGTACGCTCCGCGATGCGTTGGAGGACGTGCCGCTGGTCGCCGAGTTCCGGCATCGCGAGTGGCAAACCAACGACACACTCGTGCTTCTGCGGCAACTGCATGTCGGGCTCGTCGCCGTGGACGAACCGCAGTATCGATCGCTCCCGCGACCGACGACCGATGCGACATCGGACATAGCCTACGTCCGCTTTCATGGGCGCAACTACGCGCAGTGGTGGAGCGGCGACAACGTCACGCGCTACGATCATCTGTACACGGCTGAAGAGCTCGGCCCATGGGCGGACCGGCTCGTCGATCTGGCGGCGCATCAGGACGTCAAAGAAGTCTCGCATTTTTTAACAATCATCGCCGCGGTCAGGCGGCTCGGAACGCGCAGATGTTCGAGTCGATGCTCGCGACCCGCTTTCCGTTCGAAGCGATACGCAAAGCAATGAGATCGTCAGACGACGGTCGCGACACACCGCGGCAGCTCGCGCTCCTCGACCCGGCCGGCACGTCCGACAAGGAAGGTCCGCTGACTCCTTAGTACACGCTTTCGCGCGCGCTCTACGTTTGTAAGAAAGCGCGCGATATCATCGAGGCCTGGCTGACCGACCACAATGCCGAACGTGCCCACCGATCGCTCGACGAACGAACGCCGATGCGTTTGTTGCTATCCAATCCGATGCGCTCAGCGCTCTCCAGAACTGACTCCGGCATCGAATTGGCTTCAACGCTTTCCATTCGACCATGGTCGCGTTCATGCAAGCGGTCGTGCACTGCGCTGACGCGATTCACGACGCGCTCGGCAACGCGGGTTCGGCGGCTCCTAGCGCCCGAACGCCGGCGGGCGAATCCCCGCGCATGAACGCCGCGATGTCGCGCAGATCCTTCGCGCGCGTCTCAGTCGCTCGCCAAACCAGCGCGATCGTACGTCCGGCGCGCGCGTCCTCGAGCGCACGATAGGCGATCATGCCGTGCATTGCCGTGTGCTCTCCAGCAGCGAGTAGCGGGATGAGCGAGATACCTTCTCCCGCCGCTATCATGTGCCGCAGCATCTCGAGCGAACTCGCGTAACGGCTCTGATTCGACAACGGCGACTGCTGGCATAGCGAGAGCGCCTGATCGCGCAAACAGTGGCCGTCTCCCATCAAGAGCAGCGGCTCGCGCTTGAGGTCGCGCAAGCGGACGCGTTCGCGCCGCGCGAGGTCGTGATCGCTCGGGCACGCGCAGCGGAATGGCTCGAAGAAGAGTGGCTCGGCGACGAGGCCGTTCATCGGGACGGGAAGGGCGACGAGGATCGCGTCGAGTTCCCCGTGACGGAGCGCGACGAGCAAGTCGTCGGTCGTCGCTTCGCGCAACCGTAGCGCGAGCCGAGGGAATTCCCGGCGGCCGAGCCCGATAACCGACGGCAAATAGTAGGGGCCGAGCGTCGCGATCGCGCCGAGGCGGAGCTCGCCGCAGAGGGGCCCGGCACTGCGGCACGCATCGTCGAGCAGGCGCCGCGCGTCGCCCAGGAGCGACTCGGCTTGCTGTAGGATCGCCTCCCCGCGGACCGTCGGCTCGACTTTACGCTTCGTCCGCTCGAACAGCGCGACGCCCAGGATCGACTCGAGCTTGCGCACTTGCTCGCTCAGCGTCGCTTGGCTGATCCCGCACGATTCTGCAGCACGGCCAAAGTGGCGCTCCCGGGCGACTGCGACGACGTATTCGAGATCGCGCAAGGAAAGCGACGAAATCGGGATGGGTGGCACGCTGATCTTGTCATCGGTGAAACCTGTTAGTACCTTCTAAAAAATCGATTTTACTCGGTCCTTGCGATGTGGTACGGTGTTCGATATTCGCTCGTTGATCGATACCAGCGTCGTCATAACTTGGAGGGCACATGCTCGAAACCGAAAATCCACAAAACGGCGGTTGCCCGGTCCCGCACGGCGTCCCGAAGGGGACGCACGAGCCAGCCGGATTGTTGACGAACCGCGACTGGTGGCCGAACCAGTTGAACCTGCGGGTGCTCCACCACAACTCTGCGGTGGCGAGTCCGCTGGGCCCGGCGTTCAGCTACGCGACGGAGTTCAAGAAGCTCGATTTGGACGCCCTGAAGCAGGACGTCTTCGAATTGATGACGCGCTCGCAGGACTGGTGGCCGGCCGACTACGGTCATTACGGGCCGTTCTTCATTCGCATGGCATGGCACAGCGCAGGCACGTACCGCACGGGTGACGGCCGCGGCGGAGCAGGCTCCGGAATGCAACGCTTTGCGCCGCTCAATAGCTGGCCGGACAATGCGAACCTCGACAAGGCGCGCCGGCTGCTCTGGCCGATCAAGCAAAAATACGGCGATAAGCTCTCGTGGGCCGACCTCATCGTCTTCACCGGCAACTGCGCGCTCGAGTCGATGGGCTTCAAGACCTTCGGCTTCGCTGGTGGTCGCTCCGATGTTTTCGAACCCGACGAACACATCTACTGGGGTCAGGAAAAAACGTGGCTCGACGACGCGCGCTACTCCGGCGATCGTGAACTCGCGCACCCGCTCGCAGCGGTGCAGATGGGCCTAATCTACGTCAATCCGGAAGGCCCGAACGGTAATCCGGACCCGCTCGGCTCGGCGCGAGACATTCGCGAGACGTTCGGCCGCATGGCGATGAACGACGAGGAGACCGTCGCGCTCGTCGCCGGCGGACACACCTTCGGAAAAGTCCACGGTGCGGCCGATGCGTCGACCTACGTCGGTCCCGAACCCGAGGGCGCGAGCATCGAAGAACAAGGCCTGGGCTGGAAAAACAGCTTCGGCACCGGCAACGGCGTTGCGACGATCACGAGCGGCCTCGAAGGCGCGTGGACGACTGAGCCGGCCAAGTGGGACAACGACTACTTCGACCTTCTCTTCAAGTACGATTGGGAGTTGACGAAAAGCCCGGCCGGCGCGCACCAATGGACGCCCAAGGATGCATCGGCGCAGGGCACCGTCCCGGACGCGCACGATCCCGCGCAGCGGCATGCGCCGATGATGCTCACGTCGGATCTCGCGCTCAAGATGGACCCGCAGTATGCTCCGATCTCGAAGCGCTTCCACGAGAATCCAGCCGAGTTTGCCGACGCATTTGCCCGGGCGTGGTACAAGCTACTGCATCGCGACATGGGGCCGGTTTCGCGCTACCTCGGCCCGTGGGTGCCCGCCGAAGAATTGCTTTGGCAAGACCCGGTTCCCGCGGTGACGCACCCGCTCGTCGACGAGCGTGACATCGCCGCGCTCAAGAGCACGATCCTAGCATCGGGACTGTCGATTTCGCACCTCGTTTCGACGGCGTGGGCGTCGGCGGCGAGCTTCCGCGGTTCCGACAAGCGCGGCGGCGCGAACGGCGCGCGCCTGCGGCTCGCGCCACAGAAAGATTGGGACGCCAATTCGCCGGCCCAGCTACGCGGCGTGCTTGACGTGCTCCAGAAGATCCAAGGGGATTTCAACGGCGGCCAATCGGGTGGGAAGATGGTCTCGCTTGCGGACTTAATCGTCCTCGGCGGCTGCGCCGCCGTCGAACAAGCGGCGAAAAACGCGGGCGGCGACGTCCAGGTTCCATTCACGCCAGGCCGTACGGACGCGTCGCAGGAGCAAACCGACGTCGAAGCGTTCGCGGTGCTCGAACCGGAGGCGGATGGGTTCCGCAACTATCGCAAGGCGGCGTACAGCGTTTCGCCCGAAGCGATGCTGGTCGATCGCGCGCAACTCCTCACGCTGACTGCGCCGGAGATGACCGTGCTCCTCGGCGGTATGCGCGTGCTTGAGACGAATACCGGCGGCTCGAAACACGGCGTCTTTACCAAGCGCCCCGGAACGCTCAGCAACGACTTCTTCGTCAACATGCTCGACATGAGCACGACGTGGAAGCGCGTCTCCGAAGGCGAGGAGACGTTCGAAGGACGCGATCGCGTGACGGGCGACCTCAAGTGGACCGGCACGCGTGTCGACCTCATCTTCGGTTCGAACTCTCAGCTCCGCGCGCTCTCGGAAGTCTACGCAAGCGACGACGCGCAAGAGAAGTTCGTGCGCAACTTCGTGTCCGCGTGGACCAAAGTGATGAACCTCGATCGGTTCGACGTGGCCTGATTGTCGGCGGGGCCTCGCAGAAGGCCGGCATTTGCCGGGCTCTGCGGGGCTCCAAAATGGCTGCGGCGCGCCTACGCCGTCGATATTTGGGGAGAGAGCGCGGCGCTTGCGGCGCTCGGGCCGACGAGCCCCTCACTTACGAAGGCCCAGATCTCGCTCCGGGATTGGGCCCGTCGAATAACGCAGAACGTACGTCGGCTTTGGATCTTCTATGAGCGATAATACGCTCGTACGGAAAGGGCATCGAGGAGTTGCCCCACGAGTCCGCGCGTCGTCGCGTACGTCGTTTCGCGCACGAGCGAAGACGATCGCGCGAGGCGTGCGGCACGTTCATTCGGCACAGCCATCGTCCCGCCCGGCAACGGTAACGGTGTCGACGGATCGACGCTAACGGACTTCCAGGAAGTCTTGCGGCGACGGGTCCCGCGAGTAGGCTACGGATGAAATTTCCACGTTGCAAAGCAGATGAGTCGAGCTGTCCGGCGCACATGTCGGAAGCTTGCGGAGATGCCTACCCACGTGTTCGGAGAGTCTTTCCACGCTCTGAAATGTATGCATTCTTCCGCCCGAGAGTTCAACCGACTAGATTCTCGCCGCGCGCCCTTTTGAGACGCGTTCGATTACGGGACCTCCGGTGCTTTCCAGGATGGCACCGCGAGGGCCATGAATCTGTCGAAAGTGCCACCGAAGGTTCGAGACGTGCTTCGCCGACTCGCGGACGACGGATGGTATTTGGTCGAAACAAAAGGCTCGCACAGACAGTTCAAGCATCCTATCAAACCCGGTCGAGTTACCGTTCCGGGACGGCCGGGCGACGAACTGGCGCCTGGGACGTTGCGCAGCATATATCATCAAGCGGGATGGACGTCATGAAGTACGCCGTTGTCATCGAGCCGACTGGGACAGGTTTCTCCGCCTACGTTCCCGACCTGCCAGGATGTATCTCGACTGGCACCACGCTGGCTGAGATCGAGAGCGGCATCGTTGAGGCAATCACGCTGCATTTGCAGGGAATGCGCATTGACGGCGATCTGATTCCTGAACCGAAGACGGTTGCTGAGATGATCGCAGTCGAAGCGGCGTAAAGTCCGCGGCTCCTAAAGGCGAGTCAGGACATGAACCCACTACAGAAAGTTTCGCTGTCTGAGAAGTTTGCTTCGTTCGACGACCGCTGGTCACCGAAGACGCTCGCGACTGTTGGCGACTACGGGTAAAAGCCGTCAAAATCGATGGCGCGTTCGTGTGGCATAACCATGCGGATGATGATGAGTTATTTTATGTTCTTCGCGGAGCCATTTCGATGCACTACCGCATCGGCGATACGGAACATGTCGAGCGCTTCGCCGCTGGCGAGATGCTTCGCGTTCCGAAAGCTGTCGAGCACCGCCCAGTCGCGGACGACGGCACAGAGATTCTCATCTTTGAGAGAGAGGCCGTCGTGAACACGGGAGCGGTCGTCGACAAAGATTTTACCAACGCATCCGTGAGAATTTGACGGAGGCTGGATTCATTTCTCGAGCGCGCCTGCGCGAGAGTTCCTTCGAACGAAGGCGTCCATAAACGACCCGTGGCTGTTGAAAAAAGCTTGGTTGCTCTGCTTCGTTGGTGTATAATCGTTTCAATGGCTTAGCCGCGTGCGGTGTTGAGAGCGGAGTCACCGAGTACGATGATGGCAGTCGGATGCAGACGACCGCAATGTTTCAGTATTTCTGTCTCGATGATTGGGTTCCAGCCGATCATCTGTTGCGCTCGATCGATCGCCACATTGATTTTCGCGCGCTGCGCACGCAACTGCGTCCGCTGTATAGCGACGTCGGGCGGCCATCGATCGATCCGGAAGTTTTGCTGCGGATATTGTTGATCGGCTATCTTTATGGGATCACGAGCGAACGTCGACTAATGGACGAAGTTGGGACTAAACCTCGCATATCGTTGGTTCACGGGCCTCGGCTTCGATCAGTCGATTCCCGATCACCCGACGTTCTCAAAGAACCGGCAAGGTCGCTTCCGTGAGTCGACAATGTTTCGCGATTTCTTCGAACAAATCGTGCGGCAATGCATCGATGTCGGTCTTGTTGAGGGACAGCGGTTTTCCGTCGACGGCACGATTATTGCCGCTAACGCGAGCGCACAGAGTCGCATCCCGCGAGGAGTTGCCTGAAGCGGCCAAAGTCTCGCGGACGGCTGAAGAATATCTGTTAGAACTTGAAACGCAGGATGATGAGAGTCATCCGGATTCGCCGCCAGGCAAGCCACCGTCACTAACTGATACCGACGGCAAGGTTTCAACGTCCGATCCTGATGCAGCTTGGGCTTCTAAGGGCGCCCCGATTCATCTCAGTTACTACGACAACTACCTCATCGATAATGGTAGCAATATCATTGTTGACGTTGAGGCGACGCCGGCACGCACGAGTCAAGAAATTGTCGCAGCTCGGCTGCAGCTCCGTGCTAATTTTGAAGGACGGAAACGCCGCAGCGATCGCCTCTCCGACGACTCGAGTACGCCGCTTTCTTCAACAGCCTCGACCGTTTTCGGGACGGCAAGTCGCCAGCAGGAACGAAGGCGCTTATAAAGCGCGTCGAGCAAGTGCAAGCACGCTGTCGGACCAATGAGGCTATTAGCATGGACTAATCTGTTCGGCTTGCCGCGTACGAGTCGGTAATGAAATGCGGCGTGGAATCTCTTTCTCGACAGCCCTTACACGTGCCGCGAGCCGGTTACCACGGACGGCCACACCGGGTAGCCGTCATCGCGAGTGTTCCCGAGCATGATCGTGTTGCCGGCGATGATCCGTTCGGCATGCAAGACAGTGCCATACGGGTCGTCGTGCACGGCGTGCGGCTTCAGCCTGAGCCGTTGCGTCGTCGCGCTAACGTGACGGCCGCAACCGCGGCGGCGATCGCGGTTGCGGCGGCGGCCGTTTTGACGTGGTCGGGCGGCGGCGGCGGCACTGAAACGACACCGCGCTCGTCCGCGATCGCCGGCTGTGCGACATAACGTCCATGGCGTGGTGGCCGTAGACGCCGCGCGAAGTCCGTTAGCGCCGTCGCGACATGCGGCCCGCTCATCGGCGGCCCGTGGCCCGCGCTCACGGTCGTCGGCCGCAGTTCGCTAAGATGCTCGACGCTCGACTGCGCCGCGCCCCAGTCGGTCGTGAACGGCGCGGGCGGCCGGCGAAACTCCGCTTTCTGCACGACCATCCCGAACGGCGAGTCCTGGTTCACGGTCGCCAACGCGTCGCCGGCAAGCAACGTTCGATCTGCCTCGCGCCAGAGGCAGATATGGCCCGCGGTATGGCCCGGCGTGTGCACCGCACGCCATCCCGGCAACGCAGGGACGGTTTCATCCATGGGGAGCGCGCGGACCCGGTCGCCGAAGTCGTAGCCGCGATCCGGAAAGGTGCGGGCCATCTGCGCGAGCACACCGCCCACCGTCGGGTCCTTCGGCGGATAGTCGGATCTGCCGGTCAAGTACGGCATCTCAAGCAGATGCGCGTAGATCGGCACGTCCCAACCCCTCGCAAGTGCAAGTGCCGAGCCCGCGTGGTCGAAATGTCCGTGCGTGAGAATGATCGCTTCGGGTCGAGTGTTGCGGCCGTAACGCCGCTGCGCCGATCGCCGAATCCATCCGGCACAATTCGGGAGGCCGGTGTCCACGAGCACCCACGACTTGGCCGAAACGTCGATCAGATACGCATTGACGAAGAGGACCTCAACTTGAGCAACGCCCGGCGCAATCTCCGTAGACGGAAGGGCGCGGTGGTGAGTGTCGGAAGGCGTCTCGGACAGCACTCAGGACCTTTCCAGTTCGGTCTTAAGGAGAATGGAAAGCCTGTACCCCCAAATCGATGCCGCGCTCGGGAACGGCATGCTCGGCGGCCGTCCGCGGGCGTTGGGGTACCTCTAAAAATTGCATGCATGCCCGGCGATCCCGCCACAGGGCTTTCCGACTAGACGCCGATGAGATTCGGACCGCTCTTCCGCGTGGGCGCGAACGGAGCAAGCTTTGCGTCGTCGCCGTTGACGAGCTCCGCGATGAGCTGCGCCGTGACTGGCGTGAGGAGTATCCCGTCGCGCTCGCGCCGAGCGGCTGCGAATCGTTCGCCCTTGGATCCTTAACAACAAAACAACACGGCGTTAATGCGCCTGGCCTACGATGGCGGCCATGAAGTTGCGGATCGTCCGACCCGTCGCACGCGCGTGCGCGCTCCTGGCCCTCACCCTCGCGGCCGGATGTAGCGGCGGCGCGCGATCCGCGGGTGCTCCGCCCGCGCCCGTCGCGGCGGCCAAGGACGCATCGGTTAGTTTCGCGCTGACGACGGAACGCACGGCGCACGCGCTGCCGAGCGTCGGCGGCTTCGGCGGTCACGTCACGCTTCGCACCTCGGTGCCCGTCGCGGGCGCCACGCTACGCGTCGCGAGTTCGACGCAGGCGCCGGCCCAGGCGGCGCTCGCGAAGCGCATCAAGCGCCTCCAGACGGGCACGCTCGCCGTACTATTCTACGCGACGTTCACGCCGTCGGTCACGGTCACGCTTGCGGAACTGCCGAGCTTCAGCGTCGACCTGCCCGGCAACGTGCCCACCGCCGACCGTCAGTTTTTCTACGGCATCTCCGATCCGTCGGTGAGCAACGCCGTCGTCGCGTTCCGGACCGAAGGTCCGGCCGCGGTCGCCGGTTCGACGCTCGCCTTCGACGGCTCGCCCACGCCGCTGACGCTCGACGCCGGGCAGTCCTACATCTTCGTGTTCTATGCGACCACGAACGCGGCGACGGCCGATCGCGGTCAGACGGAGCAACTCGCGCCGGGCGTCAGCTATACGCACGTCGAGCGCCCCGCGGCCGCCGCCCCCTCGTACGCGGTCGATGCGGGCTTCCGCACGACGCTCGCCGCCGCGCAATCGCTTGCCGCCGCGTACGCGCCCGCCGGGTACTCGCCGCGCATCGTTCCGATCGCGCAGCGTCCGACCGATCTGCCGGGCACCGGATCCTTCGGCTATCTCGTGCGCGTGAGCGAATACTCGGTCGTCGACGACGCGAACGCGGTTGCGACCAAACTCAAAGCGGCGGGTCTGACCGCAAGCATCGCCGCGACCAACCTCGACGGTCTCACCCCCACGGGCGGCCCGCTCGTCATCAACATTCTCACGATCGACCCCGGACAATTCCGCGGCACGCTGACGCCCGCGCTCGCGACGGGAATGGTCAAGGGTCTGGACCGCACGTCGAACATCGCCGCGCGCGCGAACGCGATCGCGGCGGTTAACGGCGGCTACTTCGTGATCGGCGAAGCGGACGGCACGCCCGGCGATGCGGCGGGCATCTCCGTCATCGACGGCGAGCTCATCAGCGAGGCCGTCAACGGCCGCACGAGCCTGCTCGTGCGCCCCGATGGCCGCGCGAGCATCGACGCGCTCACGACCCGCGACACGGAGACGTCGAGCGACGGCGCGTCCGCGCCGCTCACGGGTCTCAACCGCAAACTCGGGTACAAGCGCAGCTGCGGCGGCGATGCGGGCGAGGTACCGACCGTTGCGCCCAAGCACGACTTCACGTGCACGCGCGCCGACGATCTCGTGCTCTTCACGCCGAAATTCGGCGCGTCGACCGATGCGGGCGCGGGGTACGAAGTTGTCCTCGATGCGTCGCACCACGTCACCGCCACGAGCGAGACGCGCGGCAGTGCGATTCCCGGCGACGGTTCGGTCGTCGCGGCCATCGGCGCTTCACAGGACTGGCTGCGCGCGCACGCGCCGATCGGCGCCGAACTCACGGCGCACACGGACGTCCTGGGTGAAGCGGGCGCGGTCGATATCCACGACCACCTCGGTATCGTCAACGGCGGTCCGCGCCTCGTGCGCTCGGGTCGCGTCGACATCGACGGCACGGCCGAGGGCTTCGAATACCCGACCGCGATGGACAGCGATTTCTACTACGGCTTCGGGATCCGCCGCAATCCGCGCACGCTCGCCGGCATCACCGCGGACGGCCGTCTCCTCCTCGTGACCGCCGACGGTCGCCAACCGACGTACAGCATCGGCCTCAGCTTCACCGAGAGCGCCGCGCTCATGCAGTCGCTCGGCGCGGTCGACGCGGTCAACCTCGATGGCGGCGGCTCGTCGACGTTCGTAGCCCATGGCCGTCTCATCAACCAGCCCTCCGATGCCACGGGCGAACGCCCCGTCGGCAACGCGATCCTCGTCCTGCCCTAACCGCCCGCAAACGGCCCGCCGCACGCATCGCGCGCGGCGGGTTCACCGTCGTGACGCCGAGCCTTCGGACCCGCGTATCAAACCAGCGCGACGGCGCTCGGCAACGTATTTGCACGGGCCGCCGCGACGCACGCCGCGCGCATCACGGGCCGTCACACAGCGTCGGGAGGAGCGCGCTAGCTAGGGCGCGCTTAGCGCGTAGCGGAGCGAATCGAAGACCCTAGCGCGCGGGCGGGGTCCCGACGCGTATAATGGCCGGCCCGGTGGGGCTGGCTTACGCGGACGCTCGTGCCTTCCGGAAACCTTCGTCGACGTCGCGTTCGACGACGCCGGTTTCCGAGGAATGGTCGCACCACACAACGCGTCCGTTGCGTTCGGCAATGTTAAGATAGCGCCGCGTCGCGATGCGCTTGAACATCACGATATCGGGCCGCCGCGTCCCGATATAGTCGAATTTTTGAAGATCCACCGCGACATCGCCGACCATCTGGACTTTAGACGTGCGCGGGACGCGCTCATCGCGCGCGTGATGCGGACAAATCAAGTGCGGCGGTCCGCTGTCGTCTCCGCGGCGATCCCATGTTGCAAGCCAGCCGTCGTCGAGTTCGATCACGGGCTCGTACGGCCAATCGCCCGGGTCGATCGCGTGCCCTTCTCCCACCTCGTACGCGCGCGTCCGCGTGCGCGCGCGACCATTCGACGTCGGTGAGGGCGTTTGCCGCGAGGCCGGGTGCGAACACCGTGCGCAGCTCGTACGCGTCGATGCCGAGCGTGAGGACGCGGAGAAGATCGTCCGTCGTCCAGAGGCTCACGCGGTGCGTCTCGCACTCGTCGAGCGTTTCGCGTTCGGCCGCGTAGGCGTTGGCGACCACGATCGCATGTTGGGCGCCGTACTGATCGCGGTACTTCGCGGCTTCGGCGATGTCGGGGCGGACCAGCGGCGTCGTGTTGAGCTTACACTCGAGCATGACGCGGTAGCCGAGGACGCCGAGGATCGCGTCCATGGTGCCGTCGGGATTGGCGTTGCCGCCGATGTGGTTTCTGATTATCGATGAACAGAACCGCCGCGTTGTCGGACGTAAGCTGCTCCAGATAGTCTGGCCTGTGTCGTCATTGATCTTCTCCTTGACCCTTTAGAAACTAGGCAGTATTAGTTGTACGGCGACTGTCCCCACGGCACGGGTACTCAGCGTCCCGAAAAATATTAACGCGGCGTTTCCAAGAACGCTTCATTTCATTCTGGGATAAGTCGGATGCCGTAATGCTTTGCGATCGCTGAGTCAATTGGCTCAACCTCGATTGCTACGCTCATCGCACTCGTTTTAACACCGTGGTCGACGAGCAGCTTTTCGAATCCGGCGGGCACGAATCCGTGATAATGCGCGTGTCGTCGACGTCCGCCGCGAGCGTGCGTGAAACGCCTCGGGGGACGAAGACCATTGCGCCCGGATCGGCCGTCGTCTCAGCTTTTTCGCCGATGCGCACGCGCAACCGACCGGATATCACATAGGCCATTTCCGCTTCACGCTCGTGAATACGGCGCGGAAGACCGCCGCCACGTTGGTAGATCGATTCGACGTTCGTGATGTTTCCCGACGTTTGCGCCTCGTCTGCAAGCACAATCCACACGCCGCCAGCGAATATGTAACGCGGACAGTTTTCCCGGCGTTTGACGTAAGCCGGAACGCGAGGCGTTGGGTCGCTTTGCGTGTCGCTCGCATAGTCGGCATTGTCGCTCATTTCGAGCCGTCCGGAAGAACGCGCATGCCATATTTCTTTCGGAACACTTCGAAAATTTGCGATTAGATTGCTCATGATGGGTATCCGGATCAACTGGTATGGGGGCGTCGTCGTAATGTGCAGGCTTGCCATTGTCGAGGACAATACGCTCGAAGCCGGCCGGGGTCACAAAGTTAAATATCCGGGCTTCTTCTGAATCCACTTGGAATCCGTGGTGCACGAACCGAGGAAGATAGACGAATGCGCCGGCCGCCGCCTCGATGCGCTGGTTTCCGACGAAAAACGTCAGCTCGCCGTCGAGCACATAGAAAATCTCGTCTGCATCCTCGTGGACATGCATGGGCGCTGCGATGCCGTGCGCGGAGCGCTCATCGAGAGCACCTACGACGCCGCCAGTTTCGTCGCCGGTGGCCAGTACGCGCCACAGTGTTCCCTGCATCTGGAAAGTACGTGCTTGCGGCAGCTCAATTTTGAAGGCCCCGCCGCTTTCATGGAGACTCATGCTACTGCTCCTGCTTCAAAAGCGAAGTTTGCGGAATTATGGTAAGGCTTGTGCCGGCACATTTGCCACTGCGAATGCCTCGAAGCGCTCCAGCCTGATGTCGGGATATCGATCGTTACGAAGATCGGTCAGCGCTGTCTGACCGTTTGTCATGTAAAGCAGGTATGCGAGCATCACCCGTTCCTGCGGATCCGCCGCTGCCATAGCCGCGCGCAGATCGGCTTCGGAGCCGAACGAGACGGGTGTGATGGGACGACCGGTTCGCGCAGCAATGATCTGTCCGGCCTCACGGAACGAGATACGGTCGCCCGCGAAGGCGAACTTGCCAGCCGGCACATTACGGTCGAGCGCAACACGCGCGATCATGCGGGCAGTATCTTCCACACTCGTTAGTTCGATCGGCCGGTTACCGTCACCGTAAAAACCGATGGTGCCGTTGTCGAGGTCGATAGCACCCTTGCCTGGCATGAACATATCCATGAACGCGCCCTGAAGAATGTTGACCTGTTCGAGGCCGACCTCAGCGATACGCGCATCGGCCTTAGCGCGCAGATCGAACATCATATGTTCGCCAGGCGTAGCTTTGAACAAGTCGAGCGCATAGTCCGACGGAAGCATGCGGCGAACGCCGTTGCGCTTGCCGGCTTCGGCAAGGGCAACCTGACCGTCGATAATTACGTCCGGGCCACCCTGAACCGCAGACACGATCACATCTACGCCTTGCGTCGCGCGGTCGAGCGAGACTGCTTCGGCAAGATCGCCTTCAACGAGTTCGGCGCCACGAGCTAGCAGAGACGCAAGCACTTCACGTCGCGTGACGTCGCGGCTGTTTCGGACAAGAAACCGCACGTGCGCCCCGTTGTCGAGGAGGCGGGAGGCGATGCGGCTACCAAGCATTCCCGTCGCGCCAGCAAGAAGTATGGTGTCGGTCATATGACTTCTTTCATGCTTTATCTCGAGGATTTGCATAGGAAAGTTCGGGGATTTGTCCGGGCGTGAGCAACTCGTGAATAACTAGACCTAGTCGTTCAGTTCTATAAATATACAGAAGCGACAGCGAATCCCCTCCACCTCAATGAAGAACACTAAATTGCCGCAAAATCCACCAACGCGCAGTCGCGGCGGACGGCCGCCGTCGAGCCGCGCAGGCGAGGTCGATACACGTCTCCTCGACGCGGCGACCACTCTATTTCTCCAGCGCGGGTTCGAGGGCACCAGTTGCGAGCAGGTCGCGGAGTTGGCTCGTGCCGGCAAGGCCAGCCTCTACGCCCGGTTCAGCAACAAGGAGACGCTGTTCGTCGCCGTGGTGCGGCGCAACGTTGCACGCGCGCTTGAGCGCACCGGCTCTGTTCCAGCCGAAATGGTGCTCCGCGACCGGCTCGTCGCCGTCGGCGTGAGCATCATCGAGCAGTCGCTCAGGCCCGACGTCGTTGCGCTTATGCGCGTCATCATCGCGGAGTCACCACGCTTTCCAGAGATTGCGCGCCACGCCAACAACATTGGCTACGAAGCCGGCGTGCGGCGCGTCGCGGAAGTGATCGCTGCACGCAGCTCGGACTCGGTCGACGCGGCCAAGCGGGCAATGGTCCCAGCAGCAAGGTTCATCGATCTCGTCTTCATGCCGCACCAAATGCGTGCACTTCTCGGTGAAGATCTCGATGTGCTGATACGATCAGCACCACGTCAGATCGACGAGGTGATCGCAATGCTTTCGGCGACCGGGCTGCTCGACAACTGGACTTGAGCGTCGGCGTACTACTCACTTTCACGTTGCCCGATCTAAAAGGGGCAACCGACGGACGGTCGCGCTCGCAAACGGGTTCGAAGGCGGTGCCGTTCCACGGCTCGACGAACGCATTCGGACGATCGTTTTGAGGAGCTGGTGATGTCCGTACGAACACGGCCCGACCCGACGTTCTACCCCTCGCCGAAAATCGCGATGGAGTCCCCGCGCGAACGCCACGGATACGTCGCTCTGCTGCGACCCGGGGGAACGGCGGCCGATGCGCTCGGCGTCATCGACCTCGACCCCGCCTCGAAGACGTATGCCCAGGTGGTTCACAAGGTCGAGCTTCCGAACATCGGTGACGAGCTGCACCACTATGGTTGGAACTCGTGCAGTTCGATGCTCTGCCCCACGAGCGGCCACCCCTTTACCGAACGTCGGTATCTGATCGTGCCGGGCATCCGCTCGTCACGCATCTACATCATCGACACGAAGCCGGATCCGCGCCAAGCCCGTATCGTCAAGACGATCGAGGCGGATGAATTTTGCGCAAGACGGGCTACTCGCGACCGCATACCGTGCATTGCGGGCCCGAGGGTATCTACATCAGCACGCTCGGCGGCAGAGGCGAGCATGGCGACGAGAGCCCGGCCGGTATCTTCGTTCTCGATTGCGAGAGTTTCGAGATCCGCGGCGCGTGGGAAGGCGATCGCGGATCGCAGCGCCTGCACTACGACTACTGGTGGAATATCCCGCAGAACTACATGGTATCGAGCGAGTGGGGAACGCCGCCGCAATTCGAAAACGGCATCGTGCCCGCCGATCTTCTCGCGAACCGCTACGGGCACAGCCTGCACTTTTGGAATCTGCGCGAGCGGCGTAACGTGCAGACGATCGATCTCGGCGCCAATCATCAAATGGCACTGGAGATCCGACCGGCACACGACCCGGCAAAGGAATACGGTTTTCTCGGCGTCGTGGTCGACACGACCAATCTCGAAGGCTCGATCTGGACGTGGTACCGCGAAGGCGGTGCGTTCAAGGCGCGCAAGACGGCGGTCATCCTGCCCGAGGCAGCGGACCCCGCGCATCTCCCGGACCTGCTCAAAGGCTTCGGTGCGGTGCCGCCGCTCATCACGGATATCGATCTCTCAATCGACGACCGCTATCTCTACGTAGCGTGTTGGGGGACGGGCGAATTGCGTCAATACGATGTGAGCGACCCGATGGCGCCGCAACTCGCGGGCTCCGTGCGAATCGGCGGGATCGCCGAACGCAGGCCGCATGCCGGCGGACGGCCGTTCGCGGGCGGTCCGCAGATGATCGAGATCAGTCGCGACGGCGAACGCATCTACTTTACCAACTCGCTCTACAGCACGTGGGATGACCAGTTCTATCCCGCGGGTATGCCGGGACAACTCGCGCTCGCAACGATGACGGCCGGTGGCGGTTTCGCGCTCGATCCCGACTTTCTCATCGAGATGGACGCTGGCTACCGCGCGCACCAGGTGCGCCTGGAAGGCGGGGATTGCTCGACGGAAAGTTTCTGTTTCTCGTCGTGATGGACGCGACGCTCAACTGGTCAATGATCGTCGCTATGGGCTTGTACCAAGGCGTCAATCCGCCCATGGGTTGGCTCCTCGCATCCGGGCGTTGTTTGCAACAGCGCTCGGGGCGCCCGCTTGTGGGAACGATTTCGGCACTCGCCTGGGGGCATTATCTCGCGATGATCGCGGTGCTCGTTCCGGCGGCACTGCTCTTGCTGTGGAGTACGTTGCATCGGCAGTCGCTCGTCGCGTCGTTTGTGCTTCGGCCCGGCCGCACGTTCGTCGCGCTGGCCGTCGTTTACGCTGCGTTCGGTGCGTACAAAATCATCCGACCGCGTCATCCCGTCGTGCTCGCTCGCATCCATCCCGATCGACGAATCCGCTGGTCGTTCATGATGGCGTTCTTACATTGCGGCTCGCCCGTCATGATGCTCGCACCATTCTTCGTCCTCGCCGCGCCCTACACCATGCCGATGTACGGTGCGAACGGCACGGCGTATGCGATGCTCGCGCTCGCACTCATCGTGCCGGCGGTCATGGTGGTGCCACTGGCTTCGGTTGCTCTGGGCATCGCGTGGTTCGTGTGGCGCCGGCTCGGTCTGCGCGCGCTTACGCGCGTGTGGCTCAATTTCGATCTCGGCTGGGCCGCAAGCTATCTCGTGATGGCGTGGATGGCCGTCGGTATGGGCCGGGTCGGCATGGAGATGGGGCATTAACCCGAAACTACAACTGAACGCCAAGGATTTATGAGCGACATGTCGGGCATCGCGGATAAGGTCGTCGCGATCACGGGCGCGAGCAGCGGGATCGGGGAAGCAACGGCGCTTCTACTGGCCAGTCGCGGCGCAAAGGTTGTCGTCGGCGCGCGCCGAGCTGATCGGCTCAAGGTGCTTGTTGCCCGGATCACGGCGGCGGGCGGCGAGGCGGTGTTCACCGCTGTGGACGTGAAGCGTCGCGAAGACCTAGTCGGCCTCGTTACCTTCGCCTGCGAAACATTTGGCAGGCTCGATGTGCTGGTGAACAATGCTGGGATCAGCCGGATTTCACGCTTCGACGACTTGCGGGTCGAAGATTGGGACGAGATGATCGACGTAAACTTCAGGGGCGTCCTGTATGGCATCGCGGCAGCCCTTCCGGTGTTCCGGCGGCAAGGCTCCGGTCACGTCGTAAACATCATCTCGACAGCGGGGCTTAAGATCGTGCCGCTTCAAGGCGTGTATGCTGCCACGAAAAATGCCGTGCGCACTATCTCTGAGGCGTTGCGTCAGGAGGCGGGTAGCTCGTTGCGCGTGACCGGCATCTCGCCAGGGTTCGTGCGCACTGATCTCGCGGATTCCATCACCGATGCAACTGTAAAATCTGCCATCGCGGAACGAATGGAACGCATGGCGATCCCACCCGAGGCGATCGCGCGGGCCGTCGCGTTTGCGATCGAGCAGCCGGCCGACGTCGACGTTGGGGACATCGTCGTACGACCAACGGCACAAGACTGAGCGCTAAGCGCTCCGAGGAAGGTACCGCGGTCGGCCCGATCGGTATGGGTGGGGTCGGCATGGGAATGGGGCATTAACGTACCTCATCGTTCGAGACGTAGACCCGGCAAGCGTAGCGCATTCGTAATCACCGAAACCGAGCTAAACGACATTGCGAGTGCGGCAACGACGGGACCGAGCAGAATCCCAAAGGCTGGATACAGAACGCCGGCGGCGATCGGAATGCCGAGCACGTTGTACAGAGCCCGCGTCTCGGCAACGACTCGCGCAGCGAAGGCGGCGCCGCGTACTTGTGCGGAGCCGAGCATAGGCTCACCCTTCTCGTCAAAGTACATCCCGGTGTCGTTCGACTCATCCATCAGAACCTTGCTAATCACCGCGCTAGCGGCGCCTCGGCAATGTTGCGCACGTCGACGGCCGACACGCCGATGTCGCTGAGCGGCCTGGGATACACGCGCTTCAGAAGTAGGCCTTTGTGCGTCGCGTCATTCTGGAACAAGTAAACAAGCGGACTGACGCCATGGCCATGGCTGCTCGTGGACTCGCTCGCTACTTTGCGTCCAATAGCCGTTCGTAGTTGCGCCGGAACAGCGCGACTGCAGCATCCGGACCGATACTCGCTATCTGCTCGTGCACCCAGCCTTCCACATACGGAAACGGCTGAGCGAGACCATCGGCCACTAAAGCTGCGCCCAGACGTGGAGTCGTTGCTAGATGGACCGAACCATCAAGGTGGATGTGCCCGAGCTCTTCATCGTCGACGTAGAAATCGATGCCATCGACCCGCGACGGGTGAAATAGGTCCCAATGAACCGTCGCGGTTATCCGAGGCCAGCCGGAGACCGTATCGGCAACCGTTCCCGGCGCCCCGTCGAGCGCCGGCGGCGGTTTCACCGGCCCCTTATCGGCTCTCGCCATCGTTCCGTTTGCGCGCTCGATCATTGACAAGGCTCCTTCATCATTACTCGCGTCGACGCTTTCACTGTACGCCTCAGCGTTGTTGTCTGTTTCAGACGTAGGCACGAGATGGAATCACGCGGGACGGTAATGGAAGCTGCTCGGCGCTGGACCTTCCCGGTAACCGCTGGTCGTGTCTTCCGTGAGCCGCAACCGGCAAACATTAGGAAGGTGAGGAGAACGGGGGCCATCGTGCAATTCAGCAGCATGCGCGAGATATCCGAATTCAGAAAGTTCTAGCGTGACATAGCGCGACGACAGCATTATGGAAGCGAGCCTCCCGCGTGCCGTGCTCGTAACAAAGTGCGTTGAAACGTACTCCGAACTATTCTATGTTTATGGACGCACCCAACACACTCGCCGATGAAACAGAACAGGCTAGTCGAAGAACATTCCAAAAGGGGCCCATTTAGGGACGACTAAATGAAAATCACACGAGTATGCGGCGTAGCAGCCGGCTACTACAGCCGTTCGCGTAACTCTTCGGCCGTCACGCCCGTGGTCTTGAGAATCATGCGCAGGGTTCCTGGTGGAATGTCGCCGCTGCGCATCGGAACGTTTGCAAAGCGTCCATCGCTGCGTTCATAAATAGCGTGCGAGCCGCTCTGACGCGCCAGTACAAAACCGACCCGCAACAGAACGCGCACGAACTCGCGCGTCGAGATGACCGAGCTTCGGCATTATTACGCGGCAGGTAGGGTGACCGATATGCGTTCGAGCCGCACGTCATCGCCGTCGGATGGCGGAATCTCAAGGCCATTATCGCGACGGTACTCGAGCGAAAGCGCAATTGCGTCGCGCGCCATTTCGAGCGCATGCTCAACGGTACTGCCAAACGTCGCGATCTCCGGCAGCGCTGGGACGATCACGTTATAGGCAGACCGATCGGGTTCGGGTTCGAGCAGCACAGCGTAACGCAGTTCGGCCATCTGCCCATCCGATTCCGCAAGAGCGCCCAGAATCCATCGCGGAGCGCACGTCCGCGCTATCCGCCCCAATCCCGCTAGTTGATAGCGGGATCGCTTGGACCGTTATCAGTCTCCCAGTCGGACCTATCTATGTAGAGGTCGCTCAACCACGATGATGGCGGATCGCCGGTCATCCGCCCATACCGCCTTTGCGACGCGCGGACTCGTCAGGTAGTCGAACGCCTGTCGGATATCGTCGCGCGTGCAGGCGGTGTGCGAGCCGTGCGATGCCACGTATTCGTCGACGAGCATGATGGCGGCGTCTTCAGTGAGCAGCGGCGCATCGGCTGGTGCAGAATAGTCGGCGGCGATGACTTGCGCCGCCCAGCCTGCTTCGAGGAGCGCGTCGCAGATAACGGCGAGCCGCTTGCGGGCGCCGTGCGCGCGCGACCATTCGACGTCGGTGAGGGCGTTTGCCGCGAGGCCGGGTGCGAACAGCGTGCGCAGCTCGTACGCGTCGATGCCCAGCGTGAGGACGCGGAGGAGATCGTCCGTCGTCCAGAGGCTCACGCGGTGCGTCTCGCACTCGTCGAGCGTTTCGCGTTCGGCGGCGTAGGCGTTGGCGACCATGATCGCGTGTTGTGCGCCGTACTGGTCGCGGTACTTCGCGGCTTCGGCGATGTCCGGGCGGACCAGCGGCGTTGTGTTGAGCTTGCACTCGAGCATGACGCGGTAGCCGAGGACGCCGAGGATCGCGTCCATGGTGCCGTCGGGATTGGCGTTGCCGCCGATGTGGTGCGCTGCGAAACCGAGCGGCGCGAACGCGGCGCAGACGGCGACTTCGAAGGCCGTCGGGTCGGTGCCGGCGGCGGCTGCCGTGAGTTGCGCAATCGTGTCGGTCGGCGGCGCGTAGGGCCGATCGGGTGTGGGATCGGGGAGGTCGTCGGCGGGATGGTTGCTGCGGAAGCGGCGATCGGGATCTTGCACGATCACGGGCCGCAAGCCGCGCGCGATCATCTTCTCCACGTATCCTTTGAGCGTTGCGTAGACGTACTTCTTGCGCTCGTCGCGCGGTAAGAGATCGCGTGCGACGGCTTCTGCGAGAATCTCGTCGACGGAGCGCGGCTTGCCGTCGGCGAGAATATCGAAGGCGACGGTGATCACGTCGGAGCGGGGCTGCAATTCGAAGACGTCTTGCATCGCGTAAGGATCGGTCGGCTCGGGTGACGTCGTCGCGCGGACGGGTGCGGCCGTCGGGTGCGTGGGAACTGGCGTGTCGAGTGTGGCGAAACGCTGCGCGCCGATGCGCGCGATTTCGGCTGCGAAGACGTCGCCGATCGCAAGACGCTCGCGCGCGTTCTCGATCGTCCACGCGATCGTGCTGATCGACTCGAATTCGGCCCACGTGCAGGGGGTCACCAGCGCGAAACCGCCGGGACGTAACGAATAGGGCAAGGCGCTCCCGTGGCCTGGAGCGTCGGACTGTGCGGAGATGTGGATGCGGTCGGGCGGCACGAGGTGCGCGATCTCGAAAAGCGCCGGCTCGCGCCGCTGCGCTTCCGCCATGACATCGTGTAACCATCCGCGGACCGCCTCGTAGCCCGGCGCGTCATCGAATGGAACGAAGAGCGCGACGCTGCGATCGTCGAGGACGGGGACCGCGTCGAGGCCCGCGTTCTGCAGGATCGATCGCGCCGCATGAGCGGCGGTGCGTAGCATTGCGAACGTCGCCTTGCCACGCGCGGAGAGGATGAGGCGTGCGAAACGAACGGCGAGCGGATCGGCTGCCGTCGGCGTCCAGGATTCGAAGCCGACGGCGCCCTGATGGACGCGCCACAAGAGACTCTGCGGCGTCAGGGCGACATACGCGTGCGACCCGCTGCGCGTCGTGACGGCGATCTTCGGGATATGCTCGGGAATCGGATGATGCAAACGCCCGACGCGAACAATGGGACCGTCGTCCTTATCGGGCTCGAAGAGCGCGATGAGGGGCGTACCCGAGAAATGGGCCCCGATTCTATCCGCAACGGCTTCGTAATGGGCGAGGACGGAAGCCGGAGCTATAGCCGCGGTGGACTCATCGAGCATCGTCAGACCCCTTTAGGAAACGTGCAAGTGGACGACGTAGACGCCCGGCGACCGATCCGAATCAGCGCCCGTAGCTGCGTAGCCGGTGGTTCCGCGCGAGTCAACATTCTGAAGGCGCATTAAACGCAAATTGCCTCGGCCACTCCTCGCGAACGCGTCGACGCAATCAAGCGAAGAGGCAAAGTCGTCTGCGCAGCAAGGCCCACAATTGTGCATGCAGTCGTACTCGCGATTCTTTGCACAACTCATCACGAAAAAAGGGCAGTGCTCACACGCGGTGGCGAGGGCCTCTGCGCTTCGCTGCTAGTCATCGGCAAATCGCGCTGGCGCGCCGATGATGCCGGCTTGCCACTCGGCTTCGCGTTCCTTTTCCCCCGCGCTGAGGGCGCCGAATTCCACGACGAGGCTTCTAGCCCATGCCGCCACCTTGGCCCTTGGATGTCCGACGAACATTTTGACAAAATCGCGTCGTGTCGAATATTTGTCATCCGCGAACCCCGTAAATGAAAAACTGTGCAGATTCGCCGATAGGTTAGCCAGAAGAACGTTCTCATCACCGTATTTGTCTAGAAGGACAGGCAGCAAGTCGTTCACGATCAGCGAGGAATTGACTTGATCGAATAGAGGCAACTCTCGAGGTAAAACGCTCAACATGGCCATCCGAGTCGCTTCCCCCCACTCGAGGACATCCGCTACGCTCAAAAAATTAAACGCGGAACGCGTGTGACGCGTCGGCCCCTTATCAGTGAGCAGGAGATTCCAGTGGAATGTCCGACGATGTTGGAATCTGTGATAGCTTCGCGAATACGCGGCCAGACCACGCTCTTGTTGTGCTCCATAACATGGAATACGGTCGGCCGCAATCTATCATAAACGCTGAAATCCAGGTCGCTCGCCGCGCAAAGGTCCACGGCTCCTTCGATGAAGCAAAGGGCCAGACGCGAGTCTATCCCGTTCTTCAGTATTCGCTGGACGACCAACTCGAACGCGTAATCATCCATGGTTGGTACCGAAGGCGATCTCATAACGTCCAGATCGGTTACAATTTCAATCAATAAGCTCTCGCACTCGCTCCATAAGCGATCGTCCCGTGTCGCGTACCCCGACAGGATCGAAAGAGCTACCCACCTCGCTTTTAATCCCAACTTGACGACGGTGCGAAAAAGATCGCCGACCACGTGAGACGATACCGCATCAAGCGCACGGCCGAAAGAAAAGACGCGGAGCGCATCCGCCTCGAGACGTCCTTGTGAGACGTAGCTCGTAATCCGACGGATTTCTGCGTCTTCAAAGCCGATCACGGCCGTCAACCACGCGACATGCGGAGTGACTGATTTGATTTCAGCGAACGTTCCGAGCCAACAGCTCGTTTCAGCTTCATGCGTCTTGCGTAATTCCCGTAGAAAGCCCGCAAGGAAAGACGGGTTGAACGCGTCGTTGGCTGTGGCGTATGCGAGGATTGATTCGAGAACAGTTTTTACCGATGAAACGACTCTTAAGGCCTTCTCGCCGAGATCCAGTCCCCGAGCCTGCTCTCCGTGTAAAAGCTCCGGCAGTATCTCCTTCCAAGTCTTTTCGTCGCTGAAAATGTCTCGCGCGAGATCACCGACGTGGTCGGTCGATGGAACTGCACTATCTGTAACGATCTCGTCGGCGGCCCACCCTGGAGGCGGCGACCACACGTACAATTTGAGGCGATCGCGAAGGCCTTTTGGTCCGAGCAGGGGCGCCCAAGCTGCGATTCGCTCTCGATCCGCTTCGCCTACCCGCTTACCCTCGTACTTGAGGGCATCTCGTGCCTCGGCGAGCGCTTCCGGCCACAAATCGGTAAACTGCTCGCGTACCGCTCTCAGCGCGCGATCTATTCCTCCAAGGTTGCCAGCAATTACCTGAGTCCGAATGCCGCCGGCGAGCTCCTTCCGAGCGAGGGCACCCTCCTCGTCCTGCCGCTTTGCAACTTCAACGATGCGATTAAGACAAGCTTCAAGGTACGACACGTCGTCCTCGGGGCGCGTCGGCGTCCAATCGCTGTACGTGCGATGTCCCTGCCGTTCCGCACCAAGCGTTCTCGCAAAATGCCGTGCCGCAATTGCATTTCCTACGGCGAGAATCGCGAGTTTTCGACGTTCGGGTTCATAACTACGCATCGCCCGATCTATTACGCTTAGGCGCAAGAGCGGGTTCGCCTCCGTCCCCGACAGCCGACTTGAGAAAAGATTAATAAATATTCCAGTGGCGTTGTTGCTCCAACTTTCCGTTTCTGCGACGGCAAGAGACAGTAACAGATCCGCTGCTGCATCGAAACGCTCAGCCGAAAATACCAAACGCTCGAGACTCCAAACCATGTTGCGCCGGCCGTCCCCGACCTGCTTGAGCTCTTCAACACCTAGCGAGCCTAAAACGCGCGTCAAGAGATCCAAACATGCATCCGCGTCAACGTCTACGAAAGATCGCAGTATTCGACTACTTCGCTCTGTGTTCAAAATACTCAGTCGCGAAAAAGGGCCGCTCGGTCGAGTTAACCTCCTCACGATTTCGACGGCACGCGCCGCTTCGTCAAGCGAAGAGAAACGCATGGCCAACGACTCCGCAAGATCGCTTGGCATAGCGTCGTCATTAAATAGCTGCTCTTGCCGCTCGTCGGAACTTCGGGAGAACCATTCCTCCGAAAGTCTTAAAGCGAGCGGCATCGGGCTTACTCGGATGAACGCGCCGATCTGATCGACAATCCCCTTTCCGAGAAAGTATTTTATGTTGCGGACAAACTCCTCGGGTTCTTGGCCGCATATCCGCTCCGCTACGTAATCTCGGTGGTGAACGAACGGTCTTTTAAAGCCGACGTGATGAAACAAAGAGCATGCTTGAATTGAAGCTTGCTTGGAATCGCAATGCGTATCGCGACCCCACAATAAGCGTCTAAGCAGCAGATCGTCGGTGATCGGGCCAAACCGAAGATCCTCAATGAGGCCAGAATGCACGTTGAGGAGTTGTGATGCGATTCGGGGAAACCCGTCACAGAACACAATGATACGATCGACATTTTCCTGACTAATGGTCGGGAACGCACGGCGAATCATGGCACCAATAATATCAGCTGACGCTTTCGAAAACCTAAGTAAAGGCGTGCCTTCATCGCCAATCGCAAGGTCGTAATCTATAGTTAGCAGCGATAGGAGGCTATCGGGATGGTCTACAACAGAAACGAGTCGCTCATGAAGGCCGAGTTTGCAGTTATCGACCACGATAACGCCGCTACGTCGCCTCTCCCTCAAGGCGAGTAGATGCAAATAGATTTGGCCGTTGTCGTCCGGCTCGTCGACATAGACGACGCTGCTCGACAAACTGGATCGACTCTGATCTTCAGCCGGCCGCAGCGCTTCCAGCGCGAAGCGCGTCTTCCCGAGGCCGCTTAAACCGGTGATTCTTACGACGCCGCGTGGTTGACAGAGCCTGCTATGTATGTCGTCGAAACGTTTCTCGGTCTCAACGTCCTTTTCGAACGGGCGCGACACCAGTCGCTGAGTTCTTGACCAAGTAGACCAGGGCTGAAAAGCTTCGCTGATCGGCACTCCGAGAAGGCTATGGACCTCGATCGCAACGCCGTAATGCTCGTTGCACCACGCCGCTATGACGTCTCCAGAACAGACATCTATCCTTAACGACTCTGCATTCGGAACGTTACAGTCCGCTAGCAGGCCCGTGAAAAACGCGCGCAACGGCAGTCGCCGCCGGGGTTTTGGAAGGGACAGCGGGCGAAGTTCGGGATATTCCGGCTGGTTTTCGGGTGCCTTGAGCGTACTGATCGCGTCGAATGG
>JAABUO010000590.1_pt1 | contig 64290 bp, 68 predicted proteins | sample 5559291 | NCBI WGS metagenome assembly JAABUO01 (sample SAMN10711878, study PRJNA513372) | rock metagenome | isolation source: Antarctica rocks | place: Antarctica: Victoria Land, Finger Mt sud | reverse complement strand
ACGTCAAGCCGGGCAACGTCCTGCTCGACAGGCACGGCCGAGCCTGGTTGACCGACTTCGGCATCGCCACCTCGGTGGGGGACCCGTCGCTCACGCAGGAGGGGATCTTGCTCGGGTCGCCGGCCTACATGGCACCGGAGCGAGCCTCCGGCGCGGAGCCCGAACCCGCCTCGGACCTGTGGTCGCTCGGGGCCACCCTCTACAGCGCCGTCGAGGGCCGGCCGCCGTTCGAGCGCGGTGAAGCGATAGCGACCCTGCTCTCGGTCGCCTCCGACGAGCCGGCGCCCTACCGCGCGGCCGGACCGCTGGAGCCGGTCATCCGCGCCCTGCTGACCAAGGATCCGGCCGCGCGCCCCTCCGATGATCAGGCGCTGGCCTGGCTTCAGGGGGTCGTGCGGGAGGCGGAGCGCGACGATAACGGTGGCAGCAGCCGACCGGGCGCAGCTGCGGCGCCCGACGCAGCGAAGTCGGCGCGGGGCGAGGTCGTGGAACGGCTCGACCGCACCATGCTGCTGTCCCTGGCGACGACGACCGGCGCAGCTACGCGGGCTGTTGCCCGGGCGGCCGTCCACAAGGCGGCTGGGAAGCTGGAGGGGGCGCAGGCGCACGCCGCGCGGTCGCTCACCGACCGGGAGCGGCCTCGGCGGGGCCGGGGACATCGGCAAGCGGAGGCGCGCCCGCAGCCGGTCGCGCCAGCGATGGCACCTCAGCCGGTCGCGCCACCCGTTGCGGCACGCCCCGTCGCGGCACCGCTAGCAGCGGCACCGCCAGCGGGCCGCTCACCGGCGGGCCCTGGACGCAAGCAGCACGGTCGAGCAGCGGCCAAGGAGGCCCAGCAGGCGGAGCGACCACGCTGGCGGTTCAAGCGCCGGTGGATCGGCATCCCGCTCGCCGCCCTGCTGCTCGTGTTCCTGTTGTTCATCGCTGCTGTCGGTGGCCTGTTGTGGTTCGTCATCCAGTCGGCGTCGACACCGACCGGAGCCGTCCTCACCCACCTGACGTGGAGCCACCACCTCGGGCCCTGGTGACCCTTCGCGGCGGATGCGAGGTCACGAGCGGGCGACCCCGAGCCCGAGCAGCGCCGCCAGCCCCAGTGCGCTCCGCGGCTCGTACGCCGTGCGCCACAGCCCCCCATGCGCGGCGGCGTCCGCCTCGTCCTGCCACGGCAGGGGCTTGGCGGCCGGCCGCGTCCGCAGGTCGTGGACGAGCAGCGCGGCCATGAGGGTGTTGCTCGTCGCGGGGTCGAACACCTCGACGCCGAACCGGTGGGCGCCGGCGTAGGCGGCCGCGAGGGCCTTGTTCTTGACGACGGAGCGGGTGCGGGTGGGCGGCGCGACAGTGAACGACACAGTGCTGCCGGCGTCGCGGGCTACCGCGGCCCGCCAGCGCTGCAGCCGCTTCGCGAGGGCGTAGTTCGGGCCCTGCTGCGGGACCAGCGCATCGCAGATGGCCGGCTCAGTGATGCCCGCTTCGGTGGTGCCGGTGGGGTAGGCAGGGCGCAGCAACCGGCCGCGCGACACGGTGTTGAGGCTGCGGCGGGCGAGGCGCCGCGCAGGCCGGCTGGCGGCATAAGCACTGCGGGACTGCCCCACGGCCGCTGCGGGCACGGCGAACACGTCGGTCGGCGTCGCCAGGAACGCCAGGGCGATGTCGGGCCGCTGCGCCGTGAGGTGAGCGGTCAGGGCGTCGACAGCCACCGACAGGCGGACGTTGGTCGCGCCGTCGGCGTAGACGTAGTTGCCGAGTGTCATCGGCCCCTCGATGCCGCCGAGCCAGGCAGCGACGGCAGGCAGCTCGTGCAGCAGGTCGGCGCCGGCAGAGTGGGCGAGGGCAGCATCCTCGCCGCCGGGGTCGGCGGCGAGGGACAGCGGAGCCAGCAGCGTGCCGGCGCTGCTGCGCGCGGTGCTGATCAGCCGCTCCCAGATCGCCGGGCGGGGTAGGTCGACGGCGGCCACGGTGCCGCCCCAGCGCAGCAAGGAGATCAGGGGACCCATCTCGGCGCCAGCGCCGAGGACGGCGACGGTCTGGTCGGACAGGTCGAGCCAGTCGGGGTTGTCCGCCACCCGGCGCACAGCCTCGGCACACGATGGCTCGATGACGCCGGCCTCGACCCACGCGTCGAGCCGGCGGTGTAGGACGCTGCCGGCCAGCCGCTCCCCGCGGTAGGGCAGCGAGAGCTCGCGGGCGGGCTCTCCGGAGCCGACGACGCGAGCCGTCTGGGGCCTGTCGACCACGTCGTCCCAGATGCGGTCGAGGCTGTGCTCCTTGCCCTCGTCGGTCCGGACCTGCATGCGCGCGTGCAGGCTTTCGAGCCCGGTCTGCGCGATGCGCAGGGCGGCCTCCCGGGAGGGGAGCCCTGCTTCGACGAGCCGGCGGAAGGGGGTGAGGTACCCGCTGCGCCAGTCGTGCTCGCTGGCGGCGGCGTTGGCTGCGGCCGGGTCGGCCGCCCGGAGCGCGTCAGCGACGACGCCGCGGCCGAGGTCGCTGGTGCTGCGCCGACCCTGCTCGTCCGCGGGGAACACAACGCCGCGTGGTGCGTCAGATGCCATGCCCTTGCCTCCATGCTGCCGGCCCTTCGTGCCTTCATACCCGCCTCGCCATCGTGGCGGTCGGGCGGCTACGGACGGGGAAGCTGAGCACCGGGCCTGGCGGGCGACGTTCGCCGCTATTGCACTATTTCCTGCCGCCCAGGGTGGCCGGTAGCGCGCCGACACGCCGCTGCCGAGCGGCCGCGAGACGCTGCGCCGAGCCCGGAATTGCGGACGTCCCCACTGGCCTGCATGGCGCATCCCTTCCGGTGCGGAGCCGGTGGATGCGACGCCGCGCTGCTCCAGGTCCGCGGACTCCGTCGATCAGGTGACGCCGGGAGCGGGCCGCGGTGCCCTAGGGTCCGGCCGTCAGGAGCGCCGCTGCAGGTAGATGCGGACCAGGCCGGTTGGCCGGGACATCATCAGCAGGTCGAAGTGGTGTTCGATGTCGCTCACGATCTCGGAGCTGGTACGCGCGGCAGCAGTTCCTCTGCGGGCAGGCGACGGGTCGATCACCAGGATGTACCGGACATCCGCGTAGCCGTGCCGAGACTGCAGGAGAGTCGTTCGCGGCAGAATCTCCTCGGACGCGTTGAACGTGCTCCCGGTGCGCGCGAAGAACTGGTACGGCAGCCGGAACTGCGTCGGGAAGTAGGGGAGCTGTGCTTCGTAGTGCGCGAGGTCCACTCCGGCGACCTCTGCGGCAACCAGCGATCCGATGTGACGCATCGGGTCGGCAGGCGATTCCCACACCCCACCGGAGGGCGAGTCGCCGGACAAGCGCACGACGGTGAAGGTGGCGTGCGGCGCAAGCGCACCTACGGTGGACTCAACCTCAGCGATGCGTCGGTCGTAGTGCTCGAGTGCCGGCCACCGGACAACCATGAGGCCTACGGCGACGACGACGGCGACACCCGCTGTCGCCTGCTGCGCTCGGATCGGCGGGCGCCGCGCTGCCAGCCAGAGCACCGGGAGCAGTGCGGCGAAGTACGACAGGCGAACGTTGAGGAAGCCGTAGGCGGCGTTGAGCTGATTGGGCGATGCCAGGTACGTCGCCAGAGCCAGTATTGCGGCCAGCCCCAGCGCTCCACTGCCGCCCAGCGCGTGCGAGCCCTTCCACCAGGCGACGACGAGCAGGCCGGCCAGCGTGAGCCCGAGTACTCCGGCGAGGAAGCGCTCTGGCGGGGTGAAGGTGAACAGCGGGGTCCACAGCGACAGCAACCCGCCGAGCTTGCCGGCCAGTGACGTCCACTCCGGACTCACCTGGTAGGGGCTCGGCCGCGCCACGTACACGATCGTGAGCAGCAGGACCGGCACCACCGCCAGGACGGGCACGAGTGCGGCACGCAGCACGTCCGCTGCCCGGGTCCCGGGGGAGCGCACGTCGTGCAGCGCGTCCCAGGCCACGACGACGCCGGTAAACAGCAGCGCCATGAGTAGCGGCAACAGGTGCGTGAAGTAGGTCAGCAGCAACAACACGGCCAGTAGCAGGCCGCGCCGCGGGGTCCAGCGGCGGCGGTACCGCGCAACGCTGCCGACAGCGAACAGGGACAGCGCAAGCCCGTACGAGAAGTTGTAGAACCCGTAGAACAGCAGCACCTGCCATACGAAAGGGAATGCCAGGTAGCTGAGCCACCGGGTGTCCGGCTCGACGGAACGCACGGCATACCGGACCGCGGCGGGCAGGAGCAAGACGTATCCGGCCACGAGCACCTTCTCGGCGGCCGCCGGACTCAGCAGTCTCATCAGCCCGGCGAGCACCAGCTCGGTGGCCAGGTTCGGGGTCGGAAAGAGGTCGATGCGGTAGTACTGGGCGTACAGCGGGAGTCTGGAGTGCGCGAGCACGTAAGCCCCGAGGACGTGCGAGGGCCCATCGATGCTCACCATGTGCCTCAACAACACCAGCGGCAGCAGTGCGACTGGCATCAGCAGCAGGAACGCCAGGGACTCCAGGCGGCCCGAGGACAGCGCCAACCTCGACCGGACGACTCCGAAGCGCAGACGGCACCTCTCCTTCGGAGGTCTATCGGTTCCAGTCCCGCTGGGGTAGACGACGCAATGCTAGCCGCCGTGCACGGCGGTCAGGTGACGGTGCGGGTGGCGCTGCGCGTATGCCCGTGGCTCGCCGGAGGCAATGCTTGTCGCGCGGCCGTTGAGCCGGTCCACCGGCCGCGGTGCACGACGTCAGTGTTGGCCGGTGCCCCCGGGCCAGCCCGACGAGCAGAACCAGGACAGGCCGGCAGCCCGGCAGGACAGGCACGCTCAAGCGTCGGCGTCGGGTTGTCCACAGGTTCACCCGTTCGGGTTGCATGCGACGGGATCGTTACCTAACGTGACGCTCACGCACCGTGACAGGCCCTCCGGCGGCTTGTCGGTCGCGGGTGGCTGCGGCGGGGGTGCGTGTGTCGGCTGGTCTGTCTGTGCGCGGGGCCAGCACGTCGCGCTCGGCGCACGAGCTGGTGGAGTCCGAGGTCCGGGAGCAGGTGCGGCGCCGAGGGCTTGATCCAGCGGCTGAGCCGGCGTCGATGCGCTCGCTGGTCGAGGCTGTGCTCGGGGACTACGAGCAGCGGGCGTTGGTCGATGACCTGCCGGTGCTGGGGGATCGTTTCGCTGCTGCACGGCAGGTTTTCGACGCGGTCGCCGGGTTCGGACCCTTACACGCATACCTCGACGACCCGGTCGTGGAAGAGATATGGATCAACGAGCCCGGCCGGGTCTTTATCGCCAGGCGGGGCCGCAGTGAGCTGACTACGACCATCCTGTCCGACCAGCAGGTGGCCGACCTCGTCGAGCGGATGCTGCGCGCATCGGGGCGACGGCTGGACGTCTCCCAGCCGTTCGTCGACGCCACAATGCCGGACGGCTCACGGCTGCACGTGGTCATCCCTGACATCACGCGGCGTCACCTCGCCCTGAACATCAGGAAGTTCGTGCTGCCTGCGGGGAGCATGGACGAGCTGGTCGGGCTCGGCTCGCTGCCCGCCGTCGCGGCTGAGTTCCTCGAGGCGGCGGTGGCGGCTGGGCTCAACGTGGTCGTCGCCGGCGGCACCCAGGCAGGCAAGACCACGATGCTCAACGCCCTCGCCGCCGCGGTGCCCGCCCGCGAGCGGATCATCACCTGCGAGGAGGTCTTCGAGCTTCGCCTGCCCGCTCAGGACTGGGTCGCGATGCAGACCCGTCAGCCGAGCCTCGAGGGCACGGGTGAGGTGCCGCTGCGGCGCCTGGTGAAGGAAGCCCTGCGGATGCGACCCGACCGGCTCATCGTCGGCGAGGTGCGGCAGAGCGAGGCCCTCGACCTGCTCATCGCGCTCAACAGTGGTGTGCCGGGGATGGCGACCGTGCACGCCAACTCGGCCCGGGAGGCCGTCACCAAGCTCTGCACGCTCCCCCTGCTGGCCGGAGAAAACGTGTCACACGCCTTTGTCGTGCCCACCGTGGCGAGCGCTGTCGACCTCGTCATCCACCTTGCCAAGGACGGCTCAGGGCACCGGCGGGTGCGCGAGATCGTCGCCCTGCCGGGGCGGACCGAGGCCGATGTCGTCGAGGTGTCCACCCTGTACCGGACGAGCCCGGAGGGGCGGCTGGTGCGGGCCGACGGCTTCCCGCCGCATGCGGAGCGGTTCGCGTGGGCCGGATACGACCTGGCTGCCCTGCTGACCGACACGCTGCCAGCCAGCCCCGCACGCGACGCTGCCTGATGGGCCTGCTGCTCGGCCTGTTGCTCGGACTCGGCCTGTTCCTCGTCGTGACCAGCGGTGAACTGCGCACGGAGCGGTCGTCGTCCGCCGCCACCGGTTGGCGACGACGGACCGCCCGCCTGCTGGCGGAGTCGGGCGTGCGCGGTGTCAGCCCGGTGCAGCTCGTCCTCCTGTCCGGTGGGCTCGCTCTGTTCGTCGCGGTCATCGTGCTGGTGCTGTCCTCGACGGTCACCCTTGCACTCGCCTTCGGCGGATTTGCCGTGACCATCCCGCGCAGCCTGCTCGTTCGGCGGCGCCAAGCCCGCATCCGCGAGCGCCGGGAGCTCTGGCCCGAGGTCGTCGACCACCTGGCGAGCGCCGTGCGGGCCGGGCTCTCGCTGCCCGAGGGGGTCACTGGGCTCGCCACCCGCGGCCCGGTGCCGCTGCGGCCTTCGTTCGAGCGTTTCGCTGAGGACTACCGCGCGTACGGGGCGTTCGGCCCCTGCCTCGACCGGCTGGCGGACGAGCTGGCCGATCCCTGCTGGTGACCGTGTTCGCCATCCAGCGGGCTGCCTTTCGGCGTCACGCAGGCCGCCCGTGAGGCCGGGAGGGCGTTCGCGACTGCTCCCACGGCCGCCGTCGGGATGCAGCGCGCGCAAGTCGCCGCCGACCTCGCGCTCGAAGACCAGGGGCTGCACCACGGAGCCGCGCTCGGCTACGGCTCCTGCGGCGGGGGAGGCTCTCCATCACTGGCAGCAGGCGCCCGCTTCACGGTCTGCGTGCGGACGACCGCCCCGCTGCCGCTGACTGCACGCGGTCCGCTGAGCGGCGCGGGCTCGGTCACCGTCAACGGCACCTACGTCGTGTCGGTCGACGCCTTCCGGGAGACCCGGTGAGGCGGCTGATTCGGTCGCGCCGCCGGGGCCGACCCGGTGGCGAGGAGGGCACCATCCTGCTGCTCACCCTGGGCTACGTCGTGATCGCCCTCGGGCTGGTGGCTGTCGTCGTCGACGCCTCGGCTGTCTTTCTCGCCCGGCGCGGGCTCGCATCGGCCTGTGACGGGGCATCGCTCGCCGGTGCCCAGTCCGTTGACGTGCCCGGCATCTACCACGGGGCAGCCACGGCGACGCTGCCCCTGGCCAGCGTGCAGGGCGCCGTCGCCCGATACCAGGCCGAGGCCGCGCCGCAGTCCTCGCTGGTCGCTGCGGTCACCGGCGGGGACCATGTCGTCGTCACCGGCAGCCGCACGGTCGCTCTCCCGGTGTCGCGGCTGCTGGGCATCGGACCGCTGACGGTCCGGGCCCGGGCCGAGGCGAACTCCGGCCAGTTGGGCGCCGCCGTTCCCTAGCGGCAGGTGCCCGGTCGAAACTGCAGTCATCCTCCGCCCTGCCGGGCGCAGAAGTGGGACAAAACGGGGCGCTCCACCGGTTCTGCGGGGAGGATGACTGCAGCTTCGTACGTCCCGCCCGCAGCTGGCTACGCCGGAAGCAAGGTGCGCCGCAGCGCCTTGCGGTCGGTCTTGCCGACGCTGGTCAGCGGCACAGCGTCGACGATGTGCACCTCCCGCGGGTACTTGTTGGCCGCGACGTGCTCGCGGCCGTGCGCCACCAGCTCCTCGACGCTGGTGGTCGCGTCTGGCCGCAGCTGGACGAAGGCCACGACCTCCTCGCCGTAGGTGCGGTCGGGCCGGCCGACGACAGCACACGCGACCACCTCGGGGTGGCCGAGCATCGCGTCCTCGACGTCGCTGGGATAGACGTTGAACCCGCCGCGAATGATCAGGTCCTTGATGCGGTCGACGACGTAGAGATAACCGTCCTCGTCGAGGTGCCCTACATCGCCGGTGTGCAGCCAGCCGTCGCGCACCGCCACCGCCGTCTCCTCCGGCGAGTGCCAGTAGCCCGAGAGCAGCATCGGCCCGCGCACGCAGATCTCCCCGTCGATCCCGGGGCCTGCATCCGGGACCTCGTCGGATGCCTCGATCCGCAGCTCGATCCCGGGCGCGGGCACGCCGACGCTCCCCGGGCGGCCGTGACCCTGCAGGCTGTTGCTGATGAGCGCTGCCGTCTCCGTGCAGCCGTACCCCTCCGATATCGACGCCCCCGGCACACGCTGGGTGAACGCATCGGCCACCTCGCGTGACAGCGGGGCGCCGCCGCTCGCGATGCGCACCAGCGAGGACAGGTCATGCTCCTCCAGCGGCTGGGCCAGCAGCAGCTGCAACATCGATGGCACGACCGAGGCCACCTGCACCCGCTCCTGCTCGACCAGGCGCAGCCAGCCCTCGGCCTTGAACCAGCGCATGACGACTGCCGTGCCGGGGGTAGGCGCGTGCAGCCCCATCACGTTGATCATCAGCCCGAACACATGCGAGAGCGGCAGGGGCAGCAACGAGGTCCGGATGTCCTCCTGGTAGGACATCGCCGTCGCCGCCCACGCCGCTGCCGACATCGCGTCGTGGCTCAGCATCACGCCCTTGGAGCGCCCGGTCGTCCCCCCGGTGTACAGCAGCGCCGCGAGGTCGGTGGATGCGGTGTCGACTAGCGAGCCCTCCTCGTGGGCCTCGAGCTCGGCGAAGTCGAGCACGGGCTGGTCGGAAGGAACGTCGCCGGCCGGTGCCGCCCCGACGAGGATGATCGCGCGCATCGTGTCGACGCCATGGGCCGCGTCCGCGACCTTGGGCAGGAAGTCGGGCGTCGTCACGACGAACGTCGCGCCGCTGTCGGCCAGCACGTGGTGCAGCTCGTCCGCGCTCAGCAGGAAGATCACCGGCGTCGTCACCGCCCCGGCACGCCAGACCGCGGAGTAGGTGATGCTCACCTCGGGGCAGTTGGCCATGCACACGACCACGCGCTCACCAGGACCTAGCCCGGCCGCGCGCAGACCACCGGAGAGCCGCCGCGCCCGCTCGGCGAGCTGCACGCCGGTCCATCGCTGGTCCTCGAACAGCATCACCGAGCCCCCACCCGTGCGCTCGGTCGCAGCCTCGGCCAGCCGCTGCAGGCTCGAACCCGTCTGCTGGGTCACGAGCGGGACAGTCATCGTGCCTCCATGGCATGTCGAGCCGGCGGCATGCCCCCGGCTGACGAGCTGCGCGCGCTCCACCATCTCACCGGGTTCGGCGCCGCTGTGCGGCGGGCAGGCGGGAGGCGAGCCCCCGAGGACAAGACGCCCAGGACAAGAGGTCGATGCCATGGCAGCCCAGCGGACACCCCCAGCAGCCGGCGAGCAGCCCGTCGCCATCACCGCGTACGGCCCGGTGGCCGGCGAGCGCACCGGCGACGTGCTCTCGTTTAAGGGAATCCCCTACGCCGCTCCGCCGTTCGGGGAGCTGCGCTTCCAGCCGCCGTCGCCGCCCGAGCCGTGGACCGAGCCCCGCCCGGCGACCGCCTACGGCCCGACCGTGCCCAAGCCGCCCTACCCCGCGCCCGTCGACGACCTGCTGCCCGAGCCGGTTATCCCGGGCGAGGACTGCCTGAACCTCAACGTCTGGACCCCGGACCTGACCGGCAGCCGGCCGGTGATGGTGTGGGTCCACGGCGGTGCCTTCGTCAACGGCTCGGGTGCCGTGCCGCAGTACGACGGCACCGCATTCGCCCGCGACGGGGTCGTGCTGGTCACCATCAACTACCGGCTGGGCGTCGACGGCTTCGGCGCGCTCGATGGCGTGGTTGCCAACCGGGGGCTGCTCGACCAGGTCGCCGCGCTCGAGTGGGTGCGCGACAACATCGCTTCCTTCGGCGGCGACCCGAGCCAGGTCACCGTGTTCGGCGAGTCCGCCGGGGCGATGAGCGTGACGACGCTGATGTCGATGCCGCGAGCGCACGGGCTCTTCCACCGGGCGATAACGCAGAGCGGCGGCGGCAGCTACGTCCTGTCAGAAGCCACCGCCCGCCGGGTCACCGAAGCCCTGGCCGAACGGCTCGGCATCCCGGCCACCGCCGAGGCCTTCGCCCAGGTACCGGTGGGCAGGCTGTCCGGCGAGCAGGCGGCCTTGTCCCGTCAGATCGCGACGATGCCTGACCCGGCCCGCTGGGGTGAGATCACGGTGCAGGCGATGATGATCGAACCTGTCGTCGATGGCGACGTGCTGCCGCAGGTGCCCATCGATGCTGTGGCAGCCGGCGCAGCTGCCGGCGTCGACGTCCTCACCGGCACGACAACGGACGAGCAGCTGCTGTTCCTCGTCCCCAGCGGTCTGATCGACATGATCAACGACATGCTGCTCGGGATGGCCGTGGCCGCGTACGGGATGCCTCCCGAGCAGACGCTGGCGATTTACCGCGGCGCACGACCAGGGGCCAGCCCGGGGCACCTGCTCGCCGCGGTGTCGACGGACTGGTTCTTCCGCATCCCCTCGGTCCGGCTGGCCGAGGCGGTGGCGAAACACGGGCACCAGGCGTGGATGTATGAGTTCGCGTGGCCGAGCCCGCGCTTCGACGGCCGGCTCGGCGCCTGCCACTCGCTGGAGATCCCGTTCGTGTTCGACACCCTGCAGACCGAGGGGGTCGCCGCGACTGTGGGCGGCGAGCCGCCGCAGCGGCTCGGCGACGAGGTGCACGGCGCCTGGGTGGCGTTCGCGACGAAAGGGAACCCGGGCTGGCCGGCGTATACGGCGCCCTCCCGAACGGTGCGGGTCTTCAACGAGAACAGCACGCTCGTCGACGACCCGCGCGCGGCCGAGCGCCAGCTCTGGGACGGTCACCGCTAGCCATCTCGTCGGATTGCACGCAGGCACGGCTGGGCAGGTGATCGCTGTCACAGCAGTTGCGCAGCCAGCACCGATAGCCACCGCACCAAGCAGCCACCAGCACCGATAGCCACCAGCACCGAGCAGCCACGGAGGGCATCACCCATGGATTTCAACCTTGCCGTGATCCTGCGGGAGTCCGCGCAGCGGACCCCGGACAAGACGGCGGTCATCCTCGACGACGCGCGCCTGACCTACGCCCAGCTTGATGCCCTGTCCGACCGGGTCGCTGTGAACCTCGCGGCGGCCGGCGTCCAGCCCGGCGACACGGTCGGGCTCCAGCTGCCCAACCTGCCGCAGTTCGTGCTCGGGTACTTCGGCATCCTCAAGGCCGGCGGCGTCGTCGTGCCGATGAACGTGCTGCTGAAGGCACCTGAGGTCGCGTTCTACCTCGGTGACTCCCAAGCCAAGGTGCTGATCACATTCGCTGGCGTCGCGGACGAGGCGGCCAAGGGCGCGGCGCAGGCAGGGGTCGGCAGCGTCTACGTCGTCAACGTGCCGGGCAGCCCGGAGTCCCACGCCGGTACAGACTTCGACACGCTGCTCGCCGGCGAGCAGCCCGAGCCGCAGCTGGCGAAGCGGAACCCCACCGACACCGCGGTGATCATTTACACCTCGGGCACCACCGGCAAGCCCAAGGGCGCCGAGCTCTCGCACTTCACGCTCTACATGAACGCCGACGTGCCCGGCCGGTTGTTTGAGTTCAACGACAACGACGTTGTCATCGTCGTGCTGCCGCTGTTCCACGTGTTCGGGCTGTCGAGCATCATGAACATCTGTATGCTGCTCGGCGGCACCATGTCGCTGGTCACGCGGTTCGACCCCGGCAAGGTGCTCGAGGTCATCCAGCGCGACAAGGTGACAGTGTTCGAGGGCGTTCCCACGATGTTCTTCGGGCTGCTGCACCACCCGCAGGTGGCCGACGCCGACCTGTCCTCGCTGCGCGTCGCCATCTCCGGCGGGGCAGCGATCCCCGCCGAGGTCATCGACACCTTCGAGCGGACGTTCGGCCTGACCATCCTCGAGGGCTACGGGCTGTCGGAGACGGCGTCGACGACGACGTTCAACGTCAGTGCCGAGGAGCGCAAGGTCTACAGCGTCGGCAAGCCCATCTGGGGCGTCGACGTCCAGATCTGGACCGATGCCCGCGAGCCGCTGCCACGCGGCAAGGACCACGTCGGCGAGGTCGTCGTTCGCGGCTTCAACGTCATGAACGGGTACTACAACAACCCCGACGCCACGGCCGAGGCATTCGCCGGCGGCTGGTTCCACACCGGCGACCTCGGCTACATCGACGACGAGGGGTTCCTGTTCATCGTCGACAGGAAGAAGGAGCTGATCATCCGCGGCGGCTACAACGTCTACCCGCGCGAGATCGAGGAGGTCATCTACACCCACCCGGCCGTGGCCGAGGCCGCCGTGATCGGCGTGCCCGACCCCAAGCTGGGTGAGGAGGTCTACGCCGTCGTGGCCCTGAAGCCCGGGCAGTCGGCGGACGAGGCCGAGATCATCAGCTTCGTCAAGGAGCGGGTGGCGGCCTACAAGTACCCCCGCACGGTCGAGGTGCGCGACAGCCTGCCGAAGGGGCCGACCGGCAAGATCCTCAAGAAGGAGCTCAAGCCGGCGCAGTAAGCGCGAGCCAGCAGCCAGCAGTACGAGAACGGCGGGCGTCGACGCCCCCCGTTCTCGTACTGTTCGGGCGCGCCTCCGCGCCCCGGAGGGCGCCCGGACCTAGCGTCTCGCGCAGTGGCATCACCACAGGCACCGACGAGCCAGCCGGCCGCGTGCGCCTCGAACCATGAGGCCGCGTGGTCGTGAGGCGGCCGGCCGCGCGGGGCCCACCTGGAGCCGGCGGCACCCGCATCCCCCGCACCTCATCTGCCCCAGCGGCGCCCCGCGCCCCCTGCCTGTGCTCCTGCCCGTGCCCCCTCCTGGCTCCGAGGTCCTTCGTGCTGACACCGCCTGCCCCGCTCACGCCACCGACCCCGCTCGGCTCGCTGGCCCGACCCGGCAAGACCTACGTCCTCGACACCAGCGTGCTGCTCTCCGACCCCGGGGCCCTGCGTGCCTTCGACGAGCACGCCGTCGTCCTGCCGCTGACCGTCATCACCGAGCTGGAGGCCAAGCGCCACCACCCCGAGCTCGGGTGGGCAGCGCGGGAGGTGCTGCGCAGCCTCGAACGGCTGCGGGTGAGCGCCGGCTCGCTGCACGACCCGATCCCCGTCAACGCCCGCGGCGGCACCATGCGGGTCGAGCTGAACCATCGCGACCTCGGCGCGCTGCCGGCAGGCCTGCGCGCCGCCGTCGAGGGCAACGACAACCGCATCCTCGCCGTCGCCGCCAACCTCGCCGCCGATGGCCACGACGTCGTCCTGGTCAGCAAGGACCTGCCGCTGCGCCTGCGTGCGGCGGTAGCCGGGGTGGCCGCGGAGGAGTACCGGCGGCGGCTGGTCACCGACACGGTCTGGAGCGGGATGCAGGAGCTGACGGTCTCGTCCGCCGTGATCGACAGGCTGTTCGCGGCGCGGTTCGCCGACCTCGACGGCGACCTGTGCGACGAGCTGGCCGAGGTTGCCGAGCTGCCGGTCAACTGCGGGCTCGTGCTCAGCAACGGCAGCCACTCCGCACTCGCCCGCGTCCGGCCCGACAAGCGCATCACCCTCGTGCCGAGCGACAGGCAGCTGTGGGGCGTCGCGGGCCGGTCGGCCGAGCAGCGCATCGCCCTGGACCTGCTCGCCGACCCCGAGCTTGGCGTGGTCAGCCTCGGCGGCCCGGCGGGCACGGGCAAGACCGTGCTCGCCCTGGCAGCCGGCCTGGAAGCGGTGCTCGAGCAGCGCACCCATCGAAAGGTAGTGGTGTTCCGGCCGCTGTATGCGGTGGGCGGCCAGGACCTGGGCTACCTGCCAGGCAGCCAGGACGAGAAGATGGAGCCCTGGGCGGCGGCGGTGTTCGACGCGCTCGAGGCGGTGACGCACCCCGACGTCCTCGACGAGGTGCGCCAGCGCGGGCTGCTCGAGATCCTGCCGCTGACCCACATCCGCGGCCGCACGCTCGCCAACACCTGGGCCGTGATCGACGAGGTGCAGAACATCGAGCGCACCGTGCTGCTCGCCGCCCTGTCCCGGCTCGGGGTCGACAGCCGGGCCGTGCTCTGCTGGGACATCGCCCAGCGCGACAACCTGCACGTCGGGCGGCACGACGGGGTGGTCACGGTCGTCGACGGGCTGAAGGGCCACCCGCTGTTCGGCCACGTCACGCTGACCAGGGCCGAGCGCTCGCCGGTTGCCGCGCTGGCCGCTCGGCTGCTCGACGACACCCTGGACTTCTAGCGGGCGAGACGGACGTGCGCCCGCGAGCGGGCGAGTTGTCAGACTGCCGGGCTACCGTCCAAGCATGGCTGGTGCTGATGACGTCTTCGTCCTCGACGCGATCCGGACCCCCTTCGGCCGCTACGGCGGCGCGCTGGCGGAGGTGCGGCCGGACGACCTAGCCGCCACCGTGGTCAAGGGGCTCCTCGACCGCAGCCCCGACCTCGACCCCGCACGGGTCGACGACGTGCTGCTCGGCGATGCCAACGCCGCCGGTGAGGACAACCGCAACGTCGCGCGGATGGCGGCGCTGCTCGCCGGGATGCCGACAAGCGTGCCGGGCGCGACAGTCAACCGGCTGTGCGGCTCGGGCCTGGAGGCGACCTTCGAGGCGAGCCGCACCATCCAGGTCGGCGACGCGTCACTGATGATCGCCGGCGGCGTCGAGTCGATGTCGCGGGCGCCGTGGGTGCTGCTCAAGCCCGGCAAGGGCTACCCGCGTGGGCACGAGACACTACACTCGACCACGCTCGGCTGGCGGATGGTCAACCCGGCGATGCCCGAGCAGTGGACCATCTCGCTGGGGGAGAGCACCGAGCAGCTCGCGGAGCGTTACAAGATCGACCGCGAGGCCCAGGACCAGTTCGCCGTCACCAGCCACCACCGGGCCGCCGCAGCCTGGGACGCGGGCTTCTTCGCAGACCAGGTGGTCGAGGTGCCGGGCACCGACATCGAGCGCGACGAGTGCATCCGCCCTACCGCGAGCGTGGAGGGGATGGCGAAGCTCAAGCCGGCCTTCCGCCCGGACGGCACGATCACCGCGGGCAACGCCTCCCCGCTCAACGACGGCGCGTCGGCCGTCCTGCTGGGCACCGCCGCCGTGGGCGAGGAGATCGGGCGACCGCCGATGGCCCGCATCGCCGGCCGCGGCGTCGCGGGCGTCGCCCCGGAGTCGTTCGGCATCGGCCCGGTCGAGGCAGCCAACCGTGCTCTGGCTCGGGCGGGCATTGGCTGGGGCGACCTCGCGGTCGTGGAGCTGAACGAGGCGTTCGCCGCCCAGTCACTGGCCTGCCTCGCCGACTGGCCCGAGCTCGACCCCGACATCGTCAACGTCAACGGCGGAGCCATCGCCATCGGCCACCCGCTTGGTGCCTCCGGCGGGCGCATCGTCGGGATGCTCGCCCACGAGCTCGTGCGCCGCGGCGGCGGGTGGGGGATGGCGGCCATCTGCATCGGCGTCGGCCAGGGGCTGGCCATCGTCCTCGAGGCGTAGTGGCGAGCAGCCTCGCCGCGTTTCCACCCAGCCCCGCCCGCCGGCCGCGCCCCGTCCGCCGCCGGCGCGGCCCACGGGCGTGGCTCGCCCGGTGGTGGACCGACGGCCCGCTCGGGCGCGACGGTGCCCGGCGCCGGTGGGCAGTCGTCACCGGGGTGCTCGCTGTGCTGGTCTGCCTGCCGGCAGCTGTCGGAGCGCTGCCCGTGTCGGCGCCGTCGGTCGGGCCGGGTGTGCTGCTGGAGCGCATCCGCGGCTCGGCGCCGGTGGCATTCAGCGGCTACGCGGTCTCGCACGGGGGGCTGAACCTGCCGGCGCTCGACCTGGTCGGCGGGCAGGTCGACGGGCTGCTGTCCGACACCAGCCAGCTGCGCGTGTGGTGGGCGGCGACCGATAGGTACCGCGTGGATCGCGTGACGGCTACGGGTGAGTACGACATCCGGCGGGAACCGGGCTTGACCTGGGTCTGGGACTCCGGCCCGCGCCGCGCGACATCGATGGCGGGCAGCCCGGCCGTCCAGACCCCGGAGCCGCCCGACGCGCTGCCCTCGACGTTGGGGCGGCGGTTGCTCGCCGCTGCCACACCCGCCGACGTCGCAGCCGGCCGTATCCACACCATCGCCGCCAGGCGGGTGGCGGGGCGGACGGCTGCCGGCCTGGCCTGGACGCCCCGCGACCCGGAGAGCCTGGTCCGCGAGGTGCGGGTCTGGGCCGACGCCGCAAGCGGGCTGCCGCTTGCCGTCGAGGTAGCCGGGGCCGGTGCGCCGCGGGCCTACAGCGCCTCGTTCCTCGACATCCGCCTCGCCCAGCCGTCGCCGGCCGACCTCGCCTTCGACCCGACGCAGGACCGCGGGGCCGACGTCGAGTCCATCCCCGCCGACGCCGGCACCGCCATCGCTGCGCCCTACCAGCTGCCGGCAACGATCGGTGGGCTGCCGCAGCGCAGTGCCCCGCGGCCATTCGTCGCGACCTACGGATCGGGCGTGCAGCTCGTCGTCGTCGTCCCGGTCGACGCCTCCGCTGCGCAGGCCGTGCGGGAACAGCTCGACAGCCCCGCCCGCCCCCCGGTCAAGGAGCCGTTCGGGCAGGCGAGCGAGCTGGCGACGCCGCTGCTGTCAGGGCTGGTGTTCACCAGCCGGGACAGGGGCTACATCATCGCGGGCACGGTGACCCGAACCGTGCTGCTGCGTATGGCCCAGCAGCTCGTCGAGCAGCCGCCCGTGAACGTGCAGGAGGAGCAGATTCGGCTGCAGCGCGAGCGCGAGCAGCGGGAGGACGAGCAGCGCCGGGCCGACGACCTGCGCCGCGCCGAGGCGCAGCAGCGCGCCGCCGCCCAACAGGGTGTGCCGCCCCAGCAGGCGCCGCCACAACCCGCGCCACCCACCATCGTCGGGAATTCCCCGTGATCCGCACCGAGGGGTTGACCAAGCGCTACGGCAAGCTCACGGTGGTCGACGATGTCGGGCTCGACGTCCGTGAGGGTGACCGCTACGGCTTCCTCGGGCCCAACGGGTCCGGCAAGTCCACGACCGTGCGGATGCTGCTAGGGCTGGTGTCGCCGACGACGGGCACCGTGCGCGTGCTCGACGAGCAGATGCCGCGGCGCGCCATGTCCGTGCTGCCGCGGGTCGGGGCGCTGATCGAGTCGCCGGCGTTCTGGCCGCACCTGTCCGGCCGGCGCAACCTCGCCGTGAACGACGCCGCCGGGCCCGGAGGCCGCGACCGGGGACGCCGCGAGCGCATCGAGGCCGCCCTGGCCCGGGTGGCGCTCGACGGCGTCGACGACAGGCCGGTCAAGGCGTACTCGCTCGGGATGAAGCAGCGGCTCGGGCTCGCGGGGGCGCTGCTGCACCGCCCGACCCTGCTGGTGCTCGACGAGCCGACCAACGGACTGGACCCGCAGGGCATCCGCGAGATCCGCGACCTGCTGGTCGAGCTCAACGAGGGGGGGACGACTGTCTTCCTGTCCTCGCACCTGCTCGGCGAGGTGGAGTCGTTCTGCACCAAGGTCGGGATCGTCAGCAACGGCCGGCTGGTGGCGCAGGATGCCGTTGCCGCCCTGCGCCGGCCGACCGGGCGGGTCGTCGTCAGCACGCCCGACGTCGACCGGGCCCGTGAGATCCTGGGGCGCACCGTCGATGCCGTCACCCGCGGCGCGCAGAACGGTCAGGGCGGCCAGAGCGGGTCGAACGGGCAGAGCGGGCAGGGCGGCCAGAACGGACAGAGCTGGTCGAACGGGCAAGTCGGGCCGGGCGGCCGCGGAGGCCAGCTGCTCGTTCGCACCGGCGACCCCGCGGCGCTGAACGCGCTGCTCACCGGGCACGGCATCCGGGTAGGCGAGCTGACCGTCGAGCGGCGCACGCTCGAGGACGCCTTCCTCGAGCTGACCGAGTCGAGCGTGTTCTCGTGATCCGGGTCGAGCTCTCACTGCTGCTGCGCCGCCCCCGCACCTGGGTCTCCCTGCTGCTGCTCGCCGGCCTGCCCACGACGGTGGCGATCTTCGTGGCGGCAACCGGCGTCGCCCCCCGGCCGGGTACCGGGCCGCCGTTCCTCGCCCAGATCCTCGGCAACGGCCAGCTGTTCGCCGCGGGCGCGCTCGCCATCGTCCTGCCGCTGTTCCTGCCCGTCGCGGTGCTCGTCGTCGCGGGGGACTCCATCGCCGGGGAGGCCGCCGCGGGGACGCTGCGCTACCTGCTGGTGCGCCCGGTCGCCCGCAGCCGGCTGCTTGTCGCCAAGCTCGCTTCGGTTACAACCTTCGTCCTCGTCGCCGTGCTCCTGGTGGCGCTGGCCGGGTTCGCCGTCGGGTCACTGCTGTTCTCTGTCACGCCGGGCGGGGGGCTGCCGACGGTGTCGGGCGGCCCGCCGATCCGGGGGGCCGACGCCGTCCTGCGGGTCGTCGTGTCGGTGCTGTACGTCGGCGTGTCGATGCTCGGCGTCGCGTCGTTCGGCATCTTCTTCTCGAGCATCGTCAGTCAGCCGCTCGCCGCCACCCTGGGTGCGCTCGCCGTGCTCGTCAGCAGCAGCGTGCTTGACGCGCTCGACGCAGCCGGGGCCGTCGCGCCCTATTTGCCGACCCACTACTGGTTCGCCTTCGTCGACCTGTTCCGCAACCCGATCCTGTGGCGCAACGTCGAACGAGGTCTCGGGCTGCAGCTGCTCTACGTCCTGGTGCTGCTCGGGGCGGCGTGGGCGTACTTCTCGAGCAAGGACATCACCAGCTGAGCGGCTGCTCGGGGGCGCGGCCGGCCGAGAGGGCTGCCGTACCCTCGGGCCCATGGCCGACGACTTCCTGAGCGAGCTGAAGGAGCTCGAGAACACGCTCGGGGGCATCGAGTCGGTGCTCGACCTGCCGGCCCTGCGGGCTCAGCTCGCCGACCTCGAGCAGCAGGCTGCTGACCCCGAGCTGTGGAGCGACCAGCCCCGGGCCCAGGCGGTGACCAGCAAGATGTCGCGGGTGCGGGCCGACCTCGGCCGCATCGACGCGCTGCGCACCCGGGTCGATGACCTGCAGGCCGCCGCCGACCTGGGCGATGAGGATCTGCTCGCCGAGGCAGAGACCGAGATCCCTGCGCTCCGGCGTGAGGTGGCCGCGCTCGAGGTGCGCACGCTGCTGTCGGGGGAGTACGACGAGCGCGAGGCCATCGTCCAGCTGTCCGCCGGCGCGGGCGGCGTCGACGCCGCCGACTGGACCGAGATGCTGCTGCGCATGTACCTGCGCTGGGCCGAGCGGCGCGGCTGGCCGACCGAGGTGCTCGACACGTCCTACGCCGAAGAGGCGGGCCTGAAGTCGGCCACCTTCAAGATCAGCGCCCCCTTCGCCTTCGGGACGCTGCGCAGCGAGCACGGGGTGCACCGCCTGGTGCGGATCAGTCCGTTCGACAACCAGGCGCGGCGCCAGACCTCCTTTGCCGGCGTCGAGGTCACGCCATCGGTCGAGCAGAGCGACGAGGTCAACATCGACGAGAAGGAGCTGCGGATCGACATCTTCCGCTCCTCCGGGCCGGGCGGGCAGGGCGTCAACACCACCGACTCGGCCGTGCGCATCACCCACCTGCCCACGAACATCGTCGTGACCTGCCAGAACGAGCGCTCCCAGCTGCAGAACAAGGCCGCAGCGATGCTGGTCCTGTCGGCCAAGCTGCTGGAGCGGCAGCGTCAGGACGAGGCGGCAGAGAAGCAGCGCATCACCGGCGGCCCGCAGGATGTCAGCTTCGGCTCCCAGATCCGCAACTACGTGCTGCAGCCCTACCAGCTGGTCAAGGACCTGCGTACCGACGTCGAGACTGGCAACACCGGCGCAGTGCTCGACGGCGACATCGACGAGTTCCTCGACGCCGAGATCCGCTGGCGCCGGGGCGTGGAGGGCGTGGCGGCCTAGCAGCGGCGCCTATCGGCAGCCCGCCGGGCCAGGAGGTCAGGCGTGCGCCGGCGCGACGTCGCGCGCCGAGTCCTCGGCCTGGAGCGGCGGGCCGCTGACCGAACAGTGCGAGCACTCGGAGTGGGAACCCGTGGGTGTCGGCTGCTCAGGCTCCCGCCTGATGGTGAGGAAGGCCAGCACCCCGCCGACGACGCACAGGCCCGCGGCGATCAGCATCCCGGTGTCGAAGCCGGACGAGAAGGCGGCGGGCAAGCGGTAGGACGCCGTCGTGATGCCGGCGAGGCCAGGCAGCACGGCCACCGCCAGCAGTCCGGCGGCGCGGGCCACGTCGTTGTTGACGGCCGAGGCGATGCCCGCCTGGTGGTCGGGCGCGGCCGCGAGCACTGTCGAGGTCAGCGGTGCGACGTTCGCCGACAGGCCCAAGGCGAAGACAAGCACTGCGGGCAACACATCGGTGAGGTAGGACGCGCCTGCGCCGATGCGGGTCATGAGCAGGAGCCCGGCCGCGACGAGCAGCGGGCCCACTGTCATGAGCGGCCGCGAGCCGATCCGCTGCGCGAGGCGCCCTGCCCGCGCGGACAGCAGCAGCATGACCACCGTGACCGGCAGCAGCGAGGTCCCGGCGGCGATGGGAGTGAAACCGGCGACGCGCTGCAGTTGCAGCGGCAGCAGGAACAGGGCGCCGCCGAGCGCACCGTAGACGACGAAGGTGACGACGTTGGCCGACGAGAACTGGCGGGACCGGAACAGCCCCAGCGGCAGCATGGGGGAGGCGGTGCGGACCTCGACGACGCCGAAGGCGAGAAGGGCGAGGGCGCCGAGGCCGATCGTGAGCCCGGCGGTTCCGCCGTACCCCGTGGACGGCCCCTCGGTCAGCCCGTAGACGACGCCGGCGAGACCCAGTGCGGCAAGGGCCGCGCCGGGCACGTCGACCCGGCCACTGGCCTCCTCGTCGTGGCTCTCGGGCACGTGCCGCAGGGTCAGCGGCACGATCACGGCAGCTACGGGGATGTTGAGCAGGAAGGCAAGGCGCCACGTCGAGGGGCCCAGCTGCACCAGCGCACCGCCGAGGATGGGCCCGATGGCTGTGGCGACCCCGCCGAGCCCGGACCACGCGCCCACCGCCGTCGACCGGTCCTCCCGCGCGAACGAGGTCTGCAGGATCGCCAGCGACCCGGGGGTGAGCAGCGCCCCGCCTACCCCCTGCAGCGCCCGGGCGGCGATGAGGACAGCGGCGTTGGGCGCTGCCGCGCAGGCCGCCGACGCGAGGGCGAACCAGACGACCCCGACGAGGAACACGCGGCGCCGCCCTAGCCGGTCACCGAGGGAGCCGCCGACCAGCAGCAGGCCGGCCAGGGTGAGCGTGTAGGCGTTGATCGTCCACTGCAGGCTGATCAGCCCCGCGTGCAGGTCGGCGCCGATGCGGGGCAGGGCGACGTTCACGATCGTGGCGTCGATGCCTGCCATGCCGCTGCCGAGGATCATCGCGAGCAGGACCCACCGGCCCCGGGCCGAGCCGTACCGGATGGCCTCGGGGGCCAGGCGCCCGGCCGGCGGTTCAAGCGCAGACGGGTCGGTGGGCACAGGCTCTACTGGCGGCACAGTCGGCAAGGGCGGCACAGTCGGCACAACCGCGCCCAGGCCCAATCCAGTCCGGCGTCAGCTCGCGTGCTGCAGGACCAGCGTCAGCAGGACCAGCAGGGCCCCCACCAGCGCGATCAGCGGTGCGGGCAGCATCACCCCGTGGGCGCCGTGCAGCTCGGCCCGGGCGGCGCGGCAGGTGCCGCACCGGGCGTCGGCGACAACGCCGTGGCACGACGCGCACAGCAGCTGCTCGCAGCACATGCCGCAACCCCCTCGTCGCCCTTACCGCGGTCAACGCCGCCGGGCATCTGCTTCGTTCCCCTGCAGGGCCGCCACAGACCCCGCCCGGGTGACTAATCGTCTGCACCCGGGCGTGGCTCGGCCGATACGGGACGTAACCGCCCTAACGTGAGAGCCGTTGTGATTTCTCTTCGTCACGTGTCCAAGCGCTACCCGGCCAACCCCCGACCCGCGCTCGACGACGTCTGCCTCGAGGTGGGCGCCGGCGAGTTCGTCTTCCTCGTCGGCCCCTCGGGCTCGGGCAAGTCGACGCTCCTGCGGCTGCTGCTGCGCGAGGAGCTGCCGACCGCGGGGCTCGTCCGCGTGGCCGGCCGGGTGACCACGGCACTGCCGCGGTGGAAGGTGCCGAGCCTGCGGCGCCACATCGGCTGCGTCTTCCAGGACTTCCGCCTGCTGCCCGACAAGACCATCGCCGGCAACACGGCGTTCGCGATGGAGGCAGTCGGGCGCTCGCGGGCCGACGTCCGCCGTGTCGTGCCCGACGTGCTCGAGCTGGTCGGACTGAGCGGCAAGGGCGAGCGCTACCCCAACGAGCTGTCCGGCGGTGAGCAGCAGCGCGCCGCCATCGCGCGGGCCATCGTCAACCGGCCGCAGCTGCTGCTGGCCGACGAGCCGACCGGCAACCTCGACCCGGGCACCAGCGTGGGCATCATGCGACTGCTCGACCGCATCAACCGCACTGGCACGACCGTGGTGATGGCGACGCACAACGCCGAGATCGTCGACGCGATGCGCCGGCGGGTCGTCGGCCTCGACAGCGGCCGGCTGACCCGTGACCAGACCCGCGGCGTCTATGGGGCGACCGCGTGACCAGCCTGGCTCCTGTCGTCCGCGACGCCGCGAGCGGCCTGCGGCGCAACATCACGATGGCGCTGGCGGTCGTGCTCTGCACCACCGTGTCGCTGGCGCTGCTCGGCGTCGGGCTGCTCGCCCAGCGGCAGGTCGCGATCACCAGCGACTACCTGTCCGGCCGCGTCGAGCTCGCCATCTTCCTGACCAACGACGTGACCCCCGACCAGCGCGACGCGCTGCAGACGGCGCTCAGCAGCGACCCCGCCGTGCAGCACCTCGACTACGAGAGCAAGGCTGACGCCTACACCAAGTACCGCACCCTGTTCGCCGACAGCCCCGAGCTGCTCGACGGCGTCACGGCGGCCGACCTGCCGGCCTCGTTCCACGTCAAGCTCAGCGACCCGCGCACCTTCGCCGCCGTGGCCCAGCGCTACCGCGGGCGCCCTGGCATCGACTCGGTGCAGGACTGGCGCAAGCAGCTCGACGTCCTGTTCAAAGTGCTCAACGGCGTGCAGTTCGCGGCATTCGCGCTGGCAGCCGTGCTGGGGCTGGCCACGCTGGTGTTGCTGTTCAACACCATCCGCGTCGCCGCGCACACCCGTCGCCGGGAGATGCGCATCATGCGGCTGGTCGGGGCCAGCAACCTGCACATCGCCTCGCCGTTCATCCTCGAGAGCGCAGCTGCCGGGCTGCTCGGCGGCCTGCTCGCCGGGCTCGCGCTGTACGCGTTCCGCGTCGTCGTCGTCGACGGCTGGCTGCAGCACCAGCACTTCACCCCACCGGTCAGCAGCGGCGACGTGTGGCGCGTCATCGCCGAGATGGTGCTCGCCGGGCTGCTGCTCGGCGCTGGGATGGCTGTGCTCGCGCTGCGCCGCAACCTGCGCGCGACCGAGTCCCTCGGGTTCGTCGCCACCCGGCGGGCAGCCCGGCAGGTGCGAGCGGTCGACCGCAGCGCGCAGCCGACGGCCGCCGTGGTCCCGCCTCAGGCCGGTGCGCCCGGAGCCCCCGCATCGTCCGCACCGCCCCAGCCCGCGCAGCCGCCCGTCGCCGCCGGAGGCCACCGCCGGCGCTGAGAAGCGGCCGAGCACCCCTCGTATGCTGGGCTGATGCCCAAGGAGACCGGTCGCAAGGTGATCGCCTCCAACCGCAAGGCGCGCCACGACTACTCCATCCTCGACACCTACGAGGCCGGGCTGGTCCTGGTCGGCACCGAGGTCAAGTCGCTGCGCGAGGGGCGCGCCAACCTCACCGAGGCGTTCGCGCAGATCGACGACGGCGAGGCGTGGCTGCACAACCTGCACATCCCCGAGTACACGCAGGGCACGTGGACCAACCACACCCCCCGGCGGCGCCGCAAGCTGCTGCTGCACTCGGAGGAGATCGGCAAGCTCATCGGCCAGACCCAGGAGTCGGGCTTCACGCTGGTGCCGCTGGCGCTGTACTTCAAGGACGGCCGGGCCAAGGTCGAGATCGCGCTGGCACGCGGCAAGAAGGCCTACGACAGGCGGCATGACCTGGCCGAGCGTGATGCCCGCCGCGACATGCAGCGCGCGCTGGGGCGCCGCAACAAGGGGATGGACTGAGCGCGGCGCCGGTGGCGCGGGCGGTAGCGCGGCCGGCGGCGCCGTGGAAGCGCGCGGTACCCGCGCCCGGTCACCCGCCGGTGCGCCCGCGCGCCGGCATCGGCAGCGCGCTCGTCGTGCTGGTGTGGATCCCGTCGGTCCTGCTGCTCGACACCGGGGCCTCGCTCGGCCAGCAGCGCCTGCTCGGGCTCGCCACCTGGCTGCTGCTCGCCGTCCTGCTGCTGCGCGAGGACCCCTTGACGAGGCTGCAGGTCGGTGTGGTCGTCGGTTACGCCACCCTCGTCGAGCTGATCTTCTCCGGGCTGCTCGGCACCTACGTCTACCGCCTCGACCGCGCCGGCGCGGTCACGAGCCTGCTCGATCGCGTGCCGGCGTTCGTCCCACCCGGGCACGGCCTGGTCTACCTCGCGGCAGTCGTCCTCGGGCGGCGGGTGCCGGTATGGACGGTGCACGCGGCGATGCTCGGCGTGGCCGGGTACGCCGTGTGGGGGCTCGTGTTCTCCCCTCAGCTCGACGTCCTGGGCGCCTTGTGGGCGGTGTGCCTGCTGTGGTTCCTCGCCCGCGGGCGGGCACCGCGGGTGTACGCCAGCGCGTTCGTCGTCATCACCTTCCTGGAGGTGCTGGGCACCTCGCTCGGCACCTGGCGCTGGGGCGCGCACGACCCGGTGCTCGGCTGGATCGCCATCGGCAACCCGCCGAGCGGCGCCGCCGGGGGCTACTGCTTCTTCGACGCCGCGGCACTGGCGCTGGCTCCGCTGATGCTGGGGTGGCTGCGGCGGGGGCGCCCTGGGCGCGCCGCGGTGCCGGGGCCGTGATCTGGCAGGAGCTCGGACTGCCCGGTCTCGCCGACGTTCACGTGCACTTCCTGCCGGAGCCGGTGATGCGCAAGGTGTGGGGCTTCTTCGACGCGGCGCAGCAGCACTACGGCACGCCATGGCCCGTGCAGTACCGGCTGCCGCAGGATGAGCGCCTGGCGATCCTGCGGGCGCTCGGCGTGCGCGCCTTCCCGGCGCTGGTCTACCCGCACAAACCCGGCATGGCGGGCTGGCTCTCGTCCTGGGCGCTCGATCTCGCCGCCGCCGAGCCCGACGTGGTCGCCTCCGCCACCTTTTACCCCGAGCCGTCGGCGGTGGGCGAGGTCGAGACAGCGCTCGCCCGCGGGGCCAGGCTGTTCAAGGCCCACGTGCAGGTTGGGGGGTACGACCCGCGCGACCCGCTGCTCGACCCCGTGTGGGGCCTGCTCGCCGAGGCGGGGGTGCCAACGGTGATCCACTGCGGGGACGGGCCCATCCCCGGCCGGCACACCGGGATCGGTCCGATGGCCGAGGTGCTGGCGCGCCACCCCCGGCTGCCGCTCGTCATCGCACATGCCGGCGCCCCCCGGTACGAGGACTTCGTCGACCTCGCGGAGCGGCACGACGGCGTCGCGCTCGACACCACGATGGTCTTCACCGACTTCATGGCCCGAACCGCGCCCTTCCCGGCCGCGCTGGTGCCGCGGATCCGCGACCTGGGCCTGGCCGGCAGGGTCATGCTCGGCACCGACTTCCCCAACATCCCCTATGCCTACGAGCGCCAGATCGAAGCCCTGGTTCGGCTCGACCTCGGCGACCGGTGGCTCCGGGAGGTGCTCTGGCACGCCCCGGGACGGGTGCTCGGGCTGGTCGACGGCTGACTCGCGCGCCCGCTTTGAGTAGACCCGGCAGGATGGGCAGGTGCCGCGCCTGCTCGTCGTCCACCACACACCCTCTCCGGCCCTGCACGAGGTGCTCGAGCGTGTCGTCGCCGGTGCGCGGGACGACGCGATCGAGGGCGTCGAGGTGGTCCTGCGCCCCGCGCTGACCGCATCGCCGGTGGATGTGCTCGAAGCCGACGGCTATCTGCTTGGCACCCCGGCCAACCTCGGCTACCTGTCGGGGGCGCTGAAGCATTTTTTCGACACCGTCTACTACCCGTGCCTGGAGGCGACCCGCGGGCGCCCGTTCGGGGCGTGGTTGCAGGGCAAACAACGACCTGGCCGGGGCATTGCGTGCCCTCGACGCGATCACGACCGGGCTGGCCTGGCAGCAGGCCGCGCCGACGCTGCAGATCGCCCGGCCGCTCGACGCTGCCCTGCGTGAGGCCTGCTACGAGTTGGGCGGGGTGCTCGCGGCGACGCTCGCATCCGCCTAAGGCCCGAGCCGTGCCCCGAGCGTCAGACGGGTTGTGCCACCGTGCCGGTGCGGCGCTTGTGTGTGACGACGTCGGCGGCGGCCACGGCAAGGGCGGCGAGGATGAAGGCGATGTTGACGTACAGCGCGTGGCGGTACGCGACGGCGTAGTCACCGCGGTGCGATGCCAAGGTTGAGAAGAACACCGAGCCGATGGCGGCAATGCCGATGGCGGCGCCGATGCGCTGGCAGGTCTGCAGCACGCCTCCGGCCGCTCCGCCCTGGGCCGGGGGCACCTCGGCGAGGCTGACCGACTGGTTGGGGGCGATGACCAAGCCGCTGCCGAACCCGCCGATGACCAGCGGCAGCAGCGTGGCCAGGGCCGCCGAGTGGCCGGGCACCAGTTTGACGGCGATGTCGGTCCCGATGAACCCGAGCGCGACGAGCGCCAGACCCACAGCGATCTGGGCCCGCCCGAAGCGCGTGATCGTCCGGCCGCCGATCGTCGCCGACACCGCGGAGGCGAGCGCGAAGGGTGTCAGGCTGGCGCCCGCCAGCAGGGCGCTGTAGCCCAGGCCGTTCTGCAGGAACAGGGTGAAGATGAAGAAGATCCCAGTGAACCCGGCGAAGAACAGCAGGCCGACGAACGCGCCGAGCGAGTACGAGCGCACCTGCAGCAGCTCGAGGTTGACGACGGGCTGGCCGCCCCTGCCCTGGTACCGGCGCTCCCACGCGACGAACGCGCCGAGCAGCACCACAGCGAGCACGACGAGCAGCCACTTGGCGCTGCCCTTCCACTCGCGCTCCTCCACGAACGGCAGCAGCAGGCTCAGCACGCCGGTACCGAGCAGGCCGACGCCGACCGGGTCGAGGTCCTGCCCCCCGCGCTCGGCCTTGCTGCGCGACCGGTGCGGGATGACCCGGAAGGCCAAGGCGATGGCCAGCACGCCGACCGGCAGGTTGACGTAGAAGATCCAGCGCCAGCCGTCGGCAACGCCGAACAGCCTGATGATGAGGCCGCCGAGCAGCGGCCCGATTGCAGTGGAGATGCCGATCGTCGCGCCGAAGAAGCCGAAGGCCCGGCCCCGCTCCTCGCCCCGGAACAGCTGCTGGATGAGCCCGGTGATCTGCGGGGTCAGGATGCCGCCGGCGAGCCCCTGGACGAGCCGCGCAGCCACGAGCCACGTCGAGGTGGTCGCGATACCCGCAGCAGCACTGGCGACCGTGAAGAGTGCGACCCCGGCGACGAACAAGTTGCGCCGGCCGCGGGCGTCGCCGAGCCGCCCGGACGGGACGAGCACGAGGCCGAAGGTCAGCGCATACCCCGACAGCACCCAGGACAGGGCGCTGGAGGATGCGTTGAGGCCGGCGCGGATGGAGGGCAGTGCGACGTTGACGATGCTGACGTCGAGCAGCGTCATGAAGGCGGCCACGAGGCACACGCCAAGCGCGGCCCACCGGCGCGGGTCCTGACCGTCGTCGGACATCGCCTTTCCGGCTGTGCGTGCTGTGCGTGCTGTGCCTGCTGCCCCCGCCTGCCCCGCTGCTACCGCCACGCCCCTCTCGTCCCCCTGCTGCATCGCTTCGATCCTCGCCGGAAGCCCCTGGTTCTGCGTGGGCAGCCCCTCCGAACGGGTGATGTCGGTGGACTGAGCCGGCTCGGTGGGGGAAGATTAGATATACCGCCGTCGTTCGGCTGCGGTGTGCCCACCCGGGTACGGGCGGCACGCACGATCAAGGGGGTGACTGGCTTCGACTCCAGGTGTCGAGGCAGGGGAAGCGGGCCGAGGATGAACGGTTGTCTCGTTAACGATCCGTTCGAACCAATAGCTGCCAACAAAACGCAGCCTGCTTACGCTCTCGCTGCCTAAGCGAGTGTCGTAGCCGTCAGCCCGGGAGTGCTCCCGGCCCGGGGTCTGGCGTCGACAGGGAGCTCACCGTCTGACCCGGTTGCGGGGTGAGGCGGAAAAGCAAACAGCGACTGAGCCACACCGGCTTGTCTGCGAGACCGGTGGGGCTGAGAAACAAGGAGCAGACTGCGCCCGGAGAAGCCCTGGTTCGGTTCTGGAGGACGCGGGTTCGATTCCCGCCACCTCCACCTATCGAAGGCCACCGGCAAGGGGCCCGACCGTCACGGTCGGGCCCCTTGCTCGTCCCCCGGCGCCCACAGCCAGGCCGTTTGGGCGCCGGGGTACCGGACAGAACGGCGGCGACCGGATGCGACGGGCCCGGCCCCTGGCGCCCGGTAGCTGCCGGCGCCGCTCAGGGAGGGCACGTGACCGCTGACCCGAACCCGAACCAGTCCCGCGACCGCCTGAGCCGTGTGCTCGGCGTCGTCAGCCTCGGGCTGGGCGTGCCGCCGCTGGCTGCCCCCGCCCGGTTCTCACAGGCCATGGGCGTCACCGGGGCACAGCGCCACCGGCTGGCCGCCACCGCCGTGGGCGTCCGGAGCTCGGGGCTGGTGCCGGCTTGCTCGCGTTCGGCGGCAGCCCGTGGTTGTGGGCAAGGATCGCGGGCGATGCGATGGACCTTGCCCTGCTCGGCCGGGCGCTGCGCGAGCACGACCGGCGCGACCGGGGGGGTGCAGGGGGTGTTCGGCCTGCGTGCCCGGCTGCGCCGCAGCCAGCCAGAGCCCAGCGGCCGCGAGCGCACGGTCGCCGCGATCGCGGCAGTCGCGGGCATCACCGCGCTCGACATCTACGCCGCCACGACCCGGTCCCGCAAGGACCTGGGGCTCGAGATAGCGGCGACGACGACAGTGGCCAAGACGCCCGAGCAGGTCTACGCCTTCTGGCGCCAGCTCGAGAACTTGCCGACCTTCATGGGCCATCTGGAGGAGGTGCGCGTATCGGGCGACGGGACCAGCCACTGGCGGGCCAGCGCGCCCCTGGGCAGCAGCGTCGAGTGGGACGCCCGGATCGTCGAGGACGTGCCGGGGGAGCGGATCGCCTGGCGTTCCGCCGAGGGCGCCGACGTCCGCAACAACGGCGTCGTGCGCTTCGCACCCGCCCCGGGCGGCCGCGGGACCGAGCTGCACGTGACCCTGCGCTACACCGTGCCCGGTGGCGCGCTCGGCCGGGCGATTGCGCGCTACTTCGGCGAGGAGCCGCACCAGCAGCTCGACGACGACCTGCGGCGGTTCAAGCAGGTGCTGGAGACGGGCGAGGTCGTCCGCTCGGAGGGGGCACCGGGCGGCAAGCTCGCCCGGCACGAGTTCCCGCAGCACGCAGCACAGCCGCTCACACCCAACGAGCTCGCCGAGGAGGCACGCGCATGAGGGCCACCTGCTGGGCCGGTCGCAACACAGTCGAGGTCCGTGACGTCCCTGACCCGTCGATCCTCAACAGCCGCGACGCCATCGTGAAGATCACGTCAACGGCGATTTGCGGCTCGGACCTGCATCTGGTCGACGGCTACGTGCCGACGATGCAGAACGGCGACATCCTCGGCCACGAGTTCATGGGCGAGGTCGTCGAGGTGGGCGCCGGGGTCGACAGCGCGACGCTGTCGGTGGGCGACCGCGTCGTCGTCCCATTCCCCATCGCGTGCGGGGCGTGCGGGGCCTGCCGGGCCGAGCTGTACTCGTGCTGTGAGAACAGCAACCCCAACGCGGGGATGGCGGAGAAGCTCTTCGGCCACCCGACCGCCGGCATCTTCGGCTACTCGCACCTGACCGGCGGGTTCGCCGGGGGCCAGGCGCAGTACGCGCGGGTGCCCTTTGCCGACGTCGGACCCCTGAGGATCGAGTCCGACCTCACCGACGAGCAGGTCCTGTTCCTGTCCGACATCCTGCCCACTGCCTACATGGGCGCCGAGATGTGCGACATCCAGGACGGTGACGTCGTGGCGGTCTGGGGTGCCGGACCGGTCGGCCAGCTCGCGATGGACAGCGCGCGGGCACTCGGCGCCGCAGCGGTCATCGCCATCGACAAGGAGCCCTACCGGCTGCGGATGGCCGAGCAGGAGGGTTACACGACGATCGACTTCGAGCAGGTCGACGTCCGCTCCCGGCTGCTGGAGCTGACCGGTGGCCGTGGCCCGGACAAGTGCATCGATGCCGTCGGGCTCGAGGCGACGCACGGCAGTCCGCTGGTCAACTCCTACGACGGCGTCAAGCAGGCCACCCGGGCTGAGAGCGACCGGCCGCACGCGCTCCGGCAAGCGATCATGAGCTGCCGCAGCGGTGGTGTGGTGTCGGTGATCGGCGTGTACGGCGGCTTCATGGACAAGTTCCCGAGCGGGGCGTGGATGAACAGGTCGCTCACGCTGCGGACGGGCCAGTGTCACGTGCACCGCCACCTCAGGCCGCTGCTCGGCCGGATCGAGCGCGGGGAGATCGACCCGACCAGGATCATCACCCACACCCTCCCGCTGGAGCAGGCGCCGTACGGGTACGAGATCTTCAAGCACAAGAAGGACGCCTGCGAAAAGGTCGTCCTCAAGCCCTGACCGCTCGGCAGCTGAGGCTGCAGATGCATCCCCCTGGTTGACGACGTTGACACGGCAGTATTGTCAGTGTTGACGACGTTGACCGGAGGATGCATGGCAGTGATGCCCACGACCCTGGCGCCGAGCCACGCGCGCTACCTGGAACAGGTCGCTGCCGAACTGGCGCTGCGCGACCCCGACGGCAGCCGGATGCAGCAGGTCGACGACCCGCACGAGCTGGCCCGTGAGGCGGCCGAGCAGGCGATCGACACCGCTGCTGCCTGGGAGACGCACCTGGGCGCGTTCCATGACGTCGACGGTGTGCGCGGGCTGCTCTCCCGCGACGGCCGTCCGGTCAGCAAGCAGGCGGTCAGTAAGCGCAAGGGCCTGCTGGCGCTGACGACCGGCTCGGGCCGGGTCGTGTACCCCAGGTTCCAGTTCACCGGCGGTGCGCCGACACCAGGGCTCGAGGCCGTGCTCGAGGCGCTGCCCGAGCGCCTGGCCTCGCGGTGGACGGTCGCCTCCTGGCTCGTCTCGCCCCAGGCGCAGCTGGGCGGCGAGGTCCCGATCGAGGTGCTGCGCCAGGGCAGCGCCCAGCCCGTGGTGGCCGCCGCGCGCGAGTGGGCCGCGAGCCTCCGCGACTGATGGCGGTGCCAAGGCCGCCGGCGGGGCTTGCCGGGTTCCCGGTGCTCAGCCGTTCGGCGGCCTCGGCCCCGCTCTACCGCATCTGGCTGGCCCGCGACCCCGTGAGGGGCGCTGCGCGGACCCCGTGGTTTTTCTCCAGCGTCCCGTCCGCGGAGGCCGGCCGCTTCGACCTGCCGGCCCCGGCGGGCAGCTGCTACTTCTCCGACCGGCGCTACGGCGCCTGGCTGGAGGTCTTCCGCGGCTGCGGATTGGTCGACCGCGTCGATGTCGAACGCCGGCGCCTGCTCACTGTCGTCCCGGTGGCCGAGGCGCCACGGCTCGCCGACCTGCGTGCCCCGGCCGCACACGCCTTCGCCGTCACCGCCGACCTGGCCGGCGGCGACGACTACTCGCAGACTCAGGGCTGGGCAGCGGCGCTGCACGAGGCCGGGTTCGCGGGCATCAGCGGGACGGTGCGCCACGACCCGACCCACGTTGCCCGCACCGTCGCGATCTTCGGGCGTGCCGGGCCCCGGGCGAGGGTGGCCGGATGGCGGAGCAGGACGGCGCCAGTTGTCAGCGACATCGCCCTGCTGAGCGAGCTGGCGCCGTTCGGGACCGGCGTCGCGGGCCGGCCATGGGACGTGGCCACAACCCCCGTCCAGCAGTAGCCGGGGTCATCCGGGCGAGCGGTAGAGCGGCATCATGGCAACGTGCAGCACCTCGTGCCCGACCCGCTGACCCGGCTCGTCGAGTGCGGCGGCGCCGTGGTGCTGTCGGGAGCCGGCCTGTCGACCGAGTCGGGCATCCCGGACTACCGCGGGCCCACCGGGTCGCTGCGCCGCCACACCCCGATGACCTTCCAGAGCTTCCTCGCCGACCCGCTCGCCCGGCACCGCTACTGGGCGCGCAGCTACCTGGGCTGGGCGCAGCTGGCATCAGCCGAGCCGAACGAGGGACACCGGGCGGTGAGCGGGCTGCAGGCGGCCGGGCTGCTGGCGGGCATCGTCACCCAGAACGTCGACGGGCTGCAGCAGGCGGCTGGCGCGAGCGGCGTCGTCGAGCTGCACGGCGGCCTGAACCGTGTCGTATGCCTGCACTGCGGCGCCCGGAGCAGTCGCGCTGTCGTGGATGCCCTGCTCCGGGCGGCCAACCCGACGTTCAGCGCCCGTGCCTCTGCCTTCAACCCGGACGGCGATGCCGACCTGCCCGAGGCCGAGCTCGACCGCTTCGTCATGGTCGACTGCCCGCTGTGTGGCGCGGGGCCGCTCAAGCCCGACGTGGTCTTCTTCGGGGAGTCGGTCCCGCGCGACCGGGTCGAGCTGTGCTTCGAGCTCGTCGACGCGGCACGCTCGCTGCTCGTGCTCGGCTCGTCGCTGACGGTCTACTCCGGCTACCGGTTCGCGCTGCGGGCAGCCAAGCGGGGCACGCCAGTCGCCATCGTCAATCAGGGCAGCACCCGCGCGGATGCCCTCGCCGCTGTCCGGGTCGACGCACCGCTCGGCCGGGTTCTGCCCTCCGTCGTCGAGGCGCTCGGGCTGAACCGGCGTGCGCCAGCTCAGCCGGTCGCTCAGGTGTAGACGACGCTCACGTGGCCGGCGCTGTCTTGCGTGGCCACCCCGTGCTGGAAGCGCTGCTGCAGGCCACCGCTTACCGCTGCCGGGTCGGACGTGGGGTAGCCGAGCCGGCCCCGCTCCCATCCCATCGACGACCAGGTGACGCGGATGGCCCCGTAGACGGCATGCGCCCCGGTTGCGGACGTCCAGTAGATCGACCCGTCGTGACCGTTGCGCGGGTCATGGAAGTGGTTGAAGCGGCCGACGCTGTCAGGGCATCGCGTCTCGTTCGTGGACGGGTACCCGAGCACCCCGCGCTCCCAGCCCGTGGCCTGCCACGTGTTGCGGATGGCGCCATGGACCTCGTGGATGCCTGAGGACAGGTGGGCGTAGATGGAGCCGTTGGTGCCGGTCTGGACATTGTGGAAGTGGTTGAACGCGCCCTGGCCGTCGGGGGTGCGGGTCTCGTCCGTCGTGGGATAGCCGATGACGCTGCGCTCCCAGCCGAGTGCGCTCCACAGGCTGCGGATGCCGCCGCGCACGCTGTGTGCCCCCACCGAGGGGTGCCAGTAGATGGAGCCGTCCGTCTGGGTGCCGAGGTTGCGGAAGTGGTTGAAGCGTCCGCGCAGGTCCGGGCAGGGCAACTCGTCCGTGGTGGGGTAGCCGAGCACGCCGGTCTCCCACGCCAGCGCCCCCCAGTGGTCGCGGATCAGCCCCATGACGGCATGCGCCCTCGTGGAGGGGTGCCAGTAGACCGAGCCGTAGGCGTATCGCTGGCGTTTGCCGACGTGGTCGGGGTTGACGTACTCCGGTTCGACCGGTCCGCCGAGGAACCCACCGGCGCCCCCGAGGTCCTGCCAGTGCTGGACGACCGGTGACCAGTACTGCGAGGTCAGGCACGGTGCGCTGTGGTCGGCGGTGTAGTTGTCGGTCGCGCTTGCGGTGCTGCACGACGGGTCGACCTGCCACGGCGGCGTGCAGCTGACCACGCGGCAGGCGACCGGCCCGGTGCATCCCACCTCCTGGTGGCACTGGCCGTAGCGGAACACGTTCCAGCAGACCCGCCGCGAGTCGCACGTGCCGCTTGCGCAGTGGGCGCTGCAGTTCCAGCAGTTCGAGGTGCAGAAGGACTCCCCGGCGGTGCATCCGTTGCTGCAGCGCGTGCACTCGCCCTGGCAGTCGATGTAGTAGCGCGCCGAGCCGCCGCAGAACCCGGAGCCATCGGCTTTCCACCAGCCGCCCACCACGGTCCCGGGCGGACAGGCGTTGATGCCGTTGTTGATCGTGCAGCAGAAGGCGGTGTAGCCCGCGTCGCAGGTGGCGGCGCTGCCGCAGACGGCGGCGTAGGCCGTGCCGGGCTTGAGCAGGAACTCTGCGGGGGCGACGGCGAGCGCCGAGCCGACGAGCGCGGCCCGGGACAGGAAGCGGCGCCGGTCGCTGCCGCGGCCGGACAGGGCTGTGGCGGCCCGCTGAACGATGCGGGCGCTCACCGACGTGGGTTCGTGCCGGACCGGTTCCTGCCGGGTGGGCAGCTCGAGTGTCATCCGGTCATCCCGTCGTCGGTGTCGCGGCTTGCGCTGTTGGCTGGTCGATGGCGATGGATCTCAGCGTCGCGTGCGCCAGCGGCACGAGCCCGGCGCGGGCGCCGTGACTGCCGAGCACGACGTAGAGGCAGAACGAACGGCTCTGCTCGGTGAAAAAGGTCTGCGAGCCCGACTGCCCGGTGATCGTCCGTTGCAGCCGGTTCGGGGAGAACTGCCCGGTCGTCAGCTGAGCCGGACGCCCCTTGCTGGCGAACAGGGGTGTGTCGACGGCCCCTGGTCCGAACTCGAGCAGCGCGAGAAACACGTCGCGCGGGCGCATCCCCTCGACTGCCCCCCCGCCGTAGTCGCCGCGGACCTCGGGCAGGGGGAATGTCGCCGCGTGAACGATCGGGTAGGTGCGTTCACCCGGTTCGGTCGGGGTGCGCTGGTAGATGCGGACGTCCCAGCCGCGTGGGGCGGCGACCGACAGGCCGTGGGCGTGCAGCGACATCAGGTTCCTCCTGCGGTGACGCCGAAATGGGTGAGGGCGCCGAGCTGAGAAAGGGCAGCGAGCGCGCCGAGGACGGCAATGACCCCGAGAGCGACGATGGCGGTCCGGCGGGCCAGGGGCTCCGCAACGGCCAGGCGTCGATGCATGACAGCCAGGCTGACGGCCGATCGGGTCCGCCGCAGCCCTAGGACGGGCAGCGCCCGGGCCAGGCCGAATGCGAGCCCGACGAGCGCGCCGGCTGCGGGTGAGGCGGTGAGCAGGGCCGCGGCCCAGGTGACGTAGACGCTCGCCGACGTCACGATCGTCGCGACGCCCACCCCGAGCTGGACGCCGAACCCGCCCCCGTAGACCCAGCCGCGGTAGCGCGCCAGCCAGTCCTCGTCGACCTGGCGGCGTGGCCCCGGCAGCGGCCGCCCCCGTAGCAGCAGGTCGGCGCCGCATCCCGCCGCCGCGGCCGCTGCCAGCACAGCGAGGGCCGTGCCCGCGGCAGGGCGCAGTCCCGCCCCGTGCAGCATGGCAAGGGCGAGCTGGCCGACCAGCCCGGCCGCGGCACCGAACGCTGCAGCGGCGAGTGCTGATCCGACCACGTACCAGGCGACTGTGACGCCCCAGCGGGCGTGGCGGCCCCGCTCGCCGAGCGGGGTGATGCTGGTCAGCATCGACTCACCTCAAGGCGACCAGGTCGACCGGACGGCGGCAACGACGGCCAGCGGCACGCCCAGGGCCAGCACGGAGGGGGCCAGCACCGAGGAAGCCAGCACGGAGGGAGCCAGCACGGAGGAGGCCAGCACGGCCGGGCCGATCACCCGTCCGCCGGCACGGGACGGGAGCGTTGCTGCTCGAGCCCGAGGTCCTCGGCGGTCAGGTACAGGCTCGGGTGGCCGGGGTTGATGCCCGCAGCGAGCAGTTCGCTGTCGGCCCGCTCCTCACGCCGGGCCCCGGCCGACGGCGCGTCGAGGTCGGACGGCCCGCTGCGCTGGGCGGCCCGGTCGCCGGTCGAGGTGCGCACCAGCTCTGCCACCTGCTCCCATGCGCTAGCGGCCCCCTCGCCGACGACCCGGGCCTCGGGTCCGCTGACCTGGACGAAGTACGGCGCCACCGGCACCTCGTAGGCATCCCAGGCCTGGCTGGACAGGACGACCGGCAGTCCGGGGGGAGCCAGCTCGCGCAGCCGCGACACGCTTTCCTCTGCCGCCGACCGGGTGACGACGACGAGCCGAATCCCGGCCGGGAGCCCGAGTCGCGCGGTGTCGGTAAACGCCTTCCAGAAGCTCTGGCAGGTCAGGCAGCCCGAGGACAGGAACGCGATCAGGGTGTCGTGCCCGGCGCCTGCCACGGCGAGCCGGACGGCCTCGCCACGAGGCGTCGCGCCCTCGACGTCCACAGCCGCAGCGGACGTACCCGGCACGGCCTTTGGCAGCGCGCGCCCCGGCGGGACGGGGAACTCGAGGTCGACCGGTCCGAACGAGCCCGGAGCGGTCTCGCCGTCGCCGGCCCCCAGCTCGTGCAGGCGGCGCAGGATGTCGGCGTGGCTGCGCAGCAGCCCGGCCACCAGCACGCCGAGCAGCAGCAGGGCCATCCCCTCGATGACGACGAGCGCTGTCACGATGACCTCCCGGGCGGGGTGGCGGCAAGCATCGGCAGGACCGCGAGGGCGTAGTAGGCAAGCGCGGCGCACCCCGCGGAGTACGCCAGCAGCGGCACGCCGCCCCACGGGGACGCGGTCAGGACCGACGTCAGCGAGCCCGGCGGCACGGCGGCGGCGCCGGCCGCTCCCGTAGCGAGCAGCAGGTTGACCCCGATGTGGGCCAGGGTTGGCGGAGTGTCCGCGCGGCCGAAGCAGCCGCAGGACGCGAGGACGCCTCCACGGCGGCGGGCGACGGCGACGAAGACCGCGAAGGCGAGGTAGGACGCGCTGACCAGCGCAGCCGCCCACCAGGACCCGGTGAGCACGGCAGCGATGCAGATGGCGACCTCAACCGCGCCGCCGAGCCGCACGAGGCCGCCCGGCACGCGCAGACCCACCGACCGCAGCGCCCGCACCGCCGGATCGGGACGGCCGACCTTCTGCACTCCCGCAGCAGCCAGCAGCGCCGCGGCGGCGAGCAGTGGGCCGGAGCAGGGCGACACGGGCGCAACGTAACCCACGACGGCCTCGTTGTGGGCTACCGATCGGGTGGCGGCTCCTGGGCGACCGGCGGTTGGCCACCCGGGAGCGGGGTGCGAGGATCACCGATGCTGGCGAGCCGTGCTCGCGGCCGGCCGGACGTGCATCCAGCGGAGGTGGCCATGACTGTCCAGGACGCGCTGCGAAACGACGCCGGGGAGCTGGCGCACGACGTCGCCGAGCTGCGGCACCGCCTGCACCGCCGTCCGGAGATCGGGCTTGACCTGCCCGAGACGCAGCGCACCGTCCTCGAGGCCCTGGACGGGTTGCCGCTCGAGGTCACCACCGGGCAGTCGGTCTCGTCCGTCACGGCCGTGCTCCGCGGCGGTGCTCAGGGCGGCGACGGCGGCGCTGGCCGCTCGCCCATCGTCCTGCTGCGCGGCGACATGGACGCGCTGCCCGTGCAGGAGTCGCCGGGGCTCCACTTCGCGAGCGAGGTGCCGGGTGCGATGCACGCCTGCGGCCACGACCTGCATACCGCGATGCTCGTCGGGGCGGCCCGGCTGCTCAGCGCCCACCGCGCCGAGCTGCCCGGCGACGTGCTGTTCATGTTCCAGCCGGGCGAGGAGGGCTTCGACGGCGCGGCCCACATGATCGAGGAGGGCGTGCTCGACGCCGGCGGCCTCCGGGTCAGCGCCGCCTACGGGATGCACGTGCTGTCCGCCCGCTTCCCCCGCGGCATGTTCACGACCCGCCCCGGCACCTTGATGGCCGCGAGCGACCGGATGCTCGTGACCGTCCGCGGCGCGGGAGGCCACGGCTCCACCCCCTACCGCGCAAAGGACCCGATCGTCGTAGCCGCGGAGATGGTGACCGCCCTGCAGACGGCGGTGACCAGGCGCTTCGACGTCTTCGACCCCGTCGTGGTCACGGTCGGCTCGTTCCACGCCGGAACGAAGCGCAACATCATCCCGGATGAGGCGACCTTCGATGCGACAGTCCGCAGCTTCTCCCCGGAGGCCCATGAGCGGGTGCGAGCCGAGGCTGTCCGCGTCTGTGAAGGCATCGCGGCTGCCCACGGTGTCGAGGTCGACGTGCGCTACACCGACGAGTACCCGGTCACCGTCAACGACCCGGAACAGGCGGCGTTCGCCGCCGACACGGTCCGCGAGGTGATGGGGGAGGAGCGCTACACCCCGATGCCGGTCCCGGACGCGGGCGCCGAGGACTTCTCGCGCGTCCTCGACGCCGTCCCCGGCTGCTTCCTGATGCTCGGCGCGACCCCGCACGAGGACCCGACCCAGGCGCCGACCAACCACAGCCCGCGCGCGGCCTTCGTCGACGACGTGTTGGCCGACGGCGTCCTGCTGCACGCCTCCCTGGCACTGCGCGCACTGGGGGCACAGGGGGCACTGGGGGCACTGGAGAGCGACGCCGCGTAGGCCGCTCCTCCGGGCGAGGGTCAGGCAGGGATGCTGACGCCGACGCCGCCGCGCGTGGCCGCCCCGTAGTGCTGCTTCTCGCGCGCCAGGTCGAGCGGTTTGATGCCATTGCGGCCCGCCAGCGCCGCCTCGTCGAGCAGGGCGGCAGGCACGATCCACGCGACCTCGAACTCGAGGCCGTCGGGGTCGTGCGCGTACAGCGACTTGGTCGTGCTGTGGTCGGATGCTCCGACCAGGGCGCCAAGCGCCGACAGCCGTCCCGCCAGCCGCTCCAGCTCGTCGAGCGAATCGACCTCCCACGCCAGGTGGTAGAGCCCGACCGACGAGCGGCCTGACGGAGATGCCGCCGCACCCGCGCCCATGGCGAACAGCCCGAGGTCGTGGTCGTTGGTGGAGTCCGGGGCGCGCAGGAACGCGGCGCCCGGCATCTGGTTGACGGGCTGGAAGCCGAGCGCCTCGCGGTAGAACGCGACGCTGCGGTCGACGTCGCGGACGTAGAGCACGGCGTGGTTCAGACGCGTGACGGCCATGAGAACCTCCTTCATATGCAGTGTGAGACCGAGTATAGTTGAGTGTTCAACATAAGGAAAGGGTGCCCATGGTGCAGGATGCCGCTCCGGCACCACCCGTGCGCTGGCTGAGTGTGTCCGAGCAGCACACCTGGCGAGTGTGGATGGAGTCCGCCCGCCTCGTGCTCGAGTCCCTCGACCGGCAGCTGGCCCAGGATGCCGGGCTACCGCACGCGTACTACGAGATCCTCGTGCGCCTGTCCGAGGCACCCGGTCGGGCGCTGCGGATGAGTCAGCTGGCCGAGGGCGCATCGGTCTCGCGCAGCCGGCTCTCCCACGCCGTTAGCCGCCTCGAGGAGAAGGGGTGGATCAGGCGGGAGACCTGCGCCAACGACAAGCGCGGCGCGATCGCGGTGCTGACCGACGAGGGCTTCGCCGTCCTCGCCGCTGCTGCTCCCGGTCACGTCGAGGCGGTCCGGCGCTCGCTGTTCGATCCGCTGACGCCCGAGCAGGTCAAGCAGCTGGACGAGATTGGCTCCCGACTCCTCGCCGGGCTGGGCGAAACGTCGCCGGACGGGTGTCCGGAGGGCGACTGACGCCGCCCGAGCAGGCGACCCCAGTCGGATCTCAGCGGTGCTGCAGCGAGCGGCGGACGGCGACTGCCGCGACCGATACCCATCCGGCGCTGGTCAAGATGAACGAGACGCCGACGCCGGCGCGGTAGAGCGCTGTCCGCTCGACCTCGGGCCGCACGGCCAGCGGCAGGAACGACAGGGCGTTGGTCCAGGCGCCGATGGCGAGCGGTACGGCTGCCCGGCGCGGCAGGTCCGGCACCGCAGTGCCAGCAGCTGCGACCAGACCGCCCATGATGATGAGGTCCAGGTGCAGCTGGCGGATGCGGGCGGGTGCCCGGACGCCGAGCCGCTTGAGCGCATCCGGGTCGGACACCGCCAGCGCGAACGGGAAGCCGGCCAGGGCCCCCACTGCGAGCTCGACCAGTCCGCTCGCCATCAGCGGAGTCACAGCCACCGGCGGCGGCGGTTGCGCCCTCGCTCGCCTCACGGCAAGCCGAGCAGCGAGACGGCCGAGCGGGCCGCGGCCCCGCCCGCCTCGATGGCAATGTCGAGCGCCCGCGGCACGTCGAGGTCGTCGAGCAGGGCGGCGAGGACCGCGCCCGCGGCGGGCGACCCGCCTCCGCGGCGGCCTGCGGCGGAGTAGAGCGCGTCGAGCCGCTCGCCCGCGGCGCTGAGCACATCGGGCGTCCATTGCCAGTCCTCGTGCCACGGCCGGTCCAGCAGGGCGAGCCGCAGCGCTCCGGCCCGCGCCGTCTTCAGCAGCTCACCGACGAGCACGAGGTTGCCCGTCGACTTGGCCATCTTCTGCCCGCCGATGCCCACGGTTCCTACGTGCATCCACGCTCGCGAGAACGGGTGGACCCCGGTCACAGCCTCGGCATGGGCGGCCTCGTAGGCGTGGTGCGGGAAGCGCAGGTCGGCTCCGCCGGCATGCAGGTCCACGGCCGGCCCGAGCAGGGACAGGGCCATCGCGGCGCACTCCGCGTGCCAGCCGGGCCGGCCAGGACCCCACGGGCTCGGCCAGGCGACGATGCCCCCGCCGCCTCCACCGGCATCAAGGTCGTCCCGCGAGGCCTGCCACACGGCGACGTCCAGCGGGTCGTCCTTGCCGGGGTCATCGACGTGGCCGCCGGCCGAGCGCGCCAGTGCGAGCGCGGCCTCGCGCTCGAGCCCGGCCCGCTCGGCCACCGCAGCACCCCGGAAGTAGACCGACCCGTCCCGGACGTAGGCAGCCCCGCGCCCGACGAGCGCCGCCGCCAGCTCGATGACCTGCGGCACGTAGGTGCGCGCCCGCGGCTCATGCAAGGGCGGACGCACCCCCAGCGCGGACATGTCGCGCTCGAAGTCGAACTGCTGCAGCGCCGCCAGCCTGTCGTAGCGCACATCGGCGGCTCTGGCGGCTGCGAGCATGTCGTCGTCGAGGTCGGTCACGTTGCGGCAGACATCGACCTCGACGCCCGTTGCCCGCAGCACGCGGACGGCGGTGTCGGTCCAGACGAACGTCGAGGCGTGGCCGAGGTGGGTGGTGTCGTAGGGCGTGATGCCGCAGACGTAGACGCGCGCGCGACCCACGACGGGGAGCTGCGTCCCGCGCACCGTCAGGCTGCGAGGAGCGTCCGGGCCGGGCACGCCAGCAACTGTGCCACGGAGTGCGGCGCACGGCCGGGCCGTCGCCTGCCGGGGGCCGGCCTGCTCGGGGACCTGGGCCACCCACGTGCCTGGCAGGATCGCCGGCATGGCGACGGCAGTGGTGACCGGGGCAAGCAGCGGTATCGGTGCGGCGAGCGCGCGTGCGCTCGCCGCGGCCGGGTTCGACATCGTCCTCGGCGCGCGGCGAGTCGACCGGCTGCGCGCGGTGGCGGACGAGGTCAGCGGTACCCCGCTCGAGCTCGACGTCACCGACACGGCGTCGGTGGAGCGCTTCGCCGCGCAGGTGCCCGTGTGCGACGTCCTCGTCAACAACGCCGGCGGCGCCAAGGGACTCGCGCCGGTGGGGGAGGCCGTCGAGGAGGACTGGCGCTGGATGTACGACGCCAACGTCCTCGGCACCATGCGGGTCACCCGCGCGCTGCTGCCCCGGCTGCGGGAGGCGGCGGCCGGCGTGGTCGTCAACATCGGGTCGGTCGCGGGCGTCGAGGTCTATGCCGGCGGGGCCGGCTACACCGCGGCCAAGCACGGCCTGCGAGCGGTGACCGAGACGCTGCGGCTCGAGCTGCTGGGCACCGGCATCCGGGTCAGCGAGGTGGCGCCGGGGCTGGTCAACACCGAGTTCAGCCTGGTCCGGCTCGGGGACCAGGCAGCGGCCGACAAGGTCTACGAGGGGCTCACCCCGCTGAGCGCTGAGGACGTCGCAGAGACCATCGCGTGGGTCGCCACCCGCCCGCCGCACGTCAGCCTCGGCTACATCCGCATCACGCCGACCGACCAGGCGGATTCCGCCCACACCCATCGCCGGACCGACACATCCTGATCGCCGGTGCCGGACGAACCGGGCATCTCGGGCCGCAGATGATCCGGACGTGTCCCTGGCATGCGATCACCGGCCCAGCCCCGGCTGTCTCTACGCTGCTGAAGACACCGGCCGCGGCTGTGCGTCCGAAGCACGAAATGCGACCTGAGTGGTGGCACGCGGTAGCACTGGTAGCCGCTGGTAGCACTGCGTGAGTGGCACGAGCAAGGGGGACGAGGGGCACCATGAACATCATCAGCGCGGTCACCAACCAGGTCGGCGCCCTCCGAGTGCTGGCCGGCACCGGGGTGGCCCGGCCCATCCGGCCCGACCGGCTGGTGGGGATGGGCCTCGCCGTCGCGCGCTGGGGCATCACGCCGGCCACAGGCTTCGCGGCGGGCGCTGCGCGCTACCCGAACGACATCGCCGTCATCGACGACCTCGGCCCCATGACCTTCCGCGAGATCGACGAGATGTCGACAGCCATCGCGACCGGGCTCCACGAGCGCGGGGTGGCCGATGGCGCCAAGGTCGGCGTGCTCATGCGCAACTCGCGCTGGTTCCTGCTAGCGCTGTCGGCCCTCGCCAAGGCGGGGACTGACGTCGTGCTGCTCAACACCGGCTTCGGCGCCGAGCAGCTCGGTGACGTCTGCGAGCGTGAAGGCGTCCGCGCGCTGATCTTCGATGAGGAGTTCGCGGGGCTGGTCGAGAAGGCACCCGAGGACCTGCTGCGGGTGCTCGCCTGGTACGACGACGACGCGGAGGCCTCCAAGGACTCCGACGGCACCGCCGTGACGATGGACCTGCTCGCCGGCACGAAGCCGTCGATCGGCCGGCCGTCGCACCAGAGCAAGGTGGTCATCCTCACCAGCGGCACGACCGGTACCCCGAAGGGTGCCTCCAGGGGGGCGACAGGCGGGATCGAGCCGGCTGCGGCCATCCTGTCCGGCATCCCGCTCAAGGCGCGCGGCCGCACCGTGATCGCAGCGCCGCTGTTCCACTCCTGGGGGATGGCGCACCTCGGCCTCGCGCTGCTGCTGAGCAGCACGATCGTCATCACCCGCACATTCGACCCCCAGAAGGTGCTGGCTCTGATCGACAAGTACGAGGCGAGCGGCCTGGCGGTGGTGCCGGTGATGATGTCGCGGATGCTCGACCTCGACGAGGACGTGCGGGCAAAGTACGACACCTCGACCCTGAAGGTCGTCGCTGTGAGCGGCTCCAAGCTGCCGGGGGAGCTGTCGACGCACTTCATGGACGCGTTCGGCGACGTCGTCTACAACCTCTACGGCTCCACCGAGGTGGCGTACGCGAGCGTGGCCTCGCCCAAGGATCTGCGCGAGGCGCCGGGGACGGCCGGGCGGGTGCTGATGGGCACGACGATCACGCTTGTCGGGGAGGACGGCAAGGAGGTGCCGCAAGGCGAGGTCGGGCGGATCTTCGTTGGCAACCCGCTGCTGTTCGAGGGCTACACCGGGGGCGAGGACAAGGACAGGCACGGCAACCTCGTCGCCAGCGGCGACATCGGCCGCTTCGATGACAAGGGGCGGCTGTTCATCGAGGGCCGCGACGACGAGATGATCGTCTCCGGCGGCGAGAACGTCTTTCCCGGCGAGGTCGAGGACCTGCTTTCCAAGCACCCGAACGTGCGCGAGGTCGCCGTGGTCGGCGTCGAGGACGAGAAGATGGGGCAGCGCCTGGCCGCCTACGTGGTCAAGAAGGGCAAGCTCACCGAGGCTGAGGTCAAGTCGCACGTGAAGGACAAGCTGGCCCGGCACAAGGTGCCCCGCGACGTCTCGTTCATGGACGAGCTCCCGCGCAACGCGACTGGCAAGGTCCTCAAACGCGAGCTCGGGCCGGGCGGCGCGGACGGCAACACGGGCGGCAAAGGCGGCGGCAAGACCGCCGAGGCAGCGGCTGACGCCTAGCCGACAGCGCCGTCGGGCGACGGCGTTTGGTTGGTAGACGCACAGCGGCAGACCCTCAGCGGTAGGCGCCCAGTCGCTTGCCGATCCGGTGAGGCTCAGCGAGCAGCGGCCCGATGAACTCGTGGGCGGCGAAGGCGACGGCTTCGGGCAGGTGCTCAGCCAGCTGACGTCGGGCCGTGCGGGTGATGGCGAGCCGCGTAGCGCGGCTGTTCGGTCACCGACCAGCGCTGCGGCGCCGGGCCATGGCTGCGGCGAGGTCCTGCTCGCTCCCCACCTCATCGTGAGCAAGCTCGTCATCCGAGGCGTTCAGTCGCCGCATCGTCTCGGTGTCGGACAGCACCGCGATCGTCTCCTCCAGCGAGGCGAGATCGTCCGGTGCCAGCAGGACGGCCGACGGCCTGCCATGGACGGTGACAGTGACGCGCTCATGCTGCTGGCTCACCTGGCTGACCAGCTCAGACAAATGCGCCTTCACGTCCGCCAGCGACAGCACCCTGCTCATGGTCATTACTGTGACTAGAAGTACTCGTCCCGTCCATCAGAGACCCTCGAGGACGGTCGGCAGGGCGGGCTCGCCGCGGGAGAGCTGAAACGCCTCACGGGGCAGCTCGGCCCGGCTCAGCCGGAACCGCTCACGCGCGTCGTCGAGCGTCGAGTCGTCGACGCGACTGCCTCTGCGAACGAGCGGGACGAGCAGGGGACGCTCGCCCGAGCGGTTCACCTCGCCGTTCTCGCGGCCGCCGTCCCGTGCCGGGCGGACGACGTCGGCGAGCGCCTGCCCGTCTGCATCCACCAGCCGCGACGCCACCTTGCGGCCACCGCGCGAGGGCTTGCCGGTCGAGCGCTTGGCCACCGGCACGCCGTCGCGCTCCACGAGCTTGAACACGAACCCCGCCGTCGGCGCACCCGAGCCGGTGACCAAAGAAGTACCGACCCCGTAGCTGTCGACGGGGGCAGAGGCGAGCCCGGCGATGGCGAACTCGTCGAGGTCGCTCGTGACGACGATGCGGGTGCCCGTCGCGCCCAGCTTGTCGAGCTGCTGGCGCACCTCGACCGCGAGGGCCCCGAGGTCACCGCTGTCGAGCCGCACCGCCCCCAGCTGCGGGCCCGCCACCTCGACTGCCGTCTGCACCCCCTGGCTGACGTCGTAGGTGTCGACGAGCAGCGTGGTGGCAGGGCCGAGCGCGGCCACCTGCGCCGCGAACGCGGACCGCTCGTCGTCGTGCGCCAGGGTGAAGGCGTGCGCGCTGGTGCCCGTCGTGGGTACCCCATAGCGGCGCCCCGCCTCCAGGTTGGACGATGCACGGAAGCCGACGATGTACGCGGCCCGTGCCGCGGCGACAGCTGCCAGCTCGTGGGTACGCCGCGAGCCCATCTCGACGCACGGCCGCTCACCTGCTGCTCCCGTCATCCTGGCGGCAGCCGCGGCGATGGCGCAGTCGTGGTTGAGCACCGACAGCAGCAGGGTCTCGAGGATCACGCACTCGGCGAGGCTTCCGCGCACGGACAGGATCGGCGTGTCCGGGAACCAGACCTCACCTTCGGCCATGCCGTCGACGTCGCCCGAGAAGCGGTAGTCGGCGAGCCAGGCCAGCGTGCGATCGTCGACGATCGCACGGGCACGCAGGTCGTCCAGCTCGGCGGTCCCGAAGCGGAAGCTCTCGAGGGCCTCCAGCAGCCGGCCGGTCCCGGCGACGACCCCGTATCGGCGTCCTGCCGGCAGGGACCGGCCGAACACCTCGAACACGGCCCGGCGCCCGGCCACCCCCGACTGCAGCGCGCCCTGGAGCATCGTCAGCTCGTAGTGGTCGGTCAGTAGTGCTGTGCTGTGCTGCGCTGCCTCGCCGCGCTTGGTTCCTCCGCTTTCCGGGGGCGGGAGGCTTCCCGGTGAGGGCTGCATATGGGCACAATAGGAGCCATGGGCGCTGCTTCCGCCGAGCCGGACGTCCTCGAGCGCACCGACGCCGAGGTCGTCCCCGAGGACGAGGTCGTCGCCGACCGGCCGTGGGTCACGTTGGTCTGGAACGACCCTGTCAACCTCATGCCGTACGTGACCCACGTCTTCCAGAAGCTGTTCGGCTACAGCCGCGCCAAGGCGACGGCGCTGATGCTCGACGTGCACGAGCGTGGCCGGGCCGCCGTCTCCAGCGGCTCGCGCGAGCAGATGGAGCGTGACGTCACCCGCCTGCACGCTGCCGGGCTCTGGGCCACCCTGACGCACGACTCGTGAGGCCGTTCCGTCGCAAGGGAGCCGTGATCGTCGCATCCCTCGACGTCAACGAGGTGGGCGTGCTGCGCAAGCTCGCCCGTGACATCGACTCGATGCTCGCCGCGCCTGCCCTGCCCGTTGCAGCAGCGGACGCCGATGCTGAGGCCGGCGTCGGCCCGAGCGACGGTGCCCCGGTGCCGGAGCCGGAGCCCGATCCGCTGCACGCCATCGTCGGCCTGCCACCCGGCCCGGGGCCGAGCCGCCCGACCGACCCCGTGCTCGCCCGCCTTTTGCCCGACGCGTACGGCGAGGACGAGGCGGCGGGCGAGTTCCGGCGGTTCACTGAGGCAGAGCTGCGCGAGACCAAGCGCGGTGCCATCGACACCATGCTGACCAGCCTCCCGCCCTCGGGCGGCAAGGTGCGACTTGACGAAGAGCAGGCTGAGGCCTGGCTCGCGGCGCTCAACGACATCCGCCTGGCGCTCGGGGTGCACCTCGACGTCGCGGAGGAGTGGTACCTCGAGCTGCGGCAGCTCGACCCGATGTCGCCGCGAGCCCGCCGGCTCATGATCTACGAGCTGCTGACCCGCTGGCAGAGCTCGCTGCTGGTGGCCGTGACCGGCTACGACGACTGACCCGAGCGCCGCCCGCCGACGCCGGTCGGGTGGAGGGAGTCGGATAGCGTCGAGGAGTGCTCCGCCTGTCCCGCGCCCACCGCGACGCGATCGTGGAGCACGCCCGGCGCGACCATCCCGACGAGGCCTGCGGGGTGATCGCGGGCCGCGGCGGGGCGCCCGAGCGCTTCATCGCGATGGAGAACGCAGCCCGCTCGCCGACCTTCTACGAGTTCGACTCGATGGCGCTGCTGCGGCTCTACCGCGAGATGGACGAGCGTGACGAGGAGCCTGTCGTCATCTACCACTCGCACACCGCGACGCAGGCCTACCCCTCGCGCACCGACATCTCCTACGCCTCGGAGCCGAACGCCCACTACGTGCTGGTGTCGACCCGCGACCCCGGGTCGGTCGAGTTCCGCAGCTACCGCATCGTCGACGGCGCCGTCGACGAGGAGAGCGTCGAGATCGCCTGACCCGTGCGTCCCAGCAGCTCCGGTCGGCTGCCGACCGGAATGTCATGTCCTCTAGTCACGTTGGAGAGTGCTGTGCCCGTGCAGGTGAAGGTTCCGACCATCCTCCGTAACTACACGGGGGGTGCGAAGTCGGTCGACGCCTCAGGAGCGACCGTCGACGAGGTCTTCACCGACCTCGACTCGCGCCACCCGGGCCTGCGGCAGCGCATCGTCGCCGAGGACGGCGGGCTGCACCGCTTCGTCAACATCTACGTCAACGACGAGGACGTCCGCTTCCTCGGGGCCCTGCAGGCCCCGGTCGCCGAGGGCGACACGGTCACCATCCTTCCCGCCGTCGCCGGCGGCTGAGCCCGGCTGCCGTGCGCTTCGACAGCCTCGTCGACTCCGTCGGGCACACCCCGCTCGTCGGGCTGCCCCGGCTGTCGCCATCGCCCGACGTGCGGCTGTGGGCCAAGCTCGAGCAGGACAACCCGACGGGTTCGATCAAGGACCGCGCCGCGATCGGGATGATTGTCGCGGCCGAGAAGGCCGGCCGGCTGCATCCCGGTGCAACCGTGCTGGAGCCGACCTCGGGCAACACCGGCATCTCCCTCGCCATGGTCTGCCAGCAGCGCGGCTACCGGCTCGTGTGCGTGATGCCCGAGAACACCTCGGTCGAGCGGCGGCAGCTGCTGACGATGTGGGGCGCCGAGATCATCTCCTCGCCTGCAGCAGGGGGCTCGAACGAGGCCGTCGCCATGGCCAAGCGCGTGGCGGCCGAGCATCCCGACTGGGTGATGCTCTACCAGTACGGCAACCCGGCCAACGCCCAGGCGCACTACGACACCACCGGCCCGGAGATCCTCGAGGACCTGCCGACGATCACCCACTTCGTTGCGGGCCTCGGCACCACCGGCACCCTCATGGGCTGCGGGCGCTACCTGCGCGAGCAGCGACCGGACATCGCGATCATCGCCGCGGAGCCCCGCTACGGCGAGGTCGTCTACGGGCTGCGCAACATCGACGAGGGCTTCGTCCCCGAGCTGTACGACGCGAGCGTGCTCACCCGCCGGTTCAGCGTCGGGCCCAAGGAGTCGGTGCGGCGCACGCGCGAGCTGGTGGAGCGGGAGGGCATTTTTGCCGGCATCTCGACAGGTGCCATCCTGCACGCCGCGCTTGCGATCGGCGAGCAGGAGGCGCGCGCCGGGCGGGAGGCCGACATCGCCTTCATCGTCTGCGACGGCGGGTGGAAGTACCTGTCGACCGGGGCCTACGCCGGGACGCTGGACGAGGCCGAGGCAGCGCTCGAGGGCCAGCTCTGGGCCTGAGGCTGTGACTGGATCGACACTGGTGCGGCCCCTGGCTGCGGTAACCCGGCCGTAACCTGGCACAACCCCGCGACGGCGGGGAGCCCTTGACCCTGCAGGAGCCCCCGGTGAGCGATGCGCCGATCGGCGTGTTCGACTCGGGTGTCGGCGGCCTGACCGTGGCGCGGGCGATCCTCGACCAGCTGCCTCACGAGCCTTTGCTTTACGTCGGTGACACGGCCAACGGCCCCTACGGACCGCAGCCCATCGCCGACGTCCGCCGGCACGCCCTCGCCGTGATGGACCACCTCGTCGACGAGGGCGTCAAGCTGCTCGTCATTGCTTGTAACTCCGCCAGCGCCGCCTGCCTGCGCGACGCGCGGGAGCGCTACGCAGTCCCGGTTGTCGAGGTGATCCTGCCCGCCGTACGCCGCGCGGTGCAGGCCACCCACAACGGCCGGGTCGGGGTGATCGGCACCCGGGCCACGGTCGCCAGCCGCTCCTACGAGGACGCCTTCACCGCCAACCCGACTGTGCGGGTGACCAGCGCCGCGTGCCCTCGCTTCGTCGAGATGGTCGAGCGCGGCGAGACGAGCTCTCCGGAGCTGCTCGCACTGGCCGAGGCCTACCTCGAGCCCGTGCTGGGTGCCGGCGTCGACACGCTCATCCTCGGGTGCACGCACTACCCGCTGCTGACCGGCGTGCTCTCCTACGTGGTCGGCGACGCCGTCACGCTGGTCAGCAGCGCCGAGGAGACGGCCCGCGACGTGTTCGGGGTCCTTGCCCGGCAGGACCTGTTCCGGGACCCCGGCCTGCCCGCACCGCGGCACCGGTTCCGCGCCACCGGCGACCCGGAGCCATTCGCCCGTCTCGGCCGGCGCTTTCTCGGCCCCGAGGTCGGCACCGTCACGGGCACCAGCGGGGCCGGCATCAGCGGGGATGCCCTTCCGGCCGCGCGCGTCGGAGCGCCGGCCTGATGCGGCTGACCATCCTCGGCAATTCCGGCACATTTCCCGGGCCGGGTCGTCCGTGCTCGTCCTATCTGGTCGAGCACGAGGGCTTCCGGTTGCTTGTCGACGCGGGCAACGGCGCGCTCGGGGGGGTGCAGGAGCACTGCGGGCTGCTCGGCGTCGATGCCGTCGTGCTCAGCCACCTGCATGGCGACCACTGCCTGGACCTCGTGGCCTACTCCTACGCCCGCCGCTACCACCCAGATGGCATGGCGCCTCAGCTGCCGGTGTGGGGGCCGAGCCAGACTCAGCGGCGGCTGTGCGGTGCCTTCGAGACGTGGCCCGCCGACGAGCTGTGCGAGGTCTACTCCTTCCAGCAGCTGCGGGTGGGGACGGTGCAGGTGGGGCCGTTCACCATCACGGCGGACCGCGTGGCGCACCCGATTGAGGCCTTTGGCCTGCGCATCAGTGCGGGTGGGCGCTCCCTCGCCTACTCCGGCGATACCGGCCCCTGCGAGAGCCTGGATGCGCTCGCCAAGGGCGTCGACCTGTTCCTCTGCGAGGCGTCGTGGCTGCACTCGCCGGACAACCCGCCGGGGGTGCACATGTCCGGCCGGGAGGCCGGCGAGTCCGCGACGCGCGCGCAGACCCAGCGGCTGCTGCTGACGCACGTCGTCCCGTGGGTCGACCCGCAGGAGTCGCTCGTGGAGGCGGGCACCACCTTCACCGGCTCCCTCGCGCTCGCCGAGCAGGGGCAGACCTACGAGATCTGAGCAAGCGCTCGCTCTGGCAGGCTGGCGGGCATGGCTGCCACACCGGATACCCGCCGACCCGATGACCGCCGTCCAGACGAGCTGCGCGCCGTCACCATCACCCGCGGATGGCTGCCGCACGCAGAAGGCTCGGTGCTTGTCGAGTTCGGCCGGACCCGCGTGCTGTGCGCTGCCAGTGCTCGCGCCGACGTGCCGCGCTGGCGCAAGGGCAGCGGCCTTGGCTGGGTGACCGCCGAGTACGCGATGCTGCCCCGCGCAACGCACACCCGCAGCGACCGGGAGTCGGTCAAGGGCAAGATCGGCGGTCGCACGCACGAGATCAGCCGGCTCGTCGGCCGCTCGCTTCGCCCGTGCCTGGACCTCAAGGCGCTTGGCGAGGCGACGATCACCCTCGACTGCGACGTCCTCGTCGCCGATGGCGGCACCCGGACCGCCGCGATCACGGGCGCGTACGTGGCCCTGTGCGATGCGGCGCGCTGGCTCGGTAAGCCGCAGGCGATCGTGCAGAGCGTGTCGGCGGTCAGCGTCGGGGTCATCGACGGCGAGCCCCGGCTCGACCTGTGCTACGAGGAGGACGTCAAGGCAGGCACGGACATGAACGTCGTCTGCACCGGCGACGGGGAGTTCGTCGAGGTGCAGGGCACGGCGGAGGGCGCGCCGTTCGACCGCACGACGCTCGACGCCCTGCTCGACCTGGCGGTGGCGGGTTGTGCGGACCTGCATCGGATGCAGCGAGACGTGCTCGCAGCCGAGCTGGGCCGGGCGCCTGGCTCCGACGCGCTGTAGACCCGGAAGGTGAAGGCTCAGCAGCTCGTCCTTGCCAGCCGCAACCCGGGCAAGCTGCTCGAGCTGCGGCGCATCCTCGACACTGCGGGGGCTGGCGCCTTTGTGCTGCTCCCGTTGCCGGACGAGGCGCCGGAGCCGGTCGAGACCGGGGGGACGTTCGAGGAGAACGCCCTGATCAAGGCCCGCTCCGCAGTCGTTGCGACCGGCCTGCCGGCTCTCGCCGACGACAGCGGCCTGGCCGTTGACGCGCTCAACGGGATGCCGGGGGTGCTGTCGGCCCGGTGGGCCGGCGCGCGGCGCGACGACGCCGCCAACCTGCAGCTGCTGCTCGAGCAGCTGGCCGACGTCCCGGACGGGCGCCGAAGGGGAGGCTTCGTCTGCGCCGCCGCCCTCGTCACGCCTGCCGGTGTCGAGCAGGTGGTCCGGGGAGAGATGCCAGGCACGGTGGCGCGCGAGCCGCGGGGCAGGGGCGGGTTCGGCTATGACCCGGTGCTGGTCCCGGAGGGCGGCACGCGCACGGCGGCGGAGCTGTCGGCGGGGGAGAAGGACGCCATCAGCCACCGCGGCCGCGCCTTCCGGGCCCTCGCCGCCGAGCTGCCCCGACTGCTCGCCTGAGCCCGGGCCCGGTCGCCGGTCAGCTGACGCGGAACGTCTTGATCGTCACCTTCGTCTTCGGTGCGCCGTCACCGCTGCCGTTGCTGTTGTCCGAGCCTGCCTTGCCCACCTTCTGGACGACGTCGAGGCCCGCGGTCACGGTGCCGAACGGCGTGTACTGCGGGGGCAGGGGAGTCTCCTTGTAGCAGATGAAGAACTGGCTGCCGCCGGTGTGCGGCTGGCCGGTGTTGGCCATTGCCAGGGTGCCGGCCGGGTAGGTCGCGCCGGTGAGGTTCTCGTCCGGGATGGTGTAGCCCGGCCCGCCGCTGCCCTTTCCCGTCGGGTCGCCGCACTGCAGCACGAAGATGCCCTCCGTGGTGAGCCGATGGCAGACGGTCCCGTCGAAGAACTTCTTCTGCGCCAGGTGAGTGAACGAGGCGACGGTGCAGGGGGCCTTGCTGCCGAGCAGCCGTGCCTTCACGGTGCCGGACGAGGTGACGATCGTCGCGGTGACGTCCTTGCCGCCGGTGTCCCTGGTCGTGGCCGGCAGGCCAGGGATCTTGCCCCCGGTAGGAGCCGACTCGGCAGTAAAGCTGCACGTCCCCTGAGCGGCCGCGCTGCTAGGCGCCTGCTGGCCGGACGTGGACGGAGGCGGGCTCGACGCGGGCGCGGGGACAGTCGACGACGGCCCGACGTCGGTCGAGCTGCAGGCACCAAGGCCGAGCGCGAGCAGCCCGGCGACCGGCAACAGGGGCAGCATCCTGCGGCGGGATGCGGGGAAGGGGACCGGGCGGCGGGGGGCAGTCAGCACGATCGCGAGTCTGCCCGACGCGGCTGGGACCCGCCCTTCCCAAGGGGGGCACCTGCAGACATCTGGTGCGGGAGGGGGGACTCGAACCCCCACGCCCGAAGGCAACGGCACCTAAAGCCGCCGCGGCTGCCATTACGCCACTCCCGCTCGCGGCCCCAGTATGGCCTGCCGGCAGCCGAGGGGCGGCGCGTCTGCACGCCGCTCGGTCGCAGCACGCGCCGGGTGCTGCTGCCGCCCCGGTCGTGCGTGCCCGAAGGGTGGCTGAGGCCGGAGCGCCGTGCATTCGTGCCGGGCTCCGGCCGGGCGGCCTAGGCGGGGACGTCGAGCTCGCGCAGCAGCCGGTCGACGTGCCCGGTGGCCTTCACGTTGTACCGAGCGAGCTCGATCGTCCGGTCCGCAGCTACCACCACAGTCGAGCGGATGACGCCCACACTCGTCCGCCCGTACAGCGTCTTCTCGCCCCACGCCCCGTATGCCTGAAGCACCGCATGGTCGGGGTCGGACAGCAGCGGAAAGCGCAGCCCCTGCTCGTCGCGGAAGCGGGCCAGCGCCTGCGGGACGTCGGGGGACACGCCGAGGACGTCGACGCCCGAGCGGTTGAGGGCGGCCACGTTGTCTTGGAAGTCGCACGCCTGGGTCGTGCATCCGGGCGTCGAGGCGGCCGGGTAGAAATAGACGATGACCCGCCGGCCGCTGTAGTCGCCGAGCGAGACGGTCTGCCCGTCGGCGTCCGGCAGGCTGATGCCGGGAGCGGCGTCACCGGGCTCGAGTCGTGGCACGCCGATGAGGCTACGGCCGGTGCTCGGCCGCCGCCAGGACCCACTGGGCGCCGTCCAGGGTATCGCGTACCTCCACGCCCAGCTCGGTAAGGCGGTCCCGCACCCGGTCGGCCTCCGCGAAGCGCCGGTCAGCCCGAGCGCCGGCCCGCAGGCCCAGCAGCTCGTCGATGAACGGGCCGACGACCTCGCGGCGGTCGACAGCGCCCACCTTCGCCAGCTCGCCCAGCCGCAGGACCATCCCGCGCAGCGCGGCTCTCGCCCGGCCGGTGTCGTCCGACTGCAGCGTGTCGCCCGACCATGCCAGCACCTCGTCGTCGAGCGCGAGCACGGCGCGGACGGCGGCGTCGACGTCGCGGCTGGCCATCGCGGCGTCGAAGGCCCGCGACAGCTCGCGGACCCTGTCGGCCAGCGACGCGGGAGCCGGCTGGGCCGGGGCCGTCCCGCCGGTCTGGGCAGAGCCGGCGGCCGGGCCCGCCATCTCGACAGAGGCATCCCTGGCCACCCGCGCAGTGGCGAGCGATGCCGTTGCGACGCTGGTCCCCGAGGCAATGGTGATGGACTCACCGTCGCGCCGCACCGTGACCACGCCCCGACCGGCCACGGTCATTGTGGCGGCGTCGAGGTCGAAGACGGCAGCCGTGTGCTCGTCGACGCCGAGGACAAAGGCCTCACCCGGCAGCATCGCCTCCATCGCCGCCAGCCGGCGCTCGCCGAGGTAGCAGAAGCGGGTGTCGTGATTGCCGCCCTCGGCGTTGTCGTAGTGCGGGATGACGGCGGCGTGCAGCCCGGTGGCCCGGCCGAGCAGGTCGAGCCCGTCGAGCCAACCGGGCGGGGCACCGCACTTGTAGATCTCGTACACCGGAACCGTGGCCACGCCCAGCGTCAGTGCGGCCGCCGAGGCAAACACGATCGCGCCGCCGGCGCCCCCGGGCTCGAGCAGCTGCTCGAGCAGCCCGGGCAGTGGCGAGCCGGCCCACTGGCGCAACGCGTACGACGGCGATCCCGGACCGGCGAACACCCATCGAGCTGCCCGGACCGCGGCCAGGGCCGTTTCCTGCCGCAGGACGTCAGCGCCGGCGCCGCCCAACGTGGCCGGCTCGACCGCGTGCCCCACGGCGTCCCGGAAGTAGGCGACGGCGCGCGCGCTGATGTCGGCAGCGTTCTCCTGGAAGCCGTACGGGGTGTCGAGCAGGATGGCAGGCCCACCGGATGCTGCCAGCACCTCACGATGGGTCGCCACCATGGTCGGGCTGGTCTCCCCCGAGCCCATCACCACCAGCAGGCGCGACACTGCAGCGACGATAGGGGAGCGGGCACGGCCGTGAGGGCAGCCCGGAGCGGGACATGGCGCACACGCGGCCCCTTTGACGGCTCCGCTTGCGGCCTCGGTTACGGCACAGTGCGGTTGATCCGTCGCGCGTCGGGGCACCGTCCGAGGGCCGACCGGTCACAATGGTTGGCAGGTGGACCCGGACGGGTCCGCCGGCCGACCGCGCACAGTGCCGGGAGGTCCTTGAGCGGAAGGGGCAGGGCGCGTGCCGCAGGACCCGGCGGAGATCCAGCAGCAGATCGAGGCGACCCGTGCCGAGCTGGCCGAGACGGTCGACGCGATCGCCGACATCGTCAGCCCCAAGCGCGTTGCCCGGCGTGGCGTCGCCCAGGCCAAGACCAAGGTCGAGGAGCTGCGCGAGCGGGCCAACGGCACCTCTCCGCGCGAGCTGGTTACCGGGCGCGACGCGCAGGGCAACCTCGCCCTGCCCGCAGCCATGCGGGACCAGCTGACCCGCACCACCGAGTACGGCAGCAGCCGCAGCCTGCGCTGGGACCGCGTCGGCATGATTGGCGCCGTGGTGCTTCTCATCGCTCGCCGCAGCCGCCGGCGCCGCCGCCGCGCCTGACTTGGCGCCAGCAGGTGTGAGGCAGGCCCTAGACTGCTGATCGTGACAAAACTGGCGGGATCCACCGTAGTCATCACGGGCGCGGCGAGCGGGATCGGTCGCCGGGTAGCGCTGCTGGCCGCCGAGCGCGGGGCCACAGTCGTGGGATGGGACCTCAGCCAGCCAGGCCTCGACGCGTTGGTTGCGGAGATCGAGCGTCGCAGCCCCGGCCGGGCGCACGGCTACTGGGTCAACGTGGCCGACAAGGACGCGGTAGCGAAAGCCGGCCGGGCGGTGCTCGCTGAGGTCGGCCCGGTCGATGTCGTCATCAACAACGCCGGCGTCGTCAGCGGGGCGCTCATCAACGACTTGACCGACGAGCAGATCGAGCGCACCTTCGACGTCAACGTCCTTGCGCTCTACTGGGTCACGCGAGCATTCCTGCCGCAGATGATGGGGCGGGGCCATGGCCACGTCGCCACGGTCGCCTCAGCGGCCGGGCTGCTCGGAGTCGTGCGGCAGACCGACTACAGCGCCAGCAAGCACGCGGCCGTCGGTTTCGACGAGTCGCTGCGGGTCGAGATGCGCCGCTACGCCCCGGGGGTCAAGACCACCCTGGTGTGCCCCTTCTACATCAACACCGGCATGTTCGAGGGGGCCTCGTCGCGCATCCCGTTCCTGCTGCCCATCCTCGACGAGACGCAGGTGGCCAAGGACATCGTCAGCGCCATCGAGAAGAACAAGCAGCGGCTCGTGCTGCCGAGCACCGTCGGTCTCGTGCCCCTGCTCCGGGCGCTGCCGGTTCCGCTGTTCGACCGCGTGATGGACGTGCTGGGCATCAACAAGTCGATGGACGAGTTCCTGGGCCGCCGTCACGAGGACGAGTCGGGGGTCGCCGGCGTGGCCTCGGGGGAGACGGGCACCGCGACGAGCACCAAGGCGACTCGCCAGCTCACCCCCTGATGCGCCGTCCGCGTCCCGAGCGGGCCGGGCCGGGCCAGGAGTCGGTCTGGGACTACCCGCGCCCGCCGCGGGTCGAGGCATCCGGGCAGCGGGTCGTGGTGCGGTTCGGTGGTGAGCTGCTGGCTGACACCACGCGCTCGGTGCGTGTCCTCGAGACCAGCCATCCACCGGTGCACTACCTACCGGTCAGCGACATCGACCCGGCGGCGCTGCAGCCGAGCGCGCGGACCACGTTCTGCGAGTTCAAGGGCGTCGCGCGCTACGTCACAGTCGCGCTCGGCGGCCGGCGGGAGCTCGATGCCGGCTGGACCTACCCCCAGCCCACAGCGGGGTTCGAGGTGTTGCGTGACCACGTCGCGCTCTACCCATCGCGGATGGACAGCGTCGAGCTGGGTGGTGAGCTCGTCGTGCCGCAGGAGGGCGACTTCTACGGCGGGTGGGTGACCTCTCGCGTGGTGGGGCCGTTCAAGGGCTCGCCCGGCACCTGGGGCTGGTAGGCCGACCGGGTCAGCGCCGAACGATCTGCTCCAGCACGACGTGGAGCAGCTCCTCGACGCTGCGCCGCCGCCGGCCAAGGCGAGATCGTGCCGCCAGCACGCCGCCCCCGGTGACGGCCGCCCCGAGCAGGTCGACAACGGCCGGGTCGACAGCGAAGGCCCCGACCGTGACGACGAGCGGGGCGCCGACGAAGCCGGCGACCAGCGCCGAGCGTTCCTGGTGCAGGTCGACGGCGAGAGTCACCCGTGCACCCGCCCCGCCAAGCGCCGGCCGGACGTCGACCCGGAGCCGGGGCACGTGCTTCAGCGCGAGCGTGCCGCGCACGTCGAGGGAGCGCTTCAGCTGAGGAGCCAGCCCGCGGCGGGCAAGCCACTGCTCGGCGCCATGCGGGTCGCGGGCGGGCGTGAAGCATTGCCGCCGCAGCTCGGTCTCCAGCAGCGCTCGGACCGTGCGCGCGTCGGTGGGCAGCACGCGGCTGGCGACAGCGACGGGGAGCCAGCCTGCCGTGACCTGGCGCGGCTCCCGCTCGGCCAGCATCCCGCTGCGCCATTCGGCGATGGCCAGGCCCGTGGCATCGTCCGAGACGCCCAGCTCACGCAGCACGGCCTGGGTGGTGGCCAGGTCGATGGTCGAGTCGTGGATGCTGCCGGACAGGGCCTCGGAGCCGACGCCGTTGTGCACCTCGACCGCACGGCGCACGATCGCTGCCACGTCCTCCGCGGACAGGCGGTGCATGTCCGACAGGGTAGAACCGGCCAGCTGCCTACGGTTCGTGGGACTGCTCACGAGGCACCCGCCCAGCCGTGGGCCAGCAGCTGGGCGAGGTGTTCGGCCAGCTCGGCGCGGGTCAGCGCCGCCGTGTCGAGCCACCAGTCACCCGCGGCCTGCACCGCACCCACCATCCCGAATCCCCACGCGCGGGCGCGGTGGCTCTCGGCTGGGTCGCCGAGGGTACCCGTGATCCCGACGGCAAGCAGCTCGGCGATCTGCTCGGTGAACGATGCCACCATGCCGCCCACCGCCGGCTCTTCCTCGGCGGCCCGGTGCATGAGGAAGCGGTAGATAGCCGGTTCGGCTTCGATCGACGCGAGGTAGGCGTCGACGACGAGCAGAGTGCGTCGCGACCGGTCGGCCGGGACCGATAGGGCGTGGTGAAGACGCTCGAGCAGGGTTGCGGTGTGCCGCTCGGCGAGCGCCCGGTAGAGCCCGCCCTTGTCACCGAAGTGGCGGTACAGGATCGGCTTGGTGACACCGGCCTCGGCGGCGATCGTCACCATGGAGGCGTCCGGCCCGTCGCGGCGGACGACGCGGTCGGCGGCGTCGAGCAGCTGGCGCCGGCGCTCCTGCGAGCGGCGCGTGGGGGCGGCCGACCGCGACGACGAGAGGTCACCTGCAGCAGCAGAACCGGTTGCGCTCGCAGCGTCGCCCCGGCGCGGCTGGGCCGTGGAACGCGTCACGTCTACATCCTGCCGCGTGGGGGTAGGTTACTTCGGGTAACACTAGAAGTGCATACGGACGACGTCGAAGCAAGGAGCGTGCGGTGACTTTCTCGATGGAGCTGTCGGAGGACGTGCTCGACGTGCAGAAGTGGGTGCACGAGTTCGCCACCGACGTGATCCGCCCGGCCGCCAGCGAGTGGGACGAGCGGGAGGAGACGCCGTGGCCCATCATCCAGGAGGCAGCCAAGATCGGCCTCTACGGCTTCGAGTTCTGGGGCGCCCAGTGGTACGAGCCGAGCGGCCTGGCCGTGCCGGTTGTCATGGAGGAGCTGTTCTGGGGTGATGCCGGGATCGGCCTGGCCCTGGTCGGCACCACGCTCGCGTCAGTCGCTGTAGTCGCCAATGGCACGCCCGAGCAGCTCGTCGAGTGGATTCCACAGATGTTCGGCACCGAGTCCGAGCCCGCGCTTGCCGCTTTCTGCTCCTCCGAGCCCGACGCCGGCTCCGACGTGGGCGCCATGCGCACCAGGGCGGTCTACGACGAGGCGAGCGACGAGTGGGTGCTCACCGGCACCAAGACGTGGGCGACCAACGGCGGTATCGCCGCGGTGCATGTCGTCGTCGCCAGCGTGGACCCCTCTCTCGGCACCCGGGGCCAGGCCTCGTTCGTCATCCCGCCCAACACCAAGGGGCTCTCGCAGGGCCAGAAGTTCAAGAAGCACGGCATCCGCGCATCGCACACCGCCGAGGTCGTGCTCGACGATGTCCGCCTGCCCGGCTCGTGCCTGCTCGGCGGGAAGGACAAGCTCGACGAGCGCCTCGCGCGGGCCAAAGAGCGCCAGCGCAGCGGTGCGAGCAAAGGCGGCAACGCCTCCATGGCGACCTTCGAGGCCTCCCGGCCGTCGGTCGGTGCGCAAGCTGTGGGCATCGCGCGGGCCGCGTACGAGTACGCGCTCGACTACTCCAAGCAGCGCGTGCAGTTCGGCAAGCCGATCGTCGAGAACCAGGCGATTGCCTTTCAGCTCGCCGACATGAAGGTCAACATCGACGCCGCCCGGCTGCTCGTCTGGCGCGCCGCGTGGATGGCGCGCAACTCCAAGCCGTTCACCGCTGCCGAGGGCTCGCAGTCGAAGCTGTTCGCCGGCGAGACTGCGGTCCGCACCACGGAGAAGGCAATCCAGATCCTGGGTGGCAACGGCTACACCCGGGAGTACCCGGTCGAGCGCATGGCGCGCGACGCGAAGATCTACACGATCTTCGAGGGGACCTCGGAGATCCAGCGCCTCGTCATCGGGCGGACAATCTCCGGGGCGGCGCTGCGGTGACTGCCGCCCGGGTGCGCTCTCAGCCTCGGTCGGCCTCGCTGCGTTCGTCGCTGCCGGCGCCGGCCACGACCGGCAGGCCGGCCGCTTCCCACGCATCCATCCCACCGGCCACGTTGACGGCGTCGATGCCGTTGCGGCGCAGGGCCACCGTCGCCTGCATCGAGCGCCCGCCCAGGTGGCAGACGACGAGCAGCGGTGAGCCGGCCGGGATGCTCTCGAGCGTGAGCTCGCCCATGGGGACGTGGGTCGCCTGCGGGGCGTGGCCGGCGGCCCACTCGTTCGGCTCGCGGACGTCGAGCAGCGCTGCCTCACCCTCGTTGAGCAGCCTCGCCGCCTCGACCGGGCTTACCTGCTGCGGCAGCTGTGCTGGCACGTGCGCTCCTTCGGGCCGGGACGTGACCTTGCTGGCCCATTCTCGCGCATCGGGGGAGCAGTGATGACTGTCCCGGTGAGCAGCCGCCGGATGACCCTGCACGGGCATGAGGTGACCTACCGCGAGGCGCGGCCGCAGCGGCCGGCCCCGACGCTGTTGCTGCTGCACGGCATCACGAGCAGCTCCCGCACGTGGGACCGCGTGATGCCCATCCTCGGCGAGCACTACCGGGTCATCGCCCCCGACCTGCTCGGGCACGGCGAGTCGGCCAAGCCTCGCGGCGACTACTCCCTGGGGGCATTCGCCTCCGGCGCGCGCGACCTGCTGGCCTCACTCGGGCTGCACAGCACGACTGTCGTGGGTCACTCGCTCGCGGGCGGGATCGCGATGCAGTTCGCCTACCAGTTCCCGGAGCGCACCGAACGGCTCGCGCTCGTGGGCAGTGGCGGACTCGGCCGCAGCGTCTCACCGGCCCTGCGCGCGGCAACGCTGCCGGGGAGCGGCCTGGTGCTGCCGCTGCTCGGGTCGCGGGTGCTGCACCAGCTCGCATCCGGCGTCCGCCGCACCGCACCGTGGCTGCCGGGCGTCAGCGAAGGCGTCGCCGACGAGATCGCCCGGGGCCTGCGGTCGTTCGCCGACGTCGAGGCGCGGGCAGCGTTCGTCCACACGGCCCGTTCAGTACTCGACCTCGGCGGCCAGCGCATCGACGCGCGCGACCGGCTCTACCTCGCCGACGAGGTGCCGCTGCTGCTGCTGGCCGGCCGGCGGGACACCATCATCCCCGTCGAGCACACCATCCGCGCTGCCCAGAGCGTCGTGGGATGCCGTCTCGAGGTGTTCGAGGCTGCCGGTCACTTCCCGCACATCGACGAGCCGGCCCGCTTCTGCAGCGTGCTGCTGGACTGGATGGCGACGACCGAGCCCGCCGACCCCGACGAGGAGCGGCTGCGCGCCCGCTTGGCCGGCACCCAGGGCTGAGCGCTCCCGCTGCAGCCACAGCTGGCTCGAAAGCGGTCAGAACTCCTGCACGACACCGCTGGCGATCAGGTGCTCGAGTTCGGTCTCGCTGACGCCCCAAGCGAGCAGCCCCCGGCGGGTGCCCGCCCCCGGGTGCTCGGGAGGCGTGCTCAACTCCCCTGGGGTGCGGGACAACCGCGGCGCCACGGCAGGTTGGGGCAGACCACCTGGCTGCACCACCCCGCCACGCGCAACGATGTGCGGGTGCGCGGCGGCCTCGGCGAGGGCGAGAACGGGCGAGACGCAGGCGTCGACCTCGGCGAACACCGTGGTCCACGTGTCGCGCGGACGCTGGGCGAAGGCTGCCGCGATCCGGTTCCGCAGCTCGGGCCAGCGCTCCAGCTCGTACTGGCCCGGCACGTCGCTGCCCAGCCCGACCTCCGCGTCGAGGGTCTGCACGAGCGCGGCGAAGAACTGGGGCTCGAGCGCACCGACGGCGACGTACCCGCCGTCCGAGCACCGGTAGGTGTCGTAGAACGGGGCGCCCCCGTCGAGCAGGTTCGAGCCGCGCTCGTCGCGCCACATCCCGGCGGCGCTGAACGCGTGCGTCATTGCCATCAGCGTGCCGGCGCCGTCGACCATGGCCGCGTCGACGACTTGACCCTGACCACTGCTTCGCCGCTCGAGGAGTGCCGCCAGCACCCCGACGACCAGGAACAGTGCCCCGCCCCCGAAGTCGGCCACCAGGTTGAGCGGCGGAACGGGCTTGCGCCCGCGCTCACCGACGGCGTGCAGGGCCCCTGTGATGGAGGCGTAGTTGATGTCGTGACCGACGCGCGGCGCCAGTGGTCCGTCCTGGCCCCAGCCGGTCATCCGGCCGTAGACCAGCCGCGGGTTGTGGGCGTGGCAGTCTTCTGGCCCGACGCCCAGCCGCTCCGCGACACCGGGGCGAAACCCCTCGACCAGCACGTCCGCCTGCTCGACCAGGCGCAGCACCAGCTCTGGCGCGCCCGGGTGCTTCAGGTCGATCGCCACTGACGGCCGGCCGCGGTTGAGTACGTCGAGCTCGGCCGGGACGCCGTCTGGTCGGCCCCGGCCGAGCCGCAGGACATCGGCCCCGAGGTCGGCGAGCAGCATGCACGCGAACGGGCCGGGCCCGATGCCGGCCAGCTCGACGACGCGCACACCGGCTAAGGGCCCGTGAGCAGGTCCGGACCCGGCGGGGCTCGCCGGCATGCGCTCGCGGGTCGGCTCGTCAACGTTCACGTGGTGCTCCTCGGGCGCGGGTCGGGTCGCATCGACAGCCGGGCTCGGGCGCCGGACGCCCGGCGTGCGGCCGCTGGATGAGTCACGTGTGCCCCGCCTGGGTAGAGTCCAACTCGGTTGAGCAGCCAGCCGCATCGGGTGAAACATCCGAACGGAGACCCGGTTGCCGACAATCATCGAGCTCTTGTCCGCTCGTCGACCGCAGGACGATGAGCCGCGGCTCGCCGATGCCCCGGTTGTCAGCGTCTTGCACCAGGTGGGCCCGGCTGCCTCCGTCGACCAGGTTTTCGCCCTGGTCGATGCCCAGCGCAGGCTCGGGCTGCGCGCCGATGTCCACACGCTCGCCGATACCACCCGTGCGCAGACCTTCCCGGGCCGGCCTGACATCCTGCACGTCCACTGTGCCTCCAGCGCCTCCGGTGACGCCGGGCTCGCGGGCCGTGCTCGAGTCGTGGTGCTCGCACCGCGCAGCACCCGCCTCGGCCCGCTCAGCCCTGGTACCCATGTCATCGCCGAGACGCAGCAGCACGCAGGTGCGCTCGTTCGCAACGGCGTGCCCGAGACGTCAGTGCACGTCGTGCTCCCGGCCGTCCCCGCTGACGCCTGCCGGCTCGCCGGGCGTGAGCCGTCGCGGGGCCCCGGGTTCGTCGTCGGCATCCTCGCGGCGCAGCAGCCCGCTGGCTGGGTACGGTCGGCTGTCGAGGCGCTGCTCCCCGTGGTGGGTCGCCGGCCCGGTGCAGAGATCTGGCTGGGCGGTGCCGCCGCGCTCGCTGCCACGGCCGACTGGACCCCGAGCGGCGCCGTACCCACAGCGACACAGGCGACGAGCCTGCCGACCGTGCACCGGATGGTCTCGGTGGCAGCTGCCGCAGTGGGGCGGATGGACGTCGTGGTCTGCCTCGACCAGTCGGTGATGCTGCCGCCACCCCTGCTCTCAGCGATGCAGCTGCGGCGCCCCATCGTGGCGAGCCGCGTAGGAGCCTGCCGCGAAGTTCTCGACAACGGCGTGTCGGCGCTGCTCGTCGGTCCTACCGACACCGCAGCCCTCGTCGCCTCCGTGACGCGTCTGGTACGGCGTCCGGTCGAGCGGGCGACACTCGGCGGGGCCGCAGCGGAGGTTGCAGCGCTGCAGCACGCTCCCATGCGGGTAGCTGGTCGCCTCGCCCACCTGTACGAGCACATGATCGCCGAGGCTGACGCCAGCCAGGTGGCGTAGCTCCCCGGACCTCGCCTGACCCTTGACTCGCCCGGACGCGGGTCGCCGGGGTCCCCCGTGTCGCCGGGTACGCAGCACCGGCACCGGGTCAAGTGCGCGGGCCGAACGGCCGATGCCCCTACCGGATGCTGCACCGGCTGCTGGGCGCGACCTGAACCCCAGTCGTCAGCACTGACGGAAAGGTGCCCAGATGGCCAAGGTGCTTGTTGTCGATGACACCGATGAGCTGCGCACGCTCCTGGAGGTGCGGCTGCGGCAGGCTGGTCATCGCGTCGTCAGCGCGGCCTCGGGCGAGGAGGCGTTGCAGCTTCTGGCCGAGCGAGGCGCTCCCGACGTTGCTGTGCTTGACGTGCTGATGCCGGGGATGAGCGGCCTGGAGCTGCTCGCGAAGCTGCGCGAGACCCCCGCCTACGCGGCAGTACCTGTCATCTTCCTCAGCGCCCGGGTGCAACCGGCCGACATCACTGCCGGTCGCGAGCTCGGAGCGATCTACCTGACCAAGCCGGTCGTGATGTCAGCCCTGACCCTGGCCATCGAACGCAGCCTGCAGGTCCCTGACGCTGTCGCGGGTAGCTGGTAACGACATGAGGATCGGCGCTTCAGGCCACGCCGAGCCTCGTCCGGCAGACCTGGCATGAGTGGTACATCCCTGCAGGTCGGGGCTGCGCGACGAGTGGGGGGGCCGGGCTCTGCCCGGGACCCGCTGGCGAAGGCGACCGTGGGGCGCCTGCTCGCGGCTGGCTTCGTGCTCGCCGTCATCGCACTGCTCGTCGGCGGCGGCATCTCCTACCTGCAGATCGGCAACCTTCTGCGTGATCGAGGGCCGGTGGACCACGCCGAGGCGGTGCTCGACATCGTCAACGACGTGGATCGGGGGCTCACAGAAGCCGAGACCGGCCAGCGCGGGTACGTCATCACAGGCCAGGAGAACTACCTTGGCCCATACTCCTCGGCGCTGCCGGCCATTCAGCAGGACATCAGCTCGCTGACAGCGATGACGGCTAAGACCTGGTCTCAGAACCCGTCGGTCGTGGCGAGGCGGCGGAAGTTGATCAGAGTGGCGGCGAGGGTGAGCAGGGGTCGCAGGGTGCGTTCTGTCCTGTCGTAGCGCAAGCCGAGGCGCTTG
>JAABUO010000588.1_pt1 | contig 64425 bp, 61 predicted proteins | sample 5559291 | NCBI WGS metagenome assembly JAABUO01 (sample SAMN10711878, study PRJNA513372) | rock metagenome | isolation source: Antarctica rocks | place: Antarctica: Victoria Land, Finger Mt sud | reverse complement strand
AATATCAACTCGCTTGCATATTGACGCCGATGCATTATTACAGAGCGTCAAACAAATACAAAAGCTGATATTAAAATTGTCCAACGATGCAGTTTAATCATGTGTCGACCCGACGGCAGTATGAATAAGTTCATCTACGCTGAGTTGCATTGTGTTCAAAGCATAGCTTGGACTCTAATCAAAGTCTTGGACTGCAAATGTAGCGGAGTCCAGGAGGAATAGTGTTGACCGAGCCCATTTATCCGTAATTTCCGAGATCTATAAATTTCGTAACCCTATTTGTGACTTTCATTTTGACGACGCCAAGGGAGCCCACAAACCCTAACGAATCCCACGAATACAACTCCACGATGCAGATCTTCGTGAAGACGTTGACTGGGAAGACCATAACCCTAGAGGTAGAGAGCAGCGACACGATCGACAATGTGAAGAGCAAGATTCAGGACAAAGAGGGAATCCCTCCAGATCAGCAACGGTTGATCTTCGCCGGCAAACAGCTCGAGGATGGAAGGACGCTCAGTGACTACAACATCCAGAAGGAATCTACGTTGCATCTCGTCCTGCGACTCCGAGGCGGTATCATCGAGCCATCCCTGAAGGCGCTTGCTTCAAAATACAACTGCGACAAAATGGTTTGCAGGAAGTGTTACGCGCGGCTCCCCCCTCGCGCTACAAACTGTCGGAAGAAGGCGTGTGGACACACAAACCAGCTGCGGCCAAAGAAGAAGCTGAAATAGATGTTATAATACTATGGTTGCGAATCAAGATATGCTACAAATCCACTCTGAACTCCAATCGTTGAAACCGTTCCGCTCTCTGCGTGCAAGTGATTCGTAGGCCGGTACCTCGTCGCGGTCAAAGTACTGCAGGAGATCGTTCATGACCTGCTCATCCATATCTGCCAGCTGCTCGTAGCTCCATGCTTCGCACACCTTAATCATCCAACCCATTCTTTGCGATACGGCCTCTTTCTGGGGGACTTGATGCCTCAAACGTCTCCGCAATTCTCCAACCTTCTCAATGCTTATGCCAATGCGTTCAGGTAGCTGAGAGGCAATCCTCATACGAATAAGATTAGCCAATTTTGGGCCATTCCCATTTGTCGACACCATGATCTGCAATGGCCCATCTCGATGCTGGCTTCCAAAGTAAAAGTCGCATTCCGGAGGCACGTCGGCCACATTGACTGGGATTTTCTTCTCCTTACAAAGGCGATAAATTTCGGTAGATGCTTCTGGCGAATCTACCGCCGTGAGTACCATCTCTGCGCCTGCAAGGTCTTTAGGCAAGAACTCCCGGTCAATGTGCTCCACTTCTCCCTTTCGTACCCTGTGAGCCACCTCATTTGCGAGCCCATCCTTGGGGCAGACTACGACCACACGGGCATCTGCATCCAGGCAGTTGACAATACGGCCGGCCGCTACATTGCCACCTCCAACGATGACTACCTTCTTCCCTTTAATCCTCCATGCAAGAAGTAGTGAACCTCCGGGTTGTACTTTTGGAAATGTCTCGCAATCTTCGTCATCTGCATCATCCATTTACATGTGATGAAATCAATCGCCAACATAAACGAATGATCTTATAATGCATGAGCCTTCTCCCGAAACACTTTGTAAGGCCTGTAATTCACGGTAGAGCATTGAAGCGCCTTTGGGGCCGCCGATATCTGTCAGTGACCCTTCGGCCGTACCAGAATGAATGCATCCAGGAATGCTTGACCAACCTAAGTCAAGGACGGAAGCGTCTTGGCGTTTCGCTTGCCACAGGAAGTGGGAAGACTGTTATATTCACACATCTTTTGTCCCAGGTGCCCCCATTGGCGAACGGTGCAGATCAAACATTGATCCTTGTACATCGACGCGAGCTGGTCGACCAGGCGGCCGCACAATGCAGAAGCACGCATCCAGGAAAGACAACTGAAGTCGAAATGGCCGAGTCTAGAGCTTCTGGCTGCGCTGATATTACGGTAGCGTCTATTCAGTCTCTCATATCTGGTGACCGTATTGAGAAATTTGATGCATCACGATTTAAGCTTATCCTCATTGATGAGGCTCATCATGCAGCATCTCCATCCTACCTACGCGTGCTGCACCACTTTGGGGCCTCTACGTCTGAGACAAATGTCAATGTCGTCGGAGTATCGGCTACACTTTCGAGATTTGACGGACTCCGGCTGGGAACAGCCCTTGACTACATATGCTTTCATCGCGACTACATAGACATGGTTGGCGAGAAGTGGTAGGAATTAATTACTAATATGTCCTGATGTAGGCTATGTGAAGTCATTTTTACTACGGTGGCAACTAACGTGGATCTCAGCAAAGTCAAAAGTAATCGTTTTGGAGACTTCCAGACCAGTGAGCTATCCAAGAGTGTGAATACGCAAGAAACAAATCGCCTCGCTGTACGTGTATGGTTGGATAGGGCCGTCAAGGACAGGAAATCTACGATGGTATTTTGCGTTGACATCGCACACGTCCATGATTTGACGAATGCTTTCCGGCACAATGGTATTGATGCCCGTTCGGTGACTTCGGAGACAGACAAATCTACTAGAAAGGAAAGAGTCGAAGCATTCCGTCAGCGAGACTTTCCCGTCCTCGTGAATTGTGGTGTCTTCACAGAGGGGACCGATATTCCTGCGATTGATTGCATTCTTCTCGCAAGACCTACCCGATCGAGAAATCTACTTGTCCAGATGATTGGCCGCGGCATGCGTCTCTATCCTGGAAAGATGAATTGTCACGTAATTGACTTTGTAGGCTCCCTTGCTGTAGGCATAGTTACTGTGCCGACACTCTTTGGTCTCGACCCTTCAGAGATCGTGCATGAGCAGAGCTCGAAGACGCTTATTGATATCGCAGCGGGCAAAGAAACGGCCGCGAAAGCACGTTTGCTGGCATTGAACGGTTCGTTGGCACTTTTACCTTTTGTCTGACTTGTAGACGCACCAAAACGCACTAGGGTGGTGAGGAACATTAGTTACACGGATTGCAGTGTACAGGACCTGCTGGGTGAAAACAAGGACGGCTCAGACATACCAAAAATCCGCAGGATAAGCCTTCTTGCATGGACTTTTATTGGCGGATGCAAGTATATATTGTCCATACCAATGCATGGAAGCGTCAGAATCGAACAGAACACAGATGGAAGCTTCGTCGTGACTGAGCATCGGAAGCTTCCTGCTTATGTACTCAAGAAGATCGGACATACCAATGCAAAGCCAAGAGTCTTAATGGATCATGTTGAAGAGTTCGAACAAGCCGTGCATGGAGCCGACACGTATGCTATCTCCAACTCCACGCGCAATCTCGTCCTACGTCACGCTACTTGGCGACAAGCACCTGCATCCCAGGCACAAGTGGATTTCATAAACAAGTTGCGACATAAGGACCGCCAGTTCACCGCTGCGGATCTGAGCAAAGGAGCTGCGACCGACATCATCACCAAGATCCGGTATGGAGCGATAGCCTTCACCAAAGCAGAAAACAGGAGAGTGCAGAAGCAAGCCCGGTTGGAGGAGGAAACACAGAAAGTGAAGAGACGGGAACAGGTAAAAGTCGGGCCGGTATAGACAGCTATGGATATGTACAACAGGTTACAGACTACCGAAAGGGTGCTCTTTCGCTCGTACCCCGTTCGCTTGTACTCCCTCGCGCACGACCGCGTCCTCTGACAAGTCCGCGAGGAGCGCGGCCAGCCCTCGTTGCCTCCGTTCCTCTCCCACGCGAGGACACAGAAGCACCATTCTTGCCACGAAGAATCGAGCCGCCACGAGCAGTCGGCTGCGGTGGCGGCTGCTCTACAAATGACGTCTCGTTCGTCAGGAAGGTGTGATCATCGTCCTGCCACGCTGGCTTCTCAGGACTCGTTTGCTCCGTCCGACGAGCAACCGCACGACGAAACGATTCCGTACTTGGCGCTTCAGGGAAATCAACACAAAAGGCATTCATATTCAGACCGTAGAGAAAGCTGGCGAAGCTTTCGTTGAAGGTCGCGAGATAGTCCTGCATATCGCGAATATCCTTCAAGTTGTCGTCGAGATTCGTAAAGGCGTCGCTAAGATCCGCAAAGGCAGGCTCAAGTGTATCTAAGGGCAGGCTTGGAACCAATGTCGTGGACGCTGTAAAAGACCCGGACCGTTGACGTAGCGGCGTCGTAGGCCGCGACCTCGTTCTGACAGACATTTACGTGTCTTTCGCGCCTGGCATTTGCGTGGCAACAGGCGATGATCAAAACACACAAATACACCGTCAGATGAAAAATACGTAGCAAGATATTGAACAGATTTACAACAAACTCACTTTTTGGCTCGCCAGAAGCTGGCATACATGTTGACTCGGTCAATTGGTGTTGCGCACCGAGCTTCTCTACAGCTCAATCTTTCGACGTGGAAACCGGCGCGACGCCAGCGATCAGCATACCACGGATTTCTCGCAGCAGACCGCCAAAATACTTCGCTACCTGCTCGCATGACGCGCTTGAATTCAACAATCTCTTCGTCAAGGTAGGTAGATGTAGGAAATGGTCCGTCCACAGGATCAAACCAGTCTTGATGATCCATGACAACTGCCTTATCAAGACTGGCGTTTGACATTTTTCGTAAAACATCAACAATGCTTTCTGTCCACAGAACTATTTCACACATGTTTTTCTTCAATTGCTCAAATGAAGACTCTTGAAGATATAAGGGGCATGACTCTTTCGAGTAACTCTGCTGCAGAGGCAGTAAGTAGTGGTAGTTGTCTCGTGAAAGCAAGGATGTCCTCGCCACAGGGTCAAAAGTGTCTTGAGCATATTCAAGAGCAGTCCCTTCCGCACAGAGCATTTTGAACTGATTGACAGGTACACCTAGTGCATTCCACAGGAAGACACTGAATAATTAGAGCAAACAGCATAGATACGCACGGATTGTTGAGAAGAGCACGCGATATGAAATTGTTGAATAAAGTTTTTCTTAAAACAGCCCAAGCCCCTTTCTGCTCTTCTAGGTTTCGGGTAGTGCACATGATCTGAACTTCCTTTCTATTCATGAAGATCCAAGAAAGCAGACACACGACCCAGCCAGAATATCCTTGCTTGTAAAGACCGCGTGAGAAATCATGCCTCCTCTTCCAGAAACCATAGGCAGCTGATGACATATACGGGGCGAGTTTCATGTCCAACAATTCCTGGAAACTTGGGTGCCTTCCCTCTCCAAACAACAACCAAAAGTCTTCGTACTTAAGCGCTTTAATAGCGGCAGTTTTCAATTCCATCAAATGACCCTGACACGGGTTCATGTCGATGCAATGGATCTTCGCAGGGTGACGTGCTGCTGCGTAGTGTAAAGCGTTATCTCCTGCCGACGTTATTACAAAGATATTGTCTTGTGGAGTGATGTCCATCCAGTCAACATCCACAGCCGGATCTTCCCAGACAAAAGAGTAAATGAAATCGGTTAGCTGGTCGGGTAGCTCTATGTAAGGTAAGCGATCTGAACCCCATGCCGAATCGACACCACCAAATACATTCAGCTTTAATTTCGCTTCTGGAAGGGATAAGTCCGGTATAACTTCACGAGGCGGGTTAGCCTTCATCGCAGGAGTTGTCTTCGTCGACCAGTAACCTTCGTCCATTGAGCCTAAACTCTCGCTAGGAGACCAATTTGCATTTGGCACGTCTTTTTCTCCAATGAACACATAGTAAGGGATCCGGATAGCCGGAAGAAACCTATTTCTGCCGCTGAACGACTTTACTGTGTCGAATTTGTGCTCAACGTATAGGCGCTTTAATGGATCCAAGTCAACATGATCCCAAGAAAACCACCACTTCCAAAACGTGCGAGTGAACCAGCTGCACCGACGGGATTTCCGGGTCTCGGAAGCAGGAGATGTCGTAAAATCAGCAATACCAAAGAGGCCGCCAGGAAGAAGGTCAGCTTGCAGTCGATCAATAAGTGGGTACAAGACTGGTATCATGGACAGCGAATATGACATGGTAATCAAGTTAGGTCGTTGCCCTTTGGGTAGTGCCAGTACCGTTGCATCTTGCTGAAGTACAACAACGTTTGGAAAACGCTCTAGTCGTTTTTTGGCAACTTCAAGCAAGGGAGTCGTCAAGTCCACAAGATAAATAGCTTTGAAATTGGAAAGAGGGAAAAAAGTGTCCATTTGCTCAATAAACCAACCTATACCATGTCAGAAATTGGGCATCCATACAATACCAGTACCGCCGCCTACATCTACCCAAACCAAATCTGCTTGGTCATCTTTCCTTAGACGTAGCTCTCCTGCAATGAGTCGAGCCAATGTTTTACGGCCACGAAGCAATCGCGATCTTGTAGCGTCATAAACTTTATCGCATTAGTCTTTGCAAGGAAGAAATAAGATACTGTCAGCTTGACCCCCGTAGAACCCATCCAACCGGGCTTTGCGAGACCCATCCTGCTTTGCTATGGGAGCTAAGAAGCAATGCCAGGCAAAGCGAAATAGTGTATGGAATCTGTACGCAAACGCCACTAGAGAAATCGATACGAGCACATAAAGTATGCCTTGAGTGCTACTCGCCACCAGTACAGCAATCACAGCGGCACCCAATCCCAGCAGTCCAATATCAGACAGCATAGCAAGTTGTGTTGACGAATAACACACGGCGCAAATGCGCGGGGAAGGGCGTGATCACATCCAAAGAGCCACTTCGCTGCATTCCCTCCTTCCTCTGCCTGTGTCTCTCTCTCTCTCCTTTACCAAGATCCTCACCACGTGGGTGGATGCGACCGTTCTTGTGGGTCTACCCCACTATTTGCTCCGTGCCCTGCGTTGCCATGGTCCCCATCTATCCATCTCCTGTCTGATTTAGGCGAGGAGGGGGTTGATGATTCAAATGTTCTCTCTGAGTCTATTCATACTTCTACTGTGAAGTTCTACCATCCTACGGAAGAGTCGATTACTGCTTAAATGTCCCTGTCATTTAGCATCTCCATACACTTCAGTCCTCCAATCTATAGACTCTACACCCTAATTCATGCAACGAGTTGTTTCCAATCTCTAAGGCTGCCCAAGGCATCCATCACCTTGGTCTTTTAGCCCGCAACGCGCAATCTTAACTGGCCATATGCGATTCGTAAAGCTAGTGGCGGCTTGAAGCGGCACCGTAAACACCGGGTACCTGAATCTCGGCTAGACCCCTCTCTCGGAGAAATTTAAAATCTCGGCCCAAACGCGCCATTTGGACGGACATGCCGGGCACGGGCATGGCAATTTGGTTTGGACAATCAACTCATTGACATGACTGATAAAGTCTGATCGTATTTATTTTCCTGTACGCTAGATGTGACTCATACGATGGAGTTCAAAATTACTCTGGCTACATTGTATAGCGATTTGGGCTGTGCAGTAATTCCCGAAAACGCGTCAAAAAAGCCACCGTGCTCATGTTGTACTACGACAGGCGAGAGTTTCCATAGTTTCCATTGGGGTGCACTGATCTTGTCTGCATTAGGCCAGACAGGGATATCTCTGTTCCTATTTTGTAATTAATGCACTTTAACTTCCAGGAGAACGGTAAAGGTTCCACGGCATGCTCTCACGGACGACGGATTATTGCAATTCTTCCTTGGACTCTGACAATGATGGGTATATATCGCCTCAATCCAGTCCACTGCGTTCGCTTTTGAGAAGAAGTGGGATATCCAGGAGGGTGTGTACTCAAGGTACATCATTAAAAGGGCGTCTTTCCAAATCAAAGGTATAGTAAGGAGCAATTTATAAGAAAATGCAAGAGTCCCACTCTAGTTCCGTCATTAACGTTATCGAGGGACATTGTTTGCAACAACACCAACAGCACTTGTCCTTTGTGAACATGGTTACCGGATTAGTCGTTCATTTGAAGCCATAGACGCAAAAATAAAGCATATAGGAACTTTCCAAACATGGAGAGAGAGGACTGCGACAGGAAGATGCTTTGTTCTCTCGCAGAACTTGATATCCTTATGTGATACACTTATGAACTGCGCAGGGGTAAAGAGCATTCGTACTATTGATCGGAGCATGATGGAGAAGTTTTCATCACTTTTCCCATCGTAAAAATTAATGTATGAATTAAATTCAGTTTTTGAGGAGCAATTTACCGCCTTCATTGTGAGAAGTACCTATTTAATGAGCAATAAGGAATGCGAAGAAAACAAAAAATAGCAATTTTCTAAAACGAAGAACCTATTAAAACATAAGAACTCCATAAGCATGTATAAAGCAAATAGCTCTTATCTCCTCGAAATTCAAAAGCAGTCGTTTAGAAAATGGTGCAATAGTGACTAGCAGGCCGGTAGAGAAATGGCCTCTCGTTCATATTCGATACGCCTCCTTGAAGCGCAAAGTCTTCTCCCGGCATAGTTGACTGTGGTAGAATCGTAGTGAAAGTAACTGAAGTGGTTTTCCTTTGGTATACGACAGTCATAACGATCACTTTGGTTCTATCCACAATAAACGCAGGCAAGCTTCTGATTGTCGCGCCATGATGAAGAGCGTCACCCACAAAATTGCAAACATCGCCTCCAGCTAACTGCAACCATGAATCTGAATGAGTTATGAAAAACAACGGCCCACCTAGAGCAGCTTTCGCATCGGGATATACTCCAGTTGAGCCTCCTTGTGCAGGCTCATTGCCAGACATCACCAACGTAGACGCTAAGATAGATGTCATTAGGATCTTGAATGCCAACATCTCTTTCCTTAGACGCACATCTAGGAGTAAGTCAGAATTGAATTCGCAGAGGTATTATTTTCGTGTCATGGAGATCTGAGTGGGAGATATTTCGTAGGTCTTACTGATCCATTCTAAGATCCGTTGTTGAGATAAAAATAGAAAAGAGCAGGGCACGGGTCCCTTGTCAGGAGCGATCTTTCCCATTGCAGCCAAAGTGGGGCATAGTAGGGTTTTTAAGCTTTTCCTAGATCTATCCATCATTGTCTCGTAGATTGAAACACAGGAGCCACGAATATAATAAACCAAGATGAAATAGCAGGAGTTCGCTTGATGTAGTGAACTCGCTTTGCATGAAGAGTATTTCCTTCAAGACCAATGAACACAGGCAACGCAACGCTAAGTGTCTCGAACTGATCGGCACCTACCGGATTGATTTGGGAAGATAACTTCCCGTAGATCGTTCTTGCTGATCTAGATCGGACTGTTTTAGGATCCGTCATTGAGGTAAAGAAAAGAGCTGGTCACGAGTCCCTCTTCAGAGGGCGATCTTCCCTATCGCAGCCAAAATGGGGCGCAGAAGGATCAATTAAGCTATTTCGCTGTAACTTATGTCGTACTTGCGTCATAGATTATAACAGAGGAGCGCCGAATACACACGAAGTAAAGTATTGTTAGATAGCTTACATTAGACAAACGGCATTATCCATTTCATTCGAGAAAAACGCGGATAAATACGGGTAGTAATAGCACTGTGTAGACGAAATCGCATCAGCGCTTTAGGTGCGCATAATATCAAGGCGAACATTCTTATTTGGTGACGTTTTGTAACTTTTACGTGATGAAGTAAAATTTCATTCGTGCAAGCATGACAGTCGTGCTGACGTGAAGCTCCGCATTACTTGCTAATAAGGCACGTTTCTCGAGTTTGGGACTGCTGGTACATCCTTGTTTGACTCGGGTGCGCCGACTCTGTATCAACTTGGGGTAGTGGTTGGTTAGGATTTTCAATTACGTGCAAATGGAAGAACAAGATACAAGTACAAATACGAATGGTAAACCATCCTATGATCTTCTTCCTACGAATGGATTGAATGATTTATCGAAGCAACTACAAAGTGTATTGAACGACATTGGTGTCAAGATACAGAGAATCTCGCAGAAAGCGACTTTAGCAGCCGAGTCTGCACATTTGCAACATGCAGCGTCCGTGAAAGAGTGTCAAATAATAAATAATGATGCAAGAGATATTTTGGAGCAGTACCGAGATCTGGAGACTGAATTTGCAAAGATTCGTACGATTGGAGAGATCGTAACCGGATTTCAAGACCATTTACAGCTCCTGGAGCAGCGAATTTTACATTGATGCTACGTGCGCAGAGACATATGAATATATTGTATTATATGGTGTGGATATGGACTATGTTCCCTCGAGACTTTGCCAGTGAAGTAGGCTAGGAAGTGATGAGGTTATTCTGCAAGCTGAAATACGATCTCCATGGAGTTGGGATTCTGGTGCAATGAGATCAGGCTTTTGGTTGCCAGTTGCAACGAATGGTGAAAGGCTTGTGCCGCGATGGCACGGGAGGAAGTCGGAGGAACCAGCTCAGACATGAAGATGCTCGAAGAAGACCGTTGCTCCAATTCCATTTTGAGATACTCGAAGAAGTTGTAGGATTCTCTCTCCATCGAGGCGAGCAGGAGTTGGGTGTCCATGTTTTGGGAGTCGACGTTGTCATCTAAATTAGCGTTATCATTTGACGTACCGTTTCGGAAAACTTCAAAGTCTTCTCCAGGATCCTCCTGCAGTAACTCTTCTACGTCGTCGTCCACAGAAGTTAGAGGCTGGAGAGCAACATTGGCAAAGTCGTCGCTTCGTTTACTGCTCAACCCTCGGCCTCTGATACCCGACACACGCCTTGACGATGCTAGTGGTGTGTTGAGGATAGATACGGCAGCTGAACTACCATCTCTTCCTTGTTGCATTGATTGAAGCTCGGAAGAACCGAAGCGTAATGTTCGACTTGAGATTTGATTCCAGGGCATCATCGATGAGCCCCCAGCAGCCGAAGCTTCTTGCTCCCGACCAACCTCGATGTCGTCAGCGCCATAGTCTTGATTATCATCCTGAAAGGGAACATGTGGCGCATTACGACCAAACTCTTGTTCGCTATCTTGGCCTTCTAAGTTCGAAATTCTGCGGGTTTTTGCAGGGCGCTCCGTATCTTCCGCATCTCCGTCTCTCTTGCCAAGTACCAAATTTTTCAGAAATGATTGAGAGAATAGCGGGCAGTTTGGTGGTACGTTCGAAAATATTCCAAATCCCCATACCCAGATCTCGGCGTCACCTTTGGCAATCTTTTCGGCTTCTCTGTGGTCCTTGGCAGCTCTGGCAGCCTCCATGTTTGTCAAGTAGCCGTCTCGCCATTCAGCAAGCTTTGTACGTTTAAGTTCAATTGTTTGGTCAAGAGTCACAAGCTTAGGTATCTTTCGTTTTGCTCGTACTTGGGCAACTTTCACCTCGCCTTTCTCAGATGGCGTTGGTGTCACAGCTGCAATACCCATAGCTTCGATGTTAAATGGTTCAGCGGAGGGTAGAGGTTCTGCTAGATTTATTGGGGTACCCGGCTGCTCATAAGTATCAAACTTTTATTAGTATAATATCTCGGGAACGAATACATCGAAGCGCTGTCCAGATTCATGCTCACGTCGAACCATCTCTCGAATATCCAAAGAACCCGAGCTTGGATAGATTGGAAGCTGCCGGCCTGCGCCTGGTAGAATAGGCGTTGGCAAGTCCCTTAATTCTCCATCTTCCCCAAAGGTGAAATCGACTGGTGGAAGAACATTATCAAAATTGTCACTGAGGCTTTTGTCCTGCTGGTACTGGGCCGGAAAGTCGCTAGTCCGAGATGTATCCGCCCCGGGACGGTCGAGAGATATTGCAGAAACACTTGGGAACTCATATGATAGTGACGAGCGTGAATTAGGATTCAATGAAGACATCAGAGCCATAGACAGCTCACTGCCTCCAAGTGCGGGTAAAGGTGGTCCTAAATGTGAGAGAGCAAGATCGGGTACGAAAAAGGGGTCTTCCGGCAGCACGAGTTGATCCGGTCTTTATTAGCGACGCGTTACAACTCACCTCGAGCGTCCAATCAATTGGACGGCATTTAAGCCCTCTGGATTTGTCTGCATCTCGCGTCTCATGCGATTGTGTGCGGACGCGAGGTCAGCTGTATGGTGAGCGTGTCAATTGTAGTACGTACTGTAGAAGAGTTCGTACTGCTGGGAGTAGACGCGGCTGATTCCAAAAAGAAGATGAGACGAGAGGCGTAGTGCCAAAGGCTCTGGGGGAGCCTTCACTAGTTCACAAGCACTTGTCACATCAATAGACAACACATCCTTCCGTTGCAGTTTCTTGAAAGAAGAACGCGCTCCAAGTGTTGCAGCTAGCCAAATAGTCCCAAAAGCACCCTGTCGTCGCTGAAGCAGCTCGGGGGAATAAAACATTTTTTGGTGGATGTTGTTGATCTGATGTTCGTCTTTGAGGATTCGCGTGAAGCGTAACTCCCACGAAAAGACCACAGAAGAAGTGGCAACAGAGCGATCCTGCGGAAACCAGAAAAAAGTAATCAGGTCTCACGAGATGAAAGTACTCTGTGGAATTGCCTGCTTTTCTTTGTACTTTTCATGATCGAGGTGGTTGTCGTGGTTACCATTTTGACCTGGGAAAACAACACCAACTTCCCTCGTTCGACCTGCTATGGCATTCTCGCTATTCCGCACAAGCACGCCCAGCTCTGATAACCGTGCTCCCTCCCCACCTGCCAAAGGAAGCAAGGAAGACCAGTCTCCGCGCAGAGGCAGAAGGTTACAGCCCATAGACACAAATGAGAATGCCGTCACAGACCTTTCGCACCATCTGGACTCATCTTTGCATCTGCCTCCTTCATCCCCTGAAAAAGAAGACAAGGATAACAGAGGGCTAAAAGACCGCAACCCTTTTCGTGGCGAGAAAGTTATGACCACATCTCTATCCGCAAAGCTAAATGCTCCATCTAGGCTTAGCAATATTACCCACAAGCCTGCAGACCCTTATACAGGTCTACGTCCTGACCAAATTGACAAATTGAAAAGCCCGGAGGTGAAACGAATGGCCACTGTTTCTCAGCTATATTTTTACGATCATTACTTTGACTTACTGACATATTTACACAACCGATCGCAGCGTACAGATGCTATAAAGGAGACCAACAAACATCAAGGTCCTGGTGAATTTCAGAAGACATGGAAGCAGTACAGTGGCCGTGAACGTGCAGCGCTAAGAAAGCGGCGGGCGAAGCTTCGTACCAATGATTTCCATGTGCTCGCTCAGGTTGGCCAAGGGGGCTATGGCCAGGTTTATCTGGCTCACAAGAATGACACACGCGAGATTTGTGCATTGAAGGTAATGAGTAAGCGCGTGCTTTTCAAGATGGACGAGATCCGACACGTGCTTACGGAACGCGACATTCTTACCGCTGCCAAGTCACCATGGCTTGTGAAGCTTTTGTACGCTTTTCAAGATGAACAATCCATCTATCTTGCAATGGAGTATGTTCCTGGGGGTGACTTTCGTACACTACTAAACAATACCGGAACCCTCTCTTCGGCTCATGCACGATTCTACATTTCTGAAATGTTTAGTTCTGTTGACGCATTGCACAAGCTAGGTTATATTCATCGCGATCTCAAGCCAGAGAACTTTCTCATCGACTCGACAGGTCACATAAAGCTGACAGACTTTGGTCTATCTTCCGGGTTGCTGTCCCCCAGCCGCATTGATTCAATGAAAAACAAATTGAATGAAGTTAAGGATGTGAAAGTTACTTTACGCCCAGCAGCAGAGCGAAGGGCCCTTTATAAATCGTTGAGAGAGCGCAACCCCGAACTGGCAAAGTCTGTGGTCGGTTCGCCAGACTACATGGCTCCAGAAGTGCTTAAAGGAAAAGAATACAATTTTACTGTTGACTACTGGTCGCTCGGATGCATGTTGTTTGAAGCATATGTCGGCTACCCACCCTTTGCAGGCGGCACACCAGAAGAAACCTGGAGTAATCTTCGGCATTGGAAAGAGGTCTTCAAAAGGCCGTACTTTGATAATCAGCAATATACTCTGAGCGACCGAACCTGGGACTTTATGACACGGTAAGGAATTTCCCTACATGACTAGCTAACTTGCAGCTTGATTGACGCGCCAGAGAAGCGTTTTAAATCCTTTGACGCGATTCAGAAGCATGAGTACTTCACAGAGATCACGGATTGGGAGGATATGCGTTCGAAAAAGGCCCCCTTTGTGCCCCAGTTGGACAGCGAGTATGACGTTGGCTACTTTGACGACTTCTCCTCGGAGGCCGATATGGCAAAGTACAAGGAGGTGCATGCAAAGCAAGCCCAGCTCGAGAAGTTGCAGGACAACGGGAAGGAGATCAAGAAGAGTCTCTTTGTTGGGTTTACCTTTAAGCACCAGAAAGGCGGGGATGTGAAGCTCTCGCCCAGGAAGAAGGTGGACGGCGCCTTTGGGACCATGTTTTAGCTACTGTCGTAAGGTATATTATTGTTTTCGTGGACACTTGACTGATCCGGACAAGACAAGACAACCACCACCACCAGTCACAGAGATGGCATCCGTACGTACAAAAGGGAGGAAGCTGACAAAAGCGCTCGGCTGCCCTGAAGATCGATTGGCCCAAAATCACTTCCTCTCTTGGCATCAAAGGCGCCACCGCATCATCGCTGCAGGCCTTCCGGGGTCGCAATGACGATGCGCGCCGGAGAGTGAATGAGCTAAACGAAGTAAAGAGCGACATTGACTTTGCCCACTACCGCAGTGTCCTCAAGAACCAAAGCATTGTCGACGAGATTGAGCGATCGCACAAGGCCTTCAAGCCGGTCACCATCGACGTCAGCAAGCAGATCTCTGCCATTGAGAAGTTTGAGGCGACGGCAATGGAGAACGCGAAGCAGACGGAAACAAAGGTGGATGCCGAGCTGAAGGACTTGCGCAAGACACTGGAAAACATTGAGCAGGGTAAGGAGGCTAGGTATGGATATGGCTGACTCCCTTAGCACGCCCCTTTGAGAATCTCACATTGGAGGAGGTCGCCCGCGCCAAGCCGGAGATCCAGAAGAAGACGGACGAGCTGGTGAGCAAGGGAAGATGGGACGTGCCCGGCTACAAGGAGAGGTTCCCCGATATTGCTCTGTAGAATGGAATGGGAGGACAGAAAATCATCGTAAATTGACTCCCTCCAATCATCCATCCATCCACAACCCACCACCCACCATGAGATGGCTGGGGATGCTTGGGCTCGTGGGACTGGCCAGCTGCCACAACATCCTGCTGCTGCCACACGCGCGGGAATGCTACCACGAGATCATCCACAAGGACGACAAGATGGCCGTCTCTTACCAGGTGGGCGACCGCGGTGGCTACACTGGCGAGCTGGACATTGAGTTCTGGATCGTGGACCCGGCCGGCCGCATGATCGTGTCGGAGCGCAAGAGCGGGAACGGGGATCATTCCTTCACGGCTGAGCTGGACGGCAAGTACATCTACTGCTTCTCCAACCAAGCCTCCTCCGCAGCGACAAAGGAGATCAGTTTTAATGTACACGGGATTGTCTATGTACCCGAGGAGGAGCATCATGGAGACCCGCTAGAGAAGGAGGTGCGCATGATGGCAGAGATGCTGGCGCAGGTGAAGGACGAGCAGGAGTACATTGTCATCCGCGAGCGGACACATCGAAACACGGCCGAATCCACCAATTCACGCGTCAAGTGGTGGAGTCTGTTCCAATTTGGCGTGCTCATTGCCAACTGCATGTTTCAGATCTTTTACCTCAAGCGGTTCTTCGAGGTGAAGCGTCTGGTATAGAAAGGCATGTTCTCTCCCAAACGGCATCCGCCCTCCTTACCTCCTCTTCTCGCCTCTCTCCCTAGGTGACATCTCCTTAGGTGACGTCTCTCTCGGGTGACGTCGTGATTCGAGATTCAGCCTCTCCTCCGGGGCGACAAGTGCTTGTTGCGCACGGAGCCGCCTCTCAAGAAATGCCCGCCTCTGCACATCGGCCTGCAGCTCGTCGAGTGCCGGTGCGGCTGTGCGTGTGTGCCGCAGCCAGCTCTCCCATTGCGGGCACACCTTGTAATCCAGCCAACTCTCCTGTTCCTCCTTGTAGCGAACCATCCGACGCAGGCGGTCCGGGCGCAGCGGGTTCCGACGCTCAAAGTACCTGTTCCCCTCGAGGTCCATCCCGCGGAACCAGGTGCGTCGGAAGGGAACATTCTCCAGCATCCGCCACCTCCAGTAGAGGTTCATTCGTCGAGGAGAGCAGGGAGGGTAATATTCGGGCGTTGGATGGCCAGCAGCTCGCTCTCGCAGGCCTTCCTGCAGTCCTTGGCAGCCTCGCTCTCCGTCCTCCTGACCCTCGTCTACGGCTACCTGGCTGCTGTGGCCAAGCTGGTGCACAGTGGCAGTGAGCGAGACATCTCGCGGCTCTGTGTAAAGGTCTTCCTTCCGGCTCTGCTCTTCACGAGCGTCGGCAGCGAGCTCTCTGCAGGCAAGATCTTGGACTACTGGCCGATAGTGGTTTGGTGTCTGGTCTACACAGCCGCGGGTGCATTCCTAGGCTACCTCGGCCATCGATGTCTGGGGCTCCCACGCTGGAGCATGGTGGCCTGCACTTTCAACAACACCACATCCCTCCCGCTGCTTTTGCTAAAGAGTCTCAGTGGGTACGGGCTCTTGGATCCTCTCAAATGGGGGAGCGGAGATACCTTGCAAGCGATGATGTCACGCGCAGAGTCGTACGTCCTCGTCAATGCCATGATCAGTAACGTCATCACCTTTGCAGTTGGGCCCAGGATGCTCCGTGGGTCGAGTGACGCAGCGTCTGAGGACCAGCATGATGACCTGGACGACGCCATGTCCCCGGAAGAGGAAGAGAGCCAGCCTCTGCTCGTGACGCAGAGGGTACAAAAAAGGATCAAGGTGCATTGGCAAGCAACGCGTGACACGGCAGGCTCCATCAAGATCTACCTACAGCAGTTACTACCCTCCTACGTTAAAAACTTCTTTGCAGCCCTTTTTCAACTCATGAGTGGCCCTCTGCTCGGAGCGTTGCTGGCCATCTTTGTGGGAGTTATTCCCGGTCTTCACGACGCCTTCTTTTCAGACGGCGGCGTATTCACGTCATGGCTGACAAGGTCCATTCGAAATGTTAGCGACCTCTTCACCTCCCTACAGATGTTTATTGTCGGCAGCAAGCTGACGAAACCGTCCTCCGCGATTGGTTGGAGAACGATAGTCTACATCTTTTTGGTTCGCTTTATCATCCCGTCGGCAGCCATTCCGCTTGTACTGCTTGCCAGACCGATACTCCGACCCGACCCGATGTTTTGGTTTATCCTCGCCATCAGTCCTATTGGCCCACCGGAATTCATACTCGCCTCGCTTGCAGAGATTGCAAGGGTGGATCAGAAACCGATAGCGCGACTGCTAGCGATAAGCTATGGCATCACGCCGATTATATGTGTTCCTATTGCTCTTACACTGCACGCGATTGGCAACTCGTAGATTAATCATGGGAATCATGTACAGCACGGATGTATGAGCAACCTCGGAGTATGTTGCGCCTGTGGCACTCCGGAGCTAATCTATTGATCTCTGCCGCATTTGACACTCGGCATTCACAAGAAAGCAGAGCAATTTGCACGGCAAACGGGGCGAGGAGGAAGGGATATGGATTCTGTTGGATTGCATACATAGAACTAAGTCTTCTTGGCCAAGGCCTTCTTCACTTCATGCCTCCTCTAGACAGGTTAGTTATATGCAAGTCAACAAAACACTCACCTGCTTCTTAAGCAGCATCACCTTGAACCTGTCAAAGTCGGTGAGCTCTCGTCTCCTTTGCTGCGAGGCGAGTTTCTTTGCCCACGAAGATTCCTTCCATTTCTGCTCCACACCCGACTGGACAAACTTCTTCGAGACGACACCAGATCGGGCAGCGCGCGGCAGGTTGGACACGATGAGCGGCGTCATGACCAGATTGTTGAGGGCGAGGGCCTGGCGAGGGACGCCGGTGGTCGGGCCATCCACCAGCACTCGCTTGTGGTCGACGATTTCAGCAATGACAGCCAGGTTGCCCTGGTGCTTGCCCTTGGTGAGCAGAACGACTCTGCCCACTTCGACGTAGCGCCATCGGTTAGGCTTCACATGGACCTTGTCGTTGTCGCTCATGGTGGGTTGTGACTGTGATGTTCCTGACCCAACGAGAGGGAGATTCCATCAGTACCCAATGAACTCACAAGCATACAATGTAACAAGGTACGTGATGCCATAATTTGCGTTCGAGAAGCAGCTGTGCACCTGCCTGGGTGACTGAAGCAGCTGTGGTCATGAGAACACGCACGTCAGACTGATACGCTAATCACGTAGAAGGTAGGCCCGGCCTCTCTCTTCAAAGATGAACACTATGTAATGAACTTCATGAGTACAAACATCACCAAGATCGCTGATCCCTCTCATCTTCTTGTCCGCTGACATAGTCTGACGAGGAAAGTCGGCCCCCAGTGCGCATTGGCCCGATGACTAAACCCGAGTTCGGCTCTGACGCCGCTGCTGAGGCCTTTGGCGCATTGCGAGCGAGCGTTTGCTCTCTTTGGTTGTCTGCAGGATGACGGCTAGACACAATAGGATGGCTGCGTCCACAGCGACAAAGCCAAAGCCCCACGTGAAGATAGCTCCCATGAAGGAGTTTGAGAAGGAGTTGATGGGCTCAATACATCCTTGACGCAGAGCGGCAGCTGCGTCATTGGGGCAGATGTCGTCCATCTCATAGTCTCCAGACCCTCTCACATATCCGCAGCAGGTCAATTCCTTTTGCACCGAGGTCTTGAGCTGTCTAGGCGCTTGTGCCCATGCGCTGGCATACATTGCTCGCGTCTGCAGTGTTGTGGCCCACAAGTACATGGCCATTCCCAGCATAGCGGCTGTGCATACCGCCATAAGCCAGCTCTGACACTTGATCCATCCCCTGGAGGCATGCAGGTGGGAGCTGGTGCCGACCACAGGAACGCTAATGGCTGAGGAGCAGACACACAGCAGGCCGAGCGCCACTGTCGGGTAGAAGGGGAAAGAGTGGCGCAGGATGAAGACAAAGGGCGCGCGGCCTTCTTGGCTGTTGGGCACGGAAATCTCAGATGCCCAAAGCAACCCGAGGATGATCAATACGACGCCGATGGCGCCAAAGATGAGGTTTGCAGCAATGTAGGTCCGAATCATCCCTTATCCCTTCTTCCACACCTTCCTTACCTAGTCTATATTATTATCCGTAATGCCAGCCCTAACCCTACAAAATTACTCAAAATAGCAACCCACCGCAGCTGCCCCATTAGGACGAAACAACCCCAATCCAATCGATCGCATCCCGCAAGCAGTAAACAAGCAGATGGCCGATGAGGACCCTAGACGCGTCAAGCGGCCCCGCGACGGCCACGATGATGATGATGACGACGAGGGCGTTGGCGCCGTCGTGGGCATGGATGGTGTGATGGGCCAAGGTGGCGCTGGCAATCTGGGCAACGGGCGCGAGAGACGCAAGATCGACATCAAGTTCATCCAGGACAAATCCAGACGACACATCACCTTCTCCAAGCGCAAGGCAGGCATCATGAAGAAAGCGTATGAGCTATCCGTCCTCACTGGCACTCAGGTGCTGCTACTCGTCGTTTCTGAGACCGGGCTTGTCTACACCTTCACTACCCCCAAGCTGCAGCCACTTGTGACGAAGCCGGAGGGGAAGAATCTCATCCAATCCTGCTTAAATGCCCCAGAAATTGCCAATGCCGCTGGTCCGGTAGAACCTGGCGACTCTCCCGAACCCGACAACATGATGCACCAGCGTGCCCCGGTCGGTATGCCCGTGCCTGGCGGACCACCTCATTCCCAGCATGCACCAACCCATACACATCCTGGTATGGTGCCAGGCCAGACTGGAGCCCCACAACAACCCCTTGCTCCTCCCGGGTATGGCATGCCCACCCATGATCCTAGCGCTTATGCGGGTTATGCCCACTACCCTCCCCAGGGCTACGTTCACGACCGATGAAAATAAGTTAATGCTCGGGGAAGCACATAGCTACATGCCAGACACAACGTCAAGGTTCAGAGGGATTCTGTTAGGAAACTGTAATATTCAAATATACCATACGCTTTCAACGCCATTTGTCTATCGTGCCATGCTCTATATCACCCATCCCCTTCCTTGACTCTTTTTCCAAATTCTGTGATACCATGGGTGTCTGTCTTCTTTCTTATTGTGCGAGGGAAAGGGGAATTCTGGCCGAGATATACGTCGTGGCCGACGGGGCCGAGACTCTTTGATCAAGGGCGTGCGCTCATTGTCCTCGAGTTCGCCGAGAATCTCAGAAATCTCCCGTTCGGCCCATATTCGCTGAACGAATTCGGGAGCGACGGAAGAAGACGCCTCGTCGATAACTCCCAAGCCAGGGAGCCCTGCTGACGACGCGGCAACATAGGAAGGAAGGGCGTCATTACGTGCTTCGTGAGAAATGCGCCAGCTCAAGGAGAAGACTCCGGCTAGTAAGAGAACCGTCCCGAGCCCCACCAGACCGATGTGAAGGTAAGACATGCGCCTTGCCTGACGGTAGTAAATGAGCCCGTCAAGAATGCATGTGATGTTGTAGATGCAAAAGACGAGCGGGTACAGCACGCTCGTCGAGACGGATTTTAACGCAAATTGGAGGTAGTAGAGTTGAGAGAGGGCAAAAATGACCAGGCATACCAGAATGCACCAAGAAGGCCACCGGTCGAACTGGTTGCGCTTGTCCACAATGGTCCGTACGAGCAGCTCCACGGCAGACTTTCCCAGTAGAAGACAGTGCGCAGAGATGATACCGCTTAGACAGCCATAGAGCAGTCCTTTGTAGAAACCAGGACGTATCCAACGTGAAGACGTCATGATCATTAGGATTAGAAGTAATGCTCCCTGCATGGCCATCCAAACGATGAAGTGCGGCTGCCCAAAGAGCCAGATGAGCTCCGTCAGCGAGTGCGAGGGCTCTCCAAGCGCTCCAAACCCTGCAACCAGCCCAGCTCCGATGCTGACTAGCACAGTCCCGGCAAGCGAGTACCGCGTGAATGGCTCTTGGAGCAACAAACTGGCGCAGATCGAATTAAACACCAGCCCAGACGCCTGTATGGGAGAGAGCACGACAAACGGGAGCGTCGTGATCTGCACGCTAGAGCCGAGCAAGTTTGCAACAAGGAACATGGACATGCCAACAATCCACCGCTTCCTCCGCCAGGGGCGCCGACCCTTGCCCTCCGCATCCTCCAAAAGATGGCTCTTTCGCTGCAGCGTCAGGCCAACGCTCTGGCACGCAGAAGTTGCGATGCCTGTGACGATTCCAATTGCAATCAACTTGCTCATCGCCTCATTTGTTGCGGGGGTTGGTGGGCATCCGCACGCGCAACTCCACCAAAGACCAGGTGGAACAGGTGGACACCATGGCAACCTATGTCAACCTCGAGAATGCGCAGAGCCTGCAGGAGAAGCTCAAGAAGCCTGTGCCTCGGAGGTCCATTGACTACAGCGGCAACATGGTGCAGCAGATGCTTGCAAAGAAGACGGGTCGGAAGAGGGTGCTGCGACGGGACCCTGCCTATATCATCGACATGTGGCTCCCTGATGCAAAGGACGGCCCAGGCTGCATATGCACAAAGTTTATCCACTCGTCGCAGAACAAAGTGCGACATCCAATCAACATTGTTCGATGGACGCCGGATGGGCGTCGGGTGCTGACGGCTAGTTCCTCTGGAGAGTTTACACTGTGGAACGGCATGAGCTTCAACTTCGAGACCATCATGCAGGCTCACGACGGACCCATTCGGGCTCTGCAATGGTCGCATGGAGGGGATTGGGTCCTCTCCGGTGACCAGGAGGGAATCGTAAAGTATTGGCAGCCAAACATGAACAATCTCAAAGTCCTGCCCGCACACTCTGAAGCTGTCAGAGATATCTGCTTTAGTCCGTCGGATGGGAAGTTTGCGACTGCGTGTGATGACTCCACCATCAAAATCTGGGACTTTAACGAAGGCGTGGAGGAGAGGTCTTTGACGGGTCATGGCTGGGACGTGAAGTGTTGCGATTGGCACCCGGTCAAGGGACTACTCGTGTCTGGGTCCAAAGACAACTTGGTCAAGCTGTGGGACCCACGCACTGCGAAGTGCCTTACAACACTCCACGGACACAAGAATACAGTACAAAAAGCACTATTTCAGCCGGGGGAGGGATGGATGCTGGCAACCTGCTCACGCGACCACACGACTCGCGTCTTTGACTTGCGCACGATGCGCGACTTCAAAGTTCTGCGTGGCCATGAGAGAGACGTGAGTACACTCACCTGGCACCCTGTCCATCATGGCCTGATTAGTACCGGCGGCGCAGACGGTAGCATCAACCATTACCTCCTCGATCAAGCTGTCTCTTCCACCTTTCAGCTACAAATCGAGGCTCAAAGAACTACTCCCTCATCGTCATCCACGCAAATGATGCCATACGACACGATTCCATACGCGCACGAGTCGGCGGTGTGGTCACTCCAATACCATCCTCTCGGTCATCTACTCTGCAGCGGGTCCAACGATCGTGCGACTCGCTTCTGGGCACGTCCGCGGCCCTTTGATCCAGACCTCAAGCGCGACCGCTATCACCTCGGAGAGGAAGCTGCAGAGGCACTTGGAGCAAATGAGAAGCGTCGCATGGCAAGGCAATCCGAGGCATTGGACGAGGCAGATGGTCTGGTCGACCAAAACATGCCAGTCGGCTTACAAGGAGGATATTCACGCATACCTGCGAATCTGCAAAACCTGGTTCCCGGCCTCGGACAGTACATCCAAGGCATGTCACCTGATGCTCCTCCTCCCCCGCCACCTCCTGGGCTCATGCCGCCTGGTATCAATGGGTCCATGCCGCCTCCCATCCCACCGTTTCCCCTTTCACAGCTCCCCCCGGGATTCATTCCGCCTCCTCCACCACCGGGTTTCATGCCGCCAAGCCTCATGGCAAACCAAGGTGCATCGATCCCAGGTCTACAAAATATGAGACAGTAAAATGTACATAATTAGCATTGTACGAATATTTCGTAATTTACGAGAAGTGCTTGCTTCATCTTAACATGGCACAAGTAGCACGCGCTTTGAGCGATGACCAGGTACGAAGATGAGTGCAGCCCAGCTAAGTCCAGGTCGCAGGGGAGCTGCGCAAGATGGTCCTGTTCATCAAACAAGAGGCCATGGAGAAAGCGCGAGAGATTCATATCAAGGTATTGTGCATCATTGGGGACTATCTGACCAAAATCTAGGCAGACGAAGAATTCGCTATTGAAAAGGCAAAGCTGGTCAGATCCGAGACAAGCGGGATTGACGCTACCTATGAGCGGAAACAAAAGACGGCGCTGCTTTCGCAGCAGGTCTCGCAGTCCAATGTGGCCAACAAGGCGCGGTTAAAGATCCTTGCTGCACGACAAGAGGTCCTCATGCAGATCTTTGACAAGGCGCGGGAGAAGCTGTCTGGAATTGAGAAGCAAAAATCGTATCCACAGCTCCTCAAAGATCTCGTGCTTGAGGCTGCGTTTGGCTTGATGGACAAGCATATTTCCATTATGGCCAAAGCAGACGACTATAACAAGATCAAGGCAAGCATTGGAGAGATACAGTCGACATTCAAAACACAGACTGGGATGGATCTGGAGGTGGCGCTGGACACGGAGCATCCTCTGCCCAAAGAAGGACATGGTGGTGTGCGCGTGCTGGGCGGGAACGGCAAGATCGATCTAAACAATACGCTGGAGATGCGGCTCAAGTTGTTAGAGACAGAGGCACTGCCTTCCATCCGAGCAGCTATATTTGGAGAATCGGAGCATCGGAGATTCTTTAATTAGTTCCTTTAGATTAGCCAACTATATACATTTTATGGTAATAAGTCGTATTGCAACAAATTCCCCGACTGGCTGAACGCAAAGAGTTCTGGGGCACTGTATACTTGCTTTAGACGAATTCGTTGCGCCACGTCCTTTGCTCTGATTCGATCGAGGGATGCAAGGAGAATATCGGGGTTCCGACTGATAAAGGAAGCCAGTTCAGTACATAATTCCTGTACACCCTGGTGTGGCGAACCAACCGCGAAATCGAGAATCTCAAGACGGCTTGCAACGTCTGCCCAATCTTTCATCTCACCATCCAACAATGGAAGTTTCCGGATTTCGTCTGCAAACTCCCGCATGAGAGATGTCGTGTTTTCGAATGCGCTGCGATCAACCACATCGCAATTGAAGAAAAAGCTGGATGCCACGAACCGGCGAAAGACCCAATCTCGCTCTGTCGTGACTGGGAATACCTTGAGCGCTCGGACTTGGAGGAAGGCTGCACGGATCTTTGAACACAGTCCGGTGCAGAGCACGTCGCAGAATCTGTTCCACGTGGTGGTGTCGATGGTATGGAAGACATGCTGTAAGGAAGTTTCGACTTCTTCGCTCAGCCTGGCGTGGAGATGTTCGTCCAACCCGATTTGTAGAATTACTAGGACCATATCAATCTGCCCTTGAAAGGACATAATAGGAGCTAGAGGCACCCCCAGGCGGATGAAAAGCATGGCATTGACGTGACTTCTACCCAAAGGTTTGAGATTAGCTTTGTCAATGATATCCACTCCAAAGTATTCCGACTGTGCTTCCTTCCCACCAAGGGCGAGAAGGTAAGTGCCCATTCGGCTTTCCAGCGATCGTGCTACATAATCGGCATAGTTCCTGTCAGTAGACAAACGGAAATTCTTACCTCCAATACATTAAAGTATGCATACGCCAAGGTCTCATTCTGTTCACTGCACACTACGTTAGCAGCGTCTTTGGCCGACATACATTCATATAAGAGCCAAGACAGGACGTGCTCCGGGACCGTCAGTCCCAAGCTCTTTACCGAACTTAGAAGCCCAGACATGATGATCGGACCACGAAGTGTTTCGCTTTGCAGGTCCTTCAGCCACTCAGGGAGGTCGGTGGATGGAAAAGGATGGGATTCAATGACGAAATCCAGGTCGTAGAAATGCCATACGGCGACTAACGCATCAAGCCGCTCCTGCTCCAACATCTCCTGTAGATACTCATCGTCTTCGTCGATTGTGCCTTCAGCAGCTGGTTGACTATTGGTCAAGTCAACATGTTGCTGCTGCTGCAAACGCGCCTTTCTCTCCTTGTCTGCCATACTGTCGCGCAGTAGGCTCTCCATGGAGAAGGCGGATGGGACGTCATTATCTGCGGCTGCCTCGACCGCTCGCTTTCCGCCCACGTTCCTCGGGGCACGGAGCTCGGGGGAGAGGGAGGCAAGCGAGGATGTGGAGTCCACTCGCACATGCCCCTCCCCTCCTCCTTCCCCTCTTCCCAATTCCCACTGCCCTTTTGCCTCTGGTACTGCCTGCCGCGTCATCGCTGAGCATCGCGTGCTGTTTCCCTGTCTCTGTTCTGCCGTACGCGGTAACGGGGAGCAAAGATAGCCGGACAGCTGCTCCAGACTAATGGAATGCACAGGTGTATATATAGCAAAGTTAATATACGAGTCTGCTGGTTCGTTGCTGTGACACTACTCACTGCCAACGGGCCAGCATGGTTCAGCCATGGTAATCCATCACATGCGGGACTCTACCTCTAACCCACGTAGCCAGACCTCCTCTCATCAGTGCCATTGTGGACGCTGTATTCCTCGCACGTTGGGCTGATGACGCTGGGGGTCCCGCCTGGCCACCCACATCCCATCCCGTGAACCGAGCCTCCTCCAAAAATTCATCGGAGCAAATCTATCCAGCCCAGGGCCCCCCCCCTTCACTCCACCACCAACCGCCACCCTTCATCCCCAGCACAATCGGGCAGGGAGCAGCAAGGAAGGGTGACAACCCCCTCCAGCACCCAGCCATATCGCCCTGCAGCTGTGCATCTCGGGACACTCAGGGTGGCCGCTCCCACCAGTTGAAGCACGCGTAGGCATCCCCGACTCCCGCCCCACCACCCTGCAACAGCGGCACAAGGGATTCACACTGGATTCGGCTGTGAGGAAGGACTATGAATCAGGTCAATAAGCGGTTCCGCTGGGCGACCCAGCGGCATCCCAATGGCCGGCCGGAGAAGGGTTCATGGAAGAAAAGAGTGTCGACGCTTAGCTCCCTCTCACGACACTCGCCCGACAGCAGCAGCGACCTGGAATCGGAGGCACACCGAAGAGTCTATGTGAATATCCCGCTGCCGGACTCGGAGAAGGATGAGGACGGCGTGCCCTTGCAATCCTTCCCGCGGAATAAGGTACGCACGTCGCGGTACACCCCGCTGAGCTTCATCCCCAAAAATTTGTTTTATCAATTTCACAATGTAGCAAACGTCTACTTCCTAATTCTCATCATCCTGCAGTTCTTCTCGATTTTTGGCGCCTCGAACCCTGCTCTTGGTGCGGTTCCGCTGATTGTCATTGTGGTCATTACTGCCGTCAAGGATGCTATCGAGGATTGGCGGCGGACAATCTTGGATATGGAGCTAAACAGTACCCCTACCCATCTTTTGACGCACTTTGACAATGTTAATATTGGCAAGGAACATATTTCCTATTGGCGCCAATTGAAAAAGGCATCATCACGACTCCTCCGTCTGTTGCTGACAAAGGCACGCAAAAGGAAGGACGATGATGTTGATGCGAGAGATGCCGCTGATTTGGCAAGAGTTTCAACCGCCTACTCCGAAGATGCGAGACCCAACGCCATCCGTATGCACGATGTTTCGTCTACGACCATGGAAGAGGTCTTGAAAGAAGACCCTTTTATCGACAACTTCCGATTTTCCTTTGATCTGAGTAAACAGCATATGTCCGAGGCGGCTGGTCCGGGTAATACGTCATTTCCTGTTGAGACTGGCGGCTCGGAGAAGGTATCAAAGCATGGCAGTGTGCTTGACCCTTCTCTTCAACCAAGTGGGAAGGCAAAATTCAAGAGAACCTATTGGAAAGATGTCCGGGTGGGTGACTTTGTACGACTCTCCAACGATGATCCAATCCCTGCAGATGTAATCATTCTGGCAACGTCCGAAAATGATGGGGCTTGCTACGTGGAGACCAAGAATCTTGACGGTGAGACAAATTTAAAGGTCCGACATGCTCTGCGTGCTGGCATGGACATTCACCGACCCTCGGATTGTGAGAGGGCAGTTTTCTACGTGGAAAGCGAGATGCCTCATGTCAACCTCTATAGCTACTCTGCCGTGGTCCGTTGGAATCAAGTTAACCCAAACGACTCCAACGCACAAACTAAGCCAATGGCGGAAGCTGTTGGAATAAATAACCTTCTTCTTCGGGGATGTAATTTGCGAAACACGGAATGGGTCATTGGAGTGGTCGCATTCACAGGAAGGGAAACCAAAATCATGATGAATGCTGGCATGACGCCGAGCAAGAGGAGTCGCATTGCCAGAGATCTGAATTGGAATGTCCTTGTGAATTTTGTCTTCATTTTCATCATGTGTTTTGTTGGCGGTATCGTTCAAGGGGTGACATGGAGGTCCGAAACAGAGTCTCTCCAGTTCTTTGAGTTTGGTTCTATTGGAGGCTCGCCGCCTGTTGACGGACTTATAACCTTTTGGTATGTGCCTTTTATTTCCACAAGCTAACATCCAGGACTAACCTTATTCAATTCCAAAACTTGGTACCAATCTCACTATACATCTCCATCGAAATTATCAAAACTTGCCAAGCATTTTTCATCTACAGTGACACCTATATGTACTACGATAAGATCGACTATCCGTGCACTCCAAAGTCGTGGAATATTTCCGACGATTTGGGCCAAATCGAATACATTTTCTCGGATAAGACCGGCACTCTAACCCAGAATGTTATGGAATTCAAGAAGTGTACCATCAACGGAATTCCATATGGCGAGGCTTACACTGAAGCCATGGCCGGAATGCAGAAGCGCAAGGGCATCAATGTTGAACTGGAAGCAAAAGCCGCGCATGAACAAATTGCTCTGGATCGAGTCAAGATGATTGCTGATATACGAGAGAATCACGACAACCCCTACCTTGATGACTCTCAATTGACGTTTATTGCTCCAGACTTTATCAAGGACCTTCGAGGGAGTGCTGGTCAGGAGCAGCAAAAGGCAAACCACGACTTCATGTTGGCTCTCGCTTTATGTCACTCTGTCTTGACTGATAAAATATCGGACGACCCACCTCGAGTTGCATTTCGAGCTCAGTCACCTGATGAAGCTGCGCTAGTAGCGACTGCTAGAGACTTGGGATTTAGTTTAGTTGACAGAACGCAACGAGGTGTGGTCATCGACATTGCTGGCCGGGCACAAGAGTATGAAGTGCTCACTACATTGGAATTTAATTCGTCGAGGAAAAGAATGAGTGCAATCATAAAAATGCCCGGGACTGGTAGAATCGTTCTCTTCTGCAAAGGAGCCGATTCGGTAATTTATTCGCGACTACGGAGGAATGAACAAAAAGAGCTTCGAGCATCAACTGCCGCTCATCTTGAAATGTTTGCCAGTGAGGGTCTTCGCACGCTTTGTATTGCATACCGAGAGCTCTCCCAGGATCAGTTCAATGCCTGGTTCAAGGAGTATGAAGCTGCCGCATCTGCGATTCTACATCGTGAAGAGAAACTCGAAGAGATCTCGGAGAAGATTGAGGACGACCTTATACTGATGGGTGGAACCGCTATTGAGGATCGTCTGCAAGATGGCGTACCTGAATCCATTGCATTACTTGGAGAGGCCGGGATCAAACTGTGGGTTCTCACTGGTGACAAGGTCGAGACGGCAATCAATATTGGGTTCTCTTGCAATCTACTCGACAATAACATGGAACTGATCAACTGTATCATCCCTGACCATGACCCAGCAAATGCAGATTCCGCAGTATCTGAGTTGCTTCAGAAGCATTTCAACATGTCTGGATCCAATGAGGAACTTGCGTTGGCTCGAAATGACCATCGGCCGCCCGCCAAGACACATGGACTGATTATCGACGGTGATTCCTTAAAGTGTGTCCTAAATGACCCTGTGCGGACCAAATTTCTCCTTCTCTGCAAACAATGCCGATCGGTTGTCTGTTGCCGTGTCAGTCCTGCACAAAAAGCTGCGGTTGTCCGTATGGTTAAAAATGGGTTGAATGTGATGACACTGTCTATCGGGGATGGAGCAAACGACGTAGCTATGATTCAAGAAGCTCATGTCGGTGTCGGTATTGCAGGAGAAGAGGGTCGGCAAGCGGTCATGTCTTCGGATTACGCCATTGGCCAATTTCGATTCTTACAAAGGCTGGTGCTAGTTCATGGTCGATGGTCCTACCGACGAATTGGAGAAATGATTGCCAATTTTTTCTATAAGAATGTGGTTTGGGTTTTTGCCATCTTCTGGTATCAGATATTTGACAATTTCGATGGGAGTTACGTCTATGACTATACCTACATCTCCCTCTTCAATCTAGCGTTTACCTCGCTACCTGTAATTCTCATGGGTGTCCTGGACCAGGACGTGAATGACAAAGTTTCCTTGGCTGTCCCAATGCTCTATACCCGGGGTATATTAGGTCTAGAATGGAATGGGAGAAAGTTCTGGATATACATGCTTGATGGTTTTTACCAGTCAGCTGTCTGCTTTTTCATGCCCTACTTGATTTTTCAAAGTGGTGGATTTGCGACCTTTAGCGGCCTTTCGACAGATGCACTTCAGCAGCTTGGTGTGTACATTGCCTGTCCAGCTGTGTTTGTTGTGAACTTGTACGTCATGTTGAATCAGCAGCGGTGGGACTGGCTGTTTATGCTTATTCTCGCCATCAGCACGCTCTTGGTGCTCTTCTGGACTGGTGTCTATGCCCAATTCACCGCCACGCCGGCCTTTTACAAATCTGCAGGCATCATTCTTGGGTCAGCAGACTTTTGGGCTGTATTGTTTCTCGTCATTGTGGCTGCTCTGCTGCCTCGTTTTATCTTGATGGCCTATCAAAAGATGTATAGGCCAATGGACATTGACATCATTCGGGAACAGGTACGTCTGGGATACTTTAATAACCTTGGACACAAGCCCTTGGCTTCAGATGATGGCGAGCCGGAGCAAGGGTACCTGAATGCTCAATACAATGAATCTAGACCCATCAACTCACCATACAGGGCGGAGAACAGCACTGCGAATAGTCCCGCCAGCACCAACGACAGCGACCAATCCGGGTCGCCATGGAAAAAGGCAATGCAGCCGCGCATCTTCATTGGCCGGCCGACTCTGGGCAGCATAGAGCAGCCAGCGGCGCAGCCACCGGTGCGCAATTCCTTTGAGCGCTTCAGATCCTCCTACGAGTCTCCGCATCGATCTTCCTTGGATTTCGAGGACAGGACGACGGCTTTGGGGCTCTTGCGCACAGAGAGCTCGAGATCGAGATCACCGGGCCCGTCTGAGCTGCGACAGGCACATTTGAGATAGGTCACCTCATCTACACAAATTACACGTTGGCGTTTTTATTTGTATACTAGGGCTTAGATGGCGGGATGAGAGAGGCGTGTATGCGTAACCTTGTATCTTGCATACCATGTTTCATTCTTAGTGATCTATCATTCGCTGTATTGCACGACGACGTGCAAGGCGGCGACTATCTAGCCAATTCTTGCTCGCTTTCTGCGATCCCTCACTCCACATCGTGGTCCGCTGTGCCTTGTGCAAGCTTCGAAGCAGAACTCGAACAATGACGAAAACCGTAAAGACAGCGGCGCCAGAGATGGTGAAGAAGGCGATCTGCGACTCTTCAAAGAAGTTGGGCACATTCATTCCATAGAGTCCAGCAAGCACGCCCGACGTCCCGATACCGAGCGTGGCAACGGCCACTTTGAGTTCCATGACCATGATGGAATTGCGATTGGCGTCCAGAATGATATTTACAATGTCTTCTGTATTGCGTATATTTGAGGAGAGATTATCGACTATCTGTACAATTTCGTCGGTCTGTTTGTAGTAAGATTCAATTAGCATTTCCACTTCCGCATGATCATCGTCTGCGCGAATGCTTTGCTGGAGCTTCTCGGTCAGGTACATGCCGGCAAGGTCATCGTCTGTGTCGAGGATCTCATCCAGAGCATCTCGCACCAAGGTGGCTTTCTGCTGAAAGGAGGAGAGTCGCTTGGAGTAGACGAGGAGGGTGCGCAGGTTGTCACGATCGATGTTGAACTCAAGATTGGCCAGCAGATCGCCAACCAACTCCTGCAGCACCCTCATCTCGGCATCGAGCGAGCTGACGACACTGATGAGAATGGCTTCCAGGGCGCGAAGTTCGTAGGGCAGGCCACCGACCCCCTTGTTGCCCTGTCGAAGCTTCCCCTCCAAGTCATACATAAAGACGGACTGGGTGTGGCTGTCCGTGCTCCCAAAGACGTCAAACAGCAGGACCATGTCGGCCTTGACCAGAGCACGGATGTGAAGGAGATTGATGAGAATGGAGTTTGGGCGGACGAGGATGGTGGGGACGATGGAGTGGAAGCCGGTGTCGAGTTTGCGTAGATCGCGGGGAAGCAGCCCATGCTGCGTGCACAGGTCCATCTTCTTGAACTCCCCGGACACGGTCTTGACGTTGCCGGCTGCATCGAACTCGGTGCATCGGATGACCAGATCGTTTGGCTTGTGCGGGACCAGGCTGCGTTCCAGGACCGCGTTGTCCTTGTCCATGAGATCGAGGAGGTATCGCCTCTTCAGCGCCTTCCACTCCTTGTGCGGCTGCTCCTTGTCCTCCGCGGTCCTCCCGTCGCCTGCGTCTCGCCAGTGCAGGAGCGAGTGCACGGCCGCCGCGAGCTTGGAGGTGCCGCGCGCCTGTGTCCGGCCCAGGTCTCGCCAGCTTGTGCAGTGGCAGTCTGCACACATCCGCCACACCCCCGTCCTCCGGCACATCGCCGCCCTGCTGGTCCCCGCCAGCCTGGTCCTCAGCAGCATCGACTTGTGCTCGTCCACCACACGCACACCCACCACAACGAACGCCATGTCGTACGACCTGGAGAGCGGCGGGCCGGGGTTCCGCGACGACCCTGCGTTTGAGGAGCTGGCGCACGCGGTCTCGGAGGGGCTGTTCACGCTGGCCTCCAACATCTCGACGACCAACCGGCTGCTCTCGCTGCTGGGGACGAAGCGCGACAAACCCGACCTGCGCGAGCGGATGCGGAGCCTGACGGACGAGACGAGGGATCGATGCAAGGACATGGGCGGGCAGGTGAAGCGGCTGCAGAGCTGGGCGGACGTGACCTCCTCCCAGCGCTTCACCCAGCAGAAGCTCTCCCGCGAGTTCGCCTCCTCCCTGGCCGACTTCCAGGGCCTGCAGCGCCTGTCCGCAGAGAAGCAGCGCGCCTACGTGCAGGCGGCCAAGACTGCGCTTCACGAGGAGGACGAGACCGAGGATGGGCTGCGGAGGGTGAGTGCCGACGACGAGGCCCTCCTGCAGGAGCAGATGGAGCAGCAGCAGCAGCTGGTGGATCAAGGAGACGTCGACTTCAACGACACGCTCATTCAGGAGCGGGAGGAGGAGATCCGAGGCATCGAGACCGGGATCACCGAGCTGAATGAGATCTTCCAGGATCTGGGGACGATGGTCACGGAGCAGGGCGCGCTCGTGGACAACATCGAATCCAACATCTCCAACGTGCACGACCGCACACGCGGCGCCGCCACCGAGCTGACCAAGGCCGCTCGCTACCAGCGCAACTCGCGCAACAAGATGTTTTGCCTGCTCATCATCCTGGCTGTGATCCTCACGATTGTGCTCTTGGCTGTATTCCTAGGGTAGGAGGTAGGTTATGAAGATATGCACATTGTTATATACATCGTGATCATGTCTGTTGCTGCCTACCGACACCTCCTTCGAGCAGCCCGACTCGCCTTCCACGGCGACCCGGCAACGCTCGCTGCAGCACGCGCCAAAGCCAGAGGCGACTTTGAGGCCGGGAGGAGTCTGCGGCGGGGGTCGGAGGAGTGCAGGGCGCAGGTGAAGGTGGCGGAAGACGCCGCCTGGCTGCTGCGACACAACGTCGTGCAGGCGGTCGAGACCGGGAGCGGCAGCGTGCGTCTCAACATCCACGCCGACACCGAGCTAGGGGACAACAGCAGTGTGAAGGAGGGCAGAGGCTGAGAGGGCGTGTCGGCTATGTTTTGATTGCTGCCCGGTCGATGAGGGCCAGCACGAGGATGACGCAGTAGGTGAGGAAGGTGACCAGGTAGCCCGCCCAGATGTACCCCATCTGCCCGTACCTACTTGCCAGGCTGAAGCTGGCGATCTTGGCCAGCATGACGAGGCCCAGGAGGATGACGATGGCGAGGACGGCAAAGTGCTGCAAGGCGTAGTGCTGGGCGGTATGGATGACAAAGAAGAGCAGGACGGCGTCGCTGCAGAGCAGGACGATGGTGACTATCAGACAGTACACGCACCAGTCATCTTGGCTCTCAAAGTCGGCGGCTGCTGATTGTAGGCGATGGAGCATCCTTTCTCTGACCTTGATTACATGCATACTTGCATTCTCCTGTCAGGCTCCTGTCAGGAGTCAAAGTCAGTGGTCATCCGTTCTACAAGCCGTCGTGGTCTAGCAGAAGGATCAGACGGCATTCAATCGCTGGATCCAGAAACACGCGATCGGTCGGACAGATATGTGGAGTCACCGAGCACAGCACAGATATACAGGACCCGCAGACTCTTCCTCTTACACGTATTTGCCCATGATATCCTTCTTTCCTTATCGTCATGTTTGACAGCTGTCACCTCGGTTAGGCCTTGAACCCTGTTTCTCTTCCCGAACAGACACAGCCACCCACACTCATCAACAACCACCATGACAAGCAACGGAAATGGTGCTGCAAATGGGACCAACGCGCGCACAGGCGATCGCTTGGCTGGCAAGGTATGTATTGTGACTGGCGCTGCTGGCGGCATCGGCTTCGAGACCTCGATCCTCTTCGCCAAGCAATCGGCCAAGGCCGTGCTCATAGCGGACATCAACGCTGGGCTCCTGTGCAAAGCACATGCGCGCATGATGGATCTAGTGCCTGGCGCCACCATCCGAACCGTCCTCTGCGACGTGTCCAAGGAAGCAGACGTGCAGGCACTTGTCGAAGCCGCCGACGAGTTTGGCGGCGTCGATGTGATGTTTAACAATGCCGGCATCATGCACCCCGACGACGACGATGAGTTCACCAGCGAGCGGGTATGGGACTTGACCCACAATATCAATGTGAAGGGGGTCTGGTATGGATGCAAGCATGCGGTCGCCTCGCTTCGTCGATACAAAAAGACCACCGGATCCATCATCAACACGGCGTCTGTCGTTGCCCTGGTTGGGTCTTCGGCCCCTCAACTCGCCTACACTGCCTCCAAAGGTGCTGTCCTGGCCATGACGCGTGAACTGGCGATTGTGCATGGGAAGGAGGGATATCGTTTCAATGCGCTCTGTCCTGGTCCCCTCAACACACACCTGCTGCAGTCCTTCCTCGATACGGAGGAGAAGCGTCATCGACGAACAATTCACTTGCCGACAGGTCGCTTTGGAGAGGCCATTGAACAGGCGCATGCCGTGGTCTTTATGGCTTGCGATGAATCCACCTATCTCACGGGGCAGGAGATGGTCATGGACGGGGGTATGACAAAGGCCTACGTGACGGCACAGGGACTGCCTTTGTGGGCTCCACACAACCATGGATTTTAGACCGGGGCACGGAGTATCTGGAGTCTAGAATTGCATTTACAAGTACAAATTTTATAATGTTGATTGAATTCAAGTTGGGTGGTTCGTTTGACTTGCTTGCCGACTGAGTTTGGGAGAAAAGGCCGTGTGGTGCAGCCATTCCGGCACCACGCAAGGACCGACATCAAAGAACCCTCGGTCCAGACTATCGTTGAAGTCTTCATCAGACATCCGCTCGTCGTCCCTCTCCTTGATATCCATGAGGTAGCGTGTGACGCCCTTGAAATCACCAGCAACATCCACTACCGTCGACGTAGGAATGTGCAAAAGCCGAAACTTACTGGGCGCTGGTTTGACGATCGCTGCATAAACCGCAAGTTGCAATGCATGCACCGGCTCGAGGGCTTGCGTGTTTTTGAGTTCCCACAATGTATCTCCATCCGTAACGTCAATCCTCCCGCGCACTACCTTTTCATCGATATTTGCCGCCGAACTCCTCTCGAACCAGCCACGGGGATTGACGTGTGGCTGCATTTGACGCATGACACCCCCGAGCCGTATTTTATTCAGCCAGGAATGGTCTTGCAGCTGCGTGAGCTTGAAGATATAACCAGATTGAGCTGCAGAGTCAATGTTTGCCAGCAGCATGATGTCCGATGTCGTAAGTCGGCGCCCATCCATTAGAGCAACAGCGGCTCGCATTTCATTTGGTACAATCGAGTTGCGCTTGTTGCAGTCCTTCATTACGGATTGATATAATGAACACCTCCCTGAACCCCGGAATTGATAGATGGCAGGCATGGCAGTGCCATTGATGTTGGCCACACCTTCAACGGATCCATTCAACCCTTCGACTTCCGACGGCAGGTATGGACGTGCACGAGACGTGCCGATAGAGATGATCTGAAGTCGTAGTAATGAGATGGCATGTGAGATCGTAGATTCATTCAGATTCCTGGTCAGCAATGTTACCTTCCACGCCACGGATCGATTTTCATCCTGGCGCTTGCGGCCCGAATAAGTTAGCCCTCTATTGTTTGCGGACTCAATAGACGCTCCCGTGGACACTTCCTTTTCCTCCTCGGACGCACCTTCCGTAATCTGGGCCTGTAACTCCCGTAATGGGAGATACGTGCACGTCTCACGCACTTTGTCCATATCGAGAAAAGGAAGAGAAGGCTGCTCGTGGTGATGTAGAAGAGAGAGGTGTGTTGTGGCTCTCGTCAATCCAACCCAAACCGCGTTCGTGCATTGCTCGGGTAAGGAATGGCGGGCGAAATACCGGAAGTAAGACGCGTCAAATGAAAATGCTATACAGGCCTTCCGCTCGATTCCTTTGGTCTGGTGATATGTCGCAAACACAAGCTTTTTGGTCGATAAAACAGATGACACCGAATCATCCTCTGACATGGCAACATACAGACTCAATTCAGGATGTAGTTTAGATATGGTGTTTGCCAGCTTTTGAACAGCGGGGATTCTTAGGCTGGGCGCCAAAATAACAATATCTTCCACCCGAACCTTGAGTTTGTCGTAGTAATAGAGAAATTCATCATACGGGTCCTCCTCGTTATTACAAACCAAGTATCTCGGCTTGGGTCCATCCGGACGAATCGTTGAAAGTGGTGCATGTTCCGAGACGCATGTATTTAAAAACCGAGCAATAGACGGGGTGAGGCGATAGGAGACAGTGTGTTCAAGCTTCGTCCACGGCCGGGAGGACGGGAACGCTTTATCGGCGCGTGACAGAAAACGATAATCAGCATGATTGAATGCATAGATTTCTTGTCGTACATCACCCACGATGACATACTGCGGATGCTTTGAAATATTATCAGTGATGATCTTTCTGCGGACGAAATTATACATAATAGGCGTCATGTCTTGCTGCTCATCGAGGCAGATGATATCAAAATCTGACTTTTCCTTCACTTGCACGTCCTTCTCCACCACTCGTTTAAGCCCTTGGTCCGTAAAGCATTCCTTGGAGTAACGAGAGTATCCATAACCATGGTATGTATCAATCACGATATTCGACAAGCCCTCCTGTTTTGCTCGTTCAATGGTCTCAAATTTTAGCCTTCGATTGTAGACGATTGCCAGAATACTCTTTTGAGGATTTCCTTTTGCCACCTGAAGGATCGTGCTCGTCTTTCCACTTCCAGCGACTGCAGAAATAATAACATTACGTCCGTCCGTTACAGCGTCTAGCACTCTCTGCTGCTCCAAGGAGGGGCGGGGAAGTTTCGTGAGTGTAACAAGAGAGCGAAACAGGTGTCTCCCAAACACGGCAGACAAGTGCCGCATTCATTACTCTTAACGATCGTGATGAATGACGCTGAGAAACCAGATGAAATATTGTCAGGTTTCACGTGATATTTCTTTGTTTTGTTTAGTGATTTATCGGGGTCTGAAGTGTGGGATAGTTTCGAGCGACGGAAGTCCTTAGATTCTAGGTGGGCTAATCCCCTGTTTATATAACATCCTTACTCCTATATGCAGTAGTGTTTCAAAAGTTGTTTCAGAGTAGTTTTTCTTTGTGGTTATTTATAGAATTACTAAACTTTGTTCTCAATTTGATTGTCCTCGATTGGGCGGTTCACAGCCGCTTTTATACTTCTCCTTTCATGGCCTGTATATCTTTCGACTTCATAAACCCAGCAGCAGAGACAGGAATTATGAGGCAACTGCAGGAGGCGTTACCTCGAAAAATTTGGCTTATAAAAAATTGCTTTGAATCTGACGTGCTATGACAAGATTCTTTTTCAGAACATGCGTACGCCGAATAGCATGATACTACATGAGTTGACTAATCCTATCCCGAATCTTTATGCTTGCCTTGTCGGGTAAAATGACCCACAGGTACTATTACTCCCCAAGCACTACATCATGGAGAAATAACATGGAGATTGCGGAAAGAAGTGGTGCATGTTCCAAATACTACGAATGAAGTACTGGAAGACTACGCTACGTGGTGCCCAAGGGGGAGGAGAGAGTAGGAGGGTTTGCATGTAAAGTCTGCCCAAAGTCATGTTCGCATGGTTATATTTGTTTCCTGCTAGCTGCCAGAGAGCCTAAGGAACTTTTTGAGAAGTCACGTCTTTGTTGGCGCTACATATCTCAATGCAGTGATCTTACTTTAGCCGCTCTCGCGCACGAGAGCTTTGCATCGGCTTCTGCATACTTGCTGAGGGGCGCTAAGACAAGCTCCGTCACAATTGCATCCAAACATGTTACACCCGCCTGACGCACAATAATAGCCTTGTGCGGGAAGTCCATCTAAGCAGATTCTGCGCTCCCGGAATGAAACGAAGCTTTCGACTTGATAACCCCAACAGCAGAGAGAGAAACATTTGGAGGCGAACCCCAGGATGATCAATTGAAGCAGCATTCTTGCTGAAACGTTGTTTCAAAAGATTTCGGCTTATAAAGTTGCCTATGAATCTGTCATGCTAATTAATACAAAACTTTTGAATCAATATGATAGGGTAACCATTGCCAAATAACGTGATTATGTCAGCTGATTAAGCCCATCGGCCGTTTGTAATGAATGTCAGGCAACATTAATAATCCGGCGCGTTTTTCTTGCAAATTCTATGGAAGAAACGTATTTTATCAATATTATTGTGTCGAATGTCGAACAGCTCAAGAGTGTTCTTCACGAGAGATAAGGGAAAAATCGAAACAATGCCACTATTGTCAAGTGTCAGACAGTAATTTTTAATCAGTGTTTTTGCCGGAGTTGGCCAAAGATGCCATCCAATTGAGGTTCACGAATGAAGATAAATGGTCACACCGCATTTTGAACAAGCTGCCACTTAAGGTTCAGCAATAAATGCAGTAGGTATCTCATCGAGTATGCTCATGGTGCAACGCAGTAACACTGAAGCTTCAAGAACGGGTAATAACCAAATTACAGTTAAAACATACAAGGGAAATTTTTTCGCAAATTATTGTGTGTTGAATTTGCAAATACTTGCGCAATTATTTGCTGATCCTTGAAATCTCTCTTGCGCAGTGTTCTTGCAACGATCCTCACAAACCTGGCGGGTTGCGTTTAAACACGGCTCGTCACAATTGCACCCAAAAAGATTACATGTGCCTGTTGAACAGTAACAATGGCCACTCAAAGTGCCCCATCCCCACAAGCAGATTTGCATGGTGTTTGGAGGGCTACCTCAGCGCAAAAATACACGTGCATAACCTCGACAACAATATGCAACACACCCGGGGAGGATGAGTAGAAGGACTTGATATCTCATTATAATGTTGTTCCTGTTTGTCATATCTCGGCTGCCTTTGCTCATATTAACTACTTATTTATGCCAAGTACTTCAGACATTGTATTGATCAATAAAGCATTACTCGCACAGCCAAGACGCTTTACCAAGACCCACCAATGTTTCTGCAGCCTTTGATTCGGCTAAACATATATCCTCATGATCACATTTGCTCCACAACGGAGGATAATTCAGCCATGACATTTGTTCGGATCGAATGTGATCCTTGGTGAGATCAACAAAACCGAAATAGTCGGGCCCAACGGACCAATATCGCCAGGGACTAGTCCGTTTGGCCCGACTAAGTGGGAACAAGCTATGATGTGCTTTGCACGGCAAATGGCTTTTCCCCTCCGGACGAATACCCTGACTTACTGCATTTGAATCAACTGGTCTTGCAAATACTGGTAGCCAGAAAGCTGGAGCTGTGAGGTACTGTGGAGACATCGTAGTGGGAGCAATCTCACCAGGCAGCATTCCACAGTCCAAGAAGTCATTCTCAAACAGCCCAAGAGACTCTATCGCATACGAGATAAAAATGTTGTATAGAAAAATTATATCAATGTGCCGCGTGTGTTTTGTGCAAGGTTGCGTAATATGCAAGTGATTCTACCTATTATGAATACACGACAAATATCAATGAGCCCGAAAGAAATTCACCACTTGCTTGAGAGCATCTTCCTTGGCCTGGTGTACATCGGGTCGTTTAAGGTCCCCTCGGATCGAAAAGCCGTGCACCATCTTCGGATATACCACGACCTCACCTCCATTTTTCTTGATCACCGCTTCCATCTTCTTCCAGTCAAACAATTCGTCAATCTCACCAGCAGCAACGGTGATAGGCTTGGTGGCCTTGGCGATTACGTCGGCATTCACCATCGACGGGTGACAAGCAGCCGCTGCGTCAACACCCTCCGATAGCTCCGAGTTGGGATCAGCGGACATGAAAGCATATTGTGACCCCCAACAGTATCCTAGTGTATATAACTTACTGTGAGAAGCTTTGACACCCTTTAAAAATAACTGCAGCTTGGGCAAAACGACTGCAGAGCGGTGCCTGTACAGCCAGGGAGCCATGTCAAGTCCAACACTTGCCGTAGCGCCTATCTTACCAAGCATAGTCTGATCTGCTTTTTGTTCGGGCCACGGCGCAACCGTCTTCAAATGCTTGATGATGTCCATCGCATTATTGTCGAGCAGGTCCGGAATATACGTGACAAAACCGTTCTTTGCATATTCATCTGCCACAAGCCGAGTGTTTGGTAGCCTGTACCCAAAAATGTCGGAGATGATAACTATAGCTGCTGACCCACTGGAGGTCTCATTTTCAGGCTTCGCGATGTATGTACTCAAACTGCCCATCGTCATCTCACTTCCTTGAGGATGGCCGGAATGGATGTGGCCGGTGACGCAGCATTCCTTGAGTTCTGAAGTCATGGTGGTAGTTTTATCGCGATATGTATTGGGGAGGTCAATCACGGGACGAACGAGCCGCGGTTCGTGCCAATTTAAATTATGCAAATGATAAAGCGACATTCCCTACACGCCTACTACGTACTTTGGCCTGTCAGCTGTGGCAACCAGCTCTCAGCTTTTTCTTACTGTACAGTGTCCGCTTTGCTTTGCACAATAGGCCATCAAAATTCAAGTAATTACTCTTGAATTTCCTGACACAGATCTTGCGATTAAAAAAGACATCCAGCTCGCCAACTGTTCTTCCCTTCGCCTCTGGCAAACGCCAATAAGTCCATAGGTGCAGAAATCAGCCCAATAGAAAGCTGTCTTTGCCCCCCAGTCCCAGGCGTCCTTATTGAGCATGTACCTATAAGTCAGCCTATTATGGGCGCAGCTTACGGAGTAAATACAGCGTTGGTGATGCCAGCAACGATGTACAATCCTCGTGCAAGTACCATAGACTTCATTCGCAGTCTGACGGCAGTCATTTCAGCACCATTACAATAACAGACAGAACCAAATGTGCATTGATACGCAAACACATAGGCCAGCAAGAGGCCTCCAATCGATCTGAAAGAGGAAGATCAAAATAAGACCCGTCATGACAACAAGCACGGTCTTTTTGTAGCCAAAGTGTTCCTAGACGAAACCATTCCGTATCAAACCAATAATCCTCGCCTACGCTAGCGCCGTGAACAGATCCGCCTGGCTTGGAGCAGACATCTGGTAAGATCATCTGTTTGAAGTGTACCAAAGCAAAAATTCATCAGTTTGGACATAGTATGAACATACTATTTTTTGGAAGGTAGGGGATGCATAGAAGATTCTTAGGGAAGGAAGCCACATCGTACCCTTCCATTACAACGGCAGTCGAAAGTAAAACAGACCAAGCCATCGCTTTGGGGTATAGCTTGAGTCCTTCGAGGAGTGACACTTCGTGCTCTCGATCTGTCGAGTTTTACGCGTCAATTGTTAAGCCCGCGAACTCGACATTCGTTTCGGCGAGCTGCTGAAGAAATTTACTCATACATATGGACTGCACCAGCATCATATCGATGGTGGTCAGTCTTACCACTGCTAAATGGTGCCTCATGTTTCTCAGACCAGGTGGAGAATTGTGGGAGATAGACTAGTCAGGGTCCGTTGCCGTCGTCGGCTTCGGCCCGCGAATTTGCCCTCACCTCTGATCCACGTGACCTCCTTCAATGTGAGATGGCTTTTCTTTCGATATATTTACATCTGCTTGCTCCGCCTAAGTTCACTTCACCTGAAAGGAAGTAAATAGACTGCGCCAAAAGAGACCGAGAAACTGAAGCCCAAGCGGTCTTCCAAACGCCGTGTGTGCAACTATTTCACATGTTTCTTGTCAGAGTCTAAACGGCTTTTTATACACCCCTTCCCCTTCCATCTATTTTTGATTATTCTACCCTAACCTAATTCACCATCTCTCTTCCCTTCCATCCTTCCATCTATCTTCCCCTTCCATCTATCTTTAATTATTCTACCCTAACCTAATTCACCATCTCTCTTCCCTTCCACCCTTCCATCTATCTTCCCCTTCCATCTATCTTTAATTATTCTTCCCCCTCCATCTATCTTTAATTATTCTTCCCCCCTCACCCTCACCCTCTCCATCATGGGGGGCTATCCTTGGGCGATTACTTCCCCTAACCCCATATTACTGGCCATGGGCGATTGTAGGGGTCATCCCAGTTTACTCCTATTCATCGTCACAATTGGCTCTTGTATACTCTGCTTCGATTGGTCGATCGGGAAAGCCATCATTGTCGAATCTCGGTTCAGCCAATAAGATGAGAGTAGGCCATAAAGCCTAATTCCCCCACGGGTGGATCATCCATAAATTTTCGGAACATCCTTTCTCCCTTTCTCACTCCATCCACGCACGAAACACCAAAATCATGCCATCCAACAATCCCGCTTGGCTAGTCGCGAAAGGCGCAAGACTTTTTTAGGTCAAGGAGTCTACTTACAACTCCCCTGGCGAGGATGAAATCATCGTCAAGAGCGCTGCTGTGGCCATCAATCTGATCGACTGTATGCTGCAAAACAGTGCTACTTGGCCATTGGAATACCCATGCATCCTTGGAGGGGATGTTGGTGTGGTTGTCGAGATTGGTAGCTCTATTACTAGCTTCCAGAAAGAAGACCGTGTTGTTGGCTATGGAGTCGGCTCTTACATCGATGCCTCTGGAAAACATTTCTTAGCAACGAAGGTGGCGCTTTCAGCAGTGTTTTGTCTTACAAGACAATTTGACATCACCAATCGCAAGCTCCATGTCTTTCGAAGCCGTGTCAGTGCTTCCTTTATGCTTGCCTACTGCAGAGTGCGGCATGTATCAGAAAGATTTCCTGGAACTTTAATTCCCATCCGTGAATTTAAAGTCCGCGGGCCAGGTCCTGCTGGTCTAGGGAGGGTTATCAAGTGTTCGGTGTAATGCTATCAGCTTGGGGTTGCCAAATGGTTCCCTCAGAATAGCAGGGAGGCATGCCAAGGAGCGAACAGGATTCGTCTCCTAGGACCGCATTTGGCGCGGTTTATAGATAGAGAGCCCGCTTATCGGGGCAGACACGCTTTATTTACCGCTCCTTGTTCTCGGTTACCGGGTGACCCTCCGGATTGTGATCCGTTGAGAACCGATTCAGATCTTGAAACCCACACAAGGCAGCTGAGTAATAGCATAAAAGTGTGAACAACGACTACACAATGAGCGCCACAAAAGAAAACACATCTTCGTCTTTCTTTAGCAAGACCATTCATGCGCTCCAGTCCTTCCTTCACGGTAGCGAGATCAGCGTGAGCTCACACTACTCTACATTACGTCATAGTGCGCCATTTGTGTACTATGCAGGGACCGATACAAAAGTGACATTCAGCGTATTTGGGGACAAGGCACTTCCAAACGATCGGCGCATCTTCCTTCAGAAGCGCGGTTGGCTGACTGGGCTTTTTGGATGGACGTTTGGAAGCTTGATTGGAGGAGGTATGCTACCGGGCAGGGAAGTAACTCCCGAAACATCCCTTGCAAGAGTAAGTCCATCCATTCAGAAAAGCGTCAAAAGTTTTCACGACAAGTGTAATGATGCTCGTGCTGACGCTCATCGACCACTTCAGACCAATATAGTACACATCCCTGTTGTGTCTGGCGATGGCTACTTTCGACTGCGGGTCACCACAAGCGATCCTTACGATACATTGTCTACCACGAGAGTTTTCCGTGTAGGAAGCGCGTCTCTTTCTTCTGCATCTCCACGTGGAGCTGACATCATCACGCTTCCATTCGAGTCTGTCTTCAAAACATTGCAGGTCACTTCCATTACCGCTGGATATGCGGCATTCTACTCTGCATTTCCCTTTTTAAAGTTAGCGCAGTATATTCCTGGAGGCTGGCAAAAGAGTGCTATCGATACGTTGTGGAGGTGGGCCAATGGCAACGACCGTAAGGACGAATTGTTGGAGAAGTACCAGGTCAATCAGCGAATGGAATCGGTTCAGAATTGGGGAGACAATGTCGATAAAAGTCTGCCATGGTCCAAAGCTGGTGTTCGGCGACGGGAGCATTTTGAAAGCGACAAGAAATTCGGACGGGGTGGCGAATACTATGATTATCGGTGATCCGCATGTATCATATCAGCCATTTGCGGCGCGTAATCTCTAATGCATTCTAATTTATCCACCTTTTGCAAGCTTTTCGATGGTAGCCAAAGTAAGACTTTTTGGTCGCTCAATGGGCAATCCAAGTGCACGGTCCCAAATCACCTGCGACAAGCAAAGAGCACGTGAGAATCCAAAAATGACAGTATACATCTGGTAGGGCAGTCCGTAGTAGTGAAACAGAACGCCGCTTGAACTGTCAACATTGGGGTATGGATTTTTCGTTTTGCCATGCTTCAGCAAGACCTTTGGCGCGATTTGTGAGTTGCGATACACCAGTTGCCATAGAGGATACTCTGAAATTCCCTTCCGTTCAAGACCAAAAGCAATCATAGCATTGAATCGTGGATCTGGCTTCCGAAGGACGCCATGACCATACCCAGGAACAACTTGTCCGGAGTTCAGCGTGTTCCATAGGAAGTCCTCGATATCTTTGTCGGATGGGTTGTCGCCGCACTTCTCGCTCATATTAATGATCCATCGGCATACCTCTTGTGCAGCCAGTCCATGAAGTGGGCCAGCTAAACCTTGAACAGCAGCACTATATGCCAAAAAAATATCCGACAAACCACTTCCAACAAGATGTGCTGTATGTGCAGAGAGGTTACCACCTTCGTGGTCGCCGTGTAGACTAGTATACAATCGGAGACAATCCACGAATCCAGTATCATCCGCTCTTCCCATCATTTTAGCAAGGTTATGACAAAGATCCATATTCGGATCAATAGTACCAAGCGGCTTTTGGTTCAAATAGGTGTTGGTGTATATTCTTGCCACAATGGTCGGCAGCTTCGCTAAAAGTGAGATTGTATCGTCGAATGTAGGTTCCCAAAAGGCCGCTTTGTTCAATCCCGCCTCATATTGCTTTGCAAAACTTGAGTCATGATTCAACGAAGAAATGGCCATGCTCAATTGAGTCATTGGATGCATCGACTTTGGTAGACCATCAAGCATATTGTTGACATAGGAAGGAAGCTCACTTTGCGCCGCAAGATCCTTTGAAAAATTTCGAACCTGGGTCTCGGAAGGAAGCTCTCCAGTGAGTAGCAGCCAGAACATACTCTCTGGCAACGTCTCACTGCCAGTTGTACCTTTGGGAAGTGCTTGCTGACATTCAGGGATTGTCATACCATGAAATCGAATTCCCTCATCTGGGTCGACTTGGCTCCCTTCCCATACCATTGCCTTGAGGCCTCGCATGCCACCAACAATATTCTCAACTTTAATGTCGCCAATGCTCTTAGACCCATATTCCGTACGTAGCCTCTTCAAGAGATCTCTCCTTGCTGGGATTTTTTGTGCCAAAGTCTCCTTTAATGAAGAGGACGAGTGGCGTAAAAAACATTTTTTGGGTAGAAGCAATCGGGGGCGAAGCATTGTGGTCTTTGAAAATGCACCTAACTCGTACTGTAATTTTCACAACTGATGTGGGGAAACGGGAAATACGGAAAGGAGAGCGGGCACGTGATTACATATCGGCTCTTCACGGCTACTTATATTTGAACATCTTGGAATGAGCCATCCTCCTGGCGTCCATTATCATGCTCCACATCGTCCCCAGGAGTTTCAAGAGTTTCAATCTCAGCAGCGCTTTTGTCAGGACGGAATTGAGGCATTACTGTTTCTGTACTGACGCTATTCCCCGCTTCACTTGTGGCCACTGCAGATCGAGGTTCATCATCTGATGGTGCACTTACTGAGACTGGAAGGATCTCTCGTTCCGGTAGGTTGGACGCATTTTGCGTACCCCTAGGCAGTCCGTTATTCATTGGTTGTGCAGTCGGGTCACCTTCTTTACTAGGAGACGTGTTGCTTTCCGCGTGAGGAGCCATTCGAGAAGGTGTCGATGAGGGAGTCGGGTCATTTTTATAAGAATTGCTTTTAGAGCTTAAGCTTCCGCGCGAACGTTTTGACTGTTGCCTTGCATTTGGATCCGCATCAAGATAGTAAGCACGAACGCCAACTATACGACCTTCTGCCTCACAGGCTTCCAGCCAATCCACCCTTACTACCGGAATATTCATCTCCACAGCCTTTCGCCACGCTTCTCCTTGACCAGCCGAGCATACAAAGTGCGTCGTGTCAATTTGCACTGAGTCTTGAACTTCTTTAGCGCCAATGCGCTCAACAGTTCCTTTCATTCGACTCTCTTCATCTGACGATAACGGCCCAGCACATACTGTGATTCCGGAAAGCTCCGTCATTTTGTGTGTCTTTATCACAACTCTATCACTGGTAAAAGTCCCCGCAGAGGTCTTCAGCACGAGGTGAAACGTATATGAAGTATCAACAGAGAGCCCACTCAGTTTGGTATTTGTATTAGCTTGAGGGTTTGGAATTGTGCCAAGCCTACTATTATTTTTGTACAAGGTCAGTGTCCGTAAATCCCCACTGCCTGTTGATATCGGATCCCAATTTAGCACCACGCTCGTCTGTGTTGCATTTCGCACACGCAGTATCGGTCTTGAGGGCTCATTCGTACCATAAAGTTCTAGGATTTGAGATTGAAATGACTTGAAGGTGGCTACTTCCTCGTCCTCCGAAGGTGAATTTCTCGAGACCTGAATATCGACAATTGAACCAGCGGCAATGTTCTTTGGCAGCAAGATCGAAGGAAACTCGATGAGTCGGAAGTCATGTGTGAGTAAGATTGCAATCCCTGCGTCAAGCTTGCCCACCGTCAAGCTGATCTTGATGGGCGTGGCTTCCATGGGCAACACCAACTCAGACCTATGATCACGTGATTGGTTTAGTTCAATGGGAATTTAGAATGAGATTCGGTCTGAAGAAACCATGATATGTCTATTCTCTTAATCGACAACAGCTCCGTGCATCGCATCACTTCGGGACAAGTCATCGTAGCGTTGGAAAATGTGGTCAAAGAAACCGTGGAAAATGCACTAGATGCTGGGGCGACAAGCGTTGAGGTACGCTTCAAAGACTATGGTCTGGAGTCAGTCGAAACTATAGACAATGGTACAGGAATCCGAAAAGAGGATATTCCATTTACAGGTTGGTCCAAGCGTCCAGACACTAACTTAGCCTTGCAGCATCATACCTCCAAACTATCATCATTTGAACAACTCTCACGTGTAACGACCCTTGGATTTCGAGGCGAAGCTCTTGCATCGATAGCGGCGACGAGTACTCTATCTATCGTTACAAGCACTGCGGAAGATGTCCCTAAAGGCTCCAAAGTCACCTTCTCGCAGGATGGGAAAGTAGAAAATATTACTCTAGTCCCAGCAAAAATAGGGACGACAACCAGCGTGGATGGTCTATTTAGTAGGTTACCTGTCAGAAGGAAAGAGTTCGAAAGAAACAAAAAGAGAGAATTTGCCAAATCGATACACCTACTTCAATGCTATGCCACTGTTTGTGTTGGCGTTAAATTTTTGGTGACAAACGTCAGTGACAAAAGGTTTGCACTCCTAGAACAGTACTTATTCGAGGAAATCTATTCAAATCGCAACAGATGCTACTTCGTCTGTGTCTGACAATATTTCCGCTGTGTATGGTTCAAAGATCATTTCTTCGATCTTACCATTTGATATTAAATTCAGATGGCACACTAGCCGTTTCGTGCTCAAAGACACCGATAGTAGTGAGATTGCCATCACTGGCTTCATTACAAATCCACAAACCGGGGAATCACGAAATCTGGTTGATAGACATCTTGTTTTTGTCAACTCGAGATTCGTGTTTCTTCCCACGTGGAGACGTGCAGTCAATGAAGTGTACCGATCTCACAACCTCTCGCAATGCGCATTCTTCCTTTTAGATATAAAAACATCCACAGGTATGAGCCTAATAACGTCTGCTAACAAGAGCCGCCTACGATGTGAACGTGACACCGGACAAGCGGAGCATCCTTTTTCACAACGAAGGAGAATTGATTGAGAACTTTAAGGTAGTGTGTTTAACGTGTGTGTTAATTCCAGGATGAGCTTGCTAACGTTTTGCAAGGCAAAACTCATCTTTCACGCGGTGTGCCCACTAAAAGAGGGGCTGATATAAAGATCCCTAATAAATATAGTCTCCAGATCCCGGAGCGCAAGGTATCGGATGGAGATGCTGAATCCGATGCCCAAAGTTCCCAAAGTTCTGATCCTGAGTCTGATTCTGATACTGGCGATAATGTTTCCCCAGATACAACTTCAGAGATGCAGCCACTGCAGACTTTGCTTTCAACAAAACGAAAACTCTCTGTTACTCAATTTAGTCCGTTCAATAACGAGTTGCAACCCAGGCATAATACAACTTCAAGCCTGGGATCCAATAGATTCAATCGGAAGCAAGTTCCATCGTTACCAATTACGACTTACTTTCCCGCCGAACAAACAGGCACAACGGTTGACGAGCCACACATCAATGTGCACACTTCTCTTGCGCACGGACGGGCCCTTTCGGATGCTACTGTGAAAGACAATAAGGCTGCTTCCGATACTGCTTCTGAATTGTCTACAGTTCTCGATGAAGTGGACGAAGAGCAAGAAATTGCCAACAAATCATCTGATGTCACGGAACTAATCCAAGGAGCTTCCGAGTCAATCCAAAATGCTTCTGAGGCTATTGAGAAGTCTGTTCAGAATTTTACAAACTCACGTGTCGGGACTACACGATTTCAAAGTATCACTGTCCCCACAAATGTTTCACAGGTCAAAGCTCTTGCAAGTGTGCAGACTCCCCTAAAAGCAGACCAAGAGGCTGATCTGCAGCAGTTGGTCAATCCTCAACCTATAGCCGGAGTTGGTGCAGAGGAAGAGTTGGCGTTGATTGTGTCGAAAGTCGAATTTTTAAAGATGAGAGTCATTGGACAGTTCAACAAGGGGTTCATACTCACGACTTTGGCTAAGGCATGCTCTGCAATTGATGAGATTTTCATCATCGATCAACATGCAAGTGATGAAAAATTTAATTTTGAGCGGTTGCAAACACAGACCGTCCTTCATAGCCAGCCATTAGTAAGCCCACAAGCACTGGACTTAACCGCAGTTGAGGAACTGACTGTTGCTGATTCGTTGGAGTTGTTGAGGAAGAATGGGTTTCACATAGAGCAAAGGGAGGATGGAAGCGGCTACTTGCTACATGCTCTACCGATGAGTAAAAATATAGTCTTTGATACTTCTGGTAGGCAAGGGATTAGCCACGTTAACAAAGATTTAATGGAACTCATTCATCAAGCACGAGATTCACCACGACGGAACATGTGCTGCGCCAAAGCAAGGCGCATGTTTGCATCTCGAGCGTGTCGTGGTAGTGTTATGATTGGGCATTCTTTGCATCATAAGCAAATGGAGCGTATTGTGTCCAATTTGGGACAGTTGCACCAGCCATGGGTATCGTGAAATCCACAAAGTCTGACCGTTTAGAATTGTCCTCATGGAAGACCGACCATGCGGCATCTTGTGTCTCTTGGAAAGCGCAAACCACCAGTGCTCAGGTGATGGAAAAAATCCGTCGGTATAAAGATTTTGGAAAGATTTGAATATGAGAATGCTATTCAACATGAAAATTAGATTTCTAAGCTTGTTGTCTGGATACTTGCTCTCTAGCCCATCTTGCAACTTCTCGAGTCGCCTGAGAGTATCCGGTTTTCCCCCGACCCTGTTTGATACATTCATTGACCCAATTTGCGGCAAAATATTGCTTTATTTCCCGGTTAGGGAAGGCCTCAGCAAGATCCCTTTACGTTAATCATCACTTGAGAGCAACTTACCCCAATAGACCGATAATACCTCTTGTTAGTGGTTCTGTCTTGTCTACCTCATTGTGTACTACGGAGAGGAAGCCGAATATGTGTTGTACATAAGGAATCAGAAGTTGTGCTCTACCACCACTTTTCATGGCTTGGGTTATTCCCACATAAGCTTCCACGATGCCTTCGCGAAGCGAATTGACATAGTCTATCATGTCGAAGGAGGTAGTCGGATCTATGCGCACACCTGAGGCTTGTTGGAGAACTTGCATAACAAAAGTCAAGTAATTCTCGAATCTTGCGCCAATGGCAAGCGCTATATCTCCAAAACACGAGAGGATAGCAGGCTTAACACTGCTGTCAAGTACGCCGCTTTGTATGTCGTTCAGGAGATGAGTCATAAAATTGTCGCAATAGGGAAATACATTCTCCCCGAGAGCTCTTGAAATGTCTCCAATGAGACCGATAGCTATAGAGCACAGCTGATATTCTTCGTGATTCGCTAAAGCAGAGTATAGATAGGGGGCAAATGAGTCCAAGTAAGCACCGAAGTATTCTTCGAGTGCGGTTGTCAAAGCACCAACCGCAAGAAATATATCTTCTTGGATTGTGGAGTGTGCGTATGCGTTTTGTAGGAGTTGTAACAGAGTGGTCATAATTCTGTCAGCACTTGGTCTGATATTTTTATTCAGCTTTCGGATGATGCTCTGACGGTCAGTAAACACCTTCTACCAATTTAATTACCGTTAATAGACTGCAGAGATTTGACTGCAGCTCTTCATGAGATGTCCTTTCCTCTATCCCAACCAGTTGTTTCTGTACATCAACGCTTTGCATCAGTCGATCTAGAGTAATTGTGAGCAGCTCTGAGATAACAGGAAGCTTATCAACCGCAGCATGAGTCGCAAGCGATGACAGAGCCTCATAGGCGGAAGTTCTGGCATTGAAATCGTTATCTGGCCTTTCAGTGACTCTCACTAATGCAGGCACACACCCATCGTAATATGCTGACATTGGAGCGGTCGCACTTTCCTGTGATTCATCCCCAAGTTGTTCAGCAAGGTTCATCAGCGCCCATGAGCAGTTTGATATGATTCTTGGATGGTCGTTAAATCCTTTGAAAAGAGCATGCATCAAACCGGGTAGGTGTGCTTCGGTAGAAATTGCAGATACCACGAGATCCGATATCCTGCCAAGAGCCCAAGCTGTCGTGTCTTTTACTTGAATTATAGGATCATCCATCATATTAATGAGTATTGGCAGAGCTTGCTGTACTAAAGATTCGAGCATGCTGGGTTCTGGCCCCTCTAATATGGATCCGAAAGCCATCACTGCCGCTTCTCTCTGCTTCCAGTTGCTCTCGCGAATATTTTGTTCGACAAAAGTCAATACCGGCCCCACAATATGACCTTCGACACACTGTGCGAAAAGCTGCAAGCAAGTGCCTGCTGCCATAGCAACGTTCCACTCATCGTCTTCGATGTCATCATCTTGTCTTGTGAGTAGATTCAACAAGACTGGCAAAATTTCCGGCATAGCCACTTTTGCGAAACGAAAAATCTGGCGATCAGCCTCCTCATTCATCATTAGTGCATCTTGATTCTCAAACGTTATTTCAATTTCCACCTCGCAAACAGTACTCCAGAACTCAACAGCTTGCAGGACTACCTCGTCGATGGGACTATTCATGCCCATAATGGTTAATCCGTAGAGAGCTTTCTCCATGTAGAATTGCATTTTCTCATAGTACAGTTGCATTATTCGCACGAGGCATCCAAAGGCTGCGACCTGGATACGCACTTCATCTGATTGAGTAGCTTCACAAATCACCTGCATGATATAGTTCCGCTCTCCCTCACGATCGAAATTTTCTTTCACAAAATCCAGTGAATCAAAGAGAGCATTTATTGCTGCAACCCGCACAGCCGCATTTGACTCTTCCTTACGCGCGCCTTGCACCACAGCCGTAAGAATTTGGTTGGATTCAGTGGCTAAAACTTTCGGATCGACAGACTCACAGATGTACCCTATGGCCTGCAAAGACGATTGTTTCAGAGATGCCGTTTGCTCTTCGGATACATTTGCTACAAGCTGTCGCATAAGTTCGGGCCATTCGTACTTTGGCAATTCGATCGCTGCTATTGCCGCTATAAATTGTGCAGCTGATTGTCCCGCACGGGTATCCTGTGAATTTAACGTACGCAGTGCCTTGCTTTAGACTTGCACCTGGACAGAAAAACTTACGCTGTTTTTGATTTCAGCTCGTACGCCTTGATTCATTACCTGCCATTTGGCCTGATACTCTTGTCTCCGTATTGTCTCTTTTGCGGTCAGAGCATTTTTCAGGGCCAGACCAGCAGCTGTCCTTACGTGCGGTTGACCTTGTTCGTTTGCCAGCTCACGGGATAGCATGCCCAAGTACTCATTCCAATGCTCTCGAGCGGCCTTTTCCAGCTTCTGCACGGCATCATCGCGTATTTGCTGATTGGGCGAGAGAGTGTTGGCAAGAACCTCGCCTGCCTCCATTGGGGTCGAGGTACTTGCTTGGCTCGTGTAGCAGTCGTGTTTCCAAAACGGACGACTGTACTGACCGAAGTACGGGGATATTTGGGTTAGCTAGCAAGGACTTTCTCCGTTGGGTCAAAGTGTTGCACAAGCCGAAATTCCTAAAACGATCTTCAATTGAGCAAGCCAGCCAGTCACAGGCTGCCACGATTGATTGCTCTTGATGAGTTTTGTCCGTCGAGGAGGAGGAGGAGGAGGAGGAGCTGGGGCCACGAGGGGTGGCAGGGGAGAGGCGCGGGGCGGAAGAGGCGGTGGTGGACGAGGTGTTGGTGGACGAGGCAGAGGTGCTGGTGACAGGCAGCCGGCGGAGCGGCCGAAACGAGAAGCCATCCTAGACCTCATCAAGTTTCAAGACGAGCAGATTCGTGTCAAATTTGCAGGTGGTCGGGAGATTGTTGGCATCCTCAAGGGCTACGACCAATTGATGAACCTTGTGCTGGACGAGGTCAGTGAAATTCTCCATGATGCAGAGGGAAGAGCCACAGACCAGTCTCGAGAACTCGGTCTTGTTGTCGCAAGAGGGCCGGTCTTGCTTCTCATATCCCCACAAGGAGAGGAGATTGAGAATCCCTTCACGACTGGAGGCAACGCGAACGAGTAGTCTCACATCTCGTTTCTATGTACAAATGCCGTCATCATCATCAGAGTAATTAGTGTCTCGTCAGTTCCTGAAAAGCGCCCGCAATGGCCACTTTGAGCTCGCGGTACGATACAATAATACACGTCTCCTCATCACGAGTCACAAGCGTAATCTTTTCCTCGCTGCCAGCGTCAAGCTAAGTAAGTTAGCCCGTATCTCTATCCAAACACACCTTGTTCAGACATGCCACAACATGCGACATATCAATCACTGGTATCCCATGATCGTTCACTTGATGGAAGACGTAGTCTCGAAAGAGCTTGATTATGTATTTGTCGCCAACCTCGGACCAAGCCACTTCACGATCTAACTCGGGTCGCTCGTTTATAAAGCCCAACTTACATAACAATCTCACAAGACGGCTGTTCTCCAACTCACCCATTAGTTGGCTCTCCATGGTATCCATCGAGCTGAATTAGAAATTAAGATGCTTCTAACTTACTTGAATGACAACTCTAGATTTTGTAGAATGTAGGGTGCGCTTATCCGAAGAATTTGACCGATACTCCTTTCTCCTTCATTACTCAGTAAGTAAGTCAATAGATTGTGGAAATCAAAGGAATAAGAGCTTGCTACAGAGCCGAGTGATGACTCCACATTATCAGTCTGCGCGAAGCTATGACACGAGAGCATCAACATTAGTCTTCCAAATTGTTGAAAATCTTTCTGCTGCCTTTCGAGCAATGGACTGTCCTCTGGATGTATAACATCTAATATGCTACAACAGTTCAGTCTAATTCGCATCTTGGCTGTCAGCAAAATCTTTTTGGCGTCAATGAGTCGAGCGGAAAGGCTCAAATTATGTATGGTATTCAAAGCTGAGGTAATCTGGGAGACATAGCCCCAGAGAACTTTCTCGGCAACTTGATGCAGTGGGACTTCCCGTTTAGGCTGCAAATTAAGGCCAGTCCTCCCAAAATGAGCATCGTACAAGGTACTCGACATCGGATAGAAATCGAAGATAAATATGAGAGCTGGGATTAGTTTGATAGAGGGTACGCTTACAGTTGTCTCCAAAGGCATGTGAAGTGAAGGCCTCATGCACAGCTACAGTATTCGGTGATACCACGTCTTTCCATTTTCTGACAGCATTGATACTTCTCTCGTTCGCTAGACGGAAGGATTCGACGCGCCAGAGCGCATAGACCTTGCCATCTAGGTTTGAAGAGACCTTGAACGCACTCGTAGGGTAGCCAAACACCCTTACACTCTTCTGAGGCGAGATATCGAGAGGAACTAGAGAATGGTATTTATCAACGGCTTTCGGCAATCCAGACACTATTCCATTAGTATGAGGTCAAATAGGATCGAACTTGGGAGAGTTTGATGTAAACTTGCTGATTTCCTTTGCAACTCTTCTCGTACTGCATCTGAGATGAAAAAGTCGTGTATGGACTTCTGGTAGGGATAGTAATTTGATGTATCTGGAGGTAGAGACGCGTATAAATGATATCTCAATGGCTGTTGATAAGCCGTAGACTGGGGAAAGTACATATCGTTTGGTGATTGATACATGCTTAGTGGCATCTCTTGCTGATAAGGGGCAGGGAGCGAATCAAATTGGAGGGTGTCCATCTCACTTTGTAGTTGCTCCGCAACATCCTCGGTCTCGGACTGCCTTGGTGGGCTTTTAGGTATGAATGGCGCAGCACCAGCAACCTTTGGCGATAAAGTGGGCCCTTTCGCTGTGACGGTTGAGATCCCCGTGCTAGGCTGGAAAGACGGAGAGTCTACATTGAACCTCTTTTTTGCCATCTCTGCAGCGCTGCTATGCACGCTTAACGTTGTGGTTGCCTGACTTGGTATCCTCTTTACATTGTGATTGAAAATGCATCCTTTATCCTGATACTTGCATGAACCGTGGATAATGATATTGCGACACAGCGTCTGACTCATTTATCTCATTCGTAGGAAAATCTGCCCCCAAAGTAGGCAGCTCTAAGTTAAATGCCAAGGTCCTTCTATTGTTGTTGCTTTTTGGAATGTAAATACGGGGTGACGGAGTGACGTTGATAAGCGCCAATAATTACTTGCAAGGGCCAAATGACGGGCCTAAATACTTGAAGATGGGAGGATGACCAAGACATTCGCTATCCTTTCATCGCATAGTCTACCTCAACCATGCCAACTTATGGAATGCTGTCCAACAATGGACTTAGTCGCTTTTGTAATTGCCGAACAAGAAATATTACTTTACCGCATCAGCGGACAGAGGGTTTGGTCAGCGTCCTTGAAGGAAAGAAAGTCGTCTCAGATAAAGATTACTTGCATAGTATGGAAAACAGATGGGCAAATGCTCGTTTCAGGATCGAATGATGGAATTATCAGGGTATGCGATGTCCATAATGGAAAAATTGTACATCGATTGAGCTCTGAGAGAGCTTCATTTGGTTCCGTTTGCTGTGTGGATTGGAATGCTCAGTCTCAGAGTGTGGAGAATGATGAGGAGGGTCAATTCAGTATACCGGATTTTCTCGATATCTTGCCAAAACTTCGTCCGATTCTTGCCACGTCCACCCCGTATGGATATTGAGTCCCTTTTAATTTCAGAGATAGCGTCTTTGCTACAATTTCAAGTATTGACAGTATGATCTATTTTGATACCGGACGCGCCGATCCTCTACCATTGGACATGCTAATTTTTGGAGACGATAGTGGTCGACTCCATATACGGTGAGTGTTAGGAGAATTGTTTAACATAGAATTTACGGCTGGTTTTCCGTCGGGACAATTACCCTTCGATATGGGGGTTTAAATTCTCTCCCTAATTCTCAAAGGACGCGTCAAGATTCTTCGCAAGACCTACCACGCATTCAAATTTTGCGCCATGCTTCCTCTGCTGACCTCGACACTCATTCTTTAGTTGTCCAGGATGTTGAAAGTAGAGACGTGCGGCTGTTATATGTCGATATGGGTTTCTTAAGAGACTTCGGATCATCTCTCCGTGATCTTGCCTCAACCTCTGTGAAGATACAAGCTATTGCCAGATACATTCGCGAATCTATCACAGCTATGGTTGCAGAATGGAACCTGTTGTCACAAACTACCGAATCATTCATTTCAAGTCTCGACGCAGAGGTGAAAAAATTTGAAGGTGATTTTGGATACCACGTCGCGTCTTACTTTAGGGGAAACAAATGCAACTAACGAACTCTTTTTCTTCTTAGTAACAGGAATTCCTAATCAAGCAACGTTAGAGTGGCTGATTGGTACTGTTGCTGAAAAAGTTGCCTTGTATGAGGCTACAGGCTAATATATAGGGGCTTAAAAGATGGGAGAAAACCTGCAACAGTGCATATGAGAATGTACAACGGCTTGTTTTGGAACACGTGATGCCTGCCTGTGATCAGTTGATAATTCTTTTGTCGCGGTCTCAAGGGCTTGCCAACTGGCCTTCGACCAACGAAAATTTGGGCTTAGACTCGAAACTGTTTTCTTCGTGTTTAGATTATGCTTCAGCTATCATCCTCACCAGTCGTGCATTTCTGGAAGATATTAAGGTTGAATCCTTGCGATTTCAGAAGTTCACTACTTGGTTGAGAATAGCGCTTGAGAACTTAATACCCACTGAAAATGTTCGCACGGCCAGTGTTGAAGAGCCTAGTAAAGTGGAAACAAATGAAGTTTGTGATTTTATCAATGACATGTTGATCACCTCTTCCCTCTTTGGATACTTTGACTGTCGGAAGAGTAAACTGAGTGAGGCTGACATCTTGGGTTTCGTTGAAGGTGACGAACACAAGAAATTTGCCTTTGAGTTACTCATTGAAACGCTGATGCCACTCTGTGAACATGCTTGCACGAAGCCAGCCGACAAGATGCGAAATAGCGTTAGCATAGTGCAATTTCTATATTTGACACGCCCTTCAAACTCATTTGATGAAAACGATGTTCAAATGAGGCTTGTGGGGACAGTGGTCGATACTGCACAGAGCGATCTTTGCATACTAATTGCAATGAAGCTCGACTCAAAACGCGAAGGTAACTTCCAAATTTCATATATTAACGGGAAGCTCTATTGCTGAAAGTTATTTTAGATCAAACCTCAACACTCTTGACAATGAAACAATTGAGCTACTCAGTCATGGCATTCAGTAATTCCATCGAAATTTTAAGTATTTCATTTATAGATGACGATTCTTTGATGATTTTAAATCAGAAAGATGAAGGGCATGGAGAAAAACACTCGTCATCTCGGTCTCTTACTGCAGTGGCACTGCCATCACATTGGAACTTTTTGAATGTTGAGATGGTTAGCGAAAGTGAACTTTCTATTGTATCGATCATTCAGCAAAACGGAACTTCGCGAGATCAATTTCATATACTAAGACAAAGGGATTTTGATGATTCTTTCATACCTATAAGCATAGCATTAAATGGGAGGGAGGGACGACGTATCGGTTGCATACTGGCAGATGATAGTCAGAGATACCTAATATTTGACCTGGATGAAGACGAAGAGGAGAATGAAGAGATGGCCGAAATCTAAGCTAGAGCCTGTTGTGCTGAGAAAGGCTTGTGCTCTCGATACCAATGAATATCAACGTATGTTTGCGGTTTTCGTACAGCCAGGTTCTGCCGAGATGAAGTTATTGTAAATTTGCTTTACTGTTCGAAACGATCTCACTCAGCGGAAACTAGAGAGAGAGAGATACTATGCGAGTAAAGCTGCACACTTCCTGAGTTAAGGCTTTTGAAAATATAAGAATCTATTTAGAAAACCACTCGTTCCTTTCAATGACTCTCGCTATGCGAGTAGGCGGTTTGCAGGCACGCAAATGATGGTTGGCCTAATCTAATTTACCTCCGCGAAAAACTGTCATAGCGGAATGTACCATTGGAGGTCTCCCCAAGGTCAATAAGACGTGCTTCTACCACTCTTGACGTTCGACGTCATGGTAATCATCACCATCTTCTCCACTTACAATTCGCAAAGCTGAAACGAGCGCTAAACGACCAAAGATCCGCCCGGAACTCCATAACCTCGAAGCATTTTCATGCAACATGGTGCATAATGCCAGCGAAGTAGGTGGTCACTCGGAGGAGCTATTCCAGATGCTCTGCTCCGTTCGTGCAAGAGAATTCGCTTCCCGTGATCTGCAATCTTGAACGTGTCAAGCGCGAAAAGATGTAAGCGGTAAACCCCAGAAGTCTCTACATATATTCCCCATTCATATGAGTCAAAGGGATGATGAACACCACTGTCAAGAAACAGTCCGTTCTCAGGAGCGTACGAATCCAGATACGTATGATCAGCAGGAAGTATCTTGTTGAGAAATGTTTCTCCTAGCGTAAACCCTACTATGTGCCAGGCCTGACACCTTTTTGGAACACTTCCTGTAACAATGCATTCTTTATCTCGCTCTAGAAGAGTTTTTCCAAATGTACGCTGTCCAATTGTAGACCGTTTCGAAGCGCTCATGGTGGTAGTACTTCCGGCCTCTAATCTCTCCTGGGCAAGTTGCACAGAAGTCTTGCCTTTGGGACCAGGCCGCAGCTGAAGTGTAGCAATATCGCAACGCACCTCGTATAGTCCTGGCCGTACCTGTTCAGTGATTGAGATGTCAAGCTGATGTCCGTCTCGCCATAACTCTGAAGCAGGAGGGAGTATTGCGACACAGTTTGCGATTTCCATAAGCTAAGAAGTATGATTGCACCGAAGTTCGCCGTGACTTAAGAATTGCCATGGAATAAGGGCCAGGAATTCCAATTGAGGACCGGCCAGTGAAACATTTTGCAAACTTCGGTAAGAACCGACGGAGAGAAAGTATTCCTTCTGCAGAGGCGTTTCTATCCGCTCCATGAGGCTAACCATTGTTGAACAGACCTGATACGAAGGCGTCTCGTCTAGAAGGTTGTGGAATTGTGGTTGAAGCACCAAGAGTGGCTGAACAAAGAGTGGCTGAGGCTGCACTATCTAGGTTATCTATAGCCGAAAAACCAAGCTTCCCTGAAATCACAGGAAGGCACCTCGAGCCACATCGATAGACTCACTTCATGAATTCTTCTAGCCGACTAGGAAATATGGTAGACCGCCCGCTTATGTTCGCCTCTTTGGATGTCCCAATTATCAATTCTTGGAGTGCGTTGAACTCCAAGGTCGTGTGTGATCGGGCCCCCCACAATAATGACCGTAGCCGTACGCGAGTATTTTGTGTGCGAATGAACACAAGCCCCAAGTCACGTCGAAATTCGTTACTGGGTGATATACAAAATGCAGAAGAATTACGAGATATCGGAAATCTTGCGTCATGGACCGTATCTTCGGCAAAAGAAGGATTCTCCATGAATCAATTGCGCAATGGGCATGGTGAAACGTTTTGGCAGTCGGACGGAGCCCAGCCGCATTTTGTTAATATCCATTTTGTCAAACGCGTGTCTGTAAAAATCATAAGCATCCACATGGACTTCGCGCGCGATGAGTCGTATACACCCTCGAAAGTATCAATTCGTTCCGGCACGGGCCACCACGATTTGCAAGAGGTGGTACTTCTTGAATTGGATGAGCCAAGTGGCTGGGTCAATGTTGATCTCTCAGAGTCCCGTGATGAGTATGTAGTATCAGAAAAGCATATCCTAATGAAAGTGAAGTGCTGAAGACTTTTCTCATTCAGATATGTGTACTTGCTAATCACCAAAACGGCAAAGACACTCATCTACGTGCAATCAGAATCTTTAGTCCGCAAGTAGAGGGTGCAATGGAGAGTGGTATCTCTTCTGCCAATGATATTCTGGGGCGTGATATGGACTTCACATCTCGTGCTTTCCTGGCTTTGCAAAACATTCGATAGATCTATGCTCAACAAAATTGTTATTACTCTACTTTTGCTCTACAACAAGGTCTTCAAAGTAGCGCAAATGGCTTCCGTGATCTCTTTTGTGGTGGTTCTTCCTCCGAGGTCTTTCGTGCGAAGGCCCTGTCCACCAATATCTGGAGTGTCGATAACCTTCCTGACAGCATCTTCGATGGCCTGTGCTTCAGCATTTAGCCCAAAACTCCATCTTAGCATCAAGGCAACGCTCAGGATCATTCCTATTGGGTTGACAATCCCCTTACCTGCGATGTCTGGAGCTGTACCATGACAGGGTTCATACATGGCAGCTACCTTATCACTCGTCCCCGGAATTGCAGAGAGAGACGCGGACGGTAGCAACCCAAGTGAACCTGGAATTACACTGGCCTCATCTGATAATATATCTCCCATTAGGTTTTCGCATAGGACGATGCCATTAAGGGCTGTCGGTGTCTTCACCATAATCATCGCGGCACTATCGACCAACTGATGAGACAGTTTAATTTCTGGGAACTCTTTTTCATAAAGTTCAGTGACAGTCTTCCGCCATAGCCGACTTGTGGCAAGAACATTGGCTTTGTCAATCGATATGACGGCTTTCGGTGGGTCGGACTGCTTGGCTAGGAAGGCTGCAAGCCTAGCAACACGTTCGATCTCACTGCGGTGATACGGCATTTGATCGCATGCATATCCTGATCCTTCATCTTCGGTCTTCTCTCCAAAGTACACACCACCAATGAGCTCCCGAAGAATAATGAAGTCGGTATTCTTGGCCACCTCGGGTTTCAACGGGCTGAATTGTAGAAGTGATTCAGACGCAAAATTGCAGGGCCTGATATTTCCAAAAAGTCCTAGCTCTTTCCGTACTTTAAGCAGTCCCTGTTCTGGCCGTACTTTTCCTGTGCCCTTTGTGACGTCAGATGAATTGTTCGTTCTACGGTACTCACCCATTTCGGTCCACCTACAGCTCCAAGTAGGACTGCGTCAACTTTCTTGATCGCTTTCAATGTATCATCTGTGAGGGCGCTTCCTGTCTCGTCAATTGAACATCCTCCAATAAGATGCTCTTGGAGTTCAAATTTTAGCTGTGGGCGAAGAGTTTCGACAATTTTTAGAACTTTAATAGCTTCTGGCATGACTTCCTGTCCTGCATGATCTCCTGCTAAGACAGCGATAGTTTTGGTCGACGGCACCATTGCTATGGTAGTTATCTTGTGATGTATTGCTACGGTATCCGAACTCGATGTACAACTTCGCTACCAGTCACCAGTCAACGGGCACGGAATACGACTCTGTACGACGTTGACGATAAGATCATCACCGCTTGTTCATCGTTAATATTGTGTATGAATACATATTTATATCAGAAGGCCGCACGATTGCGCATGTCACTGACTTTCCTTTCAACTTCCCGTACACTTCTATCCAACTCGGCCGCAATCATCTGCTGTCTGTCTCTAGGCAGCAATGGAAAGCGTTCGCATAAGTCTCCATCGATAGTCGCCTTGACTGGAACGTAATATCCTCGGTAGTTGAGGTGATCCCGGCCTGTCGCTGATTGATTCTCAGACCGTATGAACATTTCAAGCTGCTGAAAGAATTCGACGTCCTCCTTGCTAACAAATGGAATCAAACACCCAATGGTTCCCATCAATCCACCATACACCAGTATATCACGTCCGCCAGCAACGAGCTGTGTCTTTTGAATGGATGTAGGAATGTCTCCAATTTGGAAATGAGCAAGAAGACTCAGACGATGTGGAGCGCCCATGAGATATGATCTTTCATGGACAAGCGTTGCGCCACTATCATCCTTATCCGCTTCTTCAGACGCCAAGTCGGGACACCGGACCACCCAGATATTACCAAATTTATCGCCACCAGCGACCGTTTCATAATCAACCATTGTTGAGCAAGAAATATGTCGAGCTTGTGAGTCGTCAGCAAATGGGATTAAGAGATTTTCCGAGTACTTATAGACAACAAAAGATAACGATTGCTGAGCATCGCCAACAATAATTCGATTGCCTTGGGTATGCAAATTGACAACCAAGTTGCCCATCTTCAACTCACACTTTCTCAGTAATTGTTTCTGGCCAATGTCATAAATTCGCAATCTTTCACCCACTCCAGCGAGAAGTCTGCCTTGGAATTCGAGCAAAGCGATCGGTGGTTGCTCAACTTGGGTTTTATGTATGAACTCAAGGTCTGTGCCATCATCACTCATTCGATAGATATGGATCCAACTAGTTCGCGTAGAGTTAGGCATCATAATTGTGCCCTCGCCAGTTCCAACAACAAGAAATTCTTCATCGTCTTGACTGGTGAATTTGCAAAATGCCATACTGAAAGCGGCTTCATCATCACCAAGATCCAGTTTGTAGAGTGTCTCCTTTTTCCTGATGTCAATGATTCGGATACATGACGCCCATTTCCCTACTGCTGCCCTTGGATACCCAAAGTCTTTGGGATCTAATGGCCCCACGGCGCCATTGGAGTGCCCGTTTGTTAAATTTGGTCCCGATGTGGCCGGCGAGACTTGTTGATCTGATTCGATTAGATAAAAAAGCTTTTGTGAAGGATGAAATAGAGATCTTCGAGGAGTATAGGAGAGAGGTATGATGTCTTGCTTGAGATTGTCGTTCAATCGTTCAATTGTAAAAATCCTTACATTAGCTTGCTTTATCAAGCATAGAGAAAATCAGAAGGAACAATTGGAATAACAAAATCTTCCTCATGGGTTGTCGGGAGATTATGAAATCATCAAATGAAAACGAATATGGTTATCTCACCTTAAATTTGGGCCTTGTATTCCCACCATTCCGTCCGGACATTGCTCGCTCCGGAAACTTGACGCATATTCTAACGGCTCATATGACAGAGGTGTCAAATTTAGCGTGGAGTTTAAAGTGTATCCTAGCCAAGGTCGTGAAGAGAGGCCAAGTAATGCAGGTCGTTCTTGAATTCTCACTTGAAAAATCTTGACCGCTTTTGGTCCGAGAAATCTAGTACGAGTGTCTGAGAGCTGACCAGATAGCGTGTCCAGAACAGTCCTCAAGTAGACACCGTTTACTAAGCCAATATGCAGGTACAAGGTAGATATAGCATTGGGTCCTGAACTATCAAACATGGACATTATACGCAACGAACTAGGTGCTGCGCTTAGTGCTTGGATGCTAAGGTTGTCCAAAGGGTTCTCCGGCTCAAGTGATATGATGCGTACAGTCAGATCGTCACAGCCGACTGCCAGAAATGCACTTCTGACCCTCCCATACGGTATTTCCCCAACACTCAATGACAAGACATTAGCCGAAGTCTCCTTACGGTCTTCAAACTCGTTGAGCTGGCCTTCATTGTCCATTTCGAAGTATACGATCTCTTGTGTTGATAAAGCTACCGCCACTTGACGGTTGTTTGTCGAAGCCGCAACTATTGAGCAGTGCTGGGGAACTTTCCACTCGTTGACTTTCTTGTCTGCACGTATATGCCGTATGCCTTTGGAGTGTATCTGAAGCAAGGCATCCTCCCCCATTTGCTGGACTGCTAGTGTGGAAACAGATGAAAGAAATCCCGAGTTTTGCACCTCTTCAACAGTCTCGCCGATGGAAAGTATCAGACTACCGTTGGAGAACGAGAGAACAATGTAAGCATCATACTCATCATCCGAGCGTAATTTTGTGGTCCATACAGCGGTTGGAGTACCGGGTAAAGTGGCAGCAGTATACTCATTAACGTCTAAGCCATGTCGTAGTATTCGAAGTGAACTTCTTGCTTGCTTTCCAGAGAGTGTATACAACTGAGGTGCGTCTTCATTCGTAAGATTTAAAACTTTACAATCCATTAAAGGATTCATTGCATATAATTCCTGAGCGATAGATAGGTTTATCAAAGGTCGAGGGGAAAAGCGTGCCGGCTCCTGCAAATCATGAATGCTACTGAAAACTGCTTCATCATCGTCATCACCTAGTTTCTCAAACTGGTAAAACATATGATTACCAGATTCGCTTGCGACAAATAGAAATCCCGACTTCAGAATGCAAAGACTGGTGGCAATGGGAACTGTGTCAAAGTATTTTATTTTCATCTCATTCAACACCCCATTCTCGTGGTCTATACTCAATTTGAACAAGTCACCGTCGTCTGATTGAACGAGCATAAAGAATATCGATCTTGTTTTATGCACAACGGCGCTTATTATCGTTCTTTTCAACGAAGGGTCCTCGCCAACACCCTCCCGCTTCGGGATTAGAACCGTGTGCACCTTCACGCCCATATGTCGATAGACAATCGCATCTTCTTTGCACACTAAGACCCCAGATGGTCCGTCCAGCCCGCCAGGAACTGGAATAAGCAAGTTCGAACTTCTGTCGACCACGTCTGACCATTTTTTTACCACGTGATTTAGACCCAGATCAACTTCGTAATACGTGAGCAGCTTCTGAGACTGCCGATACGATTGAGGATTCTCATCCGAGTCCCCATAATCTACTTCTAATGCAGCAAATACTGGGTTTGCGGCATCGCCCACATCCATGGCAATCGCTGAAAAGATTATGTGATGGCTTTGATGGGCTTCAAGAGGCGACGAGATTGAGAGTTCGGTCTCTGCTGTTCGGTTAAGGATGTATATAAGCTTATTCTTCTCAATTGAGGCGACCATAACTGCTCGGCCTATTGGATCAACTGCCAAGTATTGCCCTGGGACGACTCTGCGCACACCGCTCTTCCCGAATGTTTCTGCCTTGACCGGAACGAAAGCATTTAAATCACCATTGAGTTCCAGTATGCTGAGAATGCCAGAGTCTGATCCTACAATCACAAAATCCTTCCT
>JAABUO010000587.1_pt1 | contig 64745 bp, 66 predicted proteins | sample 5559291 | NCBI WGS metagenome assembly JAABUO01 (sample SAMN10711878, study PRJNA513372) | rock metagenome | isolation source: Antarctica rocks | place: Antarctica: Victoria Land, Finger Mt sud | reverse complement strand
GATGTATGCTGCGGAAGAGGGGGTGGAGGTTTTTTTGTTTCCGGGGGGGCGGTCGGTGTGGTTAGGCTGGTTTGGAATATTTTTTTTGGGGGAAAAGCTTTGGGGAGGGGGTTGAGAGGTTGAAGAGTGGAAGGCTGGGGATTGGTCTGAGGTTTTGATCTTTCTTCTTCGTTCTCGGGGTAACGTGCAATCTGGGGCCGATGGAGAGATGTGTGGGGGGGGGGTAAGTAAACCGTACCTGCTTGGATCCCGGAGCGTTCGTTCGATGGCACTCTAGCCAATAGCGGTCTGGACCAAAACACAGCCGCGATTAACTTTTTATCTCATCCACCGGCCGGACTGGGATCATGACCGTGTCCTCGCTCCTGTGGGCTTGGGGGATGAGGGTGGACGATGATGGAGAAGGAAAGGATGGGAAAGTATAAACGGTCGTGGTGAGGAAAAAGCTCTTTGCTGTGTAAGCGGTGATGGGAAGACTATGGGAGAAGGTTAATGGTTTGTGACATGAGTTGGTATTTATTCTATAGAACTACCCCGTCTACCATCTACCATCTACTAATTACATCCACCTCTGCCCAGCATCCACATCCACAGCCGACCCAGCCCCAGCCCAGTCCCGTTTCGAGGCAGCTCCGCTGAACCTCAAAAGGCCAACCCGTTCCCACTACATAACCCCACTCAAGTCCACCCGTCGCGCCCGTGGGGATCGGCGGCATTTCTTTTTAGTGGCGTTCTGGTAGGTGGGAGGTGGGGGAGGTGGAGGTTGTTGGCCTTGTGGTTGGCCCTGTGGTTGGCTCGGAAATTTGCTTTGCGTTTGGGCTTGGGATTTTTCTTGAACGGGCCAAGCATTGGTAGCACCCCCACCAGTGGCAGGACTGAGTTGACCAGGGCTACTACTCCCACTCCACATACCGCAGTCAACTTTGGTTGCCGTGCCTGTTGCAAGGCCTCCTGCCGCATTGCCAAAGAGAGCAAGCGAGGCGCCGTCGTTTTTGCAGGTGTCGAAGTTGACATTCGCTCCTGTATGCTCCTATTAGCGTTTCGTTCAAATATGTGGACATCTTGTGTAAGTATACATACCCATACTGTTAGTCCCGCTCATCCCCTGTTGCGCGCAAAGCGGGTTCCCCGCCGCCGGACACAGGTTGTTCACTTTGACCACAATACTCTTTCCCCCTGACACTGGATTCCCCTTCTCATCGCCCGTAACGCTGAGTTGCCAACATGTGCCACAAGCCGGGCCAGCGCCCTGCCCGCTGGTAACGCCGAAGAGGTTTTCAGAGACGGCGGCGTTGAAGCCTGGGTTGTCGAAGAAGCCACAGGTGACGCTGTTGGTATTACAATTACCGGAACCGAAAGTGTCGCCGTCGCCATAGGCGGTGAAGGTGGCTTTGTAGCTTTGGGCGAAGGCGACGGAGGTGAGAGTAGAGAGGGAAAGGAGGAGTGTTTGATAGAGCATGACTGCGGTGGTGGGAAGGAAGAAGGGGGATTATACCGAGCCCTTTTTTTTGTTTTTGAATAGCAGATAGAAGGAACAAACTGGGCCTCAAGCACAGCAACACAGAAACCACCTGGGTATCAAATCGCAAACGACAAATGCTTCCAAAGAGTGTGGATTGGTATCGCAGAACAATGAGGGTATCCAAGCGTATCTTTATATCCCATCTCTCATTTCCCTATTCACCCGAAATTGTTTCACCACACTCTTCCCAAAACGTTCTTGAATCAAGCTTGAGTTTACCCGCCTTCTGGACACCGCTCTTTCTGCTTCACGGTCGTCCATCAGGCTGTCTAACCCCAACGCTATCTCCATAACGTTCGTAACTCTTGAGAACATTTACGGCGCAGTGTTTCATACACCCTCGTTCATGAAGAGCCTCAATGATTCCAAACAATCATGTTCGAGAAGCCTCAGATCCTGCATGAACCCCGTGAAGCATGCGTAGGGGATGAGATAAGGTTCATGCGTTATCCCTGGCACACTCGTCGATAGATCCGTTAGTAGTTTGGAGAAACACAGTGTTCCTGTCAAATAATGCGTCTAGAAAGTGTTTCGCAGCACAGAAGTATAAGCGCGCGAGTAGGGAGTACTCGTACAGTACAAGCCCATATCAGAGACATTCCGAAGCACCAGAGACGGGAAACCACGACACTTTGAACGGCAGAAGTCAGATATTCCCTCGACGGCCTAGAAGCCAAGGGTATCAGGATAGATGGTGAAACATCGCTGGATGTACGGTCGTACAAAGAAACCAATTTTATTGCCGCAACTCGAGGCGTGGTTTCCGCGAGATACGGTTGTTGGGGATGGAACTTGTAATGTTTCGGGCTTGTTGAAGTTCTTCCGTAGGGGTCTATACAGTATGTGTTTTGTGGGTTTGGTATTCAGGTTTGGTAGGTTTGGAGATGTCGTGACTGTCGATTGTGGGTTCGCCACTGCTTTTGGAAAGCGATCTGGGCGGATGCTGTGATGTTAGAGAGTATCTGCTGTCGTTATTCTGAATGAGAATAGTGCAGTCGCACAATGAATTATCTAGTTACCATCATTAGAGGATTATGATAATGCTACAATTGCTCCGCATGTTACAACCACAAAGTATTAGGATCCCTAATTACCAAAGCCGTTCTCCCAAAAATGACCCTATGAGGAATTCTTCCTAATGCAAATAAATTCCCCTCTAACGTATTCCAATATTGCAACCCACCACGACACATACAAAGTATACCTTCGTAATGGCCTCGGGCTGAAGACCTCGATCCCCCAACAGCGGGAAGGGCCCACAATCAGAAGAACCCGTTTCCAGATTCTAGAAGACTCCTGCTTGCCACGAAGCTAAAGCCTCCAAATTGATCCGTCTCGCTGTCCATCCCCCAGTCCCGCCTTGGACGATCTATGACGGGACTTACCGCTAGATCTGTGAAATCTGTCGAGAAATTCTCTGCCAGCTCAGGGTCCGTAATTAATGGTTTGATCGGAGGCTCCAGCTCTCGCCTTTCCAACGCTTTCCAATCAATCTTCCTGAAAAATCGATGATTTTTAATGACGTGCATGTCTTTGGGCATATTCCCACCCAGTCTCTTCTTTGGCTCTTTGCGGAGCAGGCGAGTTAACAAATCTTTTGCGTCCGAACTCAGGAAATAAGGTAGAGTTAGCTTCGATTTCAGAATCTTCTCTCGGATCTTGGCATCGTTGTTGGCTCGGAACGGTGAGGAGCCTGTGAGAAGGTCGAAACCAAGAATACCGAATGACCACCAGTCAACGGCTGTTCCGTAATTCTGTTGCAGTAAGACTTCTGGTGCCATGTACTCGAGCGTACCCGTCATGGATCTGCAGTGGTGCTCGCCATCAACAGCAACTTTGCTAAGGCCAAAGTCTGTAAGGAGCAGGTGCCCTTCAGAATCGAGAAGGCAGTTCTCTGGCTTCAGGTCGCGGTACACAACGCCAACGTTGTGGTGAAGATGATCAAGAGCAAGCACCATCTCGGCCAGGTAGAACGCAGCAGTGTCTTCGGGAAACATTCGCTCAGTCAACATACGAGTAAAAAGCTCGCCACCTTGAGCGTACTCAAGGATGAGATATAACTTCTCATGATCTTGGAATGCGTAGTAGAGCTTGATCACAAAAGGATGTCTGTTGATGCTCTCGAGGATCACCCTCTCAGTTTTAGTCTGCTCTACGAGCTGTTTATGCACAGTCAATGAGGCTTTCCGGAACTGTTTCTGCGCGTAAAGCTTGCCTGTTCTCGCTTGCTTCACTAAAAGGACTGTGCCGTATGTTCCTTTTCCAAGACAGTGCAAGGGCTCGAAATCAGTAGCTGCCATCTTTCGAAAGACGCTGTCGGAAATGGTGTTCTCTTCCAATCCATTGGAAGCTTTCTCAGCAACATCAGGACTTATGAAGTTATGGTCTAGTGATACTTCATAGCTTGTCATTGCTGACGCTTCTTCATCGCTCAGTGTTCCTGAAGTCACGCTTTCACTGCTAGGAGTCGGGGATCTATCGAATGGATCGCAAAGGGGAACACACGGTCCCTGATACGGTTGCTGAGATGTTATTGGCGAACCTAGCTTGCTCTTACTTCTGGCCATGGAAGGTGTTCGGAATGCTGGGCTGCACTCTAAGGCTTCAAGCTGCTGCGTAAGGGTACTGATGCTGGAAGATGGTGTAGAAGGTCGAAGCCCTGGGCTGCTGGTAACGCTGTCAGATCGTTGTGCGCTTAAATCCCTCTTTCTGAATATGCTCGTAGAAGAGAAGTCGGAATCTTCATCACCGGAAGTTCCAGGTGTCAGACCTCCACCCATGCTCAAAGCTGCGATTGCCCCCTTCTTATGGGCCCGCTTCTTCTTTTTCCGCGCTGCTCTGCCATTGTAATTGACTTGTCTTGGAGTTGAGCCAGGCAATACAACGTCTCCACCTCCATCAGTCTCAGCCCTACTCCTACTTCTCTCCGCCTTTGGCGTCATGACTATGTCAATAGGTGGTGTCCCATTTCCCCTTAGGCTGACTTCGAAAGCATTTCCTAGCGATGTGGGGGTCCCGTGGCTATTGCCAGCAGGTATGTCTGACTTGGCCGTCGGTACGCTCTCTGATGTCTGGCGTTTAGACTGGTCGAACACTCTGTCCTCCAGGTCCTTGGGACGCTGCGTTTCTTCATCGTCCAGCGAAGCAGTAGATGTAGGCGCAACAACAGAGTCAGCGTGGCAAGGAATCGATAGTTCAGCCGAGGACATTGAATGGCCGTCCGCAGAGTCGAAGGCAAACATCACCATTGCCGAAAAAGTTTGATTCAAGGGTCGCAATCGAAAGGCGCATCCGTTTTGTCAAGCAACAATAGCCAAATTGTGGTGGAATAATACGCTGTAAACATGTGAGCGTGACTCAGCGTTTGCTCATGGAGTAGTACGGCTGACCTCTGTCTGGTGCATTCAGCGCAATCGAAATATTTACCGTCCGCCCATCAGGACGGACCTTCCGCTAGTAGCCACCGAGCTGCGACGACACCTACGTTCGCAGAAGCTGTTGATGCCTGAATGAGTCCAATGCGCTTGACCTTGCTGCGCGATGAGGGAAGTAGGAAACTTGTGTTGAAGAGTAGATATGAGTCGTCGAATTGCCCCATAAATGAAGAGTAAAGATTTTCCGTGAGGTTTGTAGTAATAATTGGTGGTTCAAACGCTGTGGTGAGTGGTGCCAGAAGTTGGTTTACTGTTGGCAAGAAATCGCAAGTGTTTTCGGGCCATTTCTTCACCGTAGGGCTAGCCCTCCCAGCCTAAAACAGCTTCCTTTGCTTCCGCATTCAGGGCTTAAAGCTCCCTGCCCCTGTTCCCCCTTCACTACCTTACTCCTTACCTTAAGGTAGGTACTGCTACCACAGGCTTACATCAACTAGCGGCAACGCGTCCAAAATTCAAACTAATAGCCAGCGCTTCCTATAGCCACGCTCAACAGCACAAGCCTCCTCGTGCTCGCAGTCAGCCATTCTGCTAGTCAGCAGATATAGGGTCAAAGGCTCATTCGATGGGAACAGTGGCTGGGACTTGAGATATGAACTCCTTTATGGCGAAGGAATAGCTACAACGGAAAAGCGAGATGCAATCTCTTACACAACCACAACCATGACGGAGCCGGGGTATGAGATGCAAGCCCATATCCCGTGGCGACCTTCACCTTGGAGTATTTCGAGCGTTTTTGCTACTGACACGAGCTATTGTGCCTGGTATAGACCGAGCCTGACTGGCGCTCTAGAGTTCAGTATTGCCTGTTGAGGACCGAGCTAAAAGGAAGAGGAGAAGGCCGCGGAGCCAGATATTAGACATTTGTGCGCTTCGAAGCAAGATTTGTTCTGGAGCTCTATTCTAGGTCCAATATTCATGTGACTTGCAAGAGCCACCCGGTACCTCCACCAGATTCCCGAATCAGTCTTCGTGGAATGTGCGTCACTATATCATCTTTCAAACACACACTCTCTTTTCCTGACACGATGTTTTCGAACCGGAATTGAAAGATTTTCTGACTGGGATTAGCCGGACCACAATTCACATGAGCGCGAACAGGTGTGGTTCATTGACAGTAATTCTTCGACGGCGGCCCCTTTATCTTTAGCCACAAAGCATTTCACAGCTAGCCCATTGAAGATAACACATTTGCGTGGTTTAATCATTGGTCTGTTAGCCCTAAACTTGTTGAACATCCATGGGATCTGGAGCATGATATGTCTGTTTGGTGTACCTGGTTGCCTCTCAAATTTAATTTTACTATGGCATTTTGTATGTATAAGCTCAACATGGGTTGGTCTATGCATTTTATATTGGGCACAATGCCTGTCGAGAGCTTTTCTTAAGTAGGCAGTGCAATATATGTGAGTACTCAAATGCCATGAGGTGTTCAATCAGCACAGATCTCCAATCCCAAGTCAAGCTTGGTGGAGCTCAGGTCTATATTTGCTTCTAAGACACGCACCAAGAATCCTCTTCCGATTCTCCTTGAATCGGCGCACCAGGAAGTTCCATTTGAATCTCCTTGTCTGTAAGACCAAAATTCCTATACATACTTGACCCCCATCGAAGAAGATCATGCTCTTCTTCTGAGCCGAACTGATCTGAACCTCCGGCATTACCAGAGCCAATTTGTTCGCTGGTATTTCTGCCACCAGCTGTGGGTGTATGGTTTGCCTGCTTCTGCTCCTCCCCAGTGGATGGAGAGCCCTTGCCGCTCGAACTTTCCGTGCTGCCAGCACTGTATCTAGCTAGTGCAATGGGGCGCATGATGGTTCGAAGTAATTGCAGATTAGGGACTACAACTTGTTCGGCTTCGCTGGTTCGTTGCAAGAGCCGTCTATCAGCATCAGCATCTGTCTTCCTACACCAACGATTCCACAAAAGCCTGCCCGCAGTGCTCCCATAGTTCTCCACAACGCCTTCGAGTAGTTGGTTGAACGCGTGACTGGATACGCCACAACTTGAGCTGACTCGATAAGAACGACAGACCGTTGCGGCCACCTCGGACAGACTACCAGGTACTGTTTGTAATATGCGGCGTAGCTGGTTCGCCATTTGGATCTGTGACGGGTCGGGTAACTGAGACGGATCACGGGCAGAGTCATATTTACCTTGTAACAAGCCTTGGAGAAGGGCATGTGCTTTAGAAATTAATTGAGCCTTATCGAAAGAACTAGTCTTCGTATCGTTCTCCAAGCGCAGGACTGCTCTTGCGAGAATCATGACGTCCACAGCGTTCCATTTCATTCCTTCTTCCTCTTGGAAATACACTAGGAGATCTCCTACAGCATCCCATTTGCGAAGCGCGATCTGGCAACGCATTAAGGCCCGCAGGATGTTCTCTGGAAGCGGCGCCTCAAGTGTCTTGGTTATCTTGTTTAACAGGCTTGCGTCTGCTGTAGCAGTAGCGAAACGAAGAAGAGCTGGTTGAATATTTTCATCAGAGTACCTTTCAGGAGGAATAGTAGGGCCATCAACCTCATCACTGTATAACAGCCATTTCCCAAAGTCAAAAGCTTTTGCTTCTGTAACGAGGTCAAGAAAAGTAGCTAGGACATTGGTCGGTATGCTAGGATGAACACCAGGGACAGGGTCTAAATCATCCATAGGCGAATCTGTGCTTGCCTCAACCAACTTATGGTCACCCAGATTTAGCGCCAACTCTTGTATAGCCCTATTGCGATTCGCATCGACCAAGGCTTGTAGCTTCTTAAACGTCCGGAGGGCCCCTTGCAAATCACCTTGTTCTGAAAAGGCATGCAGATTTCGGTATAGCAAGCCCAAGTTGGCAGTAGTTTGGTCAGCAGCATAAGCTCGGGCTGAAGAGCTGGGGGATTCGTCTACCTTTGAGGCTTCCGATTCCTTAAGATATGAAGGTGTCAAGTTGATGATGTATTCCAGAACCCTGGGCTCGGCCTCAGGAAAGAACCCTCCTGATTCTACCAAGCGAAGAATAATGCCGTTCCAAGCGTTGGTGTCAAGAGCGAAGTGCTTACGTTCGAGTAGATTCTTACATGCGTTCAAATACCGTTGAACATCAGTAGGACTATTGCCATATACGTTTGTGGTCCTCCTCGTCGTGTTAACTAAACCATCAACGAGTGCTACGATAACCTCGCTACTCACAGTACGAGGAACCGTTTCCAAGATGGCTGGGTCTCCAAGGCGACCCGCTATGCTAATCCCACGGGCGATTTGGTTCATGCGAGATCTTGCTATTTCGGATTTGACACGAGACCAAGCATCACTCTTGACCGATGGCTTACTTAGGGCATGCCAATTCACAGCCGACCATCTTTGTTCGCCCTTGCGTCTCATCATTTCGCCCACCAGCCAAGCCCCTTCAGTGATCCAGCCACCTTCCACACAGGACCAAAGGACAAGATCCAACCAAACCTCTGGCCCGAGCTCGCGTATTCTTGGCTGCAAGCTGGCCGCAGGAGAATCGTAGCCACTGCTTGCTTGATTGGCTGTTAGTGGAAATGGGTTCAAGCTTCCTTCTTTCTCGTGGACTTTCCATGCAGTGTCTGATAAGATTGTCATGATATGCGAGGATAACAGATTCAATGTAGGAGGCTTTTGAAGTACGGATGGATCTTGAGCTGACGCATAGTTATAAATCGTTTCGGGGAGTGCGTTGATATGATGCAGATGGGCTAGTATTTGGTAAACGTTGAACATGATGAGTTTGAAAGGCTCATCCTGTTTTGGAAGGTCAGCCGCTTGTAATACCATACAACCGATGCTCTGCCATATCTGTCCAATGCCGTTCCGTTTCATGTACTCGATTAGCCCCCATTGCTCAGGCGGGTTTGAATCCGTTGCTTCGCTAAGGGTAGCACCTGGATCTGGATGCAAAGTGCTTTTTTCAGCCCAGATTGGGTGAGATGTGAGATCTTTCAAGCTTTCCCCATGTGTGGACCACGGGGTGTCATGCATACTGCTTACCGCGTCCCAGTCCAGTGGAGTGTTCGAACTAACACATTGATCTAACATAGCTTTCACAAGCCATAACACGGCTTCCCACCTGCCTTGAACTACCCCAACGTAACTGAGTAAGTCTAATTTTAGAGGTTGAGTCGTCCGCGCATTAAACAGAAGACGAGGGAGTCTCCGGATAGACCGTAGACCGTCATCGTCGAGAATTCGTGTCGTAAGTGTGTTAGCATCGAGCCGGAGCTTATGAGGTAGGTATTGCTCAAGAAGATCAGCCCAGGCTTTCGGGTTTCGGCGATGTGGAGATGAAGTCAGGATTGACGTGTAATCTGGCTCAGCTTGGTCTGGGAGAATGTCATTTTCGGGTAAAGGCTGATCTGGGGCTACGGAGGCGTAGTTTCTAATTCGCCTAGTCCGTTGTTTTGGGCATCCACAAGTAATGTGTTTGGTGGCCGTTGAAGCTAGAAAGACAGGTATCAATACTTGCGATCTGCCAGTATCTAGGACTGGGGCGAGACTCCGTAAAGTGGAAATTTTCATCTTATAATTCAGGGCATTACCTAAACATCGCATCAGCACGTTGCTGTATACAATGAACGCATACAATGTTGCCAGAGAGAAAGTTAACATTTGTCCTGGCATCGAGAGACTAGTGTATTCTATAGCCGTAAAGGAAGAGTCGGAGGAGTTTCATACAAGCTAACCATAGCTATTCCATGAGCCCCAAGAAGACAGCTTTTGCGTGGGAAAATCTACTCTAAAGTAAAACAATTGTCAATGTCCTAATACGCCTCTTCCACAAAGCACGCTAAGGAGAGATGAAGTCATCTTGAAGCGCTTATCGCGTCTGTGTAAAAGGCGACGACTGCGTTCCTGAACACTCTCGGAGGCACTAGGGACTCTCCCACATGTACCAGAAGGTTCTATTTCCTAACCCTTATGATTGGTACCGGCTCAATTTGTACTTACTTTAAGAAAAGGTCCTGACTTTTTTTGACATCAAGCCCATAACTCTAGGGATCCAGGATGGCAGTCTATCGCTTGGGTAAGTTATGTCCCTGTCTCAGGACTTGCGGCTCGATATAGAGCCTATATCGAGCCGCAAGACTAATATACGCCGATACCATCCGATACAAACGCACAACTTATCTTTTTTACCGATATCTGCCATTTTTCCCTGAGGTCTGACGTAGGCTTACTTACATTCACTAGAGCTATCCAAAAGCGCACGAGCCCTCTGCAAGAACGCTGAATGTCAAAAAAAACAGGTAAAGATCGGTAAAGGAGAATTACGATGGTGTTCTCTGGTCACCATCAAGGAGAATCAATCTTGGCAATACAAACACTGGTGCGTGAAGCTTATAACTTGTACTATGAACTATCTAGCTAAAAACATATCAGGGGTTGTGTTACGCCGAAGCAGATTGCGAATCTAAAGGAGACTATAGAGAATGACCTTGATTTACTTGACGGCTATGAAGAACTCGACACTGAAAGCCAAGACAAGGTAAGGAGGGCCCTCGCCGACGGGCATGTTGATGATTCGGATTGGAAAGGGGTGAGTGCAGTGGTAATGCACTTAAATGGATGACCACTGATCTGCGCAGGATCTCGAGCAAAACCGTCCGGGCAAGACTGGGTTTCGTTCCCCAAAGAAGAAAACAAAGCCCCAGATGGAAGATGTGAGTAGCTTGATTCTCGCTCCGGTTGTAGATCATGTATTACTGCTTTCAGTGTTTGCTGTGCTCATTCTCTAATAGTTGGGGAACGAAGATGGTACTCCCAGTCCTAGCAAGCCTTCGAAAAAGAAACGTGGCCGTGCGAAGTTCGAAGAGAACGATGATGCGGCTGATATTAATGAACCCTCGGCGAAGAAGGCTAAGAAAACATCCTTCAAAGGGAAGAAGACCAAAGGTGATGACGCTCTTAGCGACTCTGAGCCAGAGGCACAAACAACGAAGAGGGGTCGAACCAGAAGAGCCAAAGCCCAAGCGGAGGCTGAGGAGTTCGAGGTGAAAGAAGAAAATAGCGATCACGATACCGTCCCTGAGCCTCCACGAAAAGGAACAGCCCGTACGAAAAAGACTGCCAAGCCCAAGGAGATCAAAGCCGAAGACAGTGACGAAGGTGTTGGGGCAGAGATCCAAGAAGAAGCCTCAAAGCCTCGACGAAGCCGCAAAAGAGCAGCTGCACCATCAACATTCGATCGTGAGGACGAAGCAGAGGCTTACGAAACCAAAAAGGCATCCAAGAAAGTCAAGGCTGCGAAGAATGTCAAGGCTCAGGATAGCGAGGTTATTGCAGACGGCAAGGGATCGAAGTCAGCTGCAAAACAGAAGAAAAAAGTCGAAGATTCCGTTACAATAAAGAACCGGTCAATGGATACCGTCGGCGCCGATCTAGACATCGACTCTCCTGGAAGCGGAATTATCGTAGCAGCCCCAAAAGCCAAGAGAGGTGCCAAAAAGGCGGCTCCTGTGGGATCCAAGGCTGTGGGATGATCAACGAATAAAGAAGCGAAAAGGCCTTTCGCTTCTCAGGTACGTATCCAATGTACAGGGTCGATACGTCTGGCAACTGTTAACAATTTAATCACAGGAAAATGGCGAGGCTCGTTAGCGCGTACGAGTACTCTTGGAAGACCAACGTGCTCGAAGACGATTCAAATGGTTACACCATACCTCCTACCATCTTCGGGCTTTTGCGACCAATCTTCGGACATTAACCTTGCATGCATAGTTAGTTGTGGGAATGGGCCGTGGGCCTAGAGAGGTACTTGCTACAATATTTCATGGCTCTTTATCTAGATTTTTGCCTTCAAACTCTCGAGATAATGGGATTAATTCTTCAGCAATATTCGCACTAGACACGCCTTTGCATTTACCTGGGATTATTCTAATAGGTTCATACTATGGTCAAACTTCTAGAAAACCTTAGAAACCCCTCCACGAAAGGCACTACGATTGATCATTCGTAAGTACTCAATGCACCACACTCAATTTCAGAAATGATATCGCCTCGTGTCCTTACGATGGGACAGCTCTTGAAGATTGCCAAAAAAATGACCCTCAACTCTTCAATTCGTCCTCGCCGCCAAGACTTGCGATGCTCCTATCCGTCTTTGCCCAATAACCGTGAACGTCCACACTAAGTTAACCCTCAACACTCTACCTTAAGAATTCTTCTCTTTAGCCCGGAACTAGCGACCGAGCAATGAACACAGTTGCAGTGTAAGTAAGAATCGACAATCAAGCAAGGTAAAGTGGGAAGTTACACTAGCAACGTCTTATATGGCATTTCGGCACTGTCAATGGCAGAATATGCGCTATTTCAGGTCAAGCTCTTGAGGTCTTGGAGCCGTGTCAAACAAGTCCTCAGTGTCCGTAGGTACCTTATTAACCCAAGTATTGAAAGACGGTTCACTTCCTGCTCGAGGCATTCACGCCTTGGTGCAGTTAGCAATGATTGGCTCGGGCATGTGAATACCAAGCTTCATACCTAGGACTCAAGTACAATTGTCGCTGCTGCTATTGTTGCTCGGCAGGCTTAGCGCGTATATCTAGACAAAGAAAACCTCAACCACTAAGGTACCTTAGGCAAGGAATTAGCAGCGTGGCTGGGAAATCTGAGTGCATCCACATGACTCATTCTCATTCATCCGACTCCAACATTGGTGTGTCATAAGGTAGTTGTTGGGCTAGTGGACAACGCATTCCAAGGGCTACTTAAACCTCCAAGATTGCAAACTTTTTCTTACCAACTTCGTATCATCTACATACTTGGATGTTGCACGAAGATTAACAAATACCTCGTCAAACGCGGCTGACCAGCCGAGACGCGCTGTGTAAGCCTTTGCCAGTATCTCACACTACCTTTCACTCCTGTTACGACTATGCCTGCTAAGACATTGCTGTCATCGTCGATCTCGTTGTGTTCAGACGTGGTTGGACGCGGGCGTCTACCAGGGCAGAGGTAAGCATTCTATGATATTCGACCGGAGTCAATCCCCATCTCGTGCTGAGGAAAGCTAATCTGGCTATGTTTTCCTGGTTTTCTAGTAAGCTGAACATGACGAACATTCGGGCGGGGTGCCTTCCGGCGTCCTCACTTCAAAAGCTTCCGGCTTCGGCATTGTGCTCCGATTATCTCGGTGGGTTTTGTCGTCGCGGAGAGAAGTGCCTCAAAGTCCACGAGATCTGCGCCGTCGCAGAAGCAGACCATCAAGAAGTACAGGGTTCAGGTTGTCTAGCTGGTCCTACAAACTACCTGCTTCAGGGTCCTCGACTTTTGCCATTGGATAAGTGTGTTTTCGACGTCAACGGTCCTGGAAATCTATCCAGCCATGGTGTAAGACACGATAACGATCATATTGATATCCGCGATATACAGATCCTACCTACGACCGACGAAATTTTATGCAGGAAACTACCATATATGCCGAGAAAGGACGATAACACGATGCATCACTTGGCACCTGGCCAACAACGATTGATGGATATCAATTTTAGACAGTTAAGGTACGACAATACAGAGGTCATCATCGATGCATGTTACCATGCCTGCCAATCGTTGGTGGCATGCGCCTCCAAACCTCGAGCCCCTGACTATGACGATCGAGTCCAAACTCCACAAGGTTACCAATACCATCTATACCGCGACATCGGCTTCGAAAGCGCTAGGTTCCAGGAGAATCAAGGCATCCATATCCGTGCCAGCTTTTCCTGTCCCGAAGCTCTGCGTAGTAGACGTATCATCTCGTCTGGACGTCTGGAGAGTGGGATGTTAGTAGCGTTGGTTGGGTGGGACGAGGCTTCCGGAACGCTATCAACGACCTTCATGATTGTGGATCTCTGCCAGAGTACCGATGCCATGAAGCCGCTGACAGGCGATCATTCTCGAGGTATGTGTTTCCTTCCCTATCCACTTGAAAGTTTCCTGACTCTAAAAGCTTCCGTTCTCCTTTCTTTCGCCGATAAAGGTGACATTGATGGAGTTCGGAGAATACTTTACAATATGAAAGGTCTGCTTTCAGAAAAATTTGTCCTTGTCGAGTTTCCAGGGGTGTTGCTGGCTGGATTCCTGCCCATCCTGAAGCAACTCCAAATTCTTTCCAGTGAAGGCGATGAGATCGCTTTTCTCTCTTCTATCGCGCATACCGTCGCAGGATCTAGCCCGACCATAGCATTACCTACCTATGCTGCCTCAGAGGACTTCGCATTTTCGCTGGATGTACTGCATGGGAAAGACCAGACCAACGCCACTTCGGGACTCAGTTTGAAGCCGAGTACTCTTCTATCCGATAGAGAGCAGCAAGAAGCCTTCATCAAGACCCTGGGGGTGAGAACGACTCTAGATGGCGGTCAATCCACTGCACTCTGCGAGAACCTTTGCCGTGGTCTAGCATTCACTCAGGGTCCACCAGGTACCGGCAAAACATATCTCGGAGTCTCGTTAGCCAAGGTCTTGTTAGCATCTCGCCGGATTTCTCCCAAACCCATCCTCTGCGTAACTCAGACGAACCATGCTCTCGATGCGTACCTCCATGACCTGTTGAATGATGGCGTGACCAAGATAGCTCGGCTGGGTCGAGGAAGTAAAGAGGACTGGACGGCCCCATATCTGGTCCGTGAGTTATCCCGAAAGATGAAACTAACTCAGTTCGAACGTTCAAAAATGAGCCATGGTTATTTGAAAGTCGATAGTCTCGCGAAGGAAGGAAATAGCTTCTGCGAATCAATGAATAATCTGTCTATGAGCTGGCTCGCAATTCGAGGGCACTTACAGGCAAATTACAAATCAATATTCCAACGCTTTTCCGGACTTGAAACGGTCAGTGACCAGCTTTTATCGGACATCCGACTAGCACGCAAAGCTGGAGGATTCGCCTATGAATACTGGTGCCGAGGAGGCGACATAAACGACGTTGAGCAGCTATTAGTATGTTTTGATACGATGCTTGGAGATAGTCAGTTGCCACGAGAACTTGATACGTTGAAGACGCGAGAACGAGTCCTGGCAACCATTGCTCAAAACGTGGAGCGCGCGAAGTTCGATATCGACGTCACTTCTGGGCGAGATGTTTGGAGCTTGTCCTTAGAGGAGCGAGAACTTCTTCAAAAGAAGTGGAAAGACGAGATCTGCCCGTGGGCAATCGTCGATCAGACGGCAGAGATTCATCGTCGACATCTGGTAGCTGTCAGCGAGAGGAAGAAGATACAGGAAGAGATTGACGCGAGGTGTTTGGGACAACAAGAAGTGATTGGGTTGACAACCACAGCGTGTGCAAGAGACTGGTCCATGTTAAGGCAAATCGACTTGGAGATAGTAATATGCGAAGAGGCGGGCGAAGTCATGGAAGCTCAGACATTGTGTACATTGTTTCCTTCGGTCATGCATGCTATATTCATCGGAGACCCCCTACAACTGAGGCCTCAGATCAGTCAGCCAACTTTGTCTCTTGAGACTACTGCTGGAGCCCCGTATCGACTAGATGAGTCGCTCTTCGAGAGGATGATGTTCCCTTCAGCACCAGGTGTTCTTCCTCTGCCGACATCTCAACTAAACCTCCAGAGGAGGATGCATCCGGAGATCGCGGACATCATGAGGGCCACTTTATACCCAAATCTTCAGGATCACGAGTCGACCTATCAACACCCTCCCGTTGCTGGTATGACTGATCGCGTCTGGTGGTTCGATCATCAACAGCCAGAGGACCGCCCTGATCATGGCTCCCCAATGTCGAAGTCTTATTCGAACTCATTTGAAGTTGAGATGATCTGCGGACTCGTACAATACCTTGTGAATAGTAACGAATACGACTTTGGCGACATCGCAGTATTAACACCGTACAATGGGCAGCTTGCGGCCTTGACAAGCCGGCTAAGTATGACGTGCTCTATCATGCTGAGTGAGAAGGATCGGGAAACTTTACACGGCCTGGGTCTGCTAGAAGAAAGCCACCGGGGTTCCAAGACGGACGTAGATATGAAGACTATGCTTCGTCTGGCCTCGATCGACTCATTCCAAGGGGAAGAAGCTAAAATCGTCATCCTGAGTACAGTGCGAAGTAATATGGACGATCGCGTAGGCTTCTTGAAGACGACAAACCGAATTAACGTTGGATGCAGCCGCGCTCGTGACGGGTTCTACATTGTCGGCAATGCGTCACTCATGAAAGGCGTGGACATGTGGCGCTCCATCATCGAGCTTTTGACTAAGAAGAAGAAGATTGGAGCAAGCATTCAAACCTGCTGCTCGAGGCATACAGGCCGAACTTACGACCTTCGATCTCCTCAGGATTTTGAGCTCATCCCAAGTTGTCAGGTCCCTTGTGACTCCAAACTTCCATGCGGACATCAGTGCAAGGAAAACTGTCATGCTCCTTCTCTCCATTCCCGGATGGCCTGCACAAATTCTTGTGGCAAAATACTCGAACCCTGCGGACATAAATGTCTCAAGTCTTGTGGCGAATCTTGCGGAGATTGTCTACAGGAGCTTGATTTGACGATACTAAAATGTGGCCATCAACAATCAGTGACTTGCTCAGAAGTACAAACTGAAAGCCAACTATTACAGAAGAAAGTGTGTAGGATCGTCATCGATACCGTGCAACTATCTTGTGGCCATTATCAGCAGCAGCTCTGCTCAACCAAAGATGAGTCACTGATCTGCGAACATGAATGTGAGAGTCTCCTCGCATGCGGTCATCGATGCCCTGGTCTTTGTTCAGAGTGCAAGGATAACGCTGGCCACTCTGCTTGTGTGGCTATTTGTGGAAAGGAGCAAAGCTGTGGCCATTCTTGCGCTGCGCCTTGTCATAGAGGCACATGTCCTCCGTGTCTGCTTCCCTGTCAGAGATCCTGCGTTCACGGAAAATGTTTGCAGGTGTGCAGCAGGATCTGTGACCCTTGCGTCAAAATCTCCAGCTCGACCTGTGAACACCCAGGGTCTTGCACTGCCATATGCTGCTTGACATATGCTCAGATTCCGTGCAACGAGCCGTGTAGTCGTCTACTGCTTTGTGGTCATCCATGCACCAGCCTCTGTGGCGAACGATGTGCCACTACGTGCACTCAGTGCTTGACTGGCGAGTTCTCAGACCACTTGCAGCTTTTCTTATCCTGTGGGCATAGCTTCGACGTACAGGCGCTTGACGATTATGTTGGCATGGGGAAGATTTTCGAGATGAACGACGCTGGTATCATCGAACGTCCACGATTTGGCATCACGGAAAACGTAACGATGATCCCTCGCTGCCCAGTGTGCAACAAACCTTGCAAAGATATCCGGAGATATGCCCTGATGAGCCACCTACGAGATCTTCCAGAGAATATAGACCGTCTGTTCAAAAAACTGGGGCGGAAGATGTACGGTTATATGGAGCAGGTGCTTGAACTGAAAGAAGAGTTGCAGTTGGAGTTTCCAGACTTCCAAAAGAGTCTGAAACCAGGCCCCTTGGCAGGAAAAAAGAACGAGAATTTAGTCCGAGTACGTGTTAGTAAGCTGAATGCGCTCCAGCAACAGATTTCTAAGTACAGAGGTTAGTAACTGGTTTCGATGTCGAGCAGACGATGTACTAATATGTTCTAGATGAGGTTGTTGTGCGGATTGAAGATGAAATATGGAACTTGGCCATGTTTCTCAACAATCCTGACATACTGCCCACCTACAATTTGTCTTTCAAGATCCGGTTCGACTCTCTATACTATCGGTGCCGATTGGTAGTACTCGAAGAGTCGGTAAAGATGATCACTCTGACAGATGCATCGAAGGCCACATCTCGACACATGTTAGCTTTGAACGAAGGTCTTCGCTTTTTGACGATGACAGAAGCACAGGAGCAAATAACAGCAGTTCAAACAGCAATTGGACAGTGCGAAGTAAAGGGTCTCAAACGCCTTGAGGTCGAGTTGCGCCTTATCCAAGCGTCGTTCCACCTGGTGCTTGGTTTGCTTGGTAGCTCCAGCGATGTGGATATTGAGGGTAGCTTGGAGAAAATCCTAGGCTTGTGTACAAGATACCCAAGTACCGCAGGAACCTTCACAAACGCCTACAAGCAGGCAAAGCTAGCATTGGAAGGTCGGCAAACTCCAACGGACCTTTACGCCAAAGAAACGGGAGCATATTGGAAGAAATGGAAAGATTATAAGCTTGGGAGTCTCGAGTTCTGTGTGCTCGGTCATCCTTACTCGGAGACTACGTTCGCAGGCTGCCCCGAATGTGGCAGGGCAGTGGAGCCAAGGGACTACAACAGCTTCTTGCACGAGGATGCGTTCCTGAAGAAGCTACAAGAGATGAAGAAGCAAGGATGAAGGGGGTGGAGAAGAAGATTTCTTGAATATTTCCGAGATCTAACAACTACACCAAATTGTCATTAGTTAGTTGCAAACGGAGAAGTCAGCGCGAGAAGCAGCGAGCATTAAATTGGGAATTCATCGACGCAATTGTTCTTGGAGCAAACCATACGTTAGGTACAAGGAGCGGACAGAGCTGGCTTGGGAAGTCTAGGTCTGCCTTTGTGATCAAAGTGAGACGTCTACTGGTGGGCATTACGCTGGAACCAAATTGTTATGAGAAGATCAAGATACATTAGCTCTACCTTACCTTAGAAATAGCCATCAACAACCAAAGTGCATTGCACCTGAAGTGCCATGTTATCATCGAGTTGTCTACTAATCAAGCCTCCGAGGCTGGAGATCACGACGTAGATTCGCGTGGCAATACTAATACAGATTGACGAGATTGTCCACCCATGGTTTTGGGGGCTGCTATAACATCCACTTATGCGCTTATGGCTGATAGAGGCATCATAGTCAGGGGTGATGATAGAATTGGACGGGGGGCTTAGAGTACCGGCTCTGCTACCAAAGGCTGATCAGTACACACAGTAGGTAGTGGTGGAGATACTGTAGTAGTAAGGTAAGCAACCTATCTATGAAGTATAACCCACCAGGGAGCACCCACATGTGGACGGAACCACTCAACTGCTACAATAATTAATGGCGATCTTACTTTAAGGTGTGACGAAAAGCTTGTAGGAAAGTCAATCGTCTGATCTCCGATTGACAGGGATTCGTCGAGTGATATCATGACATTTATTGACCCACGGCTTCCACTGTCGTCAGAGGGCTGTTAGTGAGGGGATGACGAGTACAAGATGAAGAGAAATCACACTCCAACAATTGCAATTCTTTGGCAACCTGAAAACACTTCTCTACACAACTACGCCACTGCAATATCGAACTACAACTCCTAATCCCTTGTAACCCATAAAAAAAATCAATCAAACAATACCATGTCCTCCGCGGACGACCAATACGAGCAGCAGAACGACGCCGTCAAAAGTGACGTTCCCGCCGGCGATGTTAAAGACAACGACTACGCCAGCCGCTCCGGGCAGTACCAGATTCCCGTTCAGAAGGACGAGGCGCCAGTAAACGATCCCATTGATCCTGCTACTGCGGATTCGGATGAGACCCTTGGTATGTTTATCCTTCTCCCTCCTGTTTGGGTTCTCCCTGGTCCTAAGTACTAATACATGCGCAGCACGCGATGATGCCGAGGCCATTGATCAGAGCAATGTCATCAGCAGCCGCACCAGAGGCGCGAAGGCCAAGGGTGGATATGCTGAGCCTGGTGATGAGGAGGGCTTGCCGTCTGAGGATGGGACGTCGAGCACTCGTTGAGAGCTTCTCATGTTGAATACTTTGATCGATGCGGATATGTATCTGGCGCTGGTGAAGGATGTTTGGTGGAACAATGCCATAGAGTACATTGAGGAGTGAATAGGTAATGTACTGTTTGATTAATCGATTGATAAGATATTATGATTAGAGTTGTGCAATATATGAGTGGTGCAATGTCTTTGATACTAATCTCATCAAACATGACCAACGCAGCACATTGCGAGAATATTTGGCAGACCTGCATTCACAAAATGCCTCCTTAAGTGTGAACGTGCGTTCAATCCTGTCAATGGTCAATGCCATTCCTTCCGTTTGTCCAGCTACTTTGATGTCGTCCGAAAATATAGTGATTGGGGAAGCCTTGCCGGCGTTGCATATCATGAACCGCTTCTCGTCCGTTTCAACCCAAGCACACCGGCGCACGGGCCAGTTGTCGAGGACACAACTCTCCAATTGCAATGGGATATGCTTACTCCGTACACTTCTCTCCATGATATCAAATTTTGTTATACATGCGTACAATAAATGTCTGTACTTCATCTTCGAACAACGTGGCGAAACGCTGAAGCGCCGAACACCTTCATAGATCCGTTCGCTCCAACATCCTGGTAGTCGAATTGACCAATCATGTACAGTCACTCAATCCTGCGGGAGTGTAAGCGCCCTCTTCCTGCACTCAGCGAACTTCTTCCGCATTTACCCAAATAATCGGGGGAACATCACTGGTAAGCCGTATTAATAGAGCTGACTATGGGCATAAATGAGGATCATCTTAGGCGCTTCGAAGATGGGAGCGACTGTTTTGTGGATGTTGGTGGGTGATGGAGGATGGAGGATGGAGGATGGAATGATATATGTTCAAGGCGTCGCAGCGATTCTCTCATTTCAGGACCTTCTCACTGCCCTCGTACATGTTTTGTCCTCTGTACATTTGAGGCTTGGTGTTTTACAGCTCAGTCTTTACCTTGTCTGTTTGATGATAATTCTGTCTACGAACGTTTTAATCTTGTTCTAAGCGCCCTCGGTTTCAACGAGGGATTTGACGTTTGTTTACCCATCTACAATCTAATAAGTCCATTACCATGGCTTCAGCATCAGAAACAACGCTTCAAATGTCGCCCATAGGGTCGGTGCAGATGAAGTTTCCTGTGCCCAATGGCAGCCAAAAGTATTCCCCAAAAGAGCCAGACTTTGAGCTGGTGGAGATGCCGAATAAAACCCATGAGGTTGTGATTGCGATAGAGGATACCGATGCTTCGACCTACACCATCTTATCTGCTCCTCCAAAAGCGGGCAAAGCAAAGGTCACAGACTTTCACAAACCTTTGAATCGATCGCCTCTATCGCCCCTACCCAATGCCGTCGTTGCAGATGATAACGGGAGACCTACCACACCACCTAATCGGATACCTCCGCCTCCTCCACGCGGTCGCCCAGCTTCGCCCCGTTCGACCAGGAGCTCACCGACTTTAGTTCGCCACGGCAGCATTGCTTCGACAGCAACACACTCGCCAGTCATGCGCTCAATGTTTCCACGATATGACCCAAGCGTCCCGCTCACACATCAACAGTACTATCCCAATCCTGAAAGCAGACCGAATATGCCAAACAGGACGAGAGACGCGGACAATTCATCATCGTATAGCCCCAGTCTATATTCCCAGATGGGTAGCATGAGCCCTAAGTTTGCCAAAGAAGACATGGGTTCTCCCAGGACCCTCAATGGCAGCCGCCCTAGTTCCCCGTTTCAGGCATCGGAAGGCCCAACTCATGCACCAAAGCTTTCTAACCCCGAAGAACTCCTCGATCTATGGAGTATTGCGAACGGCCAAGGCAGCCAGGAAGCCCTGGACACGTACACTCTTTCGCTGAGCTGGTAAGAAAACCACCCCCCTCCACCGCCAATTCTTCATAACCCTAATATCCCTCCAGCGAGGATCTCTCTTATGGTCAAGAAACCATCACCCTCTCCTCCCCGTCCCACCCACTCTACACCCTCTCCGCCTCTCAAGCCAACCTCACCATCACCCGCACCTACCCCGTCACCTCCACCCAACCAACCATCCCCATCTGCGTCCCGTCCCTCTCCGTCCCAACCGCCACCCACCCCCTCGTCGCTTCCATATTCCCCAAACTCGCCGAACTAATGGCACTGGACCAGTCCTCCTCCATCGCCGTGGCCCACAAGCTCACCCGCCAGGCAAGCACCGAGCTGCAAGCCGAAGCTCTTGCCCGCGCTGTCGAGAACGAAGCGAGCAGTCTCCTCTACGACACCGACTCCGACGCCTACTACCTCACACACCCAACGCTTTCCGCCAACCAAACCCCCGCCACTTTCCCCATCTCAATCACCCCTTCCGCATCCTCCCCCTCCACCATCTCCATCCTCGCCCCCGACAAAGACAACGCAACCCCACTCCTCGCACTCTCCCTCCCCTCCCTAACCCTAACCCTCGACACCGCCCCCATCACCGCCCTCCCCTCCCTCTACACTCTCGACACCCTCCTCTCCGCCCTCTTAACCCTCCTCCTCCACCTCCACCGCTCCTCCCCGCCTTCCGAGGACATCCTCCCCACCACCCCCTTCTACCCCCCACCCCCAACCACCCTCTCGCACCCCAGCCTCCGCCTCAACCGCTCAAAAACAAAATCTTCAACAAAACCCCGCGCCTTCCCCTCCATCTTCCCCTCCAAATCCTCCAAATCCACAACCCTCGCCCTCTACAACTCCCCCCCCACCACCACCGACACCGACACCACCGACAGCAATACAATAACATTCCACCCCCTCATCCCCCCCACCGACCCCACGCTCACACCCGCCCAACGCACGGTCCTGCGCACGCTGTACTGGTCCTTTGGGCTGCTGGTGTGGATACAGGGGGTTGTGGTTAATTTGCTGGCGGCGGGGGTGGCGGGGGTGGCAGGGGTGGGCCGGATGTGGGAGAAGGAGAGGGTGGTGCAGGGGAGGGAGGTTGGTGGGGTGTGAGTGTGAGGAATTTTCTGCATTAGGAGACGGGGAGTTGGGTCTCGGGGTACGGGTTTTGTGGAGCGCAAAAATAATGCCCCCATAATGGAGGCGCTTTTGTATCATGACATTCTGGGAAGAGGTGTTGGATCGGTAATGCTGGGGGCGGGTCATGGTAGGAGGTTCCTTTAGAGGTAGCGCGGCGTCATTTTGGGGTTTAGGAAACTCTTTTTTTTAATTTTTTTTTTACAAAAGTGCTTCCAGTGGAGGTTTCGAATCATCACATCCCCAACCCTCACACCCACCCCCTCTCCAATCCCAGAGAACCACACCTCCCCCGTCCCCCCCTCACTCCTCTCCACCCGACCAGCAAGCACACACACACACACCACCACGACGACGCTCATCATGCCTATCGCAGCCACCTCTAGCAACGCCCTATATACCCGCGCGATCGCACTGTCCGTGTAGTGCTGATTCGCCTTCCCTTTCCTTGGGTTTTCCCAGGCTTTCTGTTTCTTAAAACAAGCGGAAGATATGGCTGATAATGGAGGAGAAGTGGAGTGGATATATGTAGGAACGCGCATAGAGTGTGTGAGCTAGTTGAGGTTATGGAGGATCTGCGAGGGGGTGGAGGGAACGAGAGAAGAGGGGGGGGGGAACAGGGGCCATGAACAGCAAACCTCCTCTACAACGGTCGATTAGTTGTTCAGTGTACCTTGACTCATCTCACAGGTTCTAAAAAACCACAAATTGAGGTGGCCGAATCTCTCAATATCCACTACCTAGATCATCACTAGCAAGAATCCTGCATCGCAGTTTCACGCAGCCGCTAGATCCCGCTTTCCTCCCTATCCTCAAGACAGGAAGTCCGGTCGAAGATCGTAGACCACATGCAAATCGCTCCGCATGAGCTTCACCATACAGAAGTTCCCCACATCCATCATCGACAAAAGAAAATTCCAGCGAATGGAGTCGCCAGCGCTCAATTGTTCCTCTTCTCCCAATCAGGTTGAGATACTAGAGGAAAAATGATTTCAATGGGTTCAAGGAAAACAAGGAAAACAAGGAAAAATTGGTGGGGACCCAGCAAATCGATATTTCTGCCACGAGAGGGTGCCGCAAAAGGAGAGGCGCGTTTGCGATTATTAAATTGAGTAGGGTTGTGAAATCATCCGTCACCGAAAATGGGGGAGGCCGACCTCGTGAATTTCTGTTGGGGGGAGAAGTGGAGAGGTTGAAAGCAGTTCGCAGAAAAGCAAGAAAGCTCGCCGGCTTCTTTTCCTTCCGGAGGATGTTCTCTCGATCGGATGATGGCATTCTTGGTGGAGAGTGGAATATTCCCTGACGCTTTGAAATTTCAATTTTTTTCCTGTGGGTGCTCCTTAAGGGGGGTCTTGGGGACCTGGGGTCGTTGAGATGGGAGGATATGTGTTTAGATGGTTTTGGGAGACTTGTTGTTACTGATAGATATGAGTATGGCTAGTATAGAGCTGGCTATGCAAGTCTTAGACGTACCTAATCTCCACGATATCATCCACATGGTTACACATCGCAACGAACAGATCGAAAAACCTAGGAACACAGATTAGCGGGATGTTAGAGCTTGACATCAGAATGTACAAACAATTTGCTGCCACCAATCTCCATTTCCATCTGCATGGTTCCGCTCCTCTTGAAAGTCTTGCGACTTCTGATAATCAAAGCAAGGTAATGAGCGCGGAGCCTGGAGTCCGTGTCCGGCGTGTTATCATACGCAAAGCGAGCCGATGCCATAATGACATCGACCTGAATTCCCGACTGGAGGCCTTGTTTCCGAAGAGACAGGCGCTTCAACTCGTCCAATCCAAACTTCTCGGCTGTGCAGTAGATAGCGGTGTCTTTGAGCAAGACTCCGCCCACACCGTTATGATAGATTGTAGACTGGACCGATCCGCGGCCACCAAGTTTCTGAGGGTCCTTCGCATCTTCGAGCTCCCAAGAGTTACGACGCTTGTTGTGCAACAGGCGTGGGTAGTAATCACCCTTGTAGAGGTATTCGAGGACGCAGGAAAAGATCTCGGGCTCTCTGCAATATAAGAGTTAGATCGTTCCTTGAACTAAATCTGGTAGAACATACTCGTCAAGCAGCTCTACCTTCTTTGAAGCACTCTCAAAGAACTGGCCTTTGAGCGCGGCCTTGAAGAAGGGAGATAAGGAGAGGACGTCCTCGTGCGCAGCGAAAAGACGCTGATCATGTCCAACGATCAAGGTGACGATGGAGCTTGTCAGGGTACTGAATCCGCTCATCTCATCAGCCTTCCCTTCCCGTGGTATAGAATGCGCTTCAGCTCACCTGCCCACTGGCGGACTGTCCATCCTTTGCCGCATCTTCAACTTCGTTTGCTCACGGAAAGACCTCTTGCTCGACTTGACCGCCTTGCCCGCACGATCCCTCGAATTGAAGGAGCGTTTGAACATCTTGGTTGAGTTCGTGTATTGCAGCTGTCAGACACCGAGAGCTCGCAAAGAATGATTGATCAACGGCTGAAGAGGGTACCCGGGTTTTTATAAATGAGCGTAAGAAGTGGCGGCCCAGAACTGAAGTGACGCTTCGCACGCACGTTGCATGTGGGAGACCTTCGGAAGCCTATCCAGGACAGCTCCTCTTTCTTCGATCGAGGAACTCGAGGTTCTCGAAAGAAGATTAAGGAGGACCCGGAGGGAGACTCTGCTCGCAGGAATCTGCTGGTGAGATTAACCTGCGGTGGTGTTTTCGGCCGGCTCTAGGGGAGAAGCGTGGAGAAGAAAAGAAGGGCGAAAGCTCGCGAGGCATTTTGTAGGCAGCGCGTGCGACGGATGCGGTCATGTGACTCAGCCTTTTTCGAACGTAAGAAGGGATGATTGGCAGCGCATGAGTATAATCGTGCACAACAAACTGCTTGCCTCAGGACCTCAGACGTGTTTCTGTGGCTAAGCCCCTTCGGGTTAACCTCTTCCCCTAAGCCCCTTTGGGTTAGGGACCCTCTGGATGACTACGCAGCCTACCTACGGATAACACGTCTGAGTTGCCTCAGGACCTCGTAGTAGATGGAACCTAGCCCCGAAGGGGCTAGGTGCGCTACACCTTTTCGGGTAAGCGGCGGCGGCTAAGTCCCTTTGGGTTAGCTATCTTGCTTACTACGTAAGTTCCAACTACTCTACTACGTCTGAGAGAGAGCAAATCCTCGGGTTACAGTCAGATCGGCCCTTAAATCTGGAATAATACCGAACTTTGCCAGTCGCCTTATCTGATGCGGTAAAGTATGAGCGTATTATTGAATTAATCACATTGTTCGCGTCATTCACTCAGCTTATCTATGTATTAAAAATTTACCTACTCACCAGTCATCACTCACCACCCTACATGCCCACTATTCTACTCACCATTCCACATGCTCATCGCCCTACTCACCACCCTACCTACTCGTCTACCTACTCATCACTCTACTCATCATTCTACTCATCATTCTACACACCATTCTGTTATGAGCCTGCATAGAGCGGATCATATGGGTGTATTCTAACTAGGAGTTCAAAGCTAAAGAAGGAAGATGGAAAGTACACGTCGTGGGTTTTACCCACGAAGGCGCGCTAGGCCGCTAGCGTGTCAACATCAGCCCTATACTAGTCTATGATAGCCTAACATGATCTATGTTAGGCTAACTCGAAGTGCACGCAGGTCGGTTGTGTGTCGTTGCTCTAAGCTAGAGCAACTTCACCATCGTTTTTCAGTGTATTCTAAGTGACATTTGGGACTAAATCCCTTGCTTGGCTATCCCCTAGCCTATTGGGGTCCTCCTTTCGCTATGCACAGGAGATGCAAGTCAGGCGGTGTTGAATCCCTGTGTAGCTGCCAAGCCCCACAATCCAAAATCATTCCTTGGCTTCTCAGGTCACGTAATCCACATCCAAATTCAGTTCTCCTAGGCAGTACCCTCCCTTTGCCTTTCTCTCAGTCCTCTGGAGGTATAGTTCAGCAGTACTCTGACTGCCTAGTCGCATGCGTTTTTGACGGCGGTGGTTCAGTTCCACTCTGATGTCGGTCAGAGCAGGTCTTGCCTAGAGGGCTCTCCCTCTAGGCGCTTCAGTAAGGTCTGAGTTCTGTGCGTAGTTGGCGAGTATAGTGATCTGGTAGGAGAGGTTCGTTTGGTGTAGTCTTGCAGCCGTAGAGGCCTTGGAGGTAGAAGGTAGAGTGTGGTGTGGTTTGGCGTGTTCGGTTGGTTTGGATGCTTTTGATGCCCTCCCAAGGCCCGGTGGGTGTGTGAGGGGAGAGGGATCAACGGCCTCTTCAATCCTCCTTTTGTGTGAGAAGATCTTAGCTCTGTTGACACTGCAACAGGTTCATAGCCAGCAGCGCGTACAGATGTCTTCTCGTCGCTGGCCGTGCAACGTCTTATTTATGCTCAAAGACAATGCGGCAGCATGAGGTCATTTCTCTCCAGCGCCTATACAGCGAGTCTGATGATGGTCCTAGCTCCATCAGCCTCAATCCTGCGGTGGCGTGTTCGGTCGTCGTCGAGGCTACCCGCATATGAATCTCCATGCAGTCATGTGAACATTCGCCTGGCTACAAGCACTCCATAAGTATGAAACGCTGCTCTTCTAGCACCCTGGGTGCATCAACACCCGGGCGTTCTTCTTTCACGGGTGGATATCATGCAGCACCGATGCATGCTGGACCGTTCCTGCATTGTGCGCTGGATTAAATCTGGCGGGACGAAGGACGTTGGGCAAGAAGGAAGAGCTGATGCAGAGCTGATGCGGCGGAGAGTCGTGCTATAGACAATGGTAGTTGGCCAGTTCAGCTAGATGTGTCCGCATCTGATTTGATGTCAGCGATGAGCCCGTTGAAATGTTCGAATGCCGAGATAGAATGACAACACAGATCAGAAAGTTGCGTATTTGTAATTGCTAATCAACCACCCATTGAAGAGAGTCATAAGCCGCGATAATTTCTCTTCGGAAAATTCATCACAATAGTTGTGGAGGAGTTGAGGCGTATGAGGTAGCGGGGAGGACTGTACCTTTGGAATGATGAGAGACTCAGGAGCATGCCTCAGTCTTTGGAATATGCGATGGTGTCGCATCATGCCAGACGCGAATTTGAAGAATAATGAAAGTTGAAGATAGAACGATGGTCGCGGGGCATAGTTTTGACTTGACCGGCAGTGCGGCTAAGGCAGCAAGGTCAACCTGGCGACTCTCGGCGAACCTCCGCTGGCTTCATACTACGACAGTGGCTGTGACAATCGACTCCGATGGTTTTGCATTTGCTCATGACATGCACAAGGAGTCGTTTCATGTCCTGTCCTCTGATTGACGATCTATCTGGTCATTGACAGTCTTGAAGACAAAATTTCACGCTTGCGATCGCATTTCTGCAGATGGCTGTCGAGTTCGCTTTGTACCGGGTGCGCCTGCGGTCTTGCCGACACTCGGCTCTTGATCTGCCTGTGGACCTGTGGTTCATTCTTCTGGCAGCTTGACAGTTTTTTAGCGAGAACTGAAAAGGCGACAGGGTTATAATCAGACTAGAAGGGTCCACCTAGCACTCGTCTAAACCTAGCAGTCGTCCAGCCCTATAGGGCTGATAATCCACATTTCATATTTTATTGCTACCAACGTATAATTCTTCAACATATCAGCAAAACGATGGCAGCCACCCCCCCCACCCCCCCTATGTCCTTCATACCTTCTGAGGATATCGAACTTTCACAGGAAGAGCGCATAACGCTTGCTCAAGCCCGTTGAAATGAGGCTACAGCAGCCAACCAAAATGATCGAGGCTAAGTCTTTGAAACTGCTGATTGCGTACAGAAGCAGCCTTTCGACCATTGACTCGATCCGTAAGAGTGCTCTTTGATATGTCATGTTGTCGAGGGATAGGGTATAGGTGCGGTATAGGAAGCCGTAGAAGCAACAGAGGAAGCAAACAACGGACACATGCAATGATCGTACTAGTAGAAAGGTACTGTAAAACGTGTGTATGAATGATCTCTATCTACCTGCCGAAAAGAAATCTATATGTACATTCGAGAAACGCCTTCGACTCTCCTATCATTGGCCCAAACCCCGGCCTCTGCCCCCTACTAAACTGCTCGGAAGATGCGCAAGCAGCCTCACACGACATCCGTCCCTCATTCAATTCGTGATCATCTCTTGATCACTACAGAAGCTTTTGCAGCTACGACAAGCGAAGCGTTCAATTCTCTCCTTCGTACAGTCGTGAACACGATGATCAGACTCATCACAGATAACACACTTGAAGTCAATACAGTTCATCTCAACAGCTTCTTTCGAGCAGCTTCTAGATGTATGATCGAATTCATTGCAGAGTCAGTACAACAAGCGAAATGATCAATTCTCTTCTTCGTAAAGTTGTGAGCATGATGATTAACATCTCAGCAATTGCTCTTGAATGCTATCATTCATTGTTCTTCATCAATAGAATCTCATTCTTTATGCAGTATGTTAGGACCATGCCTAGAGCAAGTCATAGAGGTACAGGTAAACGAAGGGTAAACCAGGTAAACGAGGATTCAAAGCTAAAGAGCGAGGTCTATCGAGGTGCGAAGGCTATATGTACAGAAGGAAGGGGAGCGCTAGGCCCGATAGGGCCTAGGCCCGCTCCGAGAACGCGCGTCCCAGTAGAAGGCTGAGCACGCTCGTAACACAGTAGAAGTATGAATTAAACTCATAAATTGCAATCTTCATCTTTTTCATTCTTTTGTGTACTTTTTGCATCTGATTCAATGTAAAGATTTAATAGAATTGTATCATCTTTTGAATCTGACATAAATTCTGATCAAAGATCAACTCTCTTTTCTTCAGCATTTGAGAGATTGAAAAACAACGAGGGCAGCTCAAGTCATGATCGAAGAAAGTCGTTTCAGACTTCAGTTTGCTGTGTTTCTGCACTGCTCACATCGCTCAGGGTGCGCTCAGGATACACTCAGGCCGACTCAGTCGATGCTCAGCCCTGCTCAGGAACGCTCACACTCGGCTCAGGTTAGAGTGACGCCCTGCTCAGCTTGGCAGCTAGAAACGGAAGGGCAAAAAGTTGTTGATGATCCTGTATATAGGTGTATTGAGAGCTGTCGATTCCGTGGGTTGCGTCGTTGCCTTGCGGCCTGATGTTGATAAACAAGAGGAAAGAACCCTAACCAGAACTGAGACTAGCGTTATTTTCGAGTCCTGGGTAAACATTGAAGATTTTTTTGGTGTGCTTACCGATGAAATCGGTAGTGGGTAATGCATTGTATATAGATACATCGAAAAGCTTGCTTTCTGGTCTTGGCTGTAGCAAAGTTCATCTCAATGATGAAGTACATATTCTGATGCCGGTTTGTGGCATGGCATTGTACCCACACATCTTGTTGTCATATTACCTGGAGAAGTCTTCTGAGAGAGGATAACATTCCATTATCTATACCAATGCTATCTAAGAATATCCAAGCTATCTGAAAAAGTTGCACATCCGTCAATTCGATCCTCATCTCTAATGATAGGTGTCCAAAGGAGTAAAAATCAACAGCACCTAATAGGCTAAGATGATGCCCATTTCTAGAATGAAGAAGCTTAGGCAAGAACTCTGTCAAGCCTCTTCGTAGACGTGGAAAGATGCACCATCCTCATCTGCTTACTCGCCAAATTTGCCTTCCTCCTCAACCTCTTTGTCTGCTTTTGGCGCGATGTCAAGTGTTGGACTGGGCAACTCGCCCAACTCCCGGAACATATCCCTAGCGAGTCCAGCATGTTCCTTTATGAACTCAAGCATTCTCTGCGTTTCTTTCGTCATGAGTTCATCGAAGTGCTCGGCAAGATGTTGGACCACAAAACGACGTAGACCTTCGACCTCCGTAATTCCATCGCGGAAGATCAGCCCGATGACCGACAGAAACTCCATGGGTGGGTATGGCTGCAAACACTTCAATTTCCGAAAAGCCAGACTTTGGAGCCCTGGTAGCTCGACCTGATGGGCCACTGAATAGATAATCCCGCATCGCAAGACTTCCTGCGTACGTTGTCCATATTCATATACGTCCTCGAGACGCGCATGGTTTGTGTTTTCGTCAAGCAGATTTGGGTAATACTCTTTGTGATCGACGTACTGGGCGATGGGCTTGAAATCTCTTGCCGAGAGCGAAGAAAGCACTGGAGACATGACATAGTACCCAATGCTGTCGTGAAAACCTTTTAAGCGGGCAAGTACTGGGCTGGCATCTAGGCCGGCCTGCTGGACTGTGAATTCTACATGTGGATTACCAACATAAAGTGTAACCTTATTCGTACTAAAAGCCCATATCAGCATCCGAGACTGTCCCAAGACAGGAACAATATTGAAGGAAAGAATTACTTACTCGACAGAGGTATTTCCAGCTCTGAGTTTTCCGGGCGTCGTTGAACTAGACTTGTGGCTCCTCAAAGTTGGAGTCGTCGCACGTCTCCCAAGAAGAGTTGCGGAGCGACCTAGAAGTGACCGGCTACCCTTTGGGGCGCTGAAGAGATTGCCCGCATCAGAGTCCTCGTAGAGCGCGTTGCTGTCTGCTAAAATCGTCGTGTCGAAGACTTCTTTCTTGATTTTCCTCTTGAATTCTCCCGAGGGCAATAAGAGCTCCGCCTCATCATCATCGACATTGCCATGACGGTACCTAGGTCCAAATCCGGGAGGCCATTGAAATTCGCAACCTGACTTCGTATTCGAAGTAGCTTCTCGCTTCCGCTTGCCATCTTTGTCCCGTACCGAAGCTGTAGCATTTGCTAATTTCAGAGCGCACAATTTGTCCTTCCAATAGTTGAGTCGGTTCCATTCATACATTCCGATGGCATCGTGGTAAGCTTCTTTGAGCTTTTCGTCCGGCGTCGTATCTCTTATAGCAACAGCTAATTGGAAATCTAAAGGTTTAAGACGATTCCAGGAGGCCCAACGGCTTAACAAAACAAGAAATCAGCCAGAACCGTACTCAGTATCCATAAAGAACCCAGGTGAAGCAGCCCAGGATTTGTGGGGAGAAATGTTTCTCGATAGGAGAACCTACAGTTTCAATGTGCCAAGATACAATACTGGAAAGCAAACCTGTCCCATAAGGTCACCACCAGGCTGGGAGAGTCCAGGCCAGGTTCCATCGACTTTGCGTGCATTTTCCGGCCGTGAGCCTTTGAAATAACTCTGCACGATGTCCTCATCGCAAATCACAACCGGCCAATCCTGTTCGCCATCTTTAGATACCAACCAATACTCTCCGGATTGTGCTCCGATCTGTGCGTGGCGAGTATTGACATCGTCCAAAGACGTTCTGGCAGCAGCACAGATGCTTCTCTTGGTTGATTTAGCTTCCATTGTACTACTGGGCCCAGCTGACATGGCTGAAGGAGTGAGCAGGTTGCTTCGAGTAGAACCGGCGGCCGTTTCACTAGAATTTGACGTGCTGGAATGCTGACGCAATTATTTCAGAGGACTTTATAAGGTCATCGTTGCAAGACGATTTCGAGAATGAGAAGGGTTCCAGCCAAAGCCCAACTTAGTTGCAAGGGAAGCTCATGGGTAAGCAATTGATTTCAAGTTAAAGAAGTCAGGTAATATTAATTGGGGATCAGTTGAGCAATTCGAACATCGACAGCACACAATTCTCCGAGGAAATCTAGAAGCAGAGGTGGTGAAAGCTCGGCAGACCCAGCCGAGGGTGAAAAACGTCCAAACCCGACTACATATAGCTGTTATTGTTTCTATTTTCTACTCAAGCATTCAGTCATTGGAACACTCACTAGGGTGAAGCTCACTTGAAGATTCCTTGGTTTTCTGACCTAAGCTAATTGAAAAGTCAGTGAATCGCTGTCCTCGAGGGCAAATCGCTTAGTTGATCGAGATTCGAGTCCCGAAGCGATACTCGAGAAATTAGTGAAGGAAGTTTGAGAGTGAGAGTGGTTTCTGTATCATCGCAGATGTCACTTCCATCCAACTCCACAAGGATTCTGGTAGACAAAGCCAGTGTGAATTGAACTAGCGTTATTTCCAGATGTAATGCACTCTTGTAAGTAGATGGTTAAAGAAGATTTGGGTCATTTTCATAACGCTGGGGTATTGGACGGATGTCTACCTGACGAGTAGCAATTTCTCAATTAGTACTCCTGTTAGTAGAGAGCTCCCAAGAGGAATTAGGAATGAGTCGTCAGCAAGTTGAATTGGCTAGCCTAATCATTGGAGGTCAAATGTGTGAGGAATTCCGCATCATTGCAAAGGAAAAGCGGATTTGCTTTAGAGATATGAGTTGCGGAGTGATCGTGAGAACAAATACTTGACAGGAAGTGGGATATGTTTACGTACGAGAAAAACAAGCAATACTTCAATCCCAGAGAGAACCCTTAGCTGAGCGTCCCACTCAGTGAGAATTGATTAGCAAGTCTGTGACCATGGTTAGTGCATACAGGTAGGTACCTTTGAAGCGAGCAAATACGGACGAAGAATAGAAAAAAATAATGACTAGCAAACCAAATCCCATTGACTCATACTAAGCCAAGTAAGGTTTTAACCCCTTGACGACGGTACCTACCAGAGGTATAACCCAGACCAAATCCTAGAGAGTAATACACTTTCATGGCTCTAAGCATTATCGAGCCTACCTCTACAGACTCTGTGAGAGCCGAGCGAGATAACCCCTACGGCTGATCCATCCTACACCAGGCTCATCATTCCCAATGATCACCATAAGCCTTCCGAACAAAAGCCTTACGCAGCCTGTGCAGATCCCGTTGGATGGAGAACGTTGTTAATGTCAAGCATATCATGCAAATGTAAACCGTCGCCAAGGCTCGGACCTCTGTAGTTGATGTTAAGATACTTATAAACATAATGTTTGGTAACCAGGCCTCCGAAAGCCGTCCAGGCATAGTACAGAAGGTAGATGGAAAGGATGCCGACCACGTGTTTATTCGGAGGCTGCCCCAATTATAAGCTAGTCTTTGATCAAAATTCGAAGACCATGTAATGCTGCGTGCCTTTTACTTTCGCATACTGCTCAGCATCACTATTTCTAGAAGTGCGATGAAAGTGTTCGCCGCATTGATGCTGACAAGTACGAACATCTTGAGCGGCTTATTTGGAAAGGCTTGGACGCTTGCATCTGGGGGACCGGAGCCACCACGTATGCCAGTCTTCCATCGACCTTGTTAGCGGTGTCTGCCAGCGCTAACCGGAAAAACGTCTGACTTGATTGCTCAGATCTAGGGTTTGAGCGAACAGAACCAACCAGAAGACGATAGTAAGTACCGGAGGTATTGTGGCAGCAGCAGTGTAGAATAGCGAAAACATTAAGCGGCTTTTCGACTTAATGTCACTCACAGTCAGAATTGCCTTTCATGATACCAGCAAACCCATTGCCTGGTGGCCTATTCGGCTTCACAACGTGTTGCAATGTCCAGTACTTTGAAAGTCGGAATCAACTGGGAATAAAGAGCTGTGGGATTGGGACTTACGGAGCACATCCAGTAGTAAAGCATCTGGATTGCAAAGCTGATTCTAGTGATCTCAAAAGCGGAGAACTTTCCAATCCTTTTCGGGCCAATCTCGAGGTAAAGATTAAGCCCGAAAACAGTAGACGTGTAAATGGCAATGAGATTTCGGATTGCTAAAAGTGCTTCCTGTGAAGTAAAACGCCATGGCGAGTGACATACTTGGAAGAAGCTAGGATGATTGTGAGGAGGCCTGATCAAGGTTGGTAGAAGGGGGTGCGTTCGACCATGGAGGACAATCAACAGAAGACAAGAATGAATCAATAAAGCTAAGTTGGTACTCTAGGATGAAGGATGGTCACATACCTAGGGAGACGAGAGAATGCGTAAGAAAAAAAAGCCTGTATGGGCTTTTTACGGCCAACGATTGCGAGTAGGATACCTCTTAGCTGGATTAGACCTCCTGCCTCTTGGAAGCCACCTCCCAACTGGAGTTTAGATTGAGCTTCATATGGTTCATCATGTTAAAGACTTCATACTAAGCAACTGGCAGTTTTGCCGTGTAATAAGAATCAATATTTACGTATCTCAGCTCGCAGGATTTAGTTGTCAACTCGATCCAAATTTGCCAAGTTTCGCATATCAGCCCTACACCCATCTCGCGACGTCGCCTTACAACTTCGCAGACCATCAAATCACCTTTCTGCGCACGGTTGACCGCGAGGCTTTGAAGGGCGAGCTTCACACTTAGTTGATACCCAAAGACCTCAAACTCTACTCGCAGTTATGCTTTCCGCCCTCAATGGCCTCCACCCCCGCCAGCTCCTAGCCCAACTCCTCAACTTTGCCCTTGTCCTCTCAACAGCTTTCATGCTATGGAAAGGCCTTTCCGTCGTCACAGACTCACCTTCACCAATAGTCGTTGTCTTATCAGGGAGCATGGAGCCTGCTTTTCAGAGGGGAGATCTATTGTTCTTATGGAACAGGGGCCAGGACACGCAAATCGGAGAGGTGGTGGTGTATAATGTCAGAGGGAAGGATATTCCAATTGTGCATAGGGTTGTGCGGAGATTTGGGGGAGGGTGAGTGTGGAGAGCATCTTACTGCTTATGGTCGCATTTTAGCATCGACGCTGAGTGCTAATTTATTGTGGTGTACAGCGAAAACCCATTGCGGCTTCTCACCAAAGGGGACAACAATCTGGCAGATGATACAGAACTGTACGCGAGAGGACAGGATTACTTGGAGAGATCAAAAGACATCATTGGCAGTGTGATCGGATACATTCCATTTGTGGGCTATGTAACCATCCTATTGTCAGAACATCCGTGGTTGAAGACGGTTTTGCTGGGGCTTATGGGAGTCATGGTTGTAATGCAAAGAGAATAGGATCTTATCTCAGGAACAAATCTTTCGTCCTACAACTCGTGAACTCGCCCATGTCTGTCAACCATTGTGGGGACGCCCTTCATGCTAGCCCCAAGGATGGTTAGAACTTGGCTAGCGGACAAGACTCTAAAAGCTCTTCTTGGATGTAGTACCTCGATTATAAGTTCGGTCGTGGTACCGGTATCGGCTCTGAAGGTGACGCTTACAAACGCTTCATCTCGATAATCGATTACCGAATTTGGCGAAGCTTCGTTTACTGCAAGAATTTCAAGTCTACCGTGATGATTGAGAGCATCAACGATCGGTAGGATTGATGGGGCGTAGGTTCGGTTACCTAACGTGAAGATTTTGAGAGTAATCTTAAAGTGCTTAATCGACGAAGCATTTGAGCCCATTTGACGGAGGAATGGCGCGGCCCAAGGCGCTTGGTTATGGTGGGGAAAACGCATACAAATGTATGCAGATGATGAAAGTACAAAATCTAAACAACAAGTCTTCGATAGCTCTCCAAGGTACTCTGCTCTGGTAAATTTATTGAGGCAATGCATCGGCGCAATAGTTGAGATAATGTGTGGCCTAGGCCCCGATGTTGTAATAACATAGCGATGAAGAACTAAGTTCTGATCTACTATAAGCCTCACCTCCGGTGGCAGCTCCAAAAATTCGTGTGATTGACTTGGGTCATAACGCTGTTGAATCCATCCATTGACCTCAGAGGTAGACAATATGGGGGTCGCAGGCGCACCCAGGACGAGAATGGTGATATAGACGCCAGGAAATCCTAAGAGGGAAAAGCATACGGGATTACCCCTAGTACCTCTTATAGATCGCTTGATTCCTTGCGCAGGCTCAACTTGCAGGTGGATGTTCTTGATCTCCCGAGCTGGTGGACATGCAGCGAAATCCTGTAGCATCCCGAAGAACTCATCGACATTCTCGGACCTCTTCTTCCAGTATAAATAGCAGTAAAACTCACGAATGAGCCTAAATTTATTCGGACCGATCTGCCGAAAGAACTCTCTGGCGACTTCACAGCCGTCGGTGTAGTTTTGTCCCCTGCGAGCACCGCTGCTTGCAATAAATTCAAATCGACAACTTGTGTATCACTCCCGTTGCCGCTGTCCCCTCCCCTTTGATCTACTATCTCGCCTTGCTTTTGCTTCCACCATTAAACACTTCTTCCCTCTCTTCTTCTTCTTCTTCTTCTTCTTCTTCTTCTGCATCTTTTCTTCCCTGATCATTCATCTTATTCCCTCGAAACAGTCTGCCTCCGCTGTCTCTCAAGATCCCTTGTGCTAAGTATAGCTTTCGATCCCCTCTCGATATCATTAGGTCCAATCGACAGGAATTGCTGTCACAAAGACATCTGCCCGCATGCACACAGTCTTGTCTTCTACTATTGCGTACATTACTTTCAACGATAATATGATCGATTTTATGACACCATGGTCCGTTGTCTTGAGTATTGTGAGTGTCTTATCTGTAGATACAATCGAAATAAATTTACGACATAAATGAGAGATCTCACCGACGGCAGTATCACTTCAATTCCCGAGTGCTTCGAGTTCTTCTTTATTGTTCTCGATTATAAAAGAGGCCGCGAAGTAAGATATATAATATCTGTATTCTTTGAGCTCTCGAGAAGCAACATTCACAAATGTCATCTTGGCTTCCTCAACCATGTTCTTGGGAATAGTCAGAATCGAGCTCAACTGCATTACCGTATTCATAATTATGCAGGGAGATTCGCTCTGACCCGGAGCTGCTATCTTGAAATTAGGCATTTCGTATTTTTCCTTTAGTCTGATAAACTTTGCCCTCAGATCTTCTCTTATGTAATTGAGAACTGCGTTCGAGGGATCGTTCCAGTCTTGCTGAAGTATCCACTTTGCAAAGTCACATCTTCGAATGAGTATTTGTTTCGCGACTAATAAGGGATGGTCGGACCATCTACCATTACGTGTATTTCTGGGTCCCACAAACTCGAATCTCTGGGGAATACAATAGTCGTATATCTTTCTTCGAGTATTTCCAGGGAGCAAATCAAAGGTGAACATTGTTATTCCATCATCTCCCAATGTACATGGTGAAGTTTCCGATTGATTGACAGGCTGGGTTTGTTCTGGCATGGTGACTTTTTGCCTTGGTAGTGGAGAGCGTAAGAACCGGTGACGGCAAGTAGGGGAGATAACGTTTAATATACAGAACACTTTTGGCAACTCCCCTTATATGCCATTTCCGTGGCGTTAAAAGACCTGAAGTTGGTAGAACTTGCCAGTGCTCTGTTTATCAACGCATTTCATTACAGCAGCTCGATCGTCCCAGAAGCTTTTCGTGACCCAGAACAGAATTCCATAGATGACCATTCTGTACCATGACTGGCGGAAATAGAGTGCTTGTAGACAGAGAAGAGATGCGGAAATAGGAAGATGTTTTAACATTCTATCCTGGTGGTCTAGAATGTCACGGTCAGCACGCAAAAGCAGAATCATATTTGTACGTACAGTTGTGGCTTCAGGAAGGAACCTAAAATGAGCACAATATAATGACATCAAAGAATCAGTCCAAAGATATTTGACAGTGGAAGAAACGAGTAGGTAGTGAAGAGAATCTCACGTGTCTTCCTGAACTTGCTGGGTAAAAGGGAACGAGCAACGACGATGCTGCCAGATATCCAAGCCCATTTCTCTAGATTTCCAACTATCATCTTTCGCAACCAGATAAAGAGTAATTATGCCTCAAAGAATCGAAACGTTGTACGGAATACATCCATAGAATTCGCCAGTGGGAGACATTTCCTACATGCAGGGTGAGTCATCTGATCTCGGCTAGGCTGCCCATGGAGTCCTCAACAGCCGTTGACTTGTTTCACGGAAGTGAATGACAGAAGCATGTCCACTGTGAGCCCTGGCTAAGGTATATAAGGCTGCAAGATTTCACTACTGAACATCCTTCTGAGAATTGAACCGAATCCTTGGAATCAACCTACAGTTGGAATCCTCGCATCGCCAAGAAAATATGTCAGGGCAAAAGCGCATCACAAAGGTAAACTTCAAGATCTGGCCATAGTGGTATATGTACTAAGCTTGCCCTAGGAGTTTGCCGAGCTTCAGAAGAATCCAATTGAGGGAATGCAAATCTCTATCATATCAGAATCCGACATCTACAAATGGCAAATCCTTATCGCAGGCCCCAAAGACTCTCCGTATGCTGTTAGTATCTCTATGTTTCCTGTTGTTCCTCTTCCACGTCAATCGTCACTCCTAGGACTAGCCCAAACTTAGTGACCTTCTATACTACAGGGCGGCCTTTTCACACTCCACCTTACTCTTCCCACGGATTACCCATTCAAGCCACCTACCCTCAACTTTCAGACGAAAATCTACCATCCCAACGTCACCAACGATGACAAAGGTAGCATGTGCCTGGGTATGCTCCGTGCCGATGAGTGGAAACCCTCCTCTAAGATTGAAGCTGTATTGAAGTTCGCACATCAACTACTCGTGGAACCTCAGCCAGATGATGCCGTCGAGGCAGGGATTGGGAACCAGTACAAGCAGGATCACAAAGCTTTTGTGAAGCAGGCGAAGGAGTGGACGAAGAAGCATGCGGCGAAGGCGTAGGCTCGAGTTGGCGCTTTATTTTGCGATTGAGGAACGGATGAATCACGATTTCATGGCTGCATCAGTTGGCGTCTGGACTTTTATAGCGATTGCCTAGCATGCATGTAGCTATGACGAGTTCCCCGAGGGAGGGATAAATCTGGCACATAGAAAGCTATCTTCTGCTTAGCGGATCTCCATTGGCGCTTCAAATATTCCATAGCTCAAAGTTCCACAAATACTTGGACAACCAGGCATAGCCACCCGAAGTTCCCAACCTCAAGCATCGTTACAGGAAGCCTCTAGACAGGTATAAAAGCTCCCGAGAAGGATGCGATTCTACCGTGGGAATAGACGCCGCTACACGCAAGTAAAGTGGACCGTCCCAAAAGCAGATGACTTCTAGAAGAGTAAACATATCAACGCAGAGATCGGCCATGAGTGTTGCAGTGTTAAAGTGATCTGCGATGAAAAGGGACCCTCGGCCCCGTTGCTGTGTCTTGACTGCCACCACAACATCAAAACCGAATTATCCACCGCACTTACCGCCCCTGAAAGGATGGATCTCCATCTTGTTGCGCCAGTGTCAGAAAGATACTCCATGGTTTATTTGCCTGACGACTGTCACCCATTGGCAACCACCATCCAAAAAAGCCAAACACCAGGCTATGTACATCTGCAAGCAACAATGGCTATGCAGACTGCCAAGTTCAAACATGTTTCAGTGGTTTCGATTACCGCCAACCCCACGTGACTTTTCACATTACTCAGCAAGGCGTTCAACATGATTTGCTATCACGCTTTAGATCCACGGACTTAGATCGGTATCCGCCGAATAGGGTTCTGCAGTCGAGAGTTAATGGTTGGCGCGAAGGATGCTCAGCCGCAACCACCAAACAAATGTAATCTCTAAAGGTCGCACAAGCATAATGTCCTGTCTCCTGTCATTGTTGTTGCTCGACGAGGTTTGCACAAATTCTGTCTGCAGGGTCGAGAAGTCTGTCGTTTCCGAAATATTTAGTAATGGCTAAACCCATCGTCGTTGATCCGAGTCAAGCCTGGTATTTTCCCCTCATTTGTGATCAAAATTGCTCGAGGCAACGACTGACGTTCTGACCGATAGGGATGGCGATGATGGTCCGTGGTCTTCTTTCTTCATACGCGTTGGAACTCCAGCGCAGAACCTCCGAGTACTGGCATCAACGACTGTACCAGAGACATGGGTAGTCTTAACGTCCGGCTGTATCGATCAAGATCCCTCCGGCTGTCGTCTCGCTCGAGGCTCACTCTTCAATCCGAATACGTCTACAACTTGGCAAGATCAGGGAATGTTCGCTCTAGGCGTAGAGATGAACCTCCCTTATACTGGGAACTATGACAATGGCGATTATGGCTTTGATACTCTGGGACTAGGACTGCAAGGGAATGGCGTGACTGTAAATCACTCAGTCGTTGCAGGCGTTGCTACAAAGGACTTCTTTCTTGGGAACCTGGGTCTAACCCCCAGACCAATCAACTTTACGGAATTCGACAATCCAAAACCTAGTCTTCTTACCAACCTGAGAAATTCAAATCAGATCCCGAGTCTCACGTATGGATACTCTGCAGGGGCGAAGTACCGTAAGAAGCATGCATCTATTCCATTCTTCTAGCTGAACACTCGTAGGTCTCAAAGAAGTCGTTGCAACCCTTACCCTAGGTGGCTATGACGAGTCGCGCTTCGCCCCTAATAACGTATCATTCAATTTCGCCTCTGACATCTCCCGCGACCTTGTCGTTGGTCTCCAGTCCATCCAATTCACCGACCAAAAAAGTACCAAAAATCTCCTTCCCGGCAACGGCATCCTCACCTTCATCGACTCCACGGTCCCCCACATCTGGCTGCCCCTTGAGGCCTGCCTTGCCTTTGAGCAAGCCTTTAGTATCACCTACGACAACGCTACAGACCTTTACCTTGTCTCCGACTCTCAACATAACGCCCTCAAATCGCAGAATGCATCCGTCAGTTTTCTCCTTGGTAACGATGTCCAGGGCGGGCAAACCGTCAACATCACCCTACCCTACGCCAGCTTTGATTTACAACTCACGCAATACTACCCCGGCATTAATCAGACGACGCAATACTTCCCGTTACGGCGCGCCGCAAACGACAGCCAGTATACCCTTGGCCGCACTTTTCTCCAAGAAGCGTACATAACAGTCGACTACGAACGCCTTAACTTTAACGTCTCCCAAGCCTTATTCCAAAACAACATCCCTCAGCAAATAATCGCCATTCCCTCCATCAACAGTACGAACTCTACCGGCCCAGGCAACATAACCAAAGTCCCGCAAACCCCTCCCCCCACCCGCAAACTCAGCGCAGGAGCCACCGCAGGCATCATCATCGCCGCTCTCGCCCTCTGCGCTCTTATTATCGGAGCCTTGACATTCTGGTATCTTCGTCGTCGAAAATCAAGAAAATTACATGATGACACTAGCTCCGACAAAGTTGAAATGGACAGCTCCGGCAATCCAGTAGTAGGCGAACTCTATGCACCCAAGAAACCCGGCCTCGAAATGGAAGGTTCGGATCCCAATCTCGCCCAAGACGATAAATCCGGGAGGCCCAAGTTGGAAATGCAAGGATCCCAGGGCGGGGTGGAGATGGAAGGCAGTCGGCCGCAGCTAGAAATGCCAGGCAGCGAAGGTGGGGCCGAAATGGAAGGGAGCCATGGCGCCGCTGAGATGTCTGCCCATCCGCACCAAGTCTATGAGCTGCCGGCGGATGATGGACTCAGGGAATTGTCAGCGGAGAGGGAGCCGAGGCAGGCACAGTCGAGGAAGGGGTCGGGGAATAGGAGGGGGAGGCAGAGTAATCGGTGGAGTTTGGTGAGGGGAGGGGGGTGAAGTGTGGGATTTTGGTGTATATACAGCTTTTTGGAAACGGGAGATGCTCTATGATGCGCGTTTTTGTTTGCATAGCTTGGATGGTGGGGTCGGGTATATTACTTTTCATTCCGTCAGATACTCCAAGGTCTACCACTCGGTTCAATCCTTCAAAGGTAGCTTGGTCTAGACTCAGCGCTTAATCGTCGTTGATTCAGCGGCTGTCTCGTCATAGCCGTGACGGAACAAGGCTCAAGAATGTCTCAGGCACACTATGGAGGATGACCCGACTGAGACACATTTGCGTTTGTTTTCGAACCCTCGGGGAATTCGAAACCATCTCCCCCAACCCTATCCAATCGAAACGAAGCACCGAATCACAGTCCAGCTCTCCACTGCCTCCTCTTCATCAACTACTTACAACATGATCCCACCACTATCCCCCGTCTCAGTCTCCGAATCTCCGTTCTAGCGGGTTTTCCCCCGCCTATGAACATCGATGGGAGCAGGTTCTGGTGTTGTTATCAGGCAGAATCTTTTCGAGAGGTGGATGGGGTTCTGGTCGGTTAGTGTCGATGGGGCCAGCATGGAGTTTTAAGGTGGTGAGATAAGGTTGTGGGTAGCTAGAGAGGGGAAGGGGGGAAGATGGATGTTTTGGTATGCGCGAGCGGAGTTGCAGCTATGGGAGACTTCTAGAAGGGCGAAAAGGTGGACTAGGGGCGTGGAGAAGGGATATCGTGGATGGTAGAATGCTGTGGTAGAGGGGGTGGATAAAGGGGTCGTCGGCAAGAGTGACTCCCTTATCGTCGTTTCTTCTTCTCTGATGTGAATAACTAGCAAATCCCAAAGCTCATGAGTGACACCGTGGCAGGGTGTCTATCAAACCACGACCATCGTTGTTGTGACATAGGGTGTTGAAAAGACACAAGGCCTTAAGACTTTCCCACACCTTAAACGTGTAAATAAAAAAGAAGTATTGATTGGAACATCGTTTTTAGGGGGGCGAATTTCTTATCAGGAAGTATTTGAAGATTAGCTTGAGAACGTTTGTGCCTGCCATTAGACGAGGGGATCGCCATTTCCGGGCTTACAGTTGGTGGGGGGTTGGAAAAGTTGAGCCAGGGCCGGAACTTTTTTTTTTTGATTCCGGCCCGAACTCAACTTTCTGCATATGCTAACCATGAGTTCAAAATTATTCCAACCCCGACTCAGCTTTCTGCATATGCTAATCATGAGCTCAAGAATTGATGTTACATAGTTAGAGTACGGAGCATGACGAGCTATGTTCTCGGAATGCCAAGACCAAGCCACACAGTAATTTACGTGTAATCTAATATTAGTGCTTGGAGCCGATAATATCGATTTGGAACCCAAACCTTCCATTTACCTACCAATTATCATCTCCTCTATCACCTCTATCTCTTCTACCTCTACATCAGGCTCATCTGCCTGATTTACAGACTCATTCACGTCGTCGTCACCGGGCCTAAATCCTGCTTTTCGACGTGCACAACGTTCCTTTCGCTCCTCCGAGTTATATGGACGGATAGCACTATCCTCAGCTCTATCTTCTCTATATTCATTGCCTCCCTTTAGCTCAATGATCTGCTGAATGTGACGAGGAATCCGACTGATCCAGACCTGAATTCGTTTCTGAGTGAGCTCTTTCTCTCAGCATCTAACTCATGCTTTGATCATAGTAATTCTGTTTCCAAAAGTCTCTTTGAGCGTTGTTCTACGCTTCATCCACTATCAACAGAGCTCTATCGCGTTCAGATCCGGAGAATTAGCGAATCATAGAAGACGAAGGATTGCTGCATCGATGAAGATAATGTTCTGAAAATGAGAAGCGTGAGCAGAAGCTTTATCCTTCTATATGATAGTATCTGAACGATCTCTGAGCTACTGAGCTACCGATTGAGCTTTCTACTGAGCTTCTCATCGAGCTTCCGACTGAGCTTTCTACTGAGCTTCTCATCAAGCTTTCGACTGAGCTTTCTACTGAGCTTCCCATCGAGCTTCCGACTGAGCTTTCTACTGAACTTTCTACTGAGCTACCGACTGAGCTTTCTACTGAGCTTCCCATCGAGCTTCCCATCGAGCTTTTCACTGATCTTTCGACTGAGCTTTCTACTGACCTTTCTACTGACCTTCCGACCGACCTTCCGACTGATCATTCTACTGACCACCCTACTCGCCACCCTACTCGCCATCCTACTCGCCATTCTACTCGTCATTCTACTCGCCACCCTACTCACCATCCTACTCGTCACCCTACATGCTCACCATTCTACATGCTCACCACCCTACTCATCACCCTACTCACCACCCTACATGCTCATCATCTACTCGCTCACCTACTCGCTACCTACTCACTCACTCAAATTCCCTACCAAACGCCCTATCAAACTCTCTATCAAACGCTCTATCAAACTTCCTATCAAACGCTCTACCAAACTCTCTACCAAACGCCCTACCAAACGCCCTACCAAACTCCCTACCAAACGCCCTACCAAATTCCCTACCAAATGCTCTACCAAACTCCCTACCAAATTCCCTATCAGACTCTCAACCAAACGCTCTATCGAACTCTCTATCAAATTCTCTATCGAACTCTCTACCAAACGCTCTATCAAACTCTCTACCAAACTGAGCTTTCTACTTGAGCTATCGACTGAGCTATCGACTGAGCTTTCTACTGAGCTTTCTACTGAGCTATCTACTGATCTTTCTACTGTTCTTTCTACTGATCTTTCTACTGATCTTTCTACTGACCTTTTTACTGATCTTTCGATCGAGCTTTCTACTGAGCTATCTACTGACCTTTCTACCGACCTTCCGACTGACCATTCTACTGACCACCCTACTGACCATTCTACTCACCACCCTACTCATCACTCTATTCATCACTCTACTCACCATTCTACTCATCATTCAAGAATCAAATTTGTTCTCTATTGAGCATCAAATATGACTCTATCGAACAGCCTTTATGATTTCTACATGACTCTCTACATGACTTTCTACATGACTCCCTATCAAGCTTCGAATTGCTTCGCAATCAAGAATCAAATTTGATCTCTATCGAGCATCAAATATGAGCTCTACCGTACATTCTACGTGACTCTCTACCGAACATTCTACATGACTCTCTACCGAACATCCTACATGGCTTCCTATCGAACAGCCTTCATGGTTCCTTTCATGGCTTCCTTCATGACTCCCTACCTCATTAGTTTACCCATTAACTTCCCCATTAACTTCCCCGTTGACTTCCCCATTGACTTTCCCAGCGCATATATTAAATTGTGTAAATAGCTATTATTTAGTTAGTCAAATTAATTAGTAATTAACCTATTATACGATCGCAATAACCAATAAGTTCTGAGTCAGCAATAGCTGAAAACCGCGTTGCTTTCCATTGGTAACAGACTTGCTCGGGCAGCCAACGAACCTAGTTAATTATGCACAGACATTTGCCGAGTCTCATCAAAATTGAGTGTAAATCTTCAAATAGTGCAGAATTCGTAGAAATCAGTAGAATCAATTACACTGCACTTCGTACATGATCTGAATGTCATACAGAGCTTTATAGATGTCTCATACAGTGCTTTATACATGCTTCACATGTGATCTACTCAGTGCCCCATATGTGACGTACCCAGTGCTTCATATGTAGTATATCCAGTGCTCCATATGTGACCTATTCAGTGCTCCATATGTGACGTACCCAGTGCTTCATATGTGGTCTATTCAGTGCTTCATATGTGACCTACCCAGTGCTTCATATGTGACCTATCCAGTGCTCCATATGTGGTATATCCAGTGCTCCATATGTGACGTACCCAGTGCTTCATATGTGGCCTATCCAGTGCTCCATATGCGACGTACCCAGTGCTTCATATGTGGTCTATTCAGTGCTTCATATGTGACCTATCCAGTGCTCCATATGCGACGTACCCAGTGCTTCATTTGTAGTATATTCAGTGCTCCATATGTGACCTATCCAGTGCTTCATATGTGGCCTATCCAGTGCTCCATATGCGACGTACCCAGTGCTTCATATGTAGTATATTCAGTGCTCCATATGTGACCTATCCAGTGCTCCATATGTGACGTACCCAGTGCTTCATATGTAGTATATCCAGTGCTCCATATGTGATCTATCCAGTGCTCCATATGTAGTATATTCAGTGCTCCATATGTGGCGTACCCAGTGCTCCATATGTAGTATATCCAGTCCTTCATATGTGACCTACCCAGTGCTCCACATGTGACCTATCCAGTGCTCCATATGTGGTATATCCAGTGCTTCATATGTGACCTACCCAGTGCTTCATATGTGGCCTATCCAGTGCTCCATATGTGGTCTATCGGAAGCCAATGGGGAAGCCAATGGGGAAGTCAATGGGATGTAGGGGACCCGTTATCGTTATTCCAAGCTCTTCTCCGTAACAATAGTTGATCTAGTCCTTTCTTCTATGCGAAACAGGTAAGACGAAGGACTCGATGAAGCTTTGCGATGGGGAAGCAAACGGGGGTGTAAATAGGGAAAGCAATGAAGAAGCTAATGAGGTAGGAAGCCATGTAGGAAGCATTGTTGGAAGCACTGTTTGACGTGTGTTATGCGCCCGACCGACGCGTATTTTGAAGCATGTAGAGAGTTCGATAGACAGCTCGATAAGGAGTTTAGTAGGGAGTTTGGTAGGGAGTTTGGTAGGGAGTTCGATAGGGAGTTTGATAGGGCGTTTGGTAGGGAGTTTGGTATCGAGCCATGAAGAGTGCTTTCTATTGAACTAATTAGCATGTGCTATGAAGCATATACGAAGCATACAGTGTGTACAGGTAAACCGGTAAACCGGTAAGCAGGTCAATGGAAATTTCAATGATCGGTCAGGTGATTTCCGGTCACCTGATGTAACGCTTGACGTACAACGACTTCAATACTCTGTCAGGGTAGTTGACTATTCTACAATGGGTGATTCATAGAAGGAACAAACCCCACTACCACCCAGAGAGACAATGTGCGATGTGAATCTGACACTATAGAATACCCTATTTTCTTCAGGAAACGCGCCTCTGTTCTCACTCCAAGTTATCGAGTGGCGTAGTGAGCCCAAGCTTGACCACCGACGCCACACTGTCTTCCTGAATCTTAATCGATCGTCCTCGTTTCTGGCACTGTGCGCAAATGCCCTGGTCGACGAATCTAGATATGTACGCATCCCACTCCTGTTGGACGCGAATCTCGTCCTCCGAAAACGGACCCGCTGGATCTTTGCCGGCTTTTATGCGTTCCATTCTTTGTTCCCACAAGCACTCTGGATGCCCCAGCGTTACCCAGAGATGCTTTCGTTCACACCAAACGCAGGAAAGGTCTCCATGGAGGATCGGCTGGTAATCGTCCATGAACAAGGCTAGTAAGCTCTCCTCTGTCCATCCATCTTCAAGGTATTCAGCTTCTTCATGTACGAAGGTTTTGATGTCGATCTCAAGCTTTTTGAGGATGGTACGGAACCTGCTAAAAGATTGCGATTTTTGCATCGCCATTGCCAGAGGTGACGTTTCCTTATCTTCAATATCTGAATTGAAAGCTTTGGCCTTGAAATGGAGATTGCCTAACTTTTCATACATCAGCTCAAAGTCGATTAACTTTGTTCTTCGTACATGAGCTCTATCAGGAAAATCGAGCAACCAGACCCAATGGATCATCGCCGCCTCAATGACGGCAGTGCTACAATGCTTGAGAACCTCCATGAATGGTTTTTGGTTTGGAGTTTTGGTCATGGCATCGGTAAGCCTCCATAACCACCATTCGTAGCCAAATAAAAAGGTACTTTGTTTAGCGGTCGAGAGAACCTGCTCCAGGAGCCATACTGACGGGTAAACGAAGTCTGACCCTTTCACAACTCCTTGATCGATAAGCGCTCTATCACAGAAGCTTGAAAGCTGCAGATCCATGCTTGAATTCTCATCATCAATCTCTTCACCTGCGCTTAGGAATACTCGAAAAGTCTCGATCTGTCTGTGCTCTTTCTGAACGCCGAGGAGTGAGTAATCCTGGTCAGACGTGTAGACAGCGCTCGAAAATGGTGTTCGGTGGAGAACGTCAGAACACTGTCTGGTGGACCGGATGGGACAAACTTACTGTTGCCAAGCAATCCATTTTGTTGCAGAGCGATCGGCTCCTTCCTGTATGAGCAAGCCACACAGCTGTGGATGGTAATTTGCCGCGGCAACCTAACTCAATCATTACAACCCACTATAGTGAAAGGCAAAATATCAAGAAGGGAGACGAGTTGTAGAATGAAAGACACTCGACTAACGTGCAATGGAGTAGCCCCTTCCGAATTGACATCTCGGACTGAGGCCAACCCCTTCGAGAACATCGTCCTTACTCCGTCAATGTTTCCACTTTGGCAAAAGTCGAAGATCAACGCAGCGTCTGGTGCAAGCTGAGTCTTGTCAGCGCTTTCCAGCAAGACAGTTGGACTATGCGAAAGCTCCAACAACAAACATACATTGAAAGACTTTAATACATGATTCCACCCGGCATGACTTGATCGTGCCACTTGTACGTGGATTGCGTAGGCCATACCGAACTTGACGAGCCACGCTGATGGAACGAGCCAGAACGAGGACTCAATAATGTAATCTCTACGCTGATGGCTGTTCGCCTTGTCAAGCGAGGTTCCGTATCCCGGACGGAGGATACGATACGCTTGCGATGAACAATGGATTTGCCCAAATATTGTGGAGAGTGTCGAACCCGCTCTAGCAACGCATTCGCGCTTCCATGGCCGTGAACCGGTTGAGCACGATGGCGCCCCAACTGGGATTCTAGATTTTTCACCGCCCGCTGATTCGGTCTCCGACCCAGCGAGATCCTGTTTCTCTGGTAAGCTGTCAAGCGTGCTACGTACTGCCTCTCGAAGCTTCCTTTCTAATTGCGAACGCATGATTGGGTTCGCCCACGATGACGATACTCGACGTATTTCCCGAAATACATCCTCCAGATAGTCTTCACGATTGGTATAGTACGCGCTAATAATCTCACTTTGGTAGGATGTCTGAGCTTGCAAGTTCTCCAATGCGTGGGTTACATCTGATAGAGCTTGTTGCTGAGACTCATGGTGTTCGAGTTGGAGGCGTCTGGAATTTTATATTCAGTCGTAGTCGTGGTTGTAGAATTTCTACCTTCAGCCCTCTTGACGCCTACAAGCACATTAAACTCACCTCGCTGATTCCTGCCGTGCCATAACTAAAGTGATCTTTGCTTGCTCCAATCGCCCTTGAAATTTTCTGATTTTATCACCCTTCTTGACCGCTCTCACTGCGGTCCAAGTTCGCCCCAGTGGGCTTGCAGCGGTGAAGCCAGGATCGAGATCCTCCGCAATGGAATTAAGAGCACCCACATGCTGCTCGCATTCAACAAGAGCGGCAGTGAGTACTGCATCCTGCTTTGTTTGGGGATTTTCGCGCCAGATGTCGTCGAGAATGGAAGACACTACCGACAAACTGGCGTTAATCGACTCGATTTCCTTTGGAGCTTCTTTGAGCGAACCAACGAACTCGTGGCTAGATATATTGGGAGTTAGCAACCTCCTGATCCTTCAAGGTTCTCGAGTGCCTCAAAGATTTCCGCAATTTACAGTCTGTTCACGCTATCTACCAGCTGTATTGCCAGAGAGGCTATAGCAATGATGCCCGAAGCAGCCGACAGACCGTCCATTCTTCGAGACTAGTATGACAAACGTAAGGGTAGATTCGTGACAACAATCAGGACCGTCGTCTTCTAGCTTGTGATCCGGCTTTCACTCTACTTGACAGTCCCATCTCGCGGCTTGAAGTGATACTGGAACGATATAGAATTATTTTTGAGCGTGGAGGTGTAAAGCGTGCGTTTTCGGGAAGGCCAAAGTACATAGAACGTCTAAAGCATGAGTCCTTAGATCTATAACCTACCTACCTTATAGACAGCGCATACTCCACTATTACTCTTTTCTCAGCAGAGCTTCATAACAAAAGATAGTCGTCTCTGAAACAAGAAATCCCTCATTTATTTAAGCATAAGTAAGGTAGCAGCGTCTTCGAGCGGGTTCACAACCATGTTCGCAACATCGCCTACAGACGAATCACATTCTCAAAATCATTCGACAATCTCGAACTGTATGAATTCCTTCAAGATCTCACAATTTGATAGCAAAAGAGCGAATATGCGTCAGAAGATAGCTTGAACTCTCGACTCGTCGATTTCGTAGAATCTTGCGAAATCTGACAACAACAAACTTTTGTCACTAAACTGCAAAATTATTAAAGAGAAATTCTTGCATACGAAGACAGAAGAGATGACACGTATTCACTGATGCTGAAGAACATGCTCATCAACTCACAGACGAGCCACTTGTTGATGAAGAGATGATAATTATAGCGATAGATATTGCTGTATAGGCTCTTGGTGTCGCAAACACAATCGTCGTCGCTTCTCTGAGTGTCAGAGAATTTTTTGGATGCATAAAGAGAGAAAGTATTGGCTTGTATCTTCCTGGCCTGAACAAGGAGGCTAGCATCGTCTGATTCTCGGGGCCTCCAGTTGGCTCCAGACCATCACAACACTTTCGAATGCTCAAAACTCATCGCAAACCACACTCTAAACCTCGGAGAACATGCCCCAGGGCCATGGGGCAGCACATGGTGTTATGCCAGCTGGAGTTTCATTAAAAGGTAAACAAGCCGGTTGTTGGGTTCTGCCACCCACCAAGTCTACGAGGTCGAATGAGAAGTGAGAGATCCTCTTATGCACTCGCGTCGAAGATTCAAAAGCTGACAAGATCGATTTTAGGGAACTCGTCGATTTCGTCGCAAGCTGAGAAGACGCTCTGCATCAGTGCCGTAACAAATTCCACCCTACAGGCCCAGCAGCTCCCACTCACAATACCGTTGGGCAGGTCAGAGAGTATTCTCTCTTTAGCGGCTCAGAACCCAATACCATAACTCTCGTAGACTTTTCATATTGCATAGTACCAGCATTCCTTACCTTACTACCGCTTATCTGATGCAGCTTCACTGAAAAGAGCAGTGTTATGTAAAATGCTTCAGCTGTTTTAAAGGTTTGCATGAATATCTGAAAAACCTCTTTTAGGTATAGCTCCTTTCAGAGTAACCTTTACCAACACCCCCCAACGTTAGAGTAACTCTCACTTTCTTTGCGTTGCGTACAGCCCAAGCCCTCATTCGAACCACCACCAAGCCTCCTCTGGTGAGGATCTGCCCTGCATTTCCTCTACTATCGTAGATGCTTGCACTACAAGAACGCAGTCGGCCACCGTCAAGCCTCCTTTTGTGAGGATTTGCCCCGCATTTCCTCTACTATCATAGATGCTTGCACCACACAGCAGCTCAAGGACGCAGTCGACCAATCATTAAACCTTCTATCGATGAGGATTTGCCCTGCACTTCCTCTAACACCTTTGACGCTTGCCTTTGTTCTTTGTATCTTTGTTTGAACTTCTCTCATTCGTAATGTCCACATCCAAGGAGCGCAGAGCCAACAATGTGGAGCTCAAGTCCACATTCGATTTCATACTCGAGTTTGCAGCAAAGACAGGAGATAAAGGTCCGATCTTCGACAAAGTCCTTCAAAACCTGAAGATCGACCCTCTTAAGAATAAAGACAATGCGTTGTATAGCGTTAGTGTCGGTTTCGACTCAGCCTTGGGTAGCATTACGATCCGGGAGGCATACATCATGGACAAAGAGGGAACGGCTCGGGTTGGATCTCATTTCGTCCTCGAATATGGCACATACAACTGGCACAAAAGACTTACGGATGATGACTCCTTCGTTCTGGGCCTAAGTCTTACAAAGCCAGGAGCGCTGAAACTCATAGACACGGGAACTCCTACAAGTACTCGTCCTGTAAGCGAGCTCAAAATGCGATCACAGTGGAGGATGGATCAGGTCAGATTCGTTAAAATAACGATCAAAAATCAGAGCGTAAATCCACAATGGAAGCCGGAGAACCTAAGGGCGATCCTCGAAGGTTATTACATGGACACGCCAAAAAACAACCATGCAAAGTACATCGAACTACTTCGAGAAGGTCATCTAGGTGAAAGTGAGCATAAGGCTAAGGAACTGGAGATGCTTTCAAAGGAAGGGTGCATAGTCGAGCTAGGCGAACCTGAGCTTCACGTCAGTGGACGCCTCATGGCTACAATCCAACCACCTTCGCTCCTCAAATGGGATGTTGGCCGGGGCGCAAAGATTGATCTCAGCACGGATGAAGGTATCTTCAAGAAGGAGAACGCACCACCGAACAGAACCTCAAAAGACAAGGGGTGGAGCTTCAAGGTTATCTCTTGGGAGAAAAAGTCCAATGAAATTAAGGCGATCTGTGAAAATTTGCTGTCCGACACCCAGCTTCAACGACTTCAGGGTTATCGCGCCGAGAAAGTTCGAGTAAAGCTTAGTACGGAAGATCCCACCGCAGAACGGCAGAGCAAAGCCATACGCAAAGCTCAACAGGCTTTTGAGAAAGAGGCTGGAGTGTTATCGGCCATGGACCAAGAGGCACACCCCGAGGCCAATCTAAATGTTAAGATTACTCCAGTTTTACTTCAGCAAAAGGAGTTTTCCAGGGCTGCACATCGCATCCCATTAAAGCCTGGGCTCGCTACGCCGTCTATCAATCCAGCATGGCGACTCAACGACAAAGCTATGGAATTCTGTCGCCTGGTTTTCGACAACCTTACCAACGGCCTAATCGTACTTCAAGGCCCCCCAGCCACAGGGAAATCCACGACGATTGCAAGACTTGTGTACATGCTTTGGGAGCAGGCCACTCTTGGCACAATCACAATGATCACGGCCTCAACGAATAGAGCTGTTGATGTCGCTACTCTCAAAGTCATTGACACGTTCAATGAGCTCGGCGTCGACTCCAAAAGTCTAATCCTTAGAGTGAAGTCTGAAAACCTTGCCGAGCTTGGCAGAATGGACAAGAATGACGATGATCCTGTATTGAACGAATTCTCATTACAGGCACATCGTCTACGCATTGCAAGGACGAACCGATCCAGGTGGAGAGTATACCTGCTTGGTGCCGAACAAGAGGACAAGACTGGGCGGGCAGAATCGGATGTTCAGGAGTTCATTGACCAGCGAGATACGCTTGACATCATAGTGTACAAGAAGGTCACAGTCATTTGTGTGACGGCTGCAAGCTCGGATATGAAGTTGCTTGTCGGCAAGGTTAATGTCTACACGCTCATTATAGACGACGCGGGGCAAGCGACAATCTGGGAGATACTACAAGCTTGGATGGCCTACAATCCGTCTGTTTTAGTACTTACCGGGGATCCAAAGCAACTTGGGCCGCTGGTTCTATCAAACGCGGGGAGACTAGCAGTCACGAACGGGTTAATGGCTCAACTACTTGAACGTAATTTTCCCCATGTTATGCTTGACGTCAACTATCGAACACGCAAAGAATTGTATTGGCCAACGTCCAAGGTCTATTACGATGGGCTCGTCAAAACCCACGAGTGCACGGCAGACCGCCCGTTCTATCAAGATATGATGCCGAAACTGCAAAGGATTTCGTTCACCCACAGTACTCAGGGTCGTGTCCATTTGACCAACAACGCATACTTCTTCAACATCGCTAACAGCAATAGCGAACAGAACTACTCCAAGTCTTGGCTCAACATCAAGGAGACGTGGTTTATTAGCTCACTGGTCGTGGCGTTAAAGAAATCGGGCCTTCCTGGAAAGTCAATTCTTGTACTCTCCGGCTACAAAGGGCACTTGGAAGAATTGAGACAGCGGGCCAAAGATCAGCATTGGGACGATGTCACTTGCGGTACCATTGACGCAAACCAGGGTGGCGAAGCCGATATTGTTATCGCGTCGCTTTGCAAGTCTGGCCAAAATAACATCGGGTTCTTGTCGTCGCGTCATCGTCATAATGTCTGGATGTCAAGACATCGAGAGTGTCTGCTGGTTGTTGGAGACCTCACACAATTCTTCAGACAAAACCCGTGGGACGAAGCTCTGCCTGCTCTCAGAGAAAACTTCTCCCATCTCTACCAGAGCGTATCGTGGGACTCGATGTTCTTCGTTGATGGCAAGCCCACCAATTTGCCCCTTCCTCTTGAGCTCCAAGGGCCGCCATTGGGAAAAGCTTCCATCTCGTCTTTCTCTCTCCCTCTCATACCCACACCCAGCTCCACCACCCCACTAGCTGCAGTCGCCACCACTGCAGCCGCCGACGAATCGAAAGATGAAACTATGGAGAAAGTCGGCATCACTATCCCCGCCCCCATCCCAACTCCTATTGCAGCGCCCCCAACTGCAGTTACGTCAGCCAGAAGTGCTGAGCTTGCTCGCACATTGGCAGTAAGAGAGACTACGCTGCAACAGGTAGCAGAATTAAAAGAGAATCTGAAAAGGACAGCAGAGGTTCTCCGAGGTTTAGAAGAGTCAACATTACCTTTTCTGGACCGCAGAATCAAGGAGCTTGAGGAAGGGACTTGAAGTGTGCGCATTCCTGTTCACGTTAAATTTTCATTGCTCTCGTGAAGTAAATTGATAGATAGTACAAAGTGCCGTAAATACAAGAAAATGTAGGCCGGCAACGAGATTTACCTGTACGAGGTGCTGGCTACGAACCTTCTGCAAGCTACGCTTGTCAGAAGAGCTGAACAATCTCATCGACATCGACAGAGCAGTAACAGCGCTTTACCCACGCGTTGAGCTCATACACAGTCGAAAAGCGAAGCAATAACAACGTGACCTCCCGCGCGTTGAAGCTCGCACACACACAGAGCAGTAACAGCACTTTGATCACGTGTTGAGCTCAAACACAACATACATGCATACACTGCGAAGGCACGACCCAGCTTTTGCGCACATACAGACATGCGTGACGCAGTAAATCAGTCGGTTTTTCCCATTATCAGGCCGATTTACATGCGTCACAATCACATACATTGTCAAGACATGACACAGTCTTGACGCACACATGTCTCGACGGCAAAGACACGAGCGAGCAGCTGTTATGCATGTTTATCGCATTTTCATGCATTCGAAACAGCTTCGACAGACGTTGCACACACATACTGCAAAGGCACGACACAGCTTTTGCGCACACATACTTCACGATAACGCGAAGCTCGTGATCTGTTACTCGCACGGTCAGCTCGCAATCTCGGACATAGCTCTTCGTCGTTCATTTTATCGATGTGATTGCACAATATACAACTGGTCTACGAAATATACTGTCTAGATTTTTGAGTCGGCTGCTTGCAGCAGGATTTCTTTGAGCTCATCTGACTGAGTATGAAAAGTGAATCCAGGTTACAGCGACTACTAGAATAAACAACAGTGTGATTTTTTAGCTCTAAGAGCCTGTTTCACGCAGAGAGCTTTTTCATACCACATACATCGTCAGTATGACTCTATGTGTATCTATGTACGTAGATAGTATGCTCTTGGTATACGAGGACACGAGGGCAGATAGGCATGTAGATATATTGGTTGAACTATCTAGTAGGTAAGAACTATCGAAGGAAGGAAGAAGTGGAAGGAGGGATAAATACCCCTAGCGCCAAGCCGGCTTCGGCCGGAGCGGAAATAACTAACCACCGGGGTATACGTTAAAATGAAAGAATAAAAAAAAACAAAAAAAAAACAAGAAAATGTTTAATTCCTTCCATTTGGTATGTAATATGAGGTTATACAAAGGCGGCCCCTTCATGTATATCTGACGTGTTGCAGGATCAATTCCAGCGCGATTCCAGCGCGATTCCAGAGCTCTATGCCCCCCCTCTTGTCTCCACTCAGAAGGATCGGATAGCAGTGCATCTACAGCAGGGACTGTCGCCTAAGGCCATTGCCGACGTCGAAGGGGTCACTGATAGAACTGTCAGAAAGAGGTAGATTAAAAACATGGGGTCAGAACTCACCTTCCAATAAAATGAGTGCTCTGGGGCCGACGCCCTTGGTTCAAGTGCTTAAGGCCTGAATCAAAAGACATTACAAGCTGGCTGAAGACATGAGTTTGAAAGCCTATTTGCACATGACGGTGAAAGCTTGTAGCAAAGATCATTTTGCAGCCGGTCACTTCAGGCATGCGGGCATAACAGTCAATATAGATACGGATTGATTTGTTTTCTTGTCAATACTTCGTATGTCTACTATTTTTGCTGATATGATCGATACGAGTAAATGTATACTTGATAAAATATATACTCTATAATTCACGATCACCAAACATACTACTTTTCAAAAAATCCGAACTCCTCAAGCTCCTCGTCTTCTAGTGCTGGATTAACGAGGGCATCAAGACCGCATGCAGACTGCTGAGGTCTTCGCTAAGCATCTAATCTGCACTGCATCTAATACATCTTGATCTTATCACGGAGTCTCTTACTCAGGCCAGACGGTATATTTAGTTCCATCCAATCTGATTTATTGAGTATAATTGGGTCGCAAGTCATTGATATGCCTCTATTATAGCCGTTTGGTTTGTCAAAACAGCAGCGAGAGTAGGGGGCCTGACTTCTGCTGTCGCCGTGACTGGATCATCGGTGGCAGCTGTTGCTTTGACGGCAGCTGCTTTGGAAGGGGCTTTGAAAGAGGCTTTGAAAGAGGCTTTGGAAGTATTTTCCTGCTCCGGAAGGCTTCGCATCTTCGCCGATTGCCTGCGTTTGTTTGCTGACTGTAGTCTGGCCATGACTAAATGGAATGAATATTTATATATATGACTGTTTGGTTTGTGGGGTGGTGGTTAGGCTTCTCCAGCGAATTGGTTGGTTGCAGTGCAAAATTTGCAGAGGGTGAACCCTCGATTTTGGAAATTCTAAAATCCGGAACAGTCAATGTGAAATAGGGGTAAGATGCCTCATACAAATTATTGAGAAAAGGTTTCACTACACCTAAAGTAGACCTGAAATCTTTACAGTAAAGTATACGCACTCTCAACTAACAAGATAGGGTACTTTAAGTCACTTGAGACTGATTCACTCTGTACTAGTGTGATATTTGATCAGTAAGCGATAAGCGCTCACGAAGTTTCCCGGCTCGAGGGGTTACATAAGGTATCTACTTCGTCACATTAGCTACTTGCTTTTGCTATGTCTGATAATGATGTAAGGTAGCACAAATTTTCAACCACCAAATTTACTACTCATTTTTCCGAGAACCATGGAACCAGAGGATCATTACAATCATCATGACACTCCTACTAAGGCCAAAGTTCAGGGGGTCATTGAATTCTGCGAGCGAATGAACATACTGTACTTCAATGAGATGATCACACTACGAAGGAGCTGTCATGATGAATTGACTCATAGGGGTTAGATCAGAGGCTAGAGCCAGGGGCTGGGCCGAAGGCCAGATCTGAGTTAGCTCTGAAACTCTATGACTCTGCCAAGGCATCGTTTAGGCTACGTCATACCTTCGGCTTAATATGTCATGAGTTATGCCGTGTCCGACTTGGCAATGCTTGACAAACTTTCTATAGTCGGCCGATTCTCTCGAGTTATCGAGAGCTTCTTAATAATTAGCTCTACCATAATATATACTCATTCTGTGTCTGCTTAGAATATCACATTGTCATATCACCCTTATAGATCTCGTCTATCTATCTAGTAGACTCGATCATCACAGTTCTAATTATTTCAAACTCTTCTTAAAGATGATGATTTGATATTCAAGCATGACAACAGCAACGCGATTGCAACAGAGTTGAAACAATGACATCTTGATCTTGCGAGACATCATATCAGAAAACGAACGTTGCATAACTGAATCAGAAAGTGAAGAAGCAAAGAATGAACTCTCTCTTGATATTGATGAACAGCTGACACAAGCAATGTTTCAACGTGATGAACTGCAAAAGAAACAGAAGTTAGCAGTTATTTGATCAGAGATTGAGACTCTGCAAGTCATCGAAATGATGAAGAGAAGTCATCAAGCTTTCACTCGAGCTCTCATGAAGAATTCGAATGATCTACGCATCGTCTTCATAATGTCAATGATGATGAAATGAAATCATCACGAAGTCGTTTTGCAGAAGCGAAAACTCTCAATGTCTTTGAAGAAGTATCATGATAAAATCATAAGAAAACATAGAGAGTGAATTCGTGATGTTGAAATCTCGTTTCAAAATATCTCTTGATATTTTGAAAGTGATGAGGAAAAGATTTTGTACTGCATGATTTATCTGAAGAGTGAATCAAAGAAACTTTAATTCGATCATGAAGAGACTATGTCTGCAGCTCAGCAAATGTGATTCAATTTTATTGACTTTCTTCTGAATTTAATTGAAGACTCAATGAATCGAGACATAGACGTGACTCAGCAGTACGCGAACGCATCGCAACGTTCAGATCAGACGATACAAACGTTTGCAGCTCATCTGAGCACTCTGAAACATCAACTTTCGTTGTATAGTGATGAGCATAAATGAGCTCATCTATTCATCAAGTTGAGATCTGAGCTGCGTGTGATCATCGACAAATTCTCAAGTGCTAATTAGTCAATCACACTAGACTGATCGTCGAGTCGAGTTTCGAGTTGACATTTTGAACCCGAATCGAGATCGAGTCGGATTGCTCACATTTTCAACCCGATCCGAGTCGAATTGCTCATATTTTCAACTCGACGCAACCCGACCCGACTAGGAATTGGGTCAACCCGACCCGACTCGCCAAGGACCCGAGCTTGGCGTCAAGAGGGCTAAATATAGAAAATTTTCCGGTTTTTGACTTTTGCATTACCTTTTTGCATTACCTTTTGATAGAGAGTCATAAAGGGGAACATGAAGGGAAACATGAAGGCCGTTTGGTAGAGAACCATGACGGGGAAACATGAAGGCCGTTTGATAGAGGGCCATGACGGGGAACATAAAGGAGAACATAGAGAGGAACATAAAGGGGAACATGGAGGGGAACATAAAGGGGAACATAGAGAGGAACATAAAGGGGAACATGACGGGGAACATAACGGGGAAACATGAAGGCCGTTTGACTTTGGTAGGGAGTCATGACGGGAAAACATGGTAGAAAGCCATAAAGGGGAACCATGTAGACTGTTCGACCAAGCTATTTACACCTATCTAATATCTTGTCGGGTCGGGTCGGGTTTTCGGGTCGGGTTGTCGAGTCAAGCTTCTCAACCCGACCCGAGTTCTCGGGTCCAACTTCTCAACCCGACCCGACACTTTTCCAAAAAAATTCCAACCCGACCCGACGCGGTCAGTCTAAATCACACGCAGCTAATCATCACGTTGACATCGTTGACATCGTTGACAGGTAATTAAATCAGAGATTCAATCAAACATCATTAAATTACGTCATTAACCTCGTACTTAGGTCTAATAGCTGGTAAATTGAACCATTTACCTTTGCGCATAGATAATTAGATGGCTAACAGCATCATTAAACAGTTTGACAACATCTTCGTCCTTCGCATTCTACATACTCATCATTCTACTCGTCACTCTACATGCTCATCATTCTACTCGTCATCCTACATACTCATCACCCTACTTGTCACCCTACATACTCACCACCCTACTCGCCACCCTACATACTCACCATTCTACTCGTCATTCTACATGCTCATCATTCTACTCGCCACTCTACATACTCACCACTCTACTCGCCATTCTACATACTCACCACCCTACTCGTCACTCTACATGCTCATCATCCTACTCGCCCACCTACTCGCTCATCTACTCGCTCACCTACTCGTTCACCTACTCGCTCTACCAATCTCTCTACCAAACGCTCTATTAAACTCTCTATCAAACGCTCTATCAAACGCGTCGATTGAATGCATAAAACACGTCAAACAGTGCTTCAAACAATGCTTTCTACATGGCTTGAAAACAGTACTGTTACCTCTGTGATTAGTAATCTTCGCTCTCAGCCGAAGGTCGACGCTAGGAAATTCAGAGGATTCAGAGTATTTACTTCTTCTCACTTCTTTCTTTCTTCGTAGAACAGTTTCTACTTTCTATTTCATACGAAATAATGCTAACTGACTCAATAGAACGCACTCTTCATGACTCAATATCGAACTTTCTACTGACCTTTCTGCTAAGCTTTCTACTGATCTTTCTACTGATCTTTCTACTGACCTTTCGACCGAGCTTTCTACTGATCTTTCTACTGACCTTTCTACTGACCTTTCTAGTGAGCTTCCGATCGAGGTTCCGACCGAGCTTTCTATCAAACGCCCTACCAAACTTTCTACATGCTTCAAATTACTCGTCGGTCGAGCGCATAACATGGGTCAAACAGTGCTTTCTACATGGCTCCTTTCATGATTCCCTACCAAGCACCCTTCATGTTTCCCTACCAAGCACCCTTCATGTTTCCCTACCGAGCACCCTCCATGTTTCCCTACTAAGCACCCTTCATGTTTCCCTACCGAGCACCCTTCATGTTTCCCTACCAAGCACCCTTCATGTTTCCCTATCGAGCACCCTTCATGTTTCCCTACCAAGCACCCTTCATGTTTCCCTACCAAGCACCCTTCATGTTTCCCTACCAAGCACCCTTCATGTTTTCCTACCAAGCACTCTTCATGTTTTCCTACCGAGCATTCATGTTTGACTCTCTTTATGATTCCCTATCGAATATTCTACATAGTCAACAATTCATTCAAATAGATGATTAGATAACTAGTTAGATAATAAATTCATTGATTTAATATCTTGCTTTTGCATGCGCTTGAGCAGATAGAATTGAGCATATAGAATCAGAATAATCAGTGTCAGCAGTGTTATTTTGATGATTCATGTCATTTTAATGATTTATGTCAATGTGATAAACGATGTCAATGTGATAAACGAGATCATTTAAGCTATTAAGCATGCGTTCGCAGCTAATCACGTCAAAGTGATCTTATAAGAAAAGAGATCGACCAAAATGATAAATCATCTAATTTATCGACTAATTACGTGATTAAACATTCGACGAGATTTCTCGATGTCTGTTCATCAAAAGAAATTTGATTGAGCAAAGTCAAGAGATGATTATATTTCTTAATTGCTTAGTCGTGTAGCATCGTTGACTTCAATGATTTTGTATATGCTCTGAAACATAGACATAATACATATACATTGTTTGATTTTTGTCTGCAATGAGATTGAGTCAGTTTCAAATATTTTCAGCTTTTGCATTTGAAGTAGTATTCTGCTACTCTTGTTTCTTTATGCAAGAAATTCTTCTCATATATTGAATTGTATGAATCTCAATCGCTGAAGTTGTTAATGTAAAAGAACTTGTTTTTGTTTGACTCGCTAGAAATATCGTTTGCTGATACAACATACACACTTCTCAGAATTGTATGCAAATGAAAAAATCAATTAACTTCAAGCAAACAAAGATTTTTGACGTTATCTTTAGATCAGTGCTTTATCTCAATCATTTCATGCACAGCATGTTGAGTTTTCTCATTACGAGATTTGAGTAGTTCGATGAGAACATCATTGTGTCGTAACTCATTATTCTTGTTATCTTGACGCAACGAATCTATAATGAAAAGAATAAGTCGTAGCTGATCAGACAGTCGATCGTTTAGCAGAGTTGAGACTTCAGTCGTCTCTTTCGATCTCTTCTGAATCAGAACATAGTCACGTCTTCAAACTTTCTTCTTTTTCTGTCAGTTCAATGAGCAGTATACTCTATCACTGACAAGATTCTCTAAGTCATCGACATCTTTTTCGTCTCGTTTTCAGCATTGAAGTGATTCATGAACGCTTACGTAATATGATTTCACTCAGATCGAGTCTTTTTTCTTTTTATTTAACTCTCTATCTGATATGACTTTCTTGTCGATTATGTTGCAACACTTGCGCATGAAGACTGTCAACATGTCAAGAAGCTTCTCTATGTTCAGAATTTCAACTAAGATCAATGCATGACATCATAACTTTGAATTGAGTTCTGTCTCTTGTATTTGATTGCATTGTTTGTGAATGAGTGCATCTTGAATTTTATGAAGATTAAAGACATAATTAAATCGTGTTATCATAGCAGTCAATGCATGCTTGTTGATCTTGCTCTGTCTTGTACTTCTGTGAAGAAGAATATCTTTCATTGCAAGAAGATTCAGATGTCAAGTATTGTGATGTAATAACTGTCTTTGAAACGTTTCTCATTTGTTGATGTTATCAAAAAAGATCTTTATTAGATGCTTGTGTGCAATCTCACTGTGCTTTGTATTGAAATTATCAGCACTATCGTATCTTTGAATCTGACTTGCATAATGTATCATTGCATGTAGTTTTGAAATGTTGAAATGATTGATGTCTGTATCTGATCGCTCAGATCGCAAATGACGAAAAACATTCTTTAGCTTGTTCAATCAAAAAAGCGCATGTTCAAGATATCAAAGAGTTTCTTCATTATGCAAATGATACTGAGCAAGTATCATGAAGTCTATCACTGTTTGAGCGAAGTGAATCGCTGCAGATGTTTTCATGATCAGAAGCGATGCAATGACTGATATAAACTGACATACAATCAACTTTCAATCTGCATCAGTTCATTGCTTAATCATACTGTACTTAACAAATCTCTTCATGTTTTTAAATGATGAAATGACGTGAAATCTTTGATTCAGCTGAGCTGTTTCTGATGCATCGTTTAAAGCTAATCTGATTTCTTTTCTTCTTCGACTTGTACAAACATTCTCATTGATGATTTAACTGAGTCATAACATCAGATACGAGATGATTCTCTTAAGTAGTTAATGTAGCATATTTATCATCATTGTCTCGTGAATATTGATAAACATATGTGATCATGCAAAGTTTTTCACTGAATGTATTCAAGCAAAGTTATTCTCGATCATATTGTTCTTTCTTTGTTGTCTCTGTTGATTTTTAATGAATGCATGCATTTGAATTGATCATGTCTTGTTTAAATTTTTGCGCTCATGAGATGACACTTGACAGATAGAACATTGTTGATTCATCTTGATGTCTGTGATTAATACTTGTTTCTCGTAGTTCATCATGAACTTGATGATTATTGAATAACATTGTCTTATTTTATTGTTTGCGCAAAGAACAGAATTGTCGTTTCTGAACATAGCTTCAATGACTATTACATGTGAGATCATGTATTAATGCATGATGATACATGTTTAACGTACGCTTGAGTATGATTGATAACATCATGTGTCAAATCTTTGACTTGATATCGTCATCGTCGTTGTCAACTATGAAAAGAAATTTCAGAAGAATCAATCTCGATCGTTTTTGAGCATGTCTTGTGCATCAATTTAGATTCTCTATCGTTAAATATATAAATCATGCAGATAGATTGCTTCAATGCTCAGTCAAGACTGTCTTATCGATGAAAATTAACAGTGATATCACGATAGCATCATCAGAAAGCTTCTTCTGCGTTTTTCATCATCAATCAGCAGTATGCATCTCATCGTAGACTTGAAAGTTGTCAACATTGTAATGTTGAATGAATGCGTAGATCAGCTCGTCTTGAAATGATGAGTGACTCAACAAGAACTGAAGTGTCTCGATGATGTCATAATACAAAATGCAGTGCTGCTCTTCTTGAACTTCTTCGTAACTGAATTCGACTGTGAACATTCAAGAATGTCACTCATCGTTTTCAACATCATACAAAATTTGATGTAGAAGTGTCAATCACTTATTTGCATCATGAAAGCTGACATGTTGATGTAAGACTTGCAAGCATAAGTCTTGAAAAAATTGATTAACACTGTCTTTGATAATCTTCGTTTAATGAAGTCAGTGAGCAAACACATAATTTGCTTCGCATTGAAATGAATAATATTGATTGTTGTCTGTGTTCTTGATTGTTTGAGAATTCAAGCTCAACGACTCTGATACTTTCTTTGACACGTCGACTGTTGTTTCAACATCATGATCAGTTGTCTCAATGAAGATTTCAACTTGCAATGCTGATGATGTGAAGAGAAGTTCAGTCTGAAGTTGTATCATTTCGATTCTTGATGATATATGTTTCATATTCTGATTCAAATCAGCACTATTCATCTCAGTGTTCATGTGCTCTTCTGCAAAATCATCTATTAACATATATTCTTGATTTTCGTCTTCGATGTTCGTCTGAACACTCTCATCGTGAGAATCATTCAAGTTTGAATCTCATTCTGCAGTCTCATGATCGCGTCAGATGAGCTGCATCGAATCGCATGATGATGATTTTGATGATGATGATAACTTTCGTCAGAGAATCTTTCGCGATCAATCATGCAAGCGAACATGACAGTGATGAAGATGATGTTCAAGCTCGCTGATGTTGTTTATCTTCATTTCACATGAAGAGCATACGCGTTGCATTATCTATAAGTCTTCGATTAGTGTTTTTATATAATTTGTATGAAGCAATGATGAATTGTAATGATTCTTTACGCTCGACTGTTTATCTGTGCATGAAATGTCAGTAACGAGATGAATTGAAAAATGTCAATCGCAAAGTCGATGAATCACGTTTGTTCAGAAGTTATTGACTTCAATTTGAGCTCAATAGTTAAAATATGTAAATCATATAAACTATATCTAGCTAAATCATAAAGAGAACGAAATCAATCACTTGAACAAATATCATCGTTATTCTCATGATCTAGTTATTGTCACTCAAGATGCAATCATCTAAATCTTTTATGAGATGAAAGTAATGTTACGAGCGTACCAAGGCTGTACAAGGCTGAAGCCCTAATCAATTCGCAGTGAACGCTAGCGAGTTCCCTGCGTAATGATTAGGGCTAACCAGCGAGCTAGCCAGGTTTGGCCCAGATATG